>Ga0187878_1001631_pt1 | contig 21430 bp, 16 predicted proteins | sample June2016WEW_17_1_FD_132979 | JGI IMG/M metagenome (GOLD analysis project Ga0187878, IMG submission 132979) | Peatland microbial communities from SPRUCE experiment site at the Marcell Experimental Forest, Minnesota, USA - June2016WEW_17_150 | ecosystem: Environmental > Terrestrial > Soil >...
CAACACCGGGAGGCAGGGATGAGATCGTGGTGGGACGTGGGCCGCGATTCAGGCATGCCTCTCCCAGTTCTTGCAGAATAGCGCGGTGCGAGTGGCCTGTCAATGCCCGATTGAGGCGGACGCCGCGCCGATACCTCGGTTCCTGGCGCTGACTGCAGATGCTCCGTAGGCGAGCGGGCCGCGAGGAGGCCGCAGATCGAGCGCTCACCTGCCAAGGGAGTAAAGCAGGCGGAGCGCCCGAAGGCGCTCCGCCGTGAATCTCGTCAGTCCATCCAGGTCCGAACGCGTTACGGAACCGGGCAAAGGCCTTGGAGCGGGCGGTTTGTGTAGATGGGCACCCCGGTGTTCGTAGCCGTGCAGCAGTCGCAGTAGGGCGCCTTCGCCATGAAGGCCTCGGCGGCCCACCAGGATGCGTGGCCGTCTACGAAGGCGACATTGGAACCCCCGAGATGGCGAGTGTACTTGGAGCGGAACGAAGGGTCGCCCACCCAGGCGTTGACCGCGTTCGGATCGAGGCCGCAGTTCTGGGTAAAGGCGCAGTTGCTCCATTGGGCGTTGCTGCATTGCCCGCCAGCGCCCTTGAAGTACGAGGAGCCGCAAAGGCTGGTGAACATGCTCTCCGGAGAGCTGACCGAGCCGGCGTGCTCGGTGGCGTCGCCGCCGACCACGAAGTAGGACGGATCGTTGACCTGAGACATCTTCATCTCCGGCCACTGGTCAGTCAGGCCGATGGTCAGCTCGACCGCGTTGGTGGCGGGGTCGCCCTCGTCACCGGTACTGCCCACCGCCTGCTGCGCGATCGAATCAGTGACGGTTCCGCCCCAGCCGGGAGGATAGGCCCCGTAACACGGTCCACCGGAATGGTGGCCAGTGCCCCACTCGCCCACGGTCTGCTGCAAGTAGTGCCACCAGATGGGCGTGTACTGCGGAACGATGAAACCGGGGCCGAAGGTAACCTTCGCGCTGGGGCATCGCCACACGTCTCTGTTCCTGACGTACTCGTCCAGCACGACTGGCCAGCGCCCGTAGGGGTTGGCCTGGCACGCTCGGTTGCAGCACTGCCCGGTGTGGCTGCTCCTGCCGCCGGGAGTGGTGGCAAAGAACGCCTCCAGATCGGCGTCGTGGTTCGGCTTGGCGGGGAATCTGTCGTAGTCGGTAAGGTACATCTGTACGGCGGTAGCAATGTTCTTGACGTTGGAGAGGCACTGGATCTTGCGGGCCGATTCGCGGGCCCGGGCGAAGACAGGGAACAGCATGGCGGCAAGAATCGCGATAATCGCGATCACCACTAACAGCTCGATCAACGTGAATCCGCTACGTCGTCGGAATGCCACTTCCGTCCTCCTACGATTGTTGATGATGGAACACTTCGGAAGCCAGAACGGTCACGCGAAAGTGCGCTTCGGGAACGTTACCCCCTTTCGCAGCAGGATGGTACTCACGCAGGCGCCCGGAACCAAAGCCCTTGCACCAGCCGCGTAGTACTCTAATATTACCAGAGCGGGGCCAGGAAGTGCTGTGAAATTCCGGTCTAAACATGTGATTAGCCGCTATAGTACATTCCGATGGAAAGCGCTTCCCTGGTCCCTAGCGACCCGAAAGCCGCCTGCGGTAGGCTCGCGGAGATGCGCCAGTGGCGCTGGTGAAAGCGTGGCTGAAGTTGGTCGGATCGGTGTAGCCGAGCGAATCGGCGATCTGGGAGATCGTCAGATCTCGTTTCTCGAGCAGGCCCTTGGCGGCCGAGATCCGCAGCCCGTGGATGTAATCCGAAAACGACGATCCCAAGTACTTGGCGAACAGATGGCCCAGATAGTCCGGGCTGTAGCCCACGGCGGCAGCGACGTCTGCGATGCGCAGTGGAAGCCGGAAATTCGTCTCGCAATACAGCAGCGCCGCCCGCATGGCACGCCAGATGTGGGGGTCGTCGGAAATGGTGAGCGCTTCGGCGCGATGCAGGTCAGCGGCCGTCACGCGGCGGAGACGGCGAATGAGGATACAGCTCAGGTACTTCAGGAGGCCGTGGACCGACTGTGCCCAACCCCAATCGCGCCGGTCCAACTCGGCCTCGATGGCGGCGGCAATGCTCTCAATGTCGGTGCTGCCGCTGAGCAGCAGGCGTGGCCCGATGGTGTAGGTCTCTCTGGGCATGAAGATGCAATCGTCGAGGCGGGCTACGGCGCCGTCGATCGCCACCCAGAAAGCGCGGTAGTCAGAGGGCGGATCCGGCGGAATCTCCTCATGCTCCACCCCTCTGCCGACTACGAGAAGCTGCCCAGGGGCGAGGTCAATCACCCGCCCGGGAGTGACGATGCGTGACCTGCCCTGCAGAACGAACGCGAACTCGTAGAACACTGACACGTGGTGGCCCGGCGTCTCCACCACGTCCAGCCGTGATCCCGGCTCGCCGGCTGCGTACACAATGTCTCTCGCCGGGCGCCTGACTGCGAGCGCGCGCAGCCTCGCCTCCACGAGCTTCCTCAGTCCCAGGGCTGGGCTCTCACCATCGCCTGACATATCACTGCCTGAAGTCTGGCTTTCCGAACGTGGATGGTATTCGCCCGGGAGCGGCCGGTCTCCTCGCGGCCAGGCGAAGGGGCGAAGGCTCGGCTGTCGGACGGGAGATCGATCCGATCAGAGGGTTGGGCTAGTGAGCAGGGCGCTGCTCGAGAGCAACGATGCGGCGGGCCACTTCGGCGAGCTTCTGGTTGTGATGGCTGCTGGTGCGCTTCAGCCAGCGATACGCTTCCTGCTCCCCGACTCTCAGGTCACGCATCAGGATGCCTTTCGCGCGCTCGACCAGTTTCCGCGCCTCAAGAGCGCTCTGCAGGTCACCGACCTCGGAGCGGAGCATCTGCAGGTCGAAAAATCGCGCGCGAGCGGTCGAGATCGCGGCCGCGAGGCGCTGAAGCGTGACCGGCTTGAGGAGATAGCTGAAGACGCCGACCTCTGCCGCCTGCTCCATGAGGGCCTGGTCGGCGTGAGCGGTGACAATGATGATGGGCACGAGCTTCTCACTGGTGATGGCCCGCGCCGCCTCAAGCCCATCCATGTGTGGCATGCGAATGTCGAGGAGGATCATGTCGGGGTCGGTTGTGCGAGCGAGAGCCACGGCCTCTTGCCCGTCATGGGCCTGTCCGACGACCTGATGGCTGAGTGCCTGTGACAGTTGGACGAGGACAGCCCGAATGGCCTCCTCATCATCAGCAATCAATACCCGCAGCGATTCCACGGCCTCCCTCCACCCTCGCGACGGCTTCTCACATCGGAACCTCTGGCGGCGCCCGCGGTCGGGTTCTGGCCGGTCTGCCGGATCTCCCCGCCAACTCCAGGCGCACACACCCAGTAGTGCCTCGCGTCCCGGATGTGTTATTCCACAAACGGTAGTGCGTCACAGCGGCCATTTCTTGTCACAAATCGCCCGACGGCGGTCTCAGAATCATCACCCACTGTGGAATGATGCCTCTAAGAAGACAGGCTGGATCGCCGCATACCCTGTGATGCTGCAGCTATGTGGGCCGGCGACCGCATTCCGAGAACCATCCCTGCCCAAGACCGGCGGATGGTTCTTTTTTTCTTGCCTGTTCGGAGGCGCGGGCGATGTCACAAAAGACAGCCGAGCTAAGAGCAAGGGATCTGGTAGACGGGAGCCTGGAGCGGCTTGGCCGCATTGAGCGCGCCGAGAAGCGGCTCTGGTTCCTGGCCCTTGGACTGTTCCTGCTGCTCGCCATCAGTCTGTTCTTGGTCGAGACCACAACCATCATAGAGGAGCACATCCGCAGTGGCTGGACATCCCACGCGGTAGGCATACTGAAGGATTACGGTCTCTCGGGCGGTCTCCTCATCTTCGCGTGGCTGATCTGTGCGTACTTCTATGAGAATCTCGTGGGCGTACGGAGGCAGAACCGCGACCTGGTGAGGGCTCTGGAATCGGCTGCCCGGGTTCTCGCGAATCGGAATCAGCAGCTCGACACATGGGCGCAACTGAGCCATGCACTGATTACAAACTTCAATCTGCCACGGCTGCTGGAGCTGATCGCGCGAACGGCCGCCGAGGTGACTGAGTCGGACTGCGCGGCGGTGATACTTGCGGAGCGCGGCGCTCGGCACCTTCGGCTCGCGGCGATCCACGAGCGCGGTTTGCAGATCGAACTGGCCGAGCGGGTCGCGGCCATCGTCATCCGGAACGGCCGCCCCATCTGCGTGTCGCCGGACGCACCTCCAGAGGAGATCGATCGGCCCGACCTCCCGTGGGATGATCTGGTCTCACTGTCCGCGGAGCCCCTGGTATCGGCTGAGAAGACAGTCGGAGCGCTACTCGTCGGACGGCTGAAGCCGCGCGAGACGTTCCCGGCTCACGTGCTGGACAGTCTGGACTCATTCGCGAATCAAGCATCCATCGCCTTGGAAAAGGCTCATCTATACGCAGAGAACCAGAAGCAACTCGATCGCCTTGGGAAACTGCTCGATGACCTGCACGCCACGCAAGCCCAGCTAACTGAAGCCGAGAAGATAGCTGGTCTCGGGGTACTATCCGGAGGCGTGGCGTACGTGATCAACAACCCCGTAGCCGGGATCATGGCGCGCGTCGACCGGCTTCTGGCGGGCAAAGAGCTGGGTCAAAGGGCGCTGTGGGACGAGCTGGCTGTCGTCCGCCGGCAGACCGCTCGAGTCGCTGAGACACTCACGGGACTCCTGGCGCTCGCGCGCCGGCCCAGTACGGGCCGTGTGGACCGCGTGGACATGAACCAACTCGTGCGTGCGACTCTGGATGTTATGCGCCAGGAGTATCGCGCAGCTGGAATCGAGATACAGGAGTCGTTCGATAACCTGCCGCTTGTCCGGGCGAATGCCTCCCAACTTCAGCAGGCGTTTCTTAATCTGTTCGTCAACGCTCTGCATCGCATGCCGTATGGAGGTCGCCTCTCGGTTCGGACACGAACTTCGCGTGTTGACTGGGTGCAAGTTGAGATAGACGATGTCCGGGATGAGATCCCGCCGCAGATATCCGATCATGCCATCGAGATGTATGGCGCGTCGGATGTTGACCGGGTAGAGACCGGCCTGGGACTCGCGGCCGCGCAGCGGATAGTCCGCTCCCAGGGTGGCACGCTCATCACGGATGGCGATGCGGGCGTCGGCGCACGGGTGTGTATCAAAATGCCCATAGCAGCGGCCGGCGACCCGGCTGATCCGCCGGAATCCGAATGGATAGCGCGCGAAGATGCGCTCGTCGGTGCGATGGTCGCTAACGCACGAGAGTGAACCGGGCAGGCCGCGGAGACCTATGCTCCGTTCAGGCCGCACCTGCCCTTCGATTGCCGTTGCCGTGAAAAACCAATGCCCTGAAGTACGGGCTGAGGTCAAGAAGCGCCTCCAGACACGGAGGTCAGGTCCTTCTTGTTGGCCCGGTCAGGGGACAGCTCGAGCCCTCACGAGCGTCTCCGCCGGGCCTGAAGTCATGAAGCGCGCCCATAACGGGGCGGCACCGAATCGGTGCCGCCCCTTCAATATGTCAGAGCCACACAGAGACGCGGGGCAGGAAAGGCGTTGCGCGAACTGGATAGCGGACGTGTTCCGAAACGCCAGCTTGCGGCCTGCTTACGGCTGCTGAACGACCTCGACGCTGCTCCTCTCAGCGAGCGGAAAAAGGATTCGCAGCCTCTTCACATTGCTCAGTGCCGAGCCGGCCCATGCGGGCAGGGCCGCGTTAGGGTCAGACGAGAGCCGGGGCGAGGAGACCGGCTGCCACCCGTGCCCGAGGTCCGCGTCTGCGACGAACCGAGACAGCAAGCGGACGCGCCAATCGGCCGCATAGAGGTCGTTCGAGAGATAATCCGGGCGTATGTACCCGCAGAAGAGCGGCGTGATGCCGTCCCAGAGCGACGATCCCTCCTTCAACGGGCCGACGATCATCCACTGCGTGAGCCGCCATGCGTTCCCCATTTCCGGGCTGATAGCATGGCCGAAGGGGATGATCTGGAACCCGCCCAGAGCGCCGATGGGTGAAGTGGTGATGTCTACGACGCCGGCATGATCTGCGCGAATCCGCCCGATGCCGGTATAGATGCCGCCCAGGAACCGTCCAATGCCGCCGACGGGCTTCACCACCCAGCCTAGCAATTCGCGAGAGCCGTCGGCGTACATCAATGTGACCGCGCCGCCGGGTCGGTTCTCGAACTCGGCGGCGATGGGATACCGGGCCGGACGATCAACGACGACGACAAGCACATCGCCGCGTGCAGGCACATATCCGTCGCGCAGCGGCGCTATGCCACTCGGAGCCCCCAGATAGACCGTGTTGCCGACGAGCGGGGCGCCTCCCCCGCCGAAGATCCCTTGACCGGCGGGAATGTTGGTATAGATCGAGGAGTCGGGGCTGAGGAAAGAGCTGTAGGTGGCGGGAGTGGTCAGTAGCTCACGCGGCAGGATCGAGAACACTACGCCGCGGTCGTCCTCGTTGTTGTAGCCGACGTTGATGTGGATCGCATTCACGGCGGTCGCCGCGACGTGACCCGGAGCTACCCATTTGCTGGCGGTATAGCCCTTGCGGCTTACCTGCGTTGTGTAACGCACGACTCGGCCGACGGTCTGCCAGGACAGTCCCTGATCGCGCGACGCGCTGATCTCGCCTCCGACGTCGTTCACGATGCGGAGCCGCAGGATCTCGTGGGACGCGGTCTGCGCGACGAGCGGTAATGGCAGCAGGATCGTAGCAGCTCCCAGCAGGAACAGCAGGTGGCAGAGACGGTTGTGCATCGCTCACCTCATGGAGTCGGGCGCCGTTCGGATAGCAGCGATAGCGCCAGTTCGATGTTCTGCCGCGCGGCCGCGGCCAGGGGCTCGACGCGCGCTGACAGCGCGGCGGAGATCTGGCCCCGGTCTTGCCACGCCTGGGTGATGGCGTCGGACAGCGCCTGCGAGTTGAGGCTGTCGGTGGACGCGGCTGTCGGCAGGCCAAGCTCGCCCATGAGGCCCGCGACCTTCGGGTCGTACGAGATCGCCACCAGTGGACGACGGCAGATGGCGCCGAACAGCAGCGCGTGCATACGCATGGCGACTACGAAGTCCAGGCCACCCATCAGGGCGAGGATTCCGCGAGCTGACAGCCGAGAGCGGACGACCTCGGCCGTGACGGGCAGCCGCGAGGCTACCGCTTCGGCAAACTCGATATCGAGCGGGAAGTGCATCGGGATGAACACGGGCCGCAAGCCTAGGTGGTCGCAGGGAGGGCCGATCGCCTCGGCGAGAGCAACTGCGAGCGGCTCCTTCGCCATTCCCCGCGGCTGACGAAGGGCCAGCCCGAGTGAAGGACGCGTGTCATCGGGCAGTCCGGCTACCTGTCGCGCAGCAGCGATCTCGGTCCCCGAAGGAGGCGACAGTATGAATGCGAGATCGGCGGCGACATACACCTCCCTGGTGACGCCGAGTGCCCGCAGAGCCGCCTGAGAGAGGCCGTCACGTACACACAACAGGGGAACCTTGGAGAGCATGCGCCTGGTCAGCGAGCGGATCCATCGCCGGTGCAGGGGACCGATGCTTTGTCCAATGCAGGCAACCCGAATGCCTGCTGCGAGCGCGAGTTGTAGGACGCTGAGGTAATAGAGAGGCGAGCGCCAGCTCGTCGCGTCTTGAAGCAGTCCGCCTCCTCCGCTGATCAGCAGATCGGCCTCCCCGATCTCGTGGAAGGCGCTGCGCAGATCACGCGGCGCGGCTGCCACGCCGTGTTCGGCGATCGTGGTCTCGGGATCGCCTGAGAGAACGGTCAGCTCGGCCTGAGGCGCGCGCTCGCGGAATCCCTGCACGAGCCCAGCGAGAATGGCCTCATCCCCGGCGTTGGCGAAGCCGTAGTAGCCGGAGACGAGGATCCGTGGCGATCTGGTCATGGGTTCCGCAGGCGAGGGCGTCGATCGAAAACCAGGCGCCATACAAGTACCACAGCGACCCCAACGATCACACCTAGCCACATGCCGTTGATGGTCCGCAGAAAGCTGACCGGGAGAGGCGAATGGAAGTGGCAGAAGGTGTTCAGCAAGGATATCTGACCGATGCCGGCAAGCACCGCGACCAATGGCAACCAGGTCCGCCTGCCGCGGAGCGAGAGCGCGACGAGGAGCATCAGCGCGGGGTGCCCCAGCAGGAACTCTTTCGTGCGCGGGCGGACTATCAGCACAGCTTCGAGCAGGCCTCGCAGCCTCAGTTCACCCCCGGTCGGCGCTACCGCGGGCTGGTTGCCGCTGCGACTGATGGTGAACGCGAGCGCCCCGAGCGCGATGACAACTACGATGCCCAGAAAGATGGTGATCGGCTGGCTGAAGAACCGCGTCGAACATAGCCTGGCGCGCGCCCACCAATGGTTCAGCGGTTCCGGGATGCCCGGGCTTCCGGTGACGGCGACTGCGAAGGCCAGCGCCAGGGGCGCCAGGTAGGCGAGCTTCACTCCTGCGAAGACCCCGATTCCCTCGATATACGGGACCGGTGAGTAGATGCCGACGATCAGCATGGCGCCCACGAGAGTGATCGCGCAGGCGCCGATGAGGGCGATGACGCCCCGGCCGACGAGCCTCAACATCGTGAGGCCGAGCGCAGGGAGTCGGGACCATTGCATGGCCCAGATGAGGGCGAGCGCGGGGAAGACGCAGGCCGCGGCGAGACCGGCAACGGGGATGAGGAGAGTGCGCTTGGCCACAGCAAGGGCCATGCCACCTGCGAGGACGATGAGGAGGATCGCCCACGATGGCGCCGAGCCGAGGGGCACAAGGCGCCGCAGCAGCAGGACGAACGCCGCCGGCAGCGCCAACAGGACCAGTACTCGCGCCCACCGCGGCGGCCACCCGCCGGGGGATGCGAAAGGCGTTGGCGGGCCGATCCGGAAGCCGCGACTCCGAATAGTGTTTGTGATGTTGGCCACATAGCGGGCGTTCTTGACCATCGGGCTAGGCTGCGGACGCAGGATCAGCCGCACGTAGCAGGCACGAATGTTGCGCTCCTCGACGGCACGCTCATAGCGGGCGACGCCGGACTCGGCTGAGATCGTCTGCATATCCGCGTCGGTAACACTGTGGACGCGGATCAGGCGTGAGGCCAGCTTCGCGGCCAGAGCATCGCCGCCTTTCTGGTTCACGATCTCCACATAACCGTACATGAGATCGAACTTGCCAAGTGACTCCGCGGCGCTGCCCAGGAGATCGGGGAATCCGAGCACCTGATCTTCGCGGAAGATGATGAGGCGCGCTCCGGCAGCCTTGGCCTCGACCGCGGCTGCGTTGATGGCCTCTGGCGACGCTGCCGCGAAGTTCATCAGCCGCGCGACCACCCTCAGCCCCGCGCCCCGCGCAAGCTGCAAGTCTTCGGGGCGGAGCAGCACGGGCACCTTGGCGAGTTGGTCCATCGTCATACCGCGGACCACGATGGCGGGCGTCCCTGACTGCACCACGCCTATCTCCACCGAGGGGAGTTTCGCGTGAATCGCTACCGCCAGAGCCGAGAGGATGTCCGGGTCGGGTGAGACGAGGCTCGTCGCGCCAGGGAGGCTCAGCGGCAGCACGTTTCCAAGCGCCACCAGCTCGCCGACAGTGACCTCGCGGACAGCGATCGCGGTCGCGCCGGCAGTCCGAAGCTCGGCCAGCGCCTCGGAGACTGAGATGTCGGCCGCCATCGACAGTTGCCGGACATCATCGGCGTCAACGATGATCTCTACGGTTCGATTGCTGCGTTCGATGCGAGCGCGGCCGACGGCGAGGAAGATCGCGGCTGCCAAACCGAGTGCGATGAGAAGAGCGAAGAGCTTGTCCGATCGGTCCACTGTTGCCCACCCCGGGTTGAGTGCTGCATTCTAGCACGGCGCGCGAGCAGGGGCAATCGGTGATGGCGAGGACCGCACACAGAGATGGCGAACAAGGTGACGGAGACAGCGAGTGTCAGGGCTCGTGCTCGGGATCGATGGCGGGCAAACGACGACCACGGCCGCGATCTGCGACCTCAGCGGATGCTTGCTGGGCGTTGGCCGTGCGGGTCCCGCGAACCACGTGTGGGAACCGGGTGGGGTGGCCCGCGCACAGCGCGCGGTGAAGACGGCCGTCGCTCAGGCGTGGCGCGAGGCGGCGCTCAGGCCAGTCCGGTTCGAGGCCGCGTTCTTGGGCATGACCGGTGGAGATCAGCGCACGACGCGGGCGATCCGGCGGTGCATCGCGGCTGACCGATTCCAGCTTGAGAATGACGCCCTGAGCGCGCTGGCATGCGTGACTGGAGGCAAACCAGGCGTGGTCGTGATCGCTGGCACCGGCACGATCACCTATGGGATGAACGCGCGAGGCGACACTGCGAAGGCGAGCGGGTGGGGATACCTTCTCGGCGATGAAGGCGGCGGGTTCTGGATCGCCAGGCAGGCCGTCGCCGCCGCCTGCCGCGCCTATGACGGGCGCGCCCCAGAGACGGCGCTGGCGCCGCTACTGCTGAAGGCGGCGGGGGTCGGCGGCCTGTGGGATCTGCACGGGCTGATCTACTCGGGCCGCATGTCTCGCGCCGGGATGGCCGCGCTGGCAGAGGTGGTGCCCGAGGCAGCGCGGGCTGGGGATGCGGCGGCAGGACGGATTCTCGCAGAGGCGGGAAAGGAACTCGGCCTGTCGGCCGCGGTGGTGATAGGCAGGCTTGGGATGCAGCGCGGTCGGGTCATTGTGGGGATGGTGGGCGGTGTGTTCCGTGGTTCGGAGGCGGTGAAGCGCGGATTCAAGCGCGAAGTGCGCCGACACGCGCCAGAGGCGGTCTTCGTCGAGCCGCGTTTTTCACCGGCGATCGCGTGCGTGCTGCTGGCGCTGAGGATGGCGGGAGTGCGGCTGACACAAGGGGTGCTGGCGAACCTGGATGCCGCGTCGGCGTTAGTAGGCGCGAAGTGAGGGAAGTGGTTTCCCTACGGCGATTCGACGAGACGCATATGTGGGAGCTGACCCGCGTGGGAGCGCAGGTATCTGTCGAGTGGCTGAGGAGAGAGGCGCATGCATGATGTTGTCGAGCAGATCAGGAGCGGGCTGATCGTATCGTGCCAAGCGGAGGACGGGAACCCGTTCTTCGAGCCGGCGCTGATGGCGAGATTCGCACAGGCCGCGGAACTCGGAGGCGCGGTGGGGATCCGAGCGAAGCGGCCGGACATACCGGCGATCCGGTCGGCGTGCGGCCTGCCGATCTTGGGCATCGACAAAGTGCACGTCGAGGGATATGCGGTCTACATCACGCCACGCTTCGAGGATGCTCAGCGGATCGCCGAGGCAGGAGCGGCGATCGTGGCCCTGGACTGCACGCCGCGGCCGCGGCCTGGCGGCGAGACGATGGAGCACCTGGTCAAACGGATTGGGGTCGAACTGAAGCTGCCGGTGATGGCAGATATCTCGACGCTGGCGGAGGCGATCGCCGCCGAAGAGGCCGGCGCCGACATAGTCGCTACAACGCTCAGCGGCTACACCGCGTATAGCCGGCGCGGAGATGGGCCGGACTGGGGGCTGCTCGAGTCCATCACCCGCGCTGCGAAGGTGCCGGTGGTAGCCGAGGGTGGGATCTGGACGCCTGCGGAAGCACGATGCGCGCTCGACCTGGGTGCCTGGGCGGTGGTTGTGGGTACGGCCATCACGCGGCCGACGGATATGACCAGACGCTTCGTCGCGGCACTGGGGGGGTGACGGCGGCGGACGTGTCTGGCTAGGAGTGCCCATGAGGTGCGGCGTGATTCGATTGACAAGCCTGAACGGCGACCGTAGAATCCAGGTGGTAATACAGACGCCAGAGGGATACAGTGCCTCGCTGCCCCCGCTGTAACCAAGAGACTGACGAAGAGAGCCGCTTCTGCAAGCGTTGCGGCTTTCCGACCAGCGCCGCCACCACTGATCCAGGGGCTGATGACGATACGCTGATTCTTCGCCTCTTTGATGAGCGACCGGAGGAAGCGGTTACACGCCGCGCACGGATCTGGCTGATCGATCCTGACGGAGAGCATGTCGCGCAGACCTGCGACCTGAAGGACGAAACAACGATGATCGGCCGCCAGCCGGACTGCACCATTATCCTGCCCAGCAGCACCGTGTCACGCCGGCACGCGCAGGTTCGACAGGAGGGCAGCAGGTTCTTCCTGCGCGATCTGCATAGCACCAACGGGACGCTGCTGAACCGAGAGCCAGTGATCGACGAAGAGCTGCTGCACGATCGTGATGAGATCGGCATCGGAATCTATCGCTTGATCTTCAGATATTCGTAGGCGCGTGGGGGGAGTCCGCAGAGGCGCCCCCCTGAAGTGCGCACGGGGCCCATGGGTCAATTGATCGCCTCATTCGCCGTCGCCTTCTTGCTGGGCGTCGGGCTTTCTCGAACCTCCCGCCGCAGCCTCTTCTGGCTGACCTCAAGAGAGCGCAAGGTGGGGAAGGAGAGGATCCACCGCCTTTTCCCAAAGCCGCGCCGGCCTCTTGGCGGCGGGGTAGCGATAGTGGTCGCGGCAACACTCGCCCTTCTGTTAGTGCCTCGCCTCTGGGGCCGGCCGACCGACCCGATCGCTCTCTGGGTGCTTCCGCTGATGTGGGCGTACGGGGCCATCGGTCTGCTGGACGATACCCGGAAGGTGGCCGGCCGGGGCCTCGACGAACGCACGAAGCTCCTGCTGCAGTCGGCGGCTGCGCTGCTCTGGGGCCTGGCGCTCTGGCACTGGGGCGGCGTGCACGCCATCCGCCTGCCCTTCTTCGAGGGTCAGGTGGATCTGGCGTTCGCCTACGTCGGGTTCGTTGCGCTCGTGATCATCGCTACCTCCAACGCGGTCAACCTCTCGGATGGCGTAGATGGACTTGCGGGGGGTGTCGCGGTGATCGCGCTGCTGGGGCTGGCTGGCATGGGGCTGATCGACCCCCGGCACGCTGCCGGTTCGGTGTGCTGGCCTCTCATCGGCGCTATCGGCGGCTTCCTCGTCTACAACATCCCGCCAGCCCGACTGCTTATGGGTGATACCGGCGCGCTCGCGATAGGCGCGGCGCTGGCCGGGATCGCGGTTTTCGCGCGGGCGGAATTCTACCTGTTCCTCGTCGGCGCGCCCTTCGTCGTCAATGCCGCCTCAGTGATGGTGCAGATGGGCACGGTGCGCGGCCTCTGGCGCGTCCTACGACCACTCCGGCACCGCACGACCGAAACTGCCCGGCCGTTCCTGTCCACGCCCATCCACCATCACTTCCAGTGGCTCGGATGGGATGACTGGCGGGTTCTGGCCCTGTTCTGGGGCTTCGGGGCGGCCATGGCGGCCTGGTCGCTGCTGGCGCTCTGGTCAGGCGTGCTGTGGCTCGTCGGGTTGCTGGCGATCGCCGCCTTCCTGGTTGCGGCCGGACTGCAGAAGCAGTTCCGCGCGAACTACTTCCTCGGCCTGCTCCGCCGCCCGGATGGATCGTCCCTGCTGGCGCTCTACCGCGGCATGCCGGTGGAGGTGCTCAGGTACCCGCTGTACCGACTCCACTACGAGACGTCCGTCACCGAGCAGATGTTGGGCGGCGCGACAGTCGAGGGCATCCTCTGGCGGTCGATCACCGAAGTCGAGGCCCATATCGTTCTCGGCAAGATCTACGCCGATCAGAAGCTGCTCGAGCAGGCGCTGGTTGAGTGGGAGCAGGTCCCGACGAGAAATCTGCTGATTCGCCCGAGCGTCATGCTTCGGCTCGCGCGCATCTACTATGGGCGCGACCGGTTGCTGGAAGCTATCAAGTTGTGGGAACAGCTTCCCCCGTCGCGGCTGCAGGAGATGCCGAATGTGCGCGAGGTCGTGCGCAGCGCGAAGTTGCGCCTGGCCGACCTCGCGACGAAATCGCACAGGCAGGGCATGCGGATGATGCAGCAGACCGAGAAGGCCGGCGACATCCCCGATCAGCTCGAAAGCTATCTGCTGGCGGCCCGGCGCCTGAACCAGGATCTGCTATCACTGCTGCTGTACGAGAGAGATAAGCTTCGCGGACATCAGGCTGACCCACAGGCAGCGCGGGCCCGCCGCGAACTGCTACGGCGCACGCGGAACGCAGTGCTCGCTCGCATCAATGACCTCGACGACGCGCTCGGCCGCGTGGCGCGCGCGCTGCCTATGGCGGAGGGCGAAGAGCCGGCGGTCCCGGCCGATCCAGCGGTCAGGGCAGCCCAGGAATTGCAGGTGCGACGGCCGGAACTCCTCCGGCTGATCGCGCCGGCAGGGAGAGGCGATCCCGCGATCACCGGCGCGGCCGTTCACCCGAAGGCATCGCGAAACAGTGTCTTCCGACTGAGCGTGACCTGGCCCGGGGACGGGCCGGCCAGCCTGATCGCCAAACGGTACGCTGCCGATCGCATCGCGTTCTTCGCCGCCTGCTATCGGCGCGAGCGCGGTGTCCTCGAGCTGCTGAATCGCTACGCGTGCGCGGTGCCGCGGGTGTACAGCGGAGAGCTGATGGATGACCAGGCGCTGCTCATCATGCAGGACCTGGGAGACGAAACGCTGGCCGAGCGTCTGGAGGCCTCCGACTACCATGGCAAGGAGCAGTGGCTGTACTCGGCAGTGCTCGCGCTGGCTGCACTACATGCCGCCACAGAACCCCATCTGCGCGAACTGCAGGCTGAGATCCAGAAGGTCGATAAGGAAGCCCTCGGCGCAGACTACTACCTGAGCGCGATTCGCATCGCCTTGGATCGGATCGCCGCCCTCGGCGGGATAGCGATCGGCAACTCGGACTGGGCAGTCATTGCCGAGCAGACCAGGCCGCTCGTGGACTTCCTCTGCGATCGCCCTTCCCGATTCATCCACTTCGAGTTCACACCTCATCATCTCATGGTGACCGATTCCGGCCTGAGCATTTTTGACTTCGAACAAGCCACCATCGGCCCCGTGGAGTTCGATCTTGCCGCGCTGCTCGCGCAACCCGAGAGCGAGATCGGTGCCGAAGGCTGGATCGCGATGGTTCGACATTACAGCAGCGCGTCCGTCGAATACGGACTGCCGACCAGCAGCTCGGATCAGACGGAGCGGGCAGTCTCGTACGCGGCGCTCTTCAAGTGCCTGGTGTACGCAGGCGCGGCTGGGAACTTCCTCGACAAGTTCGGCGGGGAACACCATCTCCAGCGTTTCCACTACTACCTGGAGAGATGTCAGGCCATCCTGAACCGCTGGCCGCCTCTTCGTCCGCTGGCCATGCTGCTGACGCCGCGCTTCCGCGCCGCACGCTCGGCTACATCGCGGCTGCGAGGGACAGCTCGACAGGCCTGACGCCTCCGCCCGGGGGTTCACGACGGTTTGACCTTCGGGGATACCGATAGATATAATGCGGCTGGTGTCGGATCGCTCGCAGCTCCCATGATCTCGGGGAGCCGAGCCCCGGACGGTGTGGGGCCGGAGATCCAGTGTCGCTGACAGGACGGGAAGCTCCGGACAGGGAGACTCGCTTTGCGCGGCTTCTATGGGATCCTTCTGATCGTCGCTCTCGTCGCTGTGAGCGGCCTGATCGCCTACATCGGCGACATCCTGGGACGGCGACTCGGCCGCAGGCGCCTCAGCCTCTTCGGCCTCAGGCCTCGTCATACCGCAATCGTCGTCTCGGTCATCGCGGGGATGCTGATTACGCTGTTCACCCTGGCCATGGCAATGGTGGTCAGCCAGAACGTGAAGGATGGGTTCCTGAAGGTTGACTATATGCGACAGCGGCAGAAAGAGCTGTCGCGAGAGGTCGATAGTCTGAACCGGCGCATCGCCGATCTCGACAAGAGCCGGCGCGGCCTTGAGACGCAACTGAAGCGCGGACAGGACGAGCTTGCCAAGGGGCAGGCCCAGCTTGCCGACGCGAAGGCCGCTCTTGAGGAGACGAGAACGGCTCGCGACAAGACTGTCGCGGAGCTTCAGCAGAAGCAGGACCAACTGGCCAGGACCAAGGTCGCGCTGGCGAAGTCTGCAGCGGACCTGAAGAACGCTACCGGAGCGTTCACGCGGATGACGAAGGCACTGAATGACATGTCCCAACAGGTCGACGCGCTCAAGCTATTCGCGTCTCAGACAGAAAGGGAGTACGCGCTCGAGCGCGCGGTCCCGATTCTGTTCGGCGCGGGTCAGCCTCTCGACGTGGACCTCATGGCCGGAGGGCAATCCACTGCCGACGCCCATAGGGAGCTGAATGCCTTCATCGCCCGCCTCGATACGAAAGTGATCGCCGCAGGCGCTCGGCCTCTCGCCGGAAGCAAGGAGGCAGTGCTCATCCGCAAGCCGGTCGAGGATCCGAAGACGAATCAGGTGACCGTCGCAAGATCCTACCAGGTGATGGACGCCGTCGCCAGCCGCGTCCACGAAAGCCAGGGCGATGTGATTGTGCGAGCATATTCGGTCTTCAATACTCATGCCCGCGAGCCGGTGTACGTGGATTTCGAACTGTTCCGCAACTTGCTGGTCTTCCGCAAGGGGGAGGTGCTGGCGGAGACGGTGATGGACGGGCAGCTCTCCGACTCCGCGCTCCTGGATTCACTGGTGCGCCTATTGAAGGATGACGTCGGAGCGAAGGCGAGGGGCAAGAACGTGATGCCACGGCTGAACCCCAGCAGCCCGAGTCTATTCGAAACAGGCGGTGAGAGGGTCGGTGAGATGACGTTTGACGACCTTTTCCGCGTGATCGAGAAGCTTCGCCGTGTCGGGGGCCCAGCCCGCGTGACCGCTGTCGCGGCAGACGACACCTGGACAATAGGCCCGTTGAAGGTTGACCTGCGTGTCGACCCCGTCACCATTGCTTCGTCGCGATAGCCCACACCTTCGATGAACTCATCGGCGCAGACCAAAGGCCCCATCCTGGCCATCGACCCCGGCAGAGAGAAGTGCGGCATTGCCGTTGTGGGCCTCGATGGGCAGGTCCTCCATCGGGAGATCGTCCCGACCAAGGAGATTGCTGCAGCGGCATTGCGGCTGGTTGAGGCGTACCGCGCCGCGCGGTTGGTCGTGGGCGACCGGACTGCCGCAAAAGATGTGTGTCGGGCGCTGGCGGCCGCTCGCATCCGGCTCGTCCCCCAGATGGTCGACGAACACCGATCGAGCGAACAGGCCCGCCGCCGCTTTTTCGCGGAGAACCCGCCGCGGGGGTGGCGCCGCTTGCTGCCGACGACGCTGCTCACCCCGGATCGGCCGTACGACGACCTTGTGGCGGCGCTACTCGCCGAGCGATATCTCGCGAGCAAGGGCGAGGACCGGAACTGAGCTCCTGCCCTCGCCCTCGGAACCATGGGGATGATCGCCGCTAACTCTTCGGCTGCTCCCCGCTGCCCTGCAGCGTCTTCGCCACTTTCAGGAACGGTGTGAACAGATCTATCGGTATGGGAAAGAGCGTTGTCGAGTTGTTCTCGGATGCCACTTCCGCGAGCGTCTGTAGGAATCGGAGCTGGAGCGCAACCGGCTGCGTCGCCAGGATGTTCGCCGCATCGGTCAGGCGCTGCGAAGCCTGGTATTCGCCTTCGGCGTTGATGATCTTCGCACGCCGCTCCCTCTCCACCTCGGCCTGACGGGCCATCGCCCGCTTCATGGTATCGGGCAAGATCACGTCGCGGACCTCGACCAGATTCACCTTGATGCCCCACGGCTCGGTGTGCTCATCGATGATCTCCTGGAGCTTCTGGTTCACCCGGTCTCGGGCCGAGAGGAGCTCGTCGAGCTCCGACTGGCCGATCACGCTCCTCAGCGTCGTTTGCGCCATCAGGTAGGTGGCTTTGTTGAAGTTGCGCACTTTGACGACCGCGTCAGCAGGCATCAACACCCGGTAGTAGACCACGGCGTCCACGGTGACGGGCACGTTGTCCCTGGTCATCATCTCCTGGCGCTGCACATCGATGGTTTCCAGACGAGTGCTGATCCGCTCCATCTTGTCAACGATGGGAATGAGGAGTATCAGCCCCGGACCCTTCACCGGGATCAGTCTCCCCAGGCGGAAGATGACCGCCCGTTCGTATTCCCGCAGAATCCTCACTGCGGCACCCAGCACGATGACCACGAACACGATCACCGCGATGGCAATTGCCAGTCCATATCCTTGTGCCACTATCGGCTCCTTTCAGTTCCTCTCGCTGTTAGCCTGCGCCGAGCGTGCTTCCGCCTCGACCCGGCGCACGATCAACGTCAGCCCTTCTTCGCCGATGACTTCCACTTGCTCCCCCTCCCCTATCTCGCCCCCGTCCGATACATGCGCCCGCCATCGCTCTCCTTCGACGAACACCTCCCCCATTGGGCTTAACCTCGACAGCGCCTTCCCCCGCTGGCGCAGCATGCCTTCTCCGCCGGTCTGCACCTTCCGCATGTGTGCCCGCACGGCCGCGCCGACCACGAAGAGAAAAAACAGCAGCACCAGGAGCGCCATCACAACGATGACCTCCCACGATACCCTTAGCCAACTGGCCGACGATCCTGTCAGCATCAGTGCTCCGAACACAAAAGAGATGACCCCGACAACCGTCAGAATCCCGTGGGATACCACCTTCACCTCGGCCAGGAATAGCAACATGGAGAAAACGATCAGCCCGACGCCGGCGTAGTTCACCGGCAGAACGGCCATGGAGTATAGCGCCAGAAGGAGGCAGAGCCCGCCGATCACGCCGGGCAGGATCGCTCCCGGGTTCTGCAGTTCGAACATGATGCCCAGGCCTGCCAGCACCAGCAGGACCAGCAGCAGATTCGGGTTGCCCAGCACGTGGAAGAAGCTCTCTTTGACGCTGGGCGGGAACTCGACGAGCGGAGCGTTTGCTGTGCTGAGGGTGACCTTGCGACCGTCCGGCAGCGAGACCTGGCGCCCGTTCACCTTGTTGAGCAGATCTCTCGGATCCATGGCGATATAGTCTATCACGTGCAGCTTCAGTGCGTTGTCGGCGCTGGCAGTGATGCTCTGGCGAACGGCTTTCTCGGCCCAGTCCGCGTTGCGTCCCCGGCTCTCAGCGATCACCCGCATCTGACCCGCGAACGCGTTCACTACCTTCTCCGCCATCACGTCCTGTGACGGCTTCTGGGCCTTCTCGTCTTTCCTCTCCTCCGACGGCGGCGACGGCATGCCGAGAAGCTCCACCGGGTGCGCCGCGCCGATCGTCGTCGCAGGCTGCATGGCGGCGATACTCGCGGACAGCGTGATGAAAGTTCCCGCCGACATGGCGAACGCGCCGGCAGGATACACGTAGGCTATGGTAGGGATGGGCGCGTTGAGCAGCGCCTCTGTCATCGCCTTCATGGGATCGCCAAGGCCGCCGGGGGTGTTGATGAGAATCAGGAGGCACTGCGCCCCCTGGCGTTGAGCATCTCTCAGGGCGCGGTCAAGGTACTCAGATGACGTGACATCTATGGTTCCATCGAGCCGCATCATGGCGACGGGAGCCACGGATGCCGCGGCGACGGCCGGCGTTATCCAGGCCGCGGATAGAGAGATGAGGAGCACTGTCAGCCGCCATCTCATAGCCGTCTCCGTCAGAATTCCGACCGACGCGGTTTCATCCACGTGGTCGTCTGCCAGCAAGGCAGGCCCTGCTCTGCATTACCGAATTCACCTGGCAATTCCCTGCCCGATATCCCGCGCAATGAGCGTACCAGAACCAGGGCCGCCAGGAAGAGCGGGATGGATGCGTACGGCGCCTGATCGCGGAATAGATGCTCCGCTCTCGCATAGCCCGCCCATATGCCGCCGCCCGCGACCGCAGCGATCGTTTTCAGTATCTGCTGGATGCGCCGCCGTCGCCGCAGCGGACCTTCCTTCTTCTGCTCGCCCCGCTCGACGCAGTCCACGCACTGAGCAGACACTGCCGGCCAGTCTCCGGCAGCGCTCTGCCGGAGGAAGCCCAGCTCGACTCGCGCATCATCCCACTTGTGCTGCATCCGCAAGCTGCAGGCGAGCATCGAGCGCGCCGGCGCGCGGGAGCTGTCGTTACCAGCCAGGCGGCGGAAGCAGTCCTCCGCGCCGGCATAGTCGCGCAGATGGTAACGCGCCAGCCCCAAGGCCATCTCCGATCGAAAGTCCCCAGGCGACTGATCGACCGCGTTCTCGAACGCGGTCGCCGCGTCTCGATTGGCACGGGTGATGATGCCGGCGACGCCGAGATGCCACCACACATCAGGATGCTGCGGCTCGGACTTCGCGGCCGCTGCGAACACCTGTCGAGCGCCCTTGAACTTGCCGATCGCCATGTACGCTCGGCCGAGGTGGAGCAGTGCGTCGGCCCCTCTGCCATACTCCTTGGCCGTATGGCGCAGCTCGGACATATTCTCCGTGTTGACATCGGCGAACATCATGACCAGTTCGGTATAGGGATCGACGAAGGCGGATTTCGCCTGCGCTCGCGCTTTCTTCACCTGGCCCCAGTACTGCTCCACGCGGGCATCGTACGTTACCATCGGGCGTTCCTTCAGCAGCCCCAGATCCCGCATCTCCTGCCGAAGCTCCCATTGTCTCTGGCGATCCGGGGGCGCCTCCGGCGCCACTTGCATCTGGCCTCCCGTGCGCCAGCGGTCGTCTTCGTTCACCTTCACCAGCAGAGGCTTCTTCGGATCAGATCGCGCCCACACGTCAGTCACGAGCACTTCGCCCATCCCCGCCGGCACGAGTTCGGTCAGCAGCGAGCGCGCCTGCGAGAGGTCCGGAGCGACAGGGGTCGGCTCTCCGAGCTCCGTTTCGTCAGATTCCGCAGTCGGCTCCGGTGGTTTGGGCTTCCCGAAGACGCCTTGCAGGTCGTCCAGCTTCTCACGTGGTCCCACATCGATCTGCGTCAAATCAATCCTCGTTCCAGCACACGCCCCAGGGCGTCTACGACCTGGGAGTCGTACTTCTCTCCAGCGTTCGCGGTCAGCTCGGCCAGCGCTTCTTCCTCGGCAAGGGCCTGCCGGTGAGGGCGGTCAGCCGTCATGGCGGCGACGACGTCGGCCACGGCCACGATCCTCGCGCCAAGCGGGATCTCCTCCCCCATCAGCCCTTCTGGATAGCCACTGCCGTCCAGCCTTTCATGATGATACCGCACGGCGGGCTTGACTGACCAGGGGAATTCCAGCGCGTCCAGGATCTGCGCACCGACAAGCGGGTGCGTCCGCATGATCTCGGTTTCGAGCTCCGTGAGCGGCCCCGGTTTGAGGAGAATCATGTCCGACACGGAAACGCGGCCGACGTCATGCAGCCGGGCGGCCACTCGGATGCCGTCGCTCATGTCCTCTGAGCAGCCCATTTCCCTGGCGATCGCGACAGCCAGCCTTGCCACACGGTCCGCATGACCCCGAGCATATCGATCCCGGGCCTCTACCGCGCGCATCAAAGCCCGTACGACTCCGTAGAGCGCCTGTCGATCGACTGCCGGCGAGGCAGAAGCTGAGCCCCCGGTCTCTTCGCGCAGATAGTCTTCGACGCGCCCCGTGCTATCTCTTTGTCTTTCAGCGAGAAACTGCGCCACCAGCGCGCTCGCCGGCAGTACG
>Ga0187878_1001633_pt1 | contig 21423 bp, 15 predicted proteins | sample June2016WEW_17_1_FD_132979 | JGI IMG/M metagenome (GOLD analysis project Ga0187878, IMG submission 132979) | Peatland microbial communities from SPRUCE experiment site at the Marcell Experimental Forest, Minnesota, USA - June2016WEW_17_150 | ecosystem: Environmental > Terrestrial > Soil >...
TGAACGTGTCAATCTTTGTATTAATGATAAGGATGGTCCGACTACTAAGGCCGATAATCTGAACAATGTTTATTCGAAGATCAAGAAATTTGAAGAAGAAGCCGGCAAGCTTTTCGATATTATCCTGATCCACGATTCTGAAGATTTTATCCACTCGCTTTCACTTAAATTGTTTAATTACTCCCTTATGTACCAGGGTTATGACGCGGCACAAATACCTGTTATTCCTATCAAAGACAAACGAGGAAGGCTAATCCATAGAACTTCCTGCGATACATTTGCAGAGGTACATTCAAAGGACCTGATAGTCAGGCAATCATTAAAGGTTTTCTTACCATTTGCCGGAACCGGGATGTGTTTTAAGAGGGGGATATTCACTACTCTTGAAAATAAATATAAACAGGTTTTTAACGAGGTTAATCTGACCGAAGATTACGAACTAGGGTTGAAACTTTATAAGATGGGTTATAAAGTAAGATACATCAATATGGAAAGCCACCTGGCAAGTATGCAAAATATAATCGCTACACAGGAATATTTTCCGAATAAATTCTGGGCAGCTGTAAGGCAGCGCTCAAGATGGACAGCGGGTATTTGTTTCCAGAACTGGAGAATGCACAAATGGGAAGGCACATTGAAAAATAAATACTTTCTCTTAAGAGATAGAAAGACTATATTCAGCAATCTAATGATAATTCTTTCTAATACTGTATTCGTCCTTTTTATTATGTATCTGTTCCATGAATCATTGGGGCTTCAATTTTTGGAAGATGCAATTAAAATGTCAGTACTGCTTGAAATTCTGTTATGGTGTGCTTTTGGATTCATGATCAGCCGGCTTATCCACAGATTTATTTTCACTTATACGTGGTATGGGTACAAATATGCCCTTAAAGGTCTTATGAGAATTATGGTGGATAATGTAATAAACTTTTTTGCTACTTTACGCGCTATTAAAGTTTTTATGAATATGAAACAAAAAATTGTGTGGGAATCGACAGAGCACTATTAAAACTTCTTAAATCACATTTCTTATTCGATCTTAGCATTCACAGGACCGTTTAGTCCCGCATAATCTGTCAATTCAGCAATAAGTGAACCAATGACTATCTTCATTTTTACCTGAACGGGAATTTTCCTGTCATCGTCAGAGAGCCAAATATAAATATCCGAAGTTTTTGAAGTAAACCCTTCTTTTAGTTCAGGCTTTAGTATAAATGTTCGGTATTTTCCCGAAGATACTTCAACTTCCTCCCGTCCTTCGAATCTGATGTCCAGCGGAATATACTTATCATCATAGAAATACTGTACCGATATAATATCCCCTTCCTTGAAATTTCTAAAATCCAGGGTTCTGGCATAATAAAACGATGACAGAATATCCAGAACATAAGCAGGAACCTGGAATTGCCTTAAATTGGCATTATCTGTTTTAGTTTGTACTTTCAGGCTATCCTGTATAAACATTACCTCGACATCCCGTTTAAATGCATTTTCTCTGATATGCTGTTCGAATTTCCATGGAAATAGACCTTTTGAATCTATATATGTTTTATAATTATCTCTAACCTTATATACGAGATCGAAGCTTGACCTTGAATTTACATCGAAGTTAATCTCATAGGTATCCCTGCCATTAATTACAACAGGTGCCGGAGAAATATTCATGAAAGCTTCTGCTGCTGTTAGAAAACCGTAACTTATTTCGAATGATAATCTTTCCCCGTACGAAAATGCGTTATTGGCAACTGATCTGTAGGATTTCTGACCGCTGGTATCGTTAGTCTGTGATATATTAATACCTGTCAAAAATATAAATAGTAGCGTTAAAATTAAATAATTTAGCTGTTTCATATATTTTATTATTGTTTACTTAATATCTTGTTTTCAAATAATGGGATCTTTGTTTGATTTATCATAATTACAACCCGGTCTTACTATTAACTTTCATCATATATGATTTAATAAAAGAAAAGACTTCGTCCGGTCCTATGCTGTCCATTTTATCTTCATACTTTGTATCTTCCTGAGGAATGAAAATTTTCTTCTTATTTGTGTATGGTGCCCACCGGGATGCCCTTTCGGATAACACAGTTGAATAGAAACCCACTGCGAAAGTCCCCACTGCTGCAGCTATATGTATAGGTCCCGTTGAATTGCTAACAAAAAGCTCAGCCATTTTAATAAGACCGGCAAGCTCTTTCAAGTTCAGGTCCTGAACTATGTATACATTGCTTTTCTCTTGCAATCTGCTAATTATATAGTTTAAATCAGAATCATCTTCTTTTGTTCCTGTTAAAAATATGTTAAATTCACAATCACCATCCTTATGGATAAGGTCAATTAAATTGATAAAATTCTGTTTGCTCCAAACTTTAGCAGAACCCAATGTCACCGGATGTATAATAATAAATCGCTGATCCACCGGTATCCCTGTCACTAAGAGCTTTTTCTTTACGTTTTCCATAATTTCCGGAACAACTGTCAGAGAAATAGCCATATTATCCGGTCTTTTGCAATGTATTTCATTGAGGAGATCGATATTGTATTCTAATTCATGTTTTAAAGAATATTTTCTGTGCTGGTAGTGTCTGATATTGAAAAATAATGAATACCATCTGTATCCGGTCCCAAGTCTATATTTCACCCGGGCTAGATATAATGCCAGAGCTATCTTAAAAGTAGGGTGTACTGCAATAGCAAGATCATATTTATTCTGAATGCAAACCAGCTTAATATCCTTTATACTATCATTTTCTATGGAATGAACTTTGTTTATATTTGGGTAGTTTTCAATTAATTCAGAAATACGTTTATTTACGATAAAATCTAATTGTGCATCCGGGTAAGTATTTTTTAGCACACTAAAAAGAGGTAGAGAAAGGATCACATCACCGATTCTATCTGTTCTGATTAACAATATTTTTTTAAATTTGGGTATTATAGCTTTCAAGTTAGTAACAATTTAACATCTTCATAATAATAAATATATAGTATTACAATTATTTTTTCAATTTAGAAAATGTAAAGATGAAATTTGCGCTCTTATTATTTCTGCTGCTGTTTTTATCTCTAAACTTTACCTGCTTCACAGGTAAAACCGATAATAGAGTGATTTCAGATCAAGAAAAAACTATCCCGGTAGTAACAAAAGATACTAATCAAATTGAACCAATAAAGATGGATTCAGTAATAAATAAATTCCTCGACCTCGAAAAAGATGCTTTTAAGCTTCACTATGATGCAATCGTTATCGATACACATAACGATATCCTTATGCCGATTATGATGGAGGGTGCTGATATAACAAAAGAACAATCGGGAACCCAATCAGACCTTGTCCGATGGAAAAAGGGCGGACTGGATGTGCAGGTATTTTCTATATATGTTCCGGAACATATCAGATCAGGACATTATTCCTATGCTTTAAAGCTAATCGCTGAACTCGAGAAAATCTCAAATTCAAACCCGGAAATGCTTCAACTCGTGTATAACTATGACGACCTGGCAAAGTATCTGAGCGAAGGAAAATTCTGCGGTTTAATGGGAGCCGAAGGCGGAGACATTATAGAAGGGTCATTGGATAAACTCGAAAACATTTATAACCGCGGTGTTAGATATCTAGGACTTACGTGGAATACAAGCAATGCTATAGGGGTTTCGGCAAGGGATGAATCGGAAAGAGGTAAAAAGGGTGGCTTAACAGATTTTGGCAAAGAGCTTGTCAAGAAAATGGACGAACTGGGTATGATGATTGATGTTTCCCACCTTGGAGAAACCGCATTCTGGGATGTAGTCAATACGAGCAAAAATCCAATAATAGCATCACATTCGTGTGTATACAACCTGTGTCCTCATTATAGAAATTTAAAAGATGATCAGATACAAGCTATAGCAAAATCAGGTGGTATAATATGTGTTAATTTTTATGTCAAATTCTTAGACCCTGAAAGTTCGCCGGGAAGAGTACAATCAATTCATGATAAATACAGACTTGCCATGAAACCTATTGAAGAAGAATGCGGCGATGACCTTATCAAATTTAACGAAGAAAGATATAAGTACTTAACCGAAAATACACTTGATGGAGGAACCCCAATTGACAAACTTATTGATCATATAGATTATATAGTAAAATTAGCCGGCATCGATCATGTTGGACTGGGCTCGGATTTTGACGGCGGTATAAATACTCCAAATGAAATATATGATGCCTCCTGTTACCCTATCATAACTAAAAAACTAATTGAAAGAGGATATAAGGAAGACGAGATAAGAAAGATCCTTGGATTGAACTTCTTAAGAGTATTTAAACAAGTTTGCGGGTAATAAATTGAAAATTTCACAATCGAAAATAGATGAAATTGCAACCTCGCTGGATATAGTTGACATAATATCACAGTACACCACGCTAAGGAAAGCAGGGAAAAATTTCATGGGCAGATGCCCCTTTCATGAGGAACGTACACCCTCTTTTAGCGTTTCCCAGGAAAAGGGTGTTTACCATTGTTTCGGATGCGGAAAGAGCGGGAACATGTTCAACTTTATTATGGATATAGATAACGTATCTTTCTACGAAGCGGTGAAGATCCTTGCTGACAGAGCTAACGTCAAAATTGAATTTGACGAAGAGTCTTATGCAGAAGATAAGAACCAGATAGAGTTATTATATGAAATAAACAAAAGAGCAGCAAAGTATTTTCATGATAACCTCAACAGCCATGACGGCATATATGCAAGAGAATACCTTGAAAAGCGTGAGGTCAAAGAAGACACAATAATAAAATTCGGATTGGGTTTTGCATTAAGATATAATGATGCCCTATATAACAAGTTCATCAATGAGTTTAAACGAGAAGACCTGGTTTCATCGGGGCTTATATTAGCCTTAAATTTAAACGAATACCGTGACCGTTTCAGGGGCAGACTTATTTTCCCAGTCATTACAGAATCTTCAAGAGTTGTCGGATTCGGCGCAAGAAGATTGTATGAAGATGATAATCTTGAAGCTAAATACATCAATTCTCCCGAAACCAAGGTATACAATAAAAGCAAGATTCTATTCGGGCTTAATTTTTCTAAAAATGCAATTAAAGAAAAGGGATACGCATTACTTGTCGAAGGATATATGGACCTCATCATGCTCTATCAAAGCGGGATAGAAAATGTAATAGCTTCAAGCGGTACATCATTAACTACTCTGCAGGTGAAAATTCTTTCAAGATATACAGATGAGATAGTGATCGTTTATGATGCTGATACAGCAGGTCAAAGCGCAGCAAGGAGGGGTATAGAACTGGTAATGGAAAACGACATGAAAGCAAGCGTAGTCGTATTACCTCAGGGTGAAGACCCTGATTCATATATAAGAGAATACGGCATTGATAAATTTAAATCGCTTCTTGAAAAGAGAAAATCTTTCATCAATTACCTGGGTGATAAATTCATTCAGGAGAACAGGTTATCAACACCGGACGGAAAAACAGAATTTGTGCGTGAGATCATACAGCTTATAGCAAAATTGAAAGATGGAATTAAGAGGGATTTCTATATTAAAGACATTGCAGAAAGATTTTCAATCTACGAAAGCGTGATCAGACAAGAACTGGAAAGACTGTTAAAATTAAACCGCAGGGGTTTAACGAAGGAAGTTAAAAACTATACATCCGAACCAGAAACAGGACCAAGGGCTGAATTAAACGTTAATAGCACGGAGCTGATGCTGATCCGTCTCCTGACAGATGCTGATACCGAAACCAAAGAATTTCTGATGGATAATCTGGAGATCGACTATATAATAAATCCAGATGTGGTGAAAATAGTGAATTATGTATTCCTGAACATGAATGACCCAAAGAAGATAAATTATGTTGGTTTATTCAACGAATTTGAACAAAAAGGGATCAGAGACATACTTGGAAAAGCGCTGCTAGACGAAAATTACGTGATCCAGGATAAAGATAAGAACCGCATGAATGACGCAAAGCTCGTACTTAATCAATTGAAGCTGAGCAATATAAAGAAAAAAATAGCAGTTCTAGAAAATAATATGAAAGCTGTAAATACTTATTCTCAGGAAGCTCTTGATCTGCAGCCAAAACTTGAAGAGTTAATCAGGGAGAAGATCTCTCTCGAAAATCAATTAAAAAGCAAGAAGGTATAGTACACAGAGACTTGCAAAACAAGTCTCTGTGTACTTCATGATTGAATCTCTATCACTTTTTATTTTTTCCCGGAGTCATCTTTAAATATATTCATGAACTGGCTTATAGTATCTATTGGTAATGGGAATATTATAGTAGAATTCTTCTCTGAAGCTATTTCAGTCAGTGTTTGCAGATATCTCAACTGCAGAGCAACAGGCTGCTGGAATATCACGCCTGCAGCATCAGCCAATTTTTGTGCTGCCTGAAATTCACCTTCTGCATGAATAATTTTTGCTCTTCTTTCGCGTTCTGCTTGTGCCTGTATTGCCATCGCTCTCTGCATCTCAGGCGGCAGGTCGATCTGCTTCACCTCAACATTAGACACTTTAATACCCCAGGGTTCAGTTTGTTCATCGATGATCTGCTGCAGGCGATGATTTATCTTATCACGCTCAGAAAGCAATTCGTCAAGTTCCGATTGACCGAGAATACTGCGCAGGGTTGTTTGTGATATTTGTGAAGTTGCAAACAAGAAATCCTGGACTTCTACGATGGCTTTATCGGGCTGGATAACACGAAAATAGACAACGGCATTTACCTTGATCGAAATATTGTCCTTTGTAACAACATCCTGCGTAGGTACATCCATGACAACTGTTCTAAGACTCACCTTTACCATTTTATCAATGATCGGGAATAATAATATTAATCCCGGACCTTTGGTGCCTATATATCTTCCCAGCCGGAAAATAATACCCCTCTCGTATTCCCTGAGTATTCTTATAGCATTGAAAATTATAATAAGAAAGAAAATGAATAAGAAAAAGAACAATGTAACAATTACTGCTTCCATAAATTACTCCTTCAGTTAATTTTATTAAAAACGGATATTAGAATTAAACTCTGCTTATGATCAATTTCAAATTACTGACAGCAACAACTTTTACTTTGCTGCCCGGTTCATATTTATTATCTGAAGATACTTCACATTCCGCATTCCATAGCTCTCCATGGAGTTTTACTATACCAGGATTATTAGCGTAAATCTCATCTATAACCTCCCCTATTTCACCTACAAGACCCTGTGAGCCAGTGACAACTTTCCGCTTATGTGCTTTTACTACTAGAACGATCAAGAGAATAAATAAAAGTGAGACTACAAATACTGTTGTAAAAATAACTGCCATAGATAATTTAACTCCTTCCAAACTTGAACTTGTATCTATCAGCATAAAAGAACCTAATAACAGCGAGATCACACCGCCCACAGTAAGCAACCCATGACTTATAATTTTGATCTCGGCAATAAATAAAATAATGGCTAAAAGGATCAATGCCATTCCTGCATAATTAATCGGTAAAGTATGAAGTCCATAAAGACCAAGTACAAGGCAAATCACTCCAACCACACCAGGCAGTATGCCTCCCGGATGATAAAATTCGAGAATGATACCCCATATTCCCAGCATCATCAAAATATATCCAATATTCGGATCACTGATAACACCGAGAAATTGCAGAAACCATGGCATTTCAAAATCAACTATCTGGGCATTCTTCGTATTGAGTATTACTTTCCCTTTAGCTGTCTCAACTTCCCTTCCGTCAACTTTTTGCAGAAGCTCATTCGTGTTAACAGCTATAAGATCTATTACTTTTTGCTTCAAGGCTTCATTTTCTGAGATTGAAACACTTTTTCTGACTGCGTCTTCAGCCCATTGTACGTTTCTATTCCTCTTCTCACTTATCGAACGGATAAATGCAGCCGCATCATTGGTAGCTTTTTCACTCATAACTGTATCCATTTGTCCTTCCAGAGTTACCGGATGAGAAGCACCAATGTTTGTTCCCGGAGCCATTACCGCTATATTAGACGCCAGGGCTATAAAAACCCCTGCTGAAGCGCATTGTGAACCGCTGGGCGAGACATATACGATTACTGGTATATCGGAGGTTAAAAGGTCGGTTACTATGTATCTGGTGGATTTTAGGAGTCCCCCGGGCGTATTTAGCTCAATTATGAGGCATACAGCGTTTTTTGATAAAGCTTCCTGTAATCCCTTGTGGATATAATCAGATGTTGCAGGATTGATTGAACCGTCGATTTTGATCCTGTACACTATTGGGTTTGGTTGAATGGAATTTTCAATAGCCGAAATGGTGTTTTGAATAAAAAAGAATAGGATTGGAAGAACTGCTAAGATTATGAATATTTTCAATTTTCGGTGCATTCCGTTGCCGTTTGATTGAAAGTAAAATAATCAAAAAAAATATCAATGTCTCTATATCTAGGTTACCCCTGTCCGGATTATATTATTATTAAATAATAAAATATTACTATTGAATTATATATTCAAATTATATATATTTGAGTTAAATATTTAGGCTCATCATATACTACCCATTATTTAATCAAAAATTTTGAAAAAATAAATTTTTATACTTACCAAAATAAATTAACATTAATTAAGCTTCCATAAGCACTGAAAAGTGCTAAACGGAGCATACCGAAAGGATAAATCTCATCTATGGATATCGGAGAACTAAAATCTAAAAAAATCGCAGAATTATATACAATTGCCAAAAACCTTAAAATAACAGGATACAGTGATTTAAGGAAGCAGGAATTGATATATAAAATACTCGAAACACAAACCGAAAAGGACGGCGTAGCCTTCGGAAAAGGTGTTCTCGACGTGTTACCGGACGGTTACGGGTTCCTAAGATCTGCTGATTATAATTATTTATCTTCTCCTGACGATGTTTATGTCTCACCTTCGCAGATCAAAAAATTCGCTTTGAGAACTGGCGATACTGTCAGCGGGCAGGTACGGCCTCCGAAGGAAGGAGAGAGATTTTTTGCTCTTCTGCGTGTAGAGCAGGTGAATGGAAACGATCCAGATACCATCAGGGAAAGAACATTATTCGATAATTTAACGCCATTATATGCTAATGAGAGGCTCAACCTTGAAAGCGTCCCCGCTGAATACGCCACAAGGATAATGAACATGTTTATGCCGATAGGCAAAGGAAACAGGGGTATGATTGTTTCACCTCCTAAAGCGGGTAAAACAATTCTTCTTCAGCAGATTGCCAATAGTATATCAAGAAACCATCCCGAAGTCGAGCTGATAGTGCTTCTAATAGATGAGCGTCCTGAAGAGGTAACGGATATGGAGCGTTCGGTAAAAGCTGAAGTGATAAGCTCCACTTTCGACGAGCCGCCCGAGCGGCACGTTCAGGTTTCTGATATCGTTTTAGAAAAGGCAAAAAGACTGACTGAAGCGAAAAAGGATGTTGTTATCCTTCTTGATAGTATAACCCGTCTCGCACGTGCCCACAATACTGTAGTCCCCCACAGCGGAAAGATACTTTCCGGCGGTGTCGATGCAAATGCTTTGCACAGACCAAAGCGATTCTTCGGAGCTGCAAGGAACATTGAAGAAGGCGGAAGTCTTACTATCATAGCAACCGCACTTATCGAAACCGGCAGCAGGATGGATGAAGTGATCTTTGAAGAATTCAAAGGAACAGGTAATATGGAAATTGTGCTGGACAGAAAATTGAGCGATAGGAGAATATTCCCGGCCATAGACCTGAATAAATCGGGTACACGTAAAGAAGAGCTTCTGCTAACCGAAGAAGAACTTAACAAGATATGGCTCCTCAGAAAGATACTTAGTGAGTTCACTGCCGTAGAAGCCATGGAATTTCTCCTCGAAAAACTCAAAGGTACTAAAAATAATAAAGAATTTTTAAAGGCGATGAATACTTAAGTAATGTAAGATAAGACATTAAGATTCCGCACTTATATTTTGTGACATTATGAAAAAAGAGATTATTATCAATTCCACATCGAATGAGAACAGGATAGCAATAACAGAAGACGGAAAACTTTCCGAATTATTTTTTGAGAATCCGCAGTACGAAAGGATAATCGGTGATATATATTTAGGCCGAATTGCCAAGGTAATCCCCGGAATAAAAGCAGCATTTATAGATCTGGGATTTAAACAAGATGCATTTCTGCATTTTTCCGATGTTAGTGAACAAGCAGAAGATTTTAAAGCATTATTAGGCGATATAGATTCAGACCTTGATGATGAAGAAGATGAAGAAGACAGGACACAACAGAACGTTTCTACAGCAGTACAAACCCGCCGAAGAACCGACCTCCCAAAACTCGAACGTGATCAGAGTATTATTGTACAGATAACCAAAGAACCTGTAGGCAATAAAGGGGTAAGAGTTACTTCAAAAATAGCAATACCGGGACGATTTTTGGTCCTCTTACCGTTTGAGAACAAAGTTAATGCTTCAAAACAGATCCAAAACCTGCGTGAAAAGAGACGGTTAAAAAACATCGTAAAAGATTACAAACGGGAACACGGAGCGGAATTTGGCGCAATTATCCGTACTGTAGCCGAAAATCAGGAAGAAACATCAATCAGAGAGGACATTGAGAACCTCCTTAGCATCTGGCGTGGAATTGAAAGACACGTAAAAGCTGAAAAACCCCCTGCCCTTGTATACAAGGACCTCTCTATGACATCAAGTGTAATGAGAGATTTGTTCAGAGATGATGTTGTTAAGGTGATAACAGATTCCAGGAAACTTTTTAAAGAAATTACGTCATACTTGAAAGTAAGTTCACCGGAGCTGGTAGAGAAAGTCGAGCTGTATAAAGATCCTACGCCAATTTTCGATCTTTACGGTGTTGAAAAAGAAATTCAGCTTACCTTAAATAAAAAAGTAAATCTCAAGAGCGGCGGCTATATATTTATCGAACATACCGAAGCAATGGTTGTGATAGATGTGAACAGCGGAAAATATGCTCGAAGTAAAGATCAAGAGATAAATTCGCTAAAAACTAACCTTGAAGCTTCACGAGAAATAGTCAGGCAGATAAGGCTGCGCGACCTCGGGGGCATAATAGTCATAGATTTTATAGATGTGTACGATGATAGGAATAAAAAGAAGATATATGATGAACTAAAAAAGGAGTTCAGGAAAGACCGGGCTAAGGTCACAGTATTACCGATGTCTGAATTTGGTCTGGTCCAGATTACAAGGCAGAGAGTAAGGCAAAGTATTATCCACTCGATCTCTGAAACTTGCCCTGTATGCGGCGGAACAGGAATTGTCGAATCTTCTACAAATATAATCACACGCATCGAAAGATGGATCAAGCGTTACAAATCACAACCGGGTAAATCATCGGGAGGAAAGCTAATATTAAAAGTTAACCCTCAGGTATACAGTCATCTCAAAGAAGGAACCATAAGCCATATCACGCGGATATCATTCAAATATCTCATCCGTATTAAGCTCATCGAAGATAACACCCTGGCACAGCAGGATTTCCGATTTATTTCATCAAAAAACGAACAAGACATAACAGGGAACTTTTCACAATAGATTGAGGCTAAAAACTGAAATACTCGTTATTGGAAGCGGAATAGCCGGACTTTCATTTGCATTAAAAGCTTCTAAGTACGCTAAAGTCCTTATTATAACAAAAAAAGAAAAGGCAGAATCTAACACCAACTATGCACAGGGTGGAATAGCAACGGTTATCGGCAAGAATGACAATTTCGATCTTCATATCAAAGATACGCTTGAAAGCGGAGCGGGTCTTTGCCATGTGGATGCAGTAAAAGAAATTGTGCTTGACGGTCCGAGACTAATCCAGGAGCTTATTGAACTTGGAACAGAGTTCTCCAAACATAATGGTGAACTTGACCTGGGAAGAGAAGGGGGTCATTCACGAAACAGAATAGTCCATTCTAAAGACCTAACAGGCAAAGAAATCGAACGCGCATTACTCCACCGTGTAAGTATAAATAAAAATATTAGGCTCCTCGAACATCATACAGCTGTTGAATTAATAACAGAACATCATTTCATTTCTAAGAGAAGAGTCAATTCGAAAGAGGTCAGTTGTTACGGAGCGTATGTATTCGATGAGATTAAGAAGAAAATAATTACAATAATCTCTAACATAACTGTAATCTGTTCAGGTGGTATTGGCCAGGTATATCTTCATACAACAAACCCCGAAATCGCAAGCGGTGATGGTATTGCAATGGCATATAGGAGCGGCTGCAAAATAGCTAATATGGAATTCATTCAGTTCCATCCCACAAGCCTTTATGAACAAGACGGTGAACGCAAATCGCAGGCATTTTTGATATCAGAAGCTTTGCGGGGTGCCGGAGCTATACTTAGAACCAAAGACGGAAAAACTTTTATGCGGAGATATGATTCCAGGGCTGAACTGGCTCTAAGAGATATCGTAGCCAGAGCAATCGATAAGGAGATGAAAAAACGAGGTGATACCTGTGTCTATCTTGATATTACGAACCTAAGCGAAAAAACCTTAAAACAGGAGTTTCCGCATATATACAATAAATGTATGGAGCTTGGGATAAATATCTCAAAAGATCTCATTCCCGTGGTACCTGCTGCACATTATTCCTGCGGGGGTATCCTCACAAACCTGAACGGAAGAACCTCCTTAAAAAACCTGTATTCACTCGGAGAATCAGCCATGACCGGAGTCCACGGAGCGAACCGCCTTGCATCAAATTCACTTCTTGAAGCACTGGTGTTTGCTGATAAAGCCGGAATCGACTGTGAAAAGTACTTTTTTGAGAAAATAAATAGAAAAATTAAGGAAGCTGATTTCATCCCTGATTGGGATGAAAGCGGTACTGATAACTCTGAAGAATGGGTAATAATATCACAGAATAAAAATGAGATAAAACAGACAATGTCCAATTATGTAGGTATTGTTCGATCAAACCTCAGATTAAATATGGCATTAAGAAGAATTACAATGATAAAGAAGGAAATAGAAAATTTTTATAAAAAAACAAAAGTAAATCGTGAACTCATTGAACTAAGGAATATTGCCTTAATCGCAGAGCTAATCATAAAATCAGCCATATGGAGAAAAGAATCGCGTGGACTGCATTATAATACCGATTATCCTCACACAAGCGATAAATATCTTAAAGATACTATTGTTTCTCAAACACCCTAAATGAAAGCGTCTAACAAACTTGTACAACCCGATAAGTTAACTTATAAACATAAGATAGGGCTCTTATTCGTTACATTAAGTTCATTAATGCTCGAGTTCACAATGATCAGAGTATTATCGATTTCCTTGTGGTATCACTTCGCATTCATGATAATAAGCATAGCTCTGCTTGGTTTCGGAATAAGCGGAGTAACAATAGTAATTTCTGACAGGATCAACAAAGCTGATCTCAACAGGTTTCTCACGATCGTATCTATGATCTACAGCTGCTCGATTTTAGTATCCTTTGCCATTATCAATCAAATACCTTTCGATCCATTCAGCCTGCTGGTAGAACCCATACAATTTTTATATTTACCTTTATATTATATCCTTATCGTTATCCCGTTCTTTTTTGCCGGACTTCTTGTAGGGCAGTTATTCACAAGATTTAAAAATGATATAAGAAAGTTGTATTTCTTTGATCTTTTCGGGGCGGGGATTAGCTGTTTCGTGTTTATAATCATACTACCTATATTTGGAGGTTCAGGAGGAATAATAATGGCCTCTCTGATAGCTGCTTTATCAGCGGTCATATTTTCATTTGAGAAAAATAAATATGGAACCATAGGGTTGATTGGCAGCATTATCCTTATTGTCACAAACTGTTTTTTCCTGTCTGACCCAGACGATGTGCTTCCTATAAGTATTTCGCCTAATAAATTCTATGGCAGTTATATGCAGGAAAATCCTAAACTGAAATTGCTAACAAAATGGAACTCATTTTCAAGGGTAGACGTGATGAAAGATGAAGACCCTCCTATCGATGCATACCCTGTCTATACTGCGATCATTGATGCGGGCAATTCAACAACAAATATACCTAACGTTCCCGCAAAGAACGATTCACTCCCTCCTCCTATGGATGCATCCAACCTTGCTATGATACTTAAAAATGACAGTGCGAATGTATTTATAATAGGTTCCGGCGGAGGAGGCGAAATAGTTTCAGCTTTATCACATCATGCTAAATCTATAACGGCAGTAGAGATAAACGGCATTTTGAATGATTTGATAAAAAAAGACTTTGCTAACGGCTGGACTACAGGAATTGCTAAAAATAAAAAAGTAAGTATTATCACAGATGATGCAAGGAGTTATTTAAGAGGAAAAAGATTGAAATTCGACGTCATAATTAGTGCCCATACGATATCAGCTTCAGCTACAGCAAGCGGTGCAATGAGCCTTGTCGAAAACTATATTATGACCGAAGAAGCTATTAAAGATTATTTGCAGCATTTAAAACTCGATGGTATTTTATACGTAAGCCGTCCCGAGACACAGATACCCCGCCTGCTAACCACCATTAAAATTGCTTACCAGGAAATGTCAGGTGTAGATTCTAAAAATAATTTCTTTATATTTAAAAGACCCCCTTCAGAGTTTGAAAAAGACATGAGTTTTTTAAGCGGTATTGTATATAAAAAGGATGGTTTCAGTGAATTTGATATTCAACTCCTGAAAACACAGGCTGCCTTGCTAAATTTAGATGTTGTTTTCGACCCGGTTTCCAAACAGGATGGAATATATAAAGATCTTATTGAAAGCGATAACATCTATGAGACTGTGAAAAAGTACCCGATAAACTTGCTTCCTGCTACTGATGATAAACCTTATTTTGAGCATCAAACCAAATTTTCTGATCTAAATCTAACGAATATTGGAGAATCTTTCTCTCAAACAGACAGAGCAGTCTTATCTATGGTTCAAAAACCTGTAGCAGAATCAACTTTAGTAGCAATATTAGTCCAAGCTGCTGTAATAGCCCTAATCTTGATTTTTTTACCTTTTTATTTAAAATATAGAAAAAAACCTGAGTATAGAAATTTTAAAAAAGGCAAATATATTACATATTTTTCACTTTTAGGACTTGGGTATATTATGATTGAAATCTGTCTTATCCAAAAATTTACTTTATTTTTGGGACAACCTGTTTATACACTTCTGACTGTTATTTCTACAATGTTGATATTCTCAGGACTAGGAAGTATGGCTTCCAATAAATTGATTAAGTTACTTAAAAATAATATAGTTATAATATTTAGTATAATATCAATTCTATGCTTGCTGATTGGAATTTTTAACCCAATATTATTTAATTTATTTGTCAGAGCGGATATTACGTGGAGAGTTATTATATCAATAATTATTATTTCGCCTCTTGCGTTTTTTATGGGTATACCTTTTCCTTATGGTTTTGGTAAATTACCCGCGATCAGAGAAGATTCTCGTTTTCTGACAGCTTATTGTTGGGGTGTAAATGGCTTTTTCTCTGTTATTGGAAGTATTTTCGTAGTAATCCTATCTATGACATTAGGGTTCAGGATAGTGTTCATTATTTCAGCATTGATCTATCTCGGAGCAATGTTGTTGGTAAGAAATTTCAGAACTGCAGCTTCGACCTAAAATGGTATTAAATATCTCTTTTAAAATTATTTATAATTAACCTTCTTTTTCGTCTTCCTGACTTTCAAGCTCCTTTCGGACCATCATTATCTCCTCCAGATACCCAGCTATTTTTAATATTTGTTTCGTAATGAACATTTCATCTTTATCTTCGGGTAACTTACTCATTTTTTCAACAAATTGGGCAACTGTGATATCGAGATCATCGCTCAAATCCTTCGGCATCGCAATTTTGAAAGTTGCTTCAAGGCTAACTACAGAGAGAAGAAAATCAATATAATCAAAATTTTCCCCAACCAGATCTGATAATTTAGTCTCGGGTGTATACTTTTCTTTATGACCGGACAACAAGTCCAGTATAGAGAGATAAGTTTTCAGCATGTTATCCAGTTTTTCTTCCATAAGATGATATTATCTGCTCAAATTTCTTTATTCAATTCTCGAAATATCAACCCCTAAACTTCTCAGTTTCTCATCTATGTTCTCGTATCCCCTATCAATATAATGAGCACCATTCACAATACTTTCACCATGTGCCAGGATGGCTGCAACAAGATAGGAAAATCCCGCTCTGATATCAGGGACTGTTATCTCAGAGGCTTTTAATTTAGAAGGTCCCTTCACAACAGCACTGTGTGAATAATTTGTGTTGGCGAACCTGCATACGGAACCTCCCAGACAGATATTGTACAATTCTATATCGGCACCCATCTTTTTCAGCTCTGTAATATACCCGAACCTGTTTTCATAAACTGTTTCATGTATTATAGAAACACCCTTAGCCTGTGTAAGTAATATTAAGAAAGGAGGCTGCCAGTCAGTCATAAAACCCGGGTGTACATTAGTTTCCACGATCAAAGGTTTAAGATTATCTTTATAACAAAACTTTATACCGCCATCAATTATCTCATAATCAGCTCCAATCAAGCGAATAGAATTCAGAAAACTGATCATATCGATCTGTCTAGCACCTTCTATCAAGATACTCCCTTTAGAGGCAATTGCAGCACAGGCAAGAGATGCTGCTTCAAGTCTATCCGGTAATACCCTGTGATGCGCAGATCTGAGCTTCTCAACTCCTTTAATAACGATCCTACGGTCAGTCAATACATCGATAACTGCACCCATTTTTTGCAGGAATAATATCATATCAATAACTTCAGGTTCAACTGCAGCATTGTTCAGATATGTAGTGCCTTCAGCCAGAGCAGCAGCAATGATAATGTTTTCTGTTGCTCCTACTGAAGGATAAGGCAGCGTAATATTAGCACCCTGAAGTGATTTAGCTTTTAATTCATAGAACTTATCATATTCTTTAACTTCAGCACCAAGTTTCTCAAGGGCATTCAAATGAAAGTCGATCGGCCTCTTCCCGATTTTGTCACCGCCCAATTTAGGAATCTTAGCCTCACCGGTCCTATTTAGCAAGGGACCCACCGTAAGTATACCTATTCTATTTACAAGGCCAAGGTTCTCCGAAAAAGAAGTGTGCTTAATGGATTTTGTTGTTAATTCAACTTCATCGGATGAGAATTTCTCAAATTTTGTACCAAGGGATTCGCATATCTCCCGGGTAACTATCATTTCAATAGTTCGGCAGGGACAATTGCTAATATAGATCGGTTCATCAGTAAGCAAGGATGCAACAAAGAGTTTAGAAGCAGAATTTTTCGCACCGCTTAAGCGTACTGTCCCATTGAGGGGTTTTCCACCCCTGACAAGAAATTTAGAAATGTTATTTTTCAATTTGAGGTCTAACCCTTCCAATAGCCCATTGCACCGTACTTCTTAATTCTCAAGTCAAGAAATTTGGACGGGTCAATTTTTTCCAAAGACTTCAATTCTTCTATTATAGCTTGCTTTAGAATAGAGGCAGCTTCCTTATGATTTCTATGAGCTCCTCCCTCAGGTTCCGGAATGATTCTATCAATAATTTTAAGTTCGATCAGATCATGAGCAGTAAGTTTAAGAGCATCTGCTGCTTGTTCTTTAAAATCCCAGCTCCTCCATAAAATTGATGAACATGATTCAGGCGATATTACCGAATACCAGCAATATTCTAACATCAATATCCTATCCCCTACACCTATACCGAAGGCTCCTCCGGAGGCACCTTCTCCAATAATACATACCACTATTGGAACTTTAAGTCTGCACATTTCCTGGATATTCCTTGCAATCGCTTCTGCCTGTCCCCTTTCTTCGGCATCAATACCCGGGTTAGCTCCCGGGGTATCGATTAATGTGATCACAGGTCTATTAAATTTTTCAGCAAGTCTCATTAATCTTAAAGCCTTCCTGTAACCATGGGGGTTCATCATGCCAAAATTCCTGTAAATATTAGATTTAGTATCTCTCCCCTTTTGTTGACCTATGATCATTACCGGTTTGCCATCAAAGAAGGCGAAGCCACCAACCACTGCTTTATCATCACCGAATGCTCTGTCACCGTGTAATTCTGTAAAATTCTCCGTCATGAGATAAATGTAATCAAGACTATATGGACGTTCCGGGTGACGGGCTATCTGAACAATTTGCCAGCGGGTGAGATTTTTGTAAATGGATGTCCTTAATTCATTCACTTTTTTTTCAAGTTTATTAATTTCATTTGAAATATCAAGGCTATCCGAATACTTCCTCATTTCCTCGATCTTTTGTTCAAGGTCTAGAATGGGTTTTTCAAATTCTAGTACATTTCTGCTCATAATTGAAAAATCTTTCTTCTGAATATAAAAAGCGTTATAGTTTTAATGATAATTTCAATATCTAATGCAAGAGACTGGTGTTTGGCATAATAATAATTAAAATATTCAATTTCGTCCTGCGTGAGGTGTTTATAATAATTTATCTGGACCAACCCTGTTAATCCTTTCTTGCCTAAATAGTGTGCTTCTGAAGTTGTATCATCCCATATTGCTTTGCCGACAAAGCTGAGTTCACCCTTTACTACAGAGGGAATAAGCAATATCTTATTTAAAAATTTGAGCTTTTCCTTATCTATTTTAAATAATTTAAGATACAGGTAAATCAATGGGAAAATAGACAAGAGACAGAATGATCCAAATAAAATATCGAACGAACGTTTCACCAATATATTGAATTTCTTATTTATATTGTATTCAATTTGCATTAAATATATCTCATCAATTTTATCAAGTGCGGATTTACCAAGTAACATTTCATTATCACTCGAGAGTATCTTAAACATTACATTACTATTTCTAAAATCCCACATTACATCCAATATCTGCTGGTTTGATAGTGCATTTTTTGCAAAAATGATATTCTTAACTTTTTTTGCTGTTATTAGATCCTTTAAATTATTCAGATTCCCGATATACCCGTTAGAAAGACTGTCATCAACTGCAATGAACCCGAGTATATTATATTCTGAATCAACGCGAATTTTTAATTTATTCAGAAATTTTTCGGACTCTGCATTTCTTCCTATTATAAGAGTATTACCTGCATTATAAAATATATTCTTCTGTTTGGAAACGATCACTAATCGATTAACAATGCGCCACAGAATCATAAGCAGGAATGAGTAAAAAGTAGCTCTAAGAACTACAACTCTTGAAAATGCAAACTCGTTGAAAAAATACGTAAAGGAGGAATTTATGAAAAAACCTATCAGGATACCATTTAATGGCCTGACAAGCGATAAAATATTATTCCTTTTATAACTACCGTTCATCGCTAATGAGATCATCCATACCAGAGAGTAAATAATAATAACAAATTGATAAGCTTCAAGTGGAAATGACTCAAATCTCAGTTTAATAGAAATGAGCATTGCTGTTATCAGCATAGAAAGGTCTAAAAGGGCAGGATAAAAATTCTTTAAAAACCTCAGAAAATATGATATCGAAGCGCTGTAGAATATAGTTAACCTGATTATAAAATTCATCAAAGTAAATTTCTTTTTCAGGTTTTTCCGAACAAAAATACCCATCGCTCCATAGAAATTGTTCACATATGAGATGCTGCTCTTACGTGTGCTTTCACCCTTAAAGTGGATCACACTGGTACCGGAATAATAATATATTTTATAACCAGCCTGTTTAATTCTGAAACAAATATCCAGATCTTCTCCGTACATGAAATAATCCTCATCAAAACCCTTCACCTGATCAAAAATATCTTTTCTCATCAGCATGAATGCGCCGCAAATTGAATCGACTTCATAAGTTTGATTCTCGTCAAGATAAGTTAAATTATATTTCCCGAATATTCCGTTATTAGGAAATATTTTGCTTAATCCCAGCATCCTGTATACAGCAACCGAAGGAGTTGGGAAACTCCTCCTGCACGCCATGTCGAGTTTACCGTTTGGCATTATTAATTTACATGACAACGCACCCATGCCCGGATTTATCTTATAAAAATCCAAAGTTTTTTCTATTGTATCTTCCTGAAGCACGGTATCAGGATTTAAAATCAATAAATACTTTCCCTTTGCTTCTCTGGCACCGATATTATTTGCTTTTCCAAAACCTAAATTTATTTTATTCTCAATTATTTTTATGCAGGAGTTATCGCTAAACTTTTTTTTAAGATGAGCAACAGAACCATCATAAGAATTGTTATCTACAATAATAATCTCGAATTGAAGATTCTTAACGGAAGAAAAGATCGAGTTAACACAGTTCTCGAGAAGGTCTTTTACATTGTAATTGACTATTATTATAGATAGATCTATCAATTTAGTTATAACCTATTAAAAAGTGACATGAACCTTAATTTCCATACCATAAATGCTGCCTCGTAAACTATTTTTTTGGACATTTTAGAAATACCGGCACGACGGTCTACAAATACAATTGGTATCTCTTTCAATCTGAACCCATGTTTCCACATCCTGTATTTCATTTCTATTTGAAAAGAATAACCGTTGGATTTTATCGAATCCAGATGAATCTCTTTTAAAGAACTTACTCTGTAACACATAAATCCCGCTGTCACATCATTGACAGGCAGGAATGTAATTATACGGGTATAAATACTAGCTCCCAAACTTATGATCAACCTGCTCAAAGGCCAGTTTACTACAGCGATTCCATCTAGATATCTAGAACCAATTATAAGATCATGCTTTTCTATTATTTTTAAAAACTCGGGAATAGACTTGGGATCGTGTGAAAAATCTGCATCCATCTCAAACACATAATCGTAATTATTATTAATAGCATAATGAAAACCCAATAAATAAGCCGTACCCAGACCTAACTTCTTTTCTCTATCTATAACATGTACGCTAGAAATGTTCATATTTTTCACAAGGGCAGATGTACCGTCGGCAGAGTTATCATCTATAACCAATATTTCAATAACTACATTTTCAATAGATAAAGAAAGAATCTCCCTAATGAGTTTAACTATATTATCCGCTTCATTGTAAGTGGGTATAACAATTAGAGCTTTCTTCATCTTTCAATTAGTGAATGAAATTTATTACCTTTTCTGTTATGTAATCAATCTGCTCATCGGTCAATTCGGTATGCATCGGCAGTGAAATAATATCCTTTGAGATCTTTTCAGAAATAGGAAAATCCCCTTCTTTGTAGTGATACCTGTATGCATTCTGCAAGTGCAACGGCACCGGGTAGTAGATCATGGAAGGAATTCCATTTTCTTTTAAGAAAAGCTGCAGTTCATCCCTTTTATTTACGCGAATAGAATACTGATGGAATATATGTTTGACGTGCTGCGGAACATAAGGAGTTACTACATTCCCATCCAGCCTGAGGTTATACTTTTTCGATGCTTGTATTCTCGCTTCTCCAA
>Ga0187878_1001634_pt1 | contig 21412 bp, 22 predicted proteins | sample June2016WEW_17_1_FD_132979 | JGI IMG/M metagenome (GOLD analysis project Ga0187878, IMG submission 132979) | Peatland microbial communities from SPRUCE experiment site at the Marcell Experimental Forest, Minnesota, USA - June2016WEW_17_150 | ecosystem: Environmental > Terrestrial > Soil >...
AGCTCATGCTTGTGGACTTTGGCTTAGTCGCGATGGATCAGATTCTGAATCAGTTCGCTAAGAGCACCTACATGAGTGGTGGTGCTGTCAGCGTCCCGATGACTCTTCGCGTCCTTACCGGTGCTGGAACTAGTAGCGGTGCGACGCATAGTGAGAGCCTCCACGGGCTCTTCGCCCATATGCCGGGGCTCAAAGTCGTAGTTCCGAGCAACCCCTACGACGCTAAGGGTCTACTCATTAGCAGTATTCGTGACCCTAACCCGAAGATCTTCATGGAACACAGGCTGCTCTACCCGGTTAAGGGACAGGTCCCGAGTGAACCATACGAAGTACCCCTAGGTATCGCTAACCTAGTTCGTGAGGGAAAGGATGTCACGGTCGTCGCTACTAGTCTGATGGTGCAGGAGGCGATGAAGGCCGCCGATGAGCTCAAGGGTAAGATAAGTGTAGAGGTCATCGATCCTCGCACCCTCGTCCCACTTGATGTGGAGGCGATAGTGGGCTCCGTCAAGAAGACTGGGCACCTAGTCGTAGTGGACGAGGACTATCTCCACTATGGTTTCAGTGGGGAGATCGTTGCCTTAGCAGCGGAGAATGCGTTGAAGAGCCTGGAGGCACCGCCGATCCGTGTCGCGACTCCAAACATTCCGCTACCCTTTAACCCTAGGCTCGAGAAGGAGCTACTTCCCAGTAAGGAGAAGATCATCGCTGCGATTAAGCAAGTCAGAGATTAACGTTCTCCATATTTTCTATCGTTGTGTAAAGGCTTAAAGTGGGGTAGCCCGCCTAATTCGAGGGAGTCCCGATGGTTAAATGCGACAAGTGCGGCGTTGAAACATACATGCCCTTTAGGTGCAACTACTGTGGGGGCTACTTCTGCGAGCAGCACAGGCTTCCGGAGTTTCATGATTGCCAGGGCAAATACGACCAAACGAAGCCGAAAAATGCTGAAAAGAAGCCGGTTACCGTTCAGGTCGGGGATTACTCCACATCAGGTGGATTCTACAGTAACTACTCGAGTAGTCGAATCATACGCCCATACTGGTTTAGTAGGAAGGAGCTGCGAGACCTCGCCATCGGGCTGCTCGTTATCGTGACGCTGCCGTTCTTCAAGATATGGAGCTACTTTTCGGTTGATCCTGGCTTCGTTGTGGGTATCGTTAGCATCCTCGCTCTCGCCTTCATTCTCCACGAACTCGCTCACAAGTTCGCTGCGCAACGTTACGGAATGTGGGCCGAGTTTAGGCTAAGTACTTTAGGCCTTCTCTTCACATTCATATCATTCATACTGTTACAGACCTCGATTTTCCCAATAATGATAGTCGCTCCAGGTGCTGTGATGATTGCAGGCCTCATGAATAAGAACGAGTATGGTAAGATCTCGATAGCTGGCCCTGGTACCAATATCGCCCAAGGGATCATCTATCTCATCATCTACCTCATCACACCCATGAGTCTAGTTGGGGGACTGGCTGGCTACGGCATCGAGATAAACGCATACCTAGCTCTCTTCAACCTCATCCCCTTCGGAGTATTCGACGGGATGAAGATATTCAATTGGGATAAGAGGGTCTGGGTGGCAGCTATACTCGCGGCGGGTCTACTGCTACTCTTCGCCATGTTCACTTTTGGGTTCTAGGGTCCCGCTTATCTACCAGTTACGCATATCCCTCCCCGTATGATCGTCATACCCGGTCCCTCTTCCCTCGGACTAGGATGGAGGATCGCGGAGTTGCTAGGAGTTGAGCCCCAACCCGTAGAGCACCGCGTCTTCCCCGACGGGGAGAGTTACATAAGGTTGACAAAACCTGTCTCGGGTGAGAGGGTCGTTATTGTGCAGACGACAGCCCCTAACCCTGACTCGAAGCTGATGCAGCTCTTCCTGATGGCTAGGACGGCGAAGGATTTTGGGGCAAGTAACATTGTAGCTGTGGTCCCCTACCTCGCCTACGCTCGTCAAGATAAGAGGTTCCTAGAGTTCGAGGCGCTGAGCCTAGACATCATAGTTAGCCTGCTAGATGCCGCGGGTGTATCTGACCTTATCGTCGTGAATGTTCACAACGAGGGTTCGATTCGCTCCATCGAGGAAAAACACGGGGTCAAGATCCATAACCTATCCGCGGTCCCGTTGATCTCGGAGTATCTGAAGAGGGAGGGCTTCGATGGTGCACTCAGTCTCTCCCCCGACAAGGGAGCCATATACATCGTGGAAACCGCCTCCAAGATACTCGGTGGAGGATACAATTTCTTTGAGAAGACCCGCGACAGGAAAACAGGTGAGATCAAGATGGAGGCCAAGGCCCTCAATATTAGGGGTCGCAGAGCCGTGGTTTTCGACGATATGATAAGCAGTGGTGGGACTATGGCGAAGGCTGTGGAGGCCCTCAAGGCTCAGGGTGCCGAGAGGGTGGCAGCGGCCTGCACGCATGTGCTCTATATGCCTGGCGCTGAGGAGAAGATCAGGAAGGCCGGCGCCGATCCCATCCTTGCAACAGATTCGATTGAGACATCCTTCAGTAAAGTGAGTTTAGCGAGTCTCATCGCTGACAAGCTAAGGGAGTTTAAGTAGATCTCTAATTCTGATATGCGCTAATTATTTGCAAAGACGAAGACCAAGATCAATCAAGTATCGCTTATTAAAATTAGTTCTTTGCTAGGTTCATAAATTAGACTGGGTCGTCGTCTTCTGGTCCTTTATTCTCTAGGGGGTTGACCGGGGTTTGCTGGTCGGGTTCGAGGGTTTTCATGTCCTCCTCGACCTCTGCCTCGGGTGTGAGTTTGGGTTTTCGGATGAAGACGAGGATCTCTCCGTTGATCGGTTGGGTTTTCCACTCTAGGTCGTCATTGTTGTGGAGGTCGAGTAGTTCGACGATTGAGTCGGGGATCGTGGTTCTCAACGAGTTGCTCGCTGGATTCGACTTGAAGACCTTTGTAGTCTTAACCATATTCATTTTTCACTGCAGTTTAAGTTTCATCACGTCTTATAAAACTAGTCTAGAAATAATCCTATGGAGGGCTCACTAATCGCTTGTGTGTGCTATTCGTCAGCTCGTTAGGTTAATAATCTAAATCTCATTCCTGCTGAAAAAAATGTGCTTAACCACCTCAACCATGAGGAAATAGACAATCAGGATCCCGAAGATTAACCCTAAGAACCATAGTGGTGGCTGGACGAACTCAAACAAGGGGCCGACCGGTGAGTAAACAATGACTAGAGTCATTAAACCCATGATGGCTGAGGCCACCAGCAGGAGGCGACTTGGCTTTGACTCGTAGAACCTTCTCCGGGTCCTGATCGAGAAGGTGACGAGGATCTCTGAGAGGACAGACTCAATGAACCAACCGGTCCGGAAGAGCTCCTGGCTCGCTTGCAGCCAGTAGACCAATGAGAATATTGTGATGAAGTCGAAGATGGAGCTAATGAGGCCGAAGAACACGGCGAATCTCGCTATCTTCCCTATGTCCCACTTCTTAGGAGATCTCAGGCTCTCCTGATCGAGGCTGTCGGTCGAAATCGCGAGCAGTGGGACATCGGACACCAGGTTTGTCAGAAGTATCTGGGAGGGTAAGAGTGGTATGAATGGGAGGACCAGAGACACGATGGCGAGGGTAAACATGTTGCCCAGGTTCGCGCTTGTCGTGTTCATGATGTATTTGACCATGTTGCCGAAGGCCTTTCTCCCCTCGACAACACCATCGGAAATAACGCTCAAGCTCTTCTCAAGCAGAATTATTGATGCGGCTTCCTTGGCGACTTGAACACCCGACTCTACAGATATGCCCGCATCCGCTGCTTTCAAGGCCGGGGCGTCGTTCACACCGTCGCCGAGAAATCCAACAGTGTGGCCGTTCTTCTTCAGTGAGCTTACGATCAGGTATTTTTGGTCCGGGGTGACTCGCCCGAAGACATTACTCTTCTCTAAAGCATGGCTCACATCACTCTCCTGCATTTTCGCGATGTCCATGCCCGTGAGCACTTTTTCTCCGACGTCGACTCCCAGTTTATTGCAGACGTCCGCAGTTACAACCTGATCGTCGCCACTAAGAATCTTCAGCCCTATTTCTAGTGACTTCAGTTGCTCGATGGCTTTGGAGGCGTCCTCCTTTATCGGATCGGATAGTACAATTAACCCAATGAGTGTCAGATTCGATTCGTCTGCCGGTGAATAATCCGGTTTACGCTCGATTTCCTTACCACCTAACGCTATCAGCCTGGTGCCGACCTGCCTATACTTGTCAATTTGCTGGTTTAGCTCTTTATTCGGTTGCGTCAAAGGTCTGGCTTCTGTTAAAGTACCGATGGTTGTTGATACATCGAGGATCGACTCAGGCGCGCCTTTCGAGATGAGGAACCTGCGGCCACCGGTCTCAACAACGACGCTTACTCTTCGTCTATTGAAGGCGAAGGAGATCTCCTTAATGTGTTCAAACGAGTTGAGAATGGCTTCGTCGAATCCCTTGCCTCTGGCATAGTTCCACATCGCGACGTCAATTGGGTTTCCGAGTATCCTGTCTCCTTCGACAACTGCTGGGCTACTTAAGAGTGCATACTTGATTAGGTCTGGGTCAGCGTTACCGTCAGGGTTGACGATTTCCTGAACCTTGATCTCATTTTGGGTTAGAGTGCCAGTCTTATCGGTGCAGAGAATATCGATATTACCAATATCTTCTATTGCTTCGAGTTTTTTGACAACTACCTTCTTTTTTGATAGTCGAAGCGCCCCATTCGACAATCCAACAGTGATAACTACGGGTAGGGCTTCCGGGATTATTCCCACGGCTAGCGCCAATGAGAAGATGAGGGACTCTAGGATCCCGCGACCCAGTATCGAGTTAACGATGAATATGAAAAACGTTAAAATTATGATCAGTTTGATGAGGAAGTTACCGAAGCTAGCTAGGCTTTTCTGAAAAGCGGTCATAGGAGGAGACGCAGAGAGACTTGAGGCTACTTTACCAAAGTACGTCCTTTTTCCTGTGGCGACGACTAATCCGTCCCCCGAGCCGTTTGATACGATTGAGCCCATCAAGGCGATGTTCGATAATTGGTGTGGGAGTGGATTGTCGAGTTCAATCGGTGCAGTGTTCTTGGTGATTCCTGCGGATTCGCCTGTGAGTGCGGACTCATCGGTCTGGAGGTCGTCTACATCAAGTAACCTGATGTCAGCTGGAACGACGTCACCTATTGCAAGGTATAGAAAGTCTCCGGGTACCAGTTTGCTTGCATCAACTGCGACCTTCTTTCCGCTCCTAACTGCTATGGTTGTGTAGGAGAGTATCTTTCTGAGTTCGTCGACGGCTCGGTCTGCTCGGTATTCTAGATAGAACCCCAGGGCAGTGTTCACAGACATTATTGCAATTATGATTATTGCTTCGGTAAAGTCTCCCAGGAAGGCTGCCAGAACTGATGCGAATACTAGAACGTAGACTAAGGGGTTCGTGAGCTGGGAGACGAAGATGTTGAATGCAGTTTTGTGCCCCGCATGGGGAATCTCGTTTGCCCCAAATTCCTTGAGCCTACGAACGGCCTCAGCTTCGTCGAGTCCGGAGGGTGAGGAGTTTAACTCTGTTAGTAGCTCCTCTTTCCGTAACTTCCAGTAGCTGATTTCCTTCGCTTCGGACAATAGTATTCAAAAGTTTTTACCTACTTGAAATAGGTTTGGCTATGCTTAGCCATTTGATGGGCTTCTTTCGTCTTAAAACATTGGTTTTCCATCATGTTTCATGAACTTGGCATATTGCGTATATGCAATCATGTCGTCGTGGCACGCGCAACGACTATTAAAAATCTGAGCACGCTTCAAGCGAGAACCCTCCCGGAGACGAGAGAAATGTTTGCACGCGAATATTTATCCAAACTGGACCACGTGATTATATAAATGCCCCCTGTCTCTCACGAATTTCAGATATTTGTCAAACCCACAGGCTCCATCTGCAACCTCAACTGTCAGTACTGCTACTACATAGACAAAGAGCACCTCTACCCAACAGGCGAGACATTTCGAATGCCCATCGACGTCCTGGAGAACTACATCGCCCAACACATCGAAGCCTATCCCGGGGAAGTCATCAATTTCTCATGGCACGGAGGCGAGCCAACCATCCTCGGGTTAAACTACTTCCGAAAAATAGTTGAACTACAGCGAAAACACAACCCACAAAAAAGAAGAATCAAGAACGGCATCCAGACAAACGGCACCCTTCTCGACGAGGAGTGGTGCCACTTCCTCTCGGAACAGGGGTTCTATGTCGGGCTCAGCCTAGACGGCCCCCAGAAGACCCACGACCTGTACCGCTTGACCAAGGATAACAAACCCACCTACAATGAAGCAATCAGAGGCTATAATCTTCTACAGAAGCATCGTGTCGACACAGAGATCCTATGCGTTGTGAACGCATATAATGCAAAGTTACCCCTAGAAATATACCGATTCTTCAAACAATTAAACGCCCAGTACATCACCTTCCTGCCACTAGTCGAGCCACAGCCTGACACCCTGAGCGGCGTCAGCAACATCAGTGTATCAGCCGAGGCTTGGGGGCGATTCCTCTGCACAATCTTCGACGAGTGGATTGAAGACGATATTGGGAAGGTTAAGGTGCAGATATTCGAAGAGGCACTTAGGACGGCGTTCAAACAAGAGCACTCGCTCTGCATCTTCAGGCCAACCTGCGGAGAAGTCCCCATCCTCGAACACAACGGCGACTTTTACTCATGCGACCACTTCGTCGACGCCGATCATCTCCTAGGGAACCTGGAGGAGACCTCATTAGCTAAGCTACTCGAGGACCCGAAACTGGCGACGTTCGGGAAGGCCAAGCTGCTGAACCTGCCACGTTACTGCAAAGAATGCCTAGTCAGGGACATGTGCAACGGAGAGTGCCCCAAGAACCGAATAATATCGACACCTGATGGAGAACCGGGGCTGAACTACCTGTGTGATGGCTATAAACGGTTCTTCACTCACTGCAAGCCCTTCGTCTCAGAGGTTGCTGCACTGTGGAATCAACAAAAGAATACGCAATGATATAGTGGACTAAACATCTGCTTAGGTTTTTAGCCTCTCGTTGAAGAAGTCGATTGTCCGCTTCCACGCCAACTTGGAGGCAGCCTCGTTGTACCGGGGAGGGCTTGTGTCGTTGAAGAAGCCGTGCTTGGCACCTTTGTACATGTAAATCTTGTAGTCTACACCCGCCTTCTTTAGCGCCGCCTCGAAGGCGGGTATTCCAGCGTTTATCCGTTCGTCGTCCTCAGCGTAGTGTATGAGCATCGGTGCCTTGATCTTGGGGACATCTTCGGGTGAGGGTTGCATGCCATAGAAGGGAACCGCGGCCTGCACGTCTGCGTTGACAGCAACCTGGTTCGTTAACCCTCCTCCCCAGCAAAAGCCTGTGACCCCCACCTTGCCAGTCGACAGGGGACGCGTCTTCAAGTACTTCACCGCCGCAACGAAGTTCTTGATAGTCTTCTGGCTGTCGAGCTTCTGCATCATCGACCTAGCCTCATCATCGTTACCGGGACTTCCCCCCACCGGAGATAATGCATCTGGGGCAATCGCCATAAAGCCCTCCAGAGCGATGCGCCTCGCAACATCCTCGATATGTGAGTTAAGCCCAAAAACTTCGTGTATGACGACCACACCTGGTACTTTACTAGATCCTTTGGGTCTAGTTAAATGTGCAAGAACGTCACCCGTCTCTCCAGGGTACTTTATGTTCTCAACCTCCAGGCGCGGGTCCTTCTCAGAAACCTTTGCACACATCAATAACTCCTCCTGGATTTAGTTAGCTGAAACATTATATTAATTACCATGCAAATAAGCTCCTAAATTGATGGTTTCCTAATGCACGCACGAGCATAATTGCAGTGGAAGTGTAATACGCGATGATCAGGAGGGTTCAGCAGATGATGAGAAGACTCTAGATGCGACGGTTCCAGCTGCCACATGTCTCATAAGGTTAGTAAAATATAGTCATGCGGTATCACAGTAAATCGGATGTAGGTGGAGCACGGTTAATAGGTACGATTTTGAGTATTGGTCCAGCCTAGACTCAGGTTACGTAACCCTCACGATCGAGGCAGAGTCCGAGGCAGACGCCATCAAGGAGTTTAGGGCTAGACACCCGCATAAAAAATATAGGTTGATCTATCCACAGGACGAGTAAGCGCACGCGGGTATCAATCTCTGGGAAGAGCTTCTTGGGAAGATTGATTACATGAATTCTTATCCCGTCATCTGTCCAGAGGAGGTTGCCTACGTCGATGACGAGGGTCCTCATGGGCTAGTCTCTCGCGAATCTCTTCAAAAGAGTGTGATAGCGTGCGCGAATCCGACCAGTCACTTAAGAGCCTTTTTGTTAAGAAAATTTGACACATTCTTCATTCATTTAATAGGGCCATGCAGCGAAGCCGCCATCTAAGAACTTCACATACTTGAATCCGGCGCCACCCAACATCCTCTCAGCATCGTATGCGCGTACAGCCGTTTTACAGAGTACCACAATCTCCTTTCTTGGCAACTCTTCGAGTCTAGATCTCAGTTCGTCGATAGGGATACACACGACCTGGCGATCACAAAATGGGAGTACTTTAACCTCCTCTCTCGATCTCACGTCCAGGATGACGAAGTCCTCACTCTCCGCCATTTTCTTCATGAGCTCAGCAGCAGGCATGCCGTGCGCGCGCGCCTTGAATTCGCGTGTGCTACCAGATTCCCGGTAGCAGACGATAACATACGTGCTTAACATACTCTTTATAACCCATTAGCTCTTCCTGTAACATCCTATCCTCCAGGCTCGTGCGTGCGATCATTAGAATTAAGCTGACGACCATCGGGGCCAACGCCAAAATCGAGCCCAGCATCAGAGGCTGGGCAAAGAGGTATATGATCGACCCAAGATAACCCGGGTGTCGCACATAACGGTATGGTCCACCCATGGCTACGGTGTGACTTTCCCCTTGAATGTGGGCGATATGGGAGAAGAACTTGTTACTTGCCATCGCCCAGACGTAAAGAGCATAGCCAATTATGTAAGAGACTATGGCGGTTACTTGGATGAGTAGCGGGACCTTTGCGGACCATTCGAAGCGCATATCCAAGCCGGCCACAAGGATAGACACAAATACAAATATTCCCATCGGAGCCATTATCGCGAGGTCCCATTTTTTAGCTAATTTAGTGCTTTCCCAGCGTTTCTCGATCTCCGGAGGGCTGAGAATCAGCATGGCGAACAGGTTGAATACAAAGTTAATTATGAGGAATGCCCAGGCTATCGTCCAATCCAAGCTACCCGATGATACGAAAAGAATCATGACCATAATAATATACGGTAAAATTTCCGTCACGAAACCCCTAAGACGTATCTTGGCATCAACCTTTCTTACATTAGTTAGCCTATTCTCAGCCATACTTTATCACCTAAGACGCTACTAAGCCCCCTTCTTACCTTTGTATGCGGCTGCGTGCGCACGTGTGGATGAGTTTATTTTCTGTGTAGAAGTCGGGTGACTCCCACGGCCATGACCAACGCCACGGGTATGAATATAGCAGTGAGCAAAGTTGACTCATTCTCAGCTAAAGCCTCAAAGATAATTCTAACCATCTCAGTTATGTAGACGGCCAAAATGAAGATCTCCACTTTGTGGAAAATCTCCTGCAGGCCAACGAGTCTAACAAGCTGCTCCTTTGAGGCCTTCTGCTCCTCCAATGTGAGTTTCTGTTGCTGTATACTGAGATAAGTCCTGACGCTATCCATGACTGTTCCGAGTCGAGCCTTCAACGCCTCGCTCCTCACTAGGTAGTTCTCATAAATCTTAGGCATCCTGCTGTACGCGATGGCCTCGCCCTCGATGCACATGGGCTCCCCGTTGAAACTTAGCTCATTCAGCCTCCGGAACACGCCCTCGATCCTGGATATGATCGACCGCGCCTCAATTAGGTTCCCGCGCATAGCCGAGATCATGGCTGAGAGACTCGCCTCTCTCTCCATGATATATCCCAGCCAGGACTCGAGGGTCTCAAGCCCCACTGGCTCTGGCTTCATGAGGTCCCATAGATATGTTTCGGTCCTCTCACTGATTTCAACCTCTCCCGGCTTAAGGGCTGAGAAGAAGCTGTTTGAGCTCCAATAGAGCCGGGAAAGCTGAGCGGAATGAATCGCGACTGTTCTTATGTCCTCCATAGTCTCATTAAAGCGCTGAAGTACCACGTCCCGGGAGGGTTTGATGAGTGAGACGAAGTAGTACTTGTTGAATTGATCAGCATCATCCCTCGACTCGAGTATCGAGAATAGGCATCCTCCGACGACGCCTACACCGATCCTGGGTCTCGATAATTGCCTTGAATAGACCTCGATTAAGGCTAAGGATTGTGCCTCATCGACTACTTCGGGTGCGAATATGACGAAGGTTGTGAATACTGGGGATGAAAGGGTCACCAGGGGATCGAATTCTTCGAAGAGACGCGTCCCCGTGATTACTGCCTCACCAACTGTACCAGCGTCATACCTTGATGTTAACGTCAATAATGTGAAATTTTCAATTGCTTCGACTTGATATCTGAATCGCCCCCCGTTTAGCTGAAACTCTAAGGCATCTCCAACTCTCACTGCGTCTACATGCTTCGCCCTTACAGCATTTTGAACCTGCTTAATGAATGCGTCTTTATCAAAGCTCTGGGCTACCTGCATCCTGATGAGTCTGGTCTCCCTACTTTTCCTCGAGGTGCCCAGGGTCATCGGTCTACACCTTGAAGTTGTAGAGACACATTGGATCCCCTCTACTCTTCGCTAACAGCAACCTAACCTTCATATCCGGCACGATGAGTGAGGCCATTCCATGGAACATTGGTAGGACGTAGTTGTCGTCCAGCCACTCCCATGGGATGTTAAGGGTTAGGGCAGCGCGCATGATGGGGCAGAACCCCTTGCATTGCATGGTTATGGTGTCTCCCTCGACCCTCGCGTTAGGTTCGCCCTGTACCATCCTCTGAAACTCGTTCAGGATGGATGACAACGCCTCAAGGTTTTTCTCGTGGATGCCCTGCTTCTCCAACATTGACTGCCCCATCTCCCGACCGAGTTGATAAGCGCAATTCTTCGCAGCCTCCTTATTCTCCTTGAATTGCTCATAGAATATCTTCGGTTCGATGAAGCTCAATCGTCCACCACCTGATTGAGTAAATTCTACAAAGTATTTATTGTGTTTGAATCAACCTTTCCCTCTGACACGTAATCGTAAATGAGATGCGATTAATTCCTCTCTAAGTGAAATGCAGCCATTTTTCGGATCGCTATAAGATGTGAGCAGAAGTGATCTCCGTTAGTGTGGGAGGTCTGAACACTAATTTTAATTTTCGACCTCACGCGCGCGTAGTAAAAGTAGGTAGAGAGGTTTGAGTTTGGGGGCGCAGCATACGCATGCATGCGCGCGCATTAATGTCGAATTAATTGAGACTAAACTAACTGAGTTGGAAAAAGAGGTTGATGAACTTAGGAGAATCATAGTGTTATCGCGACTGAAATGTAATTCAATAAAATCTGAGAAAGAAAAATTATACGAAAATAAATAAAGGTTTGTAATATTTCCTAGGTATTCTCGGCATCCAACTCTGAGACTTGCCTCTGAGCCACTTCGAATAGAAGAACCTCCTCATTGATCAGTGTCTCATGAGTCTGATGTTCGCTGTACGCGCGCAAACCGATTTAAGGCCCAAGGCGCAAATTTATTGAATGATCGATGTAAACGGAACATCCTATAAAGACAACTTGGACGAACCGGTGGTCATCGTATGCGTCGACGGCGGATCCCCGGATTATATAGATAAAGCGATGAAGGAAGGATATGCACCAACATTCAAGAGATTCAAGGATGAGGGATTCTATTCTACCGCCAAGTCGATTATTCCAAGCACCACAAACCCAAACAATATTGGCATCATAACGGGGGCTCTACCAGACGTCAACGGTGTACCAAGCAACTGGATATATGATAGGAAAAGCGGTGTAGAAAGATCCCTTGAGTCACCCCGAGACCTGAGATGCAAAACGATCCTACAGGTATTCCACGAGAATGGCATCAGAGTCGCCTCAGTGACCACCAAGGATAAACTGAGACTCATGCTCGGCGAAGGATGGTATGGAATCAACATCTCAGCGGAGCTCGCCCATGGCAATGGTAAAATCGGATCGATCAAGGAAACCATAAAGAATGCTATGGATGCAAACAAAGGTAACATCACGGAAAAAACAGATCCATGGATGTACACTGAGGAGCCCTCCCACTACGCCTTAGAGCTCGCTATAGCAATAATGGAGTCAATAGGGCCATATACCCCTGATTTTCTCTACGTTTCACTCACAGATTATATTCCTCACAGATATGCCCCAGGCTCCAGTATGGCCAACTCATACTTCAAGAGAATCGATAATTACCTCGGTACCTTGGATAGGCTGGGCTGCGTCATTGGGATAACTGCAGACCATGGCATGAATGACAAGTATAATGCGGATGGTAGTCCTCATGCCATATGGTTGGATGAGATTCTTGATAGGTCTGGAGTAAACAGACACTGGACGATCTTACCCATCACCGACAAATATGGTGCTCACCATGGCTCGCTGGGTGGAGTGGCCTGGGTATACCTAGACGAGGTGCAAAAAGCCATGGAGATACTATCGGAGATAGACGGCGTGGAAAAGATCATGGGTAGAGAGGAAGCCTCAAAAACATACAGTCTACCCGCGGAACTGATCGGTGACATAGTCGTTTTTGGAGATGAGAGAACCGTGTTTGGCACGGAGCAAAGAAGGCATAGCTCAGTGCCCATTTACCTGAGATCTCATGGGAGCCTCCACGAACAGGATGTACCATTTATTATAAACAAACCTCTAAATGAAAAATATAATAAGAGAACAATTCACGGCATAAGGAATTTCCAGATCTGCGACTACGCGATTAACGGAACTGACACTAATTTAAACTAAATTATACATCAAAGGGCGGGACCAATTTGAGAGCTGAACAGGTGACGGACCAAGCGTAAGGAAAAGACCAATGTTCGCTGATGCGTCAACGGAGTGTGTATGGTGATAAGACTATGGCGCGCGCACACAAATTAATAATGGCAATTTTTGACTCGTTTGTGCTACTTCCTGTGGAGTTTCTCTGCTGCAATGAACGTAAGCCCATGCTGTGTGAGCATCTTCGCTGTTTGGTTTAGAGCTGCGTGTTTATCGAGGTAGTTTACGAGATACTTGGGCATCAGGCCCTTCTCCATGATATCCTTCTTTGGCGTAAAGTAGTTGAGTATGTCTGAGGAATGTTCACGCTTTTTCTCGGTTTCAGGTAAACCGCCCTCATGTTTGGCGCTTATATTCTTTACATGGCCAGCCAAGGCAACAAGTTCGGTTTGCCGATTGTATGGTTGCCTGACTATGCTTCTATAGGCCTCCGTTACGTGGTGCTCGATGCGGACGATGTCTTCAAAGCCCCAGGGCTTACGTATCTGTGCGGTGAGTTCAATCGTCTCGTTATTCACGCTGTTTGATAGGTTGAAGCCGATGAGCGGGGTAGAACCATCGGATCTACTGAAGAGCTTCGCAGTCATCAGTGTCCACAATACGGAGTATGGGTTATCGATGCCTAGGAAGACGGAGATCTTGAACTCTATGTCTACTCCGAGCTTGTGCAGGAAATAACCCAGGAGCACACTGCCCATGTTTGTGTTCAGAGCCTGTTTAATGCCGTACATCGTGTAGTAGTGGAGGTATTCATCCACCCACTTCAAAGCAAGGTCGTTTGGCATCCCTATGCCACCGAAGTAGCCAGTGATCGTCTCAGGTCCCCCAAGGTGCCTGTTTAACGGGGTGCCGTCGGGTCCGGGGATCATGCCCTTGGTATCTAGGGTCTCCACGAACGAGGCGCCGATGATCTGCATCGCTGCCTGTGTAGCGATGATGTCGTCGTCTTCCACCTGCTCCTTCATCGAGCGTACGCGTATGTATCGACTTGGCATGAGGTCCTGGTCGACTATGGATTTTTTCGCCTCCTCGATGAGCCATGGGAAGAAGTTTAATGCGCTGATTTCGAGCGTGACGGCGAAGGACTCGTCGAATTTCATCGACTCCGATTTTTCTCCTAAGATCCTCCGGCGGTAATCGGGGATGCTGACGAACGCGTTTTTATCGCGTTGTTTACTCAACCATTGTAGGTCCTTCAAAAAAGGCGAGTTCTTTTTTTCAAGCATGGAGAGGAGATTGTCTAGTTCCCCCGCCTTACGTGCTTTCTTGTTTATCTCTTCGACTCCGCCATATTTGTCTACGATTTTTAACAGATCATTTATGAGGGAATTATCCTCTTGAAGTAAGAAATCGTTAATTTGTTTAAGGTTTTCTTCGTTTATCCGCAATTTCTTTCGATCTTCCGCTCGATCTTTTGTCTTCATCTTTATCTAAAATACTCTACATCATAACCGCATAAGACTTTTTTTATTCGCGCGTGCTTTTGTTCAAGCCGTGCTACTAAACGGCTATGACGCCTCGATCACTTCCTCTAATCTAGCTATCGTGAGGTTGGTCAGAAAATTGATCCTCTCAACATCGAGATAGCTCTCTATATTTTCATCGTAGAATATCCTTGCATCTACGGGGAACTCAGCATCGGCTGATGACAGGACGAATGTCAAAGGGATGAGAGGTAAAGTGTTAATCTTAAAGGCGTAGTCGCCGTAGGGAAAGTCGACCCCTAAGCCACCTAGGAATTTGGCGGCTTCCCTAAGCCTCGTGTCACCGCCTGCATATAGAGTCAGAAGTTTCTCACGGGCTCCTATATTTGAGAAGTCTCCGAATCTCGCGCCTCTTAGGTTTCTATAGGCGATGAGTCTACCAGTCAACTCGACGCTCTGGGCCCCAGCATATCCAACAAGGATGTAATATGCGGTCCTAATCATGAAGCCTTGATGAGGGTCACTTGCATCGAGTTCCCTACTCTTGAGTAGATCAAGCAATTTTCCGTTGTTCAAGTTGACTCTGATATTTAAGAAATCAAGGTGTTCCCCTTCGGGGAATCCCAGTTTCCCTGCGAGAGTACGTATTTGGTCTCGAACATTGATCCAGCTCCAGTTGCCAAGCTCTGACATTGAGGACAACTCAATCAGATTCCAGATAAGCATTCTGAAGCATTTGGCGTATTGGGTGAAGCCCATTTTGTGGTATCGACTCTAGAGAGCGCGCATGTTTGCGTCAAATATCATGACTAAAGTCCTATTAAGAAGGAACGGAAAAATTGCCCATGAAACCACACACAGATCCTAAGCCTGGCCTCTGCCTCTTCGCGTGGCGGTGCCTCAAGTACAGGCCTAACGCGGCGGCGTGCAATCGTGAAGGTGGGGGAGTCTTCTGCGGAGAATGGAGGAGATTCAACGGCGCACGCTCACATTAAATGCCTCAGGTTCAATGGTCAGGTAGTATCTTGCATGCACGAACATAGTGTTAAGCAGGAAGTTTAGCACGTCTAACTCCACGCGTTAGAGTTTCTTCAGCAGGGTGATGAGTGCATCAGTGATTAGGTAGCGTCCCATGTTTGTGCTTCACCCGCGAGCGAGATTAAAGAGGTATATACTTGAATGCATCAGGGAAAACTGAACAGAGATGACGTTGGAATTTGTATTAGATTTCCAGAGGTGGGGTGGCGGTGAGCCGACTGCTGTCGGTGAAGGCTACAGCTGCACATACAAGGGAAGGTACTACTCAGTACTGTTCACCCGCGCCGGGATGTTTAGGGGCAACCACATACACCCTCATAGACAACACACCCTGCTTATGGAGGGAAGAGGAAAATACGTCTTCAGGGAGAAGGATGGTACCGAGTCTGTGCACCGCCTCTCGGTTGGCAGTATACTCGATGTTGAGGCCGGGATCCCCCACATATTTCTCCCGGAGAGTGATTGCCTTACGGTAGAATGGTGGGAGGGCCCATTCGTGGCTGAAGAGTATGACTTCCCAAACTATACGGCTAAGATCAAGAAGAAGATGGAGGAGTTCGACAGGATACACGCTGAACTCAAGAAATCAAAGAAATAGTCTGCGCGTGCAATATCTTCGTTTTTTTGGGGAATCACTGCTAGTCATGTGGCTTCTATACAAAGGAGGCAAAAGTTAAAACATGAGATTACCCGAGCATCTCTCTCATCAATTTATCCGAAGGTGAATTAAATGAGTGAATCCAAAAAAAGTTGGACCAGAACTCATTGTGTTACAGCAAGAGGTTCAGAAATTAGTTCCATTCTGTCTATCCGACAATGTAATCGCATTGAATCTGATGAGGGCCAGAGGAACGATTAAAGGAAAACGCACCGAGGATAGATCTTGGATCAGGTGGATCGAAGACAAGGAAGAAAGCAAATGAAAACTCACGCGAATTTATCCGTGTATAATGTAACTCGATTACTCAACTTCGAAGACATGTGTACAGAGTTGGTCGCCTCTAGCACGAGATGTCTGAACACTCATCTTGATGCCTGGCCTCACAGTTGACACAATTCCCTCCATCCAAGGCCATGCATAATTGGCGTCGAGCCAAGTCCACGGCAGGTTAAACGTTAAAGCACTACGCATTATTACGCAGAAACCCCTATCTCTCTTAACAACTCTGCCATCCTCGACCATCGCAGATTGCTCACTCCTTACTGTACTCATTGCAGCGTTAAGGATTTCAGCGACTGCCTCGAGGCCATCCCCTTTGATATTAAATTTTTGTTTTAATATTTGACCCGTCTCGCGTCCAATCTGGAAAGCTGCTCTCTTAGCTGCCTCTGGGTCACCTTGAAATCGCTCATAGAACTCCTTGGGAGTGGGCCAACTCATTTTTTACACAAATATTAGGTAGACCAGGAGGTTTATAATAGGTTTCATGGACATCGCGCGCATGTACTCAGTTCATATTCAAATCGTTTGTGTTTGTTCGTCTGTTTTTGTCGCGCGCGCATATTTTCATTATATAATAGCCTGAGAATAAAAAACATAGATAATTTCAAATATACTTAAAGTGGTTTTCAAGGATTCGAATTGGGTAGTGTTTCAGCGGATGTAAAGCGATACCGCTGGGTGGTTCTAGGGGTCACCTGGCTCACATACATGAGCGTCTACCTAATCAGAAACGCAGTGCCACCACTGTCGACCTTCATCGTATCTGATCTGAACCTCACTCGTTTCGACATAGGGTTACTCGCCTCAGCAGTAGCAGTGGGCTACCTAGTCGCACAGATACCTGCAGGTTGGCTCGTAGACGACTGGGGCGTCAGAAAAATGATTCTACTGGGGACCGCCTTTGCGGGGGCGCTCGTCCTAGGTATGTACTTCGTGAACAACTACCCGACGGCGTACGTACTCCTCATAGTGGCGGGCTTCGGCTGCGGCGCATTCCCCACGGTGTCAACAAAGGCTCTGCTGACCTGGTTCCCCCCCAAGGAGCGAGGCACTACAATAGGAATTAACCAGACTGCCGTGAATGTTGGGGGGATAATCACAGCCGCGACCCTCCCCACAGTCGCGATACTATATGGGTGGCGCATCGGCTTCGTCGCAATTGGCGTTGTAACGATCCTAATCGCCATAATTGCGTACACCCTCTATCGTGATGCACCAAGCACCCTCGTGGACGTTGAACCCTCTAAGCCGAGGTCTAGGCCAAGTATAAAAGACTCAATCAAGCTTATGCTAGACCGTAATATCCTCCTCATCAGCATCTCGTGTATAGGACTCATGATGGTTCAGTTCGCCATGACGACCTATCTCATCATATACCTAACTGAGATCGTTGGCATCTCAGTGACCCTTGCAGGTGGCTTCCTCGCTATCGTGAATGCTGGCGGTGCCGTCGGTAAGCCCTTACTTGGTGCCATGAGTGATCGGCTCTTCGGTGGGAGCAGGAAGAAGCCTCTGCTGTTGGCGGCGGTGATGTCGTTCGGTTTATCAATTTTGATGCAGTTCATAGCAGCAAGTACACCCTACATCGTGCTCTCGGTGATCTTCGCATTGTTCGGGTTCTCCGCCCTCGGGTGGGGTGGGCTGAACTTTGTCCTGGTCTCCGAATATGCGGGGAGGGAGAATGCGGGTCTGGCGGTTGGCTACTCTAACATGATTGGGCTCATCGGGAACATTATTGGTCCTCCCATCTTTGGTTTAATTATCGACGCTACTGGTTCTTACTCGTGGGGATGGTGGTTCCTGACGGCTTCCGCATTGTTTTCGGTGGTTGGGTTTGCCTTTGTCCGTGAGGGGGGCAGGTAGGTTAAGGAGTCAGCTCTACATTTTGAGAGATGTGTATAACGTTAACTCACCGAGGTAAAGAATGCGGGCGACTCGTGATCGGATCTCAGGGAACTGATTGGAGGTAGATCGAGCTTCCATAGATTGTCCCTATTGGACCTTCCTCGATCTCCAGATGAGGAGGCGTGGAGTCGAATGGAGGCGGGTTGGTGCCGGGAGCATAGGCGGAGGACGATATAACCAACTTGATGACGAGGGTTCCACCCGTTCTCAGGATCCCCGACGTTACATTTTGAGTGACTGTGAATCCCTTGGGCACCGCAGTTACCCTGACAGATATAGGCAGAGACGCATCGTACGATGGCCGAGCTGCGAACAACAGGATCACTTCACTAGCTTGACCCTGCTTGACCACGACAGGGAAATACGGATCATTAGCATATGCAGGGACCGTGGTGATGGAGAAATCTGGCCCAGGAGCGGGTCCCTCCGAGCCTTCCTGGGCTAGCATCAGTTCACCAGTTGTGGCGTCCACAATGTAGCTGCCAAAGGTGTAGTTGGATAGGTAATCTATGAACCAGTATGGTTTTATGTCTCCAACTTGGGAGGTGGAGACGTAGATTCGACTGTGTGACCCCGATGTTATTAGGTAGTTAACCCAGTTTATCGGCATGTACCGAAGCTCAACACTTTGAAGCCATTTGTCCTTGATGATGGTTTTCTCAGGGTCCACCTTGGCGCTCGTTTTAACGACGTTTATCGCCTGCTCTCGCGTCAATATGAGATCGGCGGGTACATTCTGTAATAAGATCATAAATCCAGTGAAGGCTAGAAGACAGGAGATTAACGCTGTTAAAGCGGTCCTTGAGCCAGGTGACATTATTACATCCTCTTCGATTCTAAAGACTTAATACTAATCATTAGAGCAGGAATATTTTTTCTAGATTTCATCTTTTCCAGATCCCTTCCATGGAAACATTACCCGAAGACAATCCTTTTTATCCCTCCACAGTCGACCTATTTCGAGTTGATCAGCTCAAAGATCAGGATCAAGGTCCAGTCCGTCAAGTCGGTGAAGGACATGGAGGGGAGGGAGTGCTTCCAGATCGACTTCGTGGAGGTCAGGCAGCGCCCACCGATGATGATGATGACTAACCCCGATGTCCCCGAGGAGATAGGGCAGATGGTTATGCAGGTCACTAAGAGCTTCCAGAGCGTAATGCCCGGCATGGGGAAGGACTATGAGCAGATGAAGCTCACACTTGTCCTGACTGGGGAGGAGCTCGAGAGCTTCCGTCTCAAGCCCTACCCGAATATTCTCTATGAGTTAACGATAACCGATGGTTCTCTTAGCTTCGCTGAGGAGTAACTGGGGAACGGGTTAAATTTAGCCCCGCTCGATTCTCATCAAGTGATTCAGCTTGTCCTTGGATGACCTACAGTATGTTGACTGGGACAGTCGGGTTATGAAGTCTGAGAAGCCGGTCATAGTTGAGTTCTGGCACCAGTCATGCCCCACCTGCAAGAAGATTGAACCCGTTGTGCAGGGGCTTCCACAGAAGCTGGGTGACAGGGCGAAGCTGCTCCGATTCAACGTCATGGAGAACAGGGAGGCGCGTCGCTTCGCCATAGACAAGGGGGTCATTGGGACACCCACTTTCAAGATCTACTGCAAGGGAATCGAAAAGGAGGAGGTCGTTGGTCTGGAGACCACCGCGAACCTCCTCGAGACCATCGAGAACATCATCAAGGACTGCCAATGAGGCTATACCTCACTTGTACGATGTAATAATTTTGGGCTCGGGGCCAAGCGGCTTAACAGCCGCCATATACGCAGCTCGAGCTAAACTAAAAACGCTCGTTTTAATCGGTCCAATGGTTGGAGGCCAAATAGCTCTGACCCACCAGGTCGACAACTACCCTGGATTCCCCGATGGACTCACAGGACCTGAGCTGACGGATAGATTCAAGGCCCACGCGGAGAAGTTTGGGGCAGAGTTCCTCGACGCCGAGGCAACTGGAGTCGATTTCGGTTCCTCGCCATACAAGGTGTGGGTCGGCGAGAAGCTCCTCGAAGCGAGTTCGATCATTTTAGCGACTGGGATGACTCATAAGAGACTTGGGGTCCCTGGGGAAGACCGTCTATTCGGCAGGGGGGTCTTCGTCTGCGCGACCTGCGACGCGTTGCTATACGAGGATAAGAAGGCTGTTGTAGTCGGTGGAGGCGACTCCGCTGTTCAGGAGGCGATAGATCTGGCGAAGTTCGCGTCTGAGGTGACAATCGTCCACAGGAGAGATGAGCTTCGGGCTTGCAGATGCCTCGTCGACAAGGCGGTGAGTGAGCCAAAGATAAAGTTCCTCTACAGCACAGTTGTTGAGGAGATCATTGGGGAGAAACGTGTACAACAGGTGAAGCTCAGGGACCTCAAGACGGGGGCGATTAGCGTCATAGCCTCGGATGGCGTCCTCCTAGCCATTGGATGGGACCCTAATACCGGGATATATAGAGGACAGTTGGATATGGATGAGTCTGGGTACCTCGAGACATTCGGGGTCAAAACCAAGAAGCCGGGCGTATTCGTCGCTGGGGATCTCATGGATAAGGACTACCGTCAGGTGGTGACGAGTTGCGGCAGTGGCTGCGCTGCAGCCCTCGAAGCTTCTCACTGGCTCGAGGTTCAGCATAATCTTTGAGGTGTTTAGTTCATGGTGCCCATCCTGAGCCAACGGAGTTGGCAGAGTTGAAGGTTGTCTTCCTCGGGACAAGCGGGAGCATGCCATCGCCCGAGAGGAATTCGTCGTGTGTCGCCGTGAAGATTGGGAGGGGTGTCATCCTTCTAGACTGCGGAGAGGGGAGCCAGCGTCAGATGGTCGTCGCACACTTAGGCTTCAGCAGGGTTAAGCAGATATTCATAACTCACCTCCATGGCGACCACGTCCTTGGGGTCCCCGGCCTGCTTCAGTCGATGAATCTCCAGAGGAGGGAGGAGCACCTCGACATATATGGCCCCAGGGGGACCTACGCCTTCCTGCAGGGGTTCTCCGATACTCTTGGTGGCCCCGCTTTTCCAATAACCGTCCATGAGATAGTTGAACCCGGGGTAGTGCACGAGGGGCATTCCTATAGTGTTGAGGCCTGCAGGGG
>Ga0187878_1001636_pt1 | contig 21406 bp, 16 predicted proteins | sample June2016WEW_17_1_FD_132979 | JGI IMG/M metagenome (GOLD analysis project Ga0187878, IMG submission 132979) | Peatland microbial communities from SPRUCE experiment site at the Marcell Experimental Forest, Minnesota, USA - June2016WEW_17_150 | ecosystem: Environmental > Terrestrial > Soil >...
CGATGACCTGCTCAAGGGCCTGGATAGCGTGCCGGAGAATATTCGCAATGCCGTCCGCAACAATGGCGGCGGCCACTGGAACCATTCGCTCTTCTGGCAATTGATGAAGAAGGGCGGAGGCGGTGAGCCCAAGGGCGATCTGGCTGCAGCCATCACCGCGGGCTTCGGTTCCTTTGCCGGATTTAAGGATAAGTTCAAGGCCGCGGGCCTGGGGCGATTCGGCTCCGGGTGGGGCTGGCTGCTGGTGAAAGATGGCAAGCTGACGATCGATTCCACACCGAACCAGGATACGCCGTACCTCGCAGGAGGCAAGGCGGTGCTGGGCCTGGACGTCTGGGAACACGCCTATTACCTCAAGTATCAGAATCTGCGCGGCGATTACATTGATGCCTGGTGGAATGTGGTGAATTGGGACAAAGCGGCGGAACTCTATAGCGCAGCCCGCAAGTAGCCGCGAAAAGCGAAAAACAGACAAGCCCAGTCGGGACGACTCTGCCCTCCAGGGGATCGGGGCGTTGGACGTTGCGTTTCTCTTCCCCCCCAAGGAGGAAGAGGGATCCCGACAGGCCGCGGGAGCGCGGGCCTGGTGGATTTGGGTACATTTCCATCTATGCGGGGAGTTGGTGTACGATATCGGGCGCGCCGAAGGAGGGACTTATGGCCGTCACTTTTACGCTGAATGGAAAAGCTACCACCGTCAATGTGGATCCCCAGATGCCTCTGCTATGGGTGCTGCGGGACACGCTGAATATGACCGGAACGAAGTTCGGCTGCGGAATGGCGCTGTGTGGCGCTTGCACGGTGCATATCAACGGCGAAGCTTCGCGCTCGTGCATCACGCCCGTCTCCAGCGTCGAGGGAAAGAAGATCACCACGATCGAAGGTCTCTCCGCCGACGGCTCCCACCCCGTTCAGAAAGCGTGGATCGAAGAAGATGTGCCGCAATGCGGGTACTGCCAATCGGGGCAGATCATGTCTGCGGTGGCACTGCTGGCCAAGAAACCAAGCCCCACGGATGCGGACATTGACGATGCCATGAATGGCAATCTGTGCCGCTGCGGTACCTATCAGCGCATCCGCAAGGCAATTCACCGCGCTGCGAGCATGCAAGCTGCCGGCTGAGTTTTTCATTACCTCACGGTTACATGCCCACGCCCAGAATCGAGGTCCCCATGGCTACTGCATCTTTCCTGGATCGCCGCGAGTTTCTACGGAAGAGCGCCACCGGCGGAGCGGCGCTGGTGATTGGCTTCTACCTGCCGGGGAAATATGAAGCACTGGCTGGAGTGCCGCCCAAGGAACCCGCGGCGATTAATGCGTGGGTGCGGATCGCGGCAGACGATCACGTCACGCTGCTGATTGACAAATCGGAAATGGGCCAGGGAATTTCCACCGCGCTGGCCATGATTCTTGCGGAAGAGCTGGATCTGGATTGGAAGGAGATCCGCACGGAGTTTGCTCCGGCCGCGCCCGCGTATTTTAATCCAGTGTTTGGCTTGCAGGGGACCGGGGGAAGTACCAGCGTGCGCGGGTCGTGGGAACCTTTGGCGAAGGCGGGAGCTGCTGCGCGAGAGATGTTGGTGGCAACTGCGGCGAAACGCTGGGGCGTGGAGCCGTCCGCCTGCCGGACGGAAAACAGCGCGGTGGCGAATTCCAGCACGGGCAAGCGGCTTGGCTATGGTGAGTTGGTGGAAGAGGCGGCGAAGCTGCCCGTGCCGGTGAGTCCCATACGGAAGGACCCGAAGAATTACAAATACATTGGCAAAGCGACGAAGCGCATCGATTCCTTGGAAAAGTCAACGGGGAAGGCGGAGTTCGGGATTGATGTGAGGCTGCCGGGGATGCTGCATGCCGCGGTGGCGCGGTGTCCGGTGTTTGGCGGCAAGGTGAAGGGCTTCGACGCAGAAAAAGCGAAGGCTGTGCGTGGCGTGAATCAGGTGGTGCAGATATCGAGCGGTGTCGCGGTGGTGGCGGAGAATACCTGGTCCGCGATGGAAGGGCGGAATGCGCTGGCGATCACCTGGGATGAAGGCGCCAACGCGAAGAATTCCAGCGAGGTGATTCGCAAGCTCTATCACGAGCAGGCCGAGCAAACCGGCGCGATCGCGCGGAAAGACGGCGACGCGGACGCGGCGCTGGCCGGTGCGCCGAGGAAAGTGGAGGCCGTCTACGAGGTGCCATTCCTGGCGCATGCCACCATGGAGCCGATCAATTGCACCGCAGATGTGCGCGCCGAGGGTTGTGACATTTACGCGCCAACGCAGTTTCAGACTTTTTCACAAATGACGGGAGCGAAGATCACCGGGTTGAAGCCGGAGCAAGTGCGTGTTCACACGACCTATCTGGGCGGAGGATTTGGTCGGCGCGCGGAACAGGATTTCATTGTGGAGGCGGTGGAGCTTTCCAAGGCCATGAAGGCGCCGGTGCAGGTGACGTGGTCTCGCGAAGACGACATGCAGCACGATTTCTATCGCCCGGCGGTGTTGGTGAAGATGAACGCGGGAGTGGACGACGCAGGAGGCGTGGTGGCGTGGAAGAGCCGCATCGTGGGGCCTTCGATCATGTCGCGGTTCTTTCCGGGGTCGGTGAAGAACGGCATTGACGACTCGGCCACGGAAGGAATTGCCACGCTGAAATATGCGGTGCCGAATTTCCTGGTGGAATATCTTTTGACGGAGCCGGGCGTGCCGGTAGGCTTCTGGCGATCGGTGGGCAATTCGCATAACGGGTACATTGCCGAGTGCTTCGTGGACGAAATGGCGAAGGCAGCGGGGAAGGATCCCGTGGAATTCAGGCGGACTCTGCTGGCGAAGGACGCGCGGCAGCGCGGCGTGGTGGAACTAGCGGCGGAGAAGGCGGGTTGGAGCAAGCCGCTGCCCGAGGGCCGCTACCGTGGCATTGCGGTGGTGGAGTCCTTTGGGAGCTACGTGGCGCAGGTGGCGGAGATCAGCATTGACCGCAAGGCGCACACGCTGCAGGTGCATCGCGTGGTGGCGGCGGTGGATTGCGGCAGGCACGTGAATCCGGAAACGATCCGCGCGCAAATTGAGGGCGCGATCGTGTTTGGGCTGAGCGCGGCGTTGAAGGGCGAGATCACGATCGCTAACGGCCGCGTGGAGCAATCCAACTTCAACGACTACGACCTGGTGCGCATCAACGAAGCTCCTGTTGTTGAGGTGCATATTGTGGACAGCCAGGATGGGCCGGGCGGGATTGGCGAGCCGGGCACGCCGCCGATTGCGCCGGCTGTGTGTAACGCGATTTTTGCCGCGACGGGAAAACCTGTGTGGCGGTTGCCGATTCGGGCGGAGGATCTGGCGTAAGAAATCAGCGGGCAACTGAGCACAGTAGAGATAATTTCAAGCGAGCCTTTCTTCAGGGGCTAAAGCCCATTCGTGGCACGACTTTACGCTGGGGCTGAAGCCCCAGCCTCCTAAAGAAAAACCACTACAAACCCAGGACAAAAGCGCCCGCCTCAGAAGGTGGCGGCTACAAGAGAACTTGAGTAACAGACAAGGTTTTCCACTAGCTGTGAAGTCATTCCAACAAGAATCTTTGAGAGAGTTGCTAGCCGCAAGGACCTGTTTCGCGACAGAATAGGGTGTGCCTTCCGTTGCGTTGATTCTCGCTGGGATTACCCTCCTCATCTGGATTGTGCTGGCGTTTTTTCGCGGAACGTTCTGGCTGCTTCGGACATTTGACGACGATATTGCGCCGCACTTATCGCCGCCCGTATGGCCGCGCGTGGTGAGCGTCATGCCCGCGCGGAATGAGGCGGAGACGATTGCGCGGGCGGTGGCGTCGCTTGCGAGGCAAGAGTATCCCGGCGAGTTACGCATCGTGATTGTGGATGACCATAGTGAGGATGCAACCGCTGATTTGGCGACGGCCGCCGCAAAGGAAGCAGGCGCCGCGGAACGCGTGAGGATTCTGAAAGCGGAGGCCTTGCAGGGCGGATGGACCGGGAAGCTTTGGGCATTGCGGCAAGGGGTTGCGAGTTGTGAGGGGGATGCACCGGAGTATTTCTGGTTCACCGATGCGGACATTGTGCATGCGCCGGACACTTTGGCGCGGTTGGTGTCGCGGGCGGAGCAGCAGCGGCTGGACCTTGTGTCGCTGATGGTGCTGCTGCAGGCGAAATCGTTTGCGGAACGCATGCTGATCCCTCCCTTCCTGTACTTTTTCCTGAAGCTGTATCCACCGAGGTGGATTGCGGACACGAAAGCGAAGATGGCGGGTGCGGCGGGCGGGTGCATCCTGATGCGGCGAGCGGCACTGGAGCGCATTGGCGGATTTGCGGCGATTCGCGGGGAAGTGATCGACGATTGCGCGCTGGGGCGCGCCGTGAAACGCAGCGGCGGCGCGATCTGGGTGGGACTCACGCGGAAGAGCGTGAGCCTGCGCGCGTACCAGGCGTTTGGCGACATTCGCGACTTAATCGCGCGGACGGCGTTCACGCAGCTCAAGTACTCGTCACTGCTGCTGTTCGGCACGCTTGCGGGAATGCTGTTAACGTATGTTGCTCCAGTTGTTTTGGCGTTCCACCCGCAACCCGTGGTGTGGCGGATGGGTCTGGCGGCGTGGCTGCTGATGGCGGTGACGTACCTGCCCACGGTGCGATTTTACGGGCTTTCGCCACTCTGGACGCCGTTCCTTCCCGTGGCCGCAGCGTTCTATTCCTATGCGACGTGGCTTTCCGCAGTGCGCTACTGGCTAGGCCGTGGAGGGCAATGGAAGGGGCGCGCGCAAGCGGCCACAGCGACGCGCCCGTAGAATCAACTAGCGGGTCGGTTTCCGATTACGCGTACAGGAGTTGGCTAGCTCGCCGAGGGCGGCTGCTCATTCTCTACAATTATCTCCGTGCCGAGCCCACGCTTGCATGATTCGCGGGGCAGTGACGTTGGACCTAATCATCGGTTGTTCGCTTGTTTTCCCTGACTTTGGGCTTATCCGTCAAGTGCAAGCCGCTATCCCCATAATTCAATTTTTGTTGAGCCTTCGGCGGAGAGATTGAGGATTGGATAGCAGTTCCCAAAAAGAGAATCACGACGGAGAATACGATGGAAAGAGGGATTAAGCTCAAGCTTCGGTAGCCGAGATAGTACAAGACTGCTGGAACACCGTATAAGCAAAAGTAAAACAGCACGTAACTAACCGTTGCAGTTTCGTACTCCAGCACTTCGCCACAATCAGGACAGGTAAAAGACCTGCTTGTCCTCTTTACCTTTCGCGGATTAAAGCTCGCATTGCAGGAGGGGCATGTGACATTTCGACGTGTGTTTTCCGGCTTCTCTTTAATTTCGGGTCCGCCGGGGTATTCGAGAGCAACAAAAGTTCTCAAAACTCTCGATGCCATATGTCGGACTCGATAGAGTTCGGCGACCGCGGCAATCAGGCTCAAGGCTAATGGCGCTAGAAGCGAGCCTGTCTTGACGAAAAGAAAACCTGCTGCGGCGCCGAAGGTAGCCGCCCCGGCTGCCCTTGCAATGCTTGTGGATAGTTGCGAGGCTCCGAATGCAATAGCAACGACCAAAACAGCGGCCCACGGGGACAGATCCAAACGAATCAGGGTTGCGATGCAGCAAGCGCGCCAAAGTTCCACTGAGAATGCCCCTAGCACCTCCAGACTGCACCAAAATGCTATGGGGCCACGTGATTTCGGTTCTTCTTCTGGTTTGTCGCTGGCGAGAAACCGTTGCAGCAATGCGCCCAAACTCAAAGGAATATAGCTAACTAGGAGGCCCAACGCTATCGCTGATTTCCAATTGGCTGTCGTCAGTCCAACCGCGTATAGGGAAAGCAGAGAACGATTTAGAAACGAGACAACGGCCGCAAGAAGAATCAGATACATGGTGAGGAGCGCGGTGCGGTCCGAAGCCTCAGCTCGTTCTTGCACGTCGGGTGGCATGGGCGCGAGACCTTGCTTGAAGCCCCACTTGAACCGGACAAAATTAAGCGGCAGGTTAAACAACAAGGGATACAAGACCAGAAGAATAATGGCAGTGCCAGCTGACATTTCAGTCCATAGTAACTCAAATACAGAGGAGCATTTATAGATTTGGACGGGCGTGTCTGCTTATCTGATTTGCTAACTCGCGATTAACGCACTTTACCGGAAACCGACCCAATGCTTAGAATCACGAATATTGGTGATGGGCATCACAATTTGGTATAGTGGGAGCGTTGGAAGAGGGCTGTATCCCGAAATCAGGGAACGGCACCGGAGGCCGACATGAGTACGATCCCGACTGGGGGCGACGGGAAAGTAACCGTGCCCGATTTGCTGCAGCGGAAGACCGACGCTGCAGTTTCCCTAAACAAGAAGAAGATCACCTGCCTGACGGCATACGACTATCCGACGGCGCGTCTGCTGGACGAAGCCGGGGTGGACGTGGTGTTGGTGGGCGATTCCGTGGCGATGGTGGCGCTGGGGTATGACAGTACGTTGCCGCTCACGCTGGAGGAGGCGCTGCATCACGCGAAGGCGGTGCGGCGGGGGGTGCAGCGGGCGCTGGTCGTGGCAGACATGCCGTACGGTTCCTACCACGGCGACTTGAATGAGGCGCTGCGGAACGCCATGCGCTTTGTGAAGGAGGCGGGCGCGGAGGCAGTGAAGGTCGAAGGCGGTGAACGGAGGCTGGAGTTGATCGCGCGGCTGACTGAGGCGGAAATTCCCGTGATGGGCCACGTTGGGCTGACGCCGCAATCGGTGAACGCCCTGGGTGGCTATCGCGTACAGGGGAAGACGCCGGGCGCGGCGGAACAGGTTTTGCGCGATGCGCGGGCAGTGGAGGCTGCGGGGGCGTTTTCCATCGTGCTGGAGGCGTTGCCGCGCGAGCTGGCGGCGGAGATCACGCGAAGTGCGCGCATTCCCACGATTGGAATTGGCGCGGGGCCGGATTGCGACGGGCAGATCCTGGTGCTGCACGACATGCTGGGGCTGACATTCCGGGAGCCGCCGAAGTTTGCGCGGCAGTATGCCAACGTGGGCGGAACGATTTTAGAGGCTGTCAAAGAGTATTGCGCCGACGTACAAAGCGGGAGTTTTCCCTCGGATGCCGAGTCCTACCACGCTGCGGCGAGCGTCAAGGGGCGGAAGACCATCCCGATCGCCCGGTGAATCATCCGGTGAAACGTGCCGTTTGAGAAAGAGCTGCGGGGCGCAGAGATTCTGCGCCCTTCTTTTTTGGGGAGCGCTGAATGGAAACGATTCGCACCATTGCCTGGATGAAAGAGAAAGCAAAGGAAGCGCGCCTGGAACAACGCGTGATCGGGTTCGTGCCGACGATGGGAGCGCTGCACGCAGGACACATGGCGCTGGTGGAACGGGCAAGGAAAGAGTGCTCGCCGGTGTACGCGTCCATATTTTTGAATCCGAAACAGTTTGGGCCGAAGGAGGATTTGTCCAAATACCCGCGGCCAATCGAGGCCGACACGGCAAAGCTGGAGGCCGCAAAGATCGACGGGCTGTTCCTGCCCGATGCGGCAGAGATGTACCCGCCGGGGTTTTCAACGTATGTGCAAGTGGAAGGGCTGAGCGAGCGGCTGGAGGGCAAGTCACGCCCGGGCCATTTTCGCGGGGTGACGACCGTTGTGCTGAAGCTGCTGGAGATTGTGCAGCCGCACTTTGCGTATTTTGGGCGCAAGGATGCGCAGCAGGCGCGCATGGTGCAGCAAATGGTGCGGGATTTGAATTTGGACACGGAGATCGTGCTGTGCCCGATCGTGCGCGAGGGGGATGGGCTGGCGATGTCCTCGCGGAATTTGTATTTGAATGCGGAGGAGAGGAAGGCGGCGACCGTGCTGTCTCGCGCGCTGCGTGCGGCCGCACACGAAGTGGGTTCCGGCGTGCGCGATGCGCTGCAATTGCAACTGGGCATGCAGAAAGTGCTGGCGGGGGAGCCGCGCGCACGGGTGGACTACGCGGAGATTGTGGATGCGGAGAGGTTTGAGCCGGTGGTGCGCGTGGGGCGGCGGAGTTATGCGGTGGTGGCGGTGTTCATAGGGAAGACACGGTTGATTGATAATTTGCTGATTGAGGCGGAGGGGGAGGAATTGCGGACGGAGTTGTGAGAAAGAAAAAAGAATACGGGGATTTATGACACAGAGTTCACAGAGGGAAGAACACAGAGGTCACAGAGAAGAGCTACCCAAGAAAAGGCCTCAGGCCTGAAGGCCTGAGCTACAGAGCAGAGGCTTGTGGGAACTTTGGAGTGAGAATTACGCGGAGAGATGCGAAAGGGGCTCGGCGGCGTGGCCTTTGGCTTTGACTTCGTCCCAGATTTGCTCGATTTTGCCGGTGGGGCCAATCAAAAATGTGCTGCGGACGATGCCTTTGAAGGAGCGGCCCATGAATTTCTTCATGCGCCAGACGCCGTAGGATTCGATCATTTTGTGCGTGGGATCGCCGAGCAGGGGAAAATTGAGCTTCTGCTTGGCCTTAAAATTCTTCAGGGATTTTTCCGGGTCGGCGCTGACGCCGAGGACGACGACATCTTCCTTATCGAATTTGGGCTTGAGGTCGCGAAATTCGCAGGCTTCGATGGTGCAGCCGGGTGTGCTGGCTCTGGGGTAGAAATAGAGCAAGACGCGTTTACCCTTGAAATCTTTCAGGGAGACTTGCTTGCCTTCGTCGGAGGTGAGGGTGAAGTCCGGGGCTTTATCGCCGATCTTTAGCATGGGATTTCTCCTGGAAGGATTATGGGGGAAAGCGGGGCGGAGACAAAGTGGGTCGAGCAGAAGAGAAGAGGGACGTTTCACACAGAGTTCACAGAGGGAAGAACACAGAGAAGAGAAACCCAAGAGCACAGTCAGGAATGACTGTGCCACAGGGGATCAGGAGAGGAGCTTGCGGAGGATGTCGTTCACGGATTGGGGATTGGCCTGGCCCTTGGTGAGGCGCATGACCTGGCCAACGAAGAACTTGAAGACGCCCTCGTTGCCGGATTTGAACTTGGCGACATTGTCGGGATTTTTGGCGATGATGTCGCGGGCTGCTGCTTCAATTGCCGCATCGCTAACTTGAGCGCCTAACCCTTCGGCGGCGACGATCTCTGCGGCAGAGCGACCTGATTCAAACATTGTGGCGAAGACTTTCTTTCCCACAGCCGCGGTAATTTTCCCGGATTCGACCAGGGAAACGAGTTCCGCGAGAGCAGCGGGGGCGACGGGGCTGGCGCCAATTTCCTTGCCGGAATCGTGCAAGCGGCGCAGGAGTTCGGTCTGCATCCAGTTGGCAGCAGCTTTGCCGGGAGCGCCGGCTTTCACAACAGCTTCATAGTAGCCGGCGAGGGCCTGCGTGTCGGTAAGAACTTCGGCGTCGTAGGGAGTGATGCCAAAGGAAGAGACGAACCGGGCTCGCTTGGCAAAAGGTAGTTCGGGAAGCGTGGAGCGGACTTCGTCGCGCCAAGCGGAGCTGACGTGTACGGGGAGCAGGTCCGGCTCCGGGAAATAGCGATAGTCGTGGGCCTTTTCCTTCGAGCGCATGGAATCCGTGCGGCCCTCGTGCTGATTCCATAGACGGGTTTCCTGAGAGATGCTGCCGCCGGATTCGAGGACGCCGATGTGGCGTTCGATTTCGTATTCGAGGGCTTTGGCGAGGTAGCGGAAGGAATTGAGATTCTTGACCTCGACCTTGGTGCCGAATTCCTTGGCGCCGCGCAGGCGCACGCTGACATTGGCGTCACAGCGGAGCGAGCCTTCTTCCATGTTGCAATCGCTCACGCCGGTGTAGAGAAGGATTTGGCGAAGCGTGGTGAGGTAAGCATAGGCCTCATCGGGAGAACGCATGTCCGGTTCGGAAACGATTTCCCCGAGGGGCGTGCCACAACGATTGAGGTCTACGTAGGTTTTATCGGCGGATTGCGCCAAGCCCTCGTGGAGGGATTTGCCCGCATCTTCCTCAAGATGAAGACGCGTGATGCCGATGCGTTTTGTTTTGCCGCCGTGTTCAATTTCCAGCCAGCCTCCGGAAGCAAGGGGGAGTTCGTATTGGGAGATTTGGTAGCCCTTGGGCAGGTCTGGATAAAAATAATTTTTGCGAGCGAAGCGGGAATGCTCGTGGACCGTGCAATTCAGCGCCAGAGCCGCGCGGATACCCATTTCGACCACGCGCCTGTTGAGGACGGGCAGCGTGCCGGGGAGTCCAAGGCAGACGGGACATGTATTGGAGTTGGGCTGATCGCCAAAACGCGTGGAGCAGCTGCAGAAGATTTTAGTCTTGGTGAGGAGTTGGGCGTGGACTTCCAGGCCGATAACCGCCTCGTACTTGGCGAGGAGTTCGGGCGACATTGCGGATTCGGTGGCGAATTTGGTCATGGTTGAAGAAAAAGTATAGCAGAGGGGCGCGTGGGGATGCGCCCCCTGCTGTCAGATATGGCCGGCGAACTGGTAGCGCAGGCCGAAACGGTAATCGCGGCCCAAGGCGGGATAGCCGAGGGCATCCTGATATTGTTTGTCAAAGAGGTTGGTGGCGCGGGCGGTCAAAGCGAGGCTGCGAGTGACGTTGTAATTGGCGGCCAAATCAACCCGGGCGTAGCCAGGATTGCGCGTATAACCGAGGCCCAGGAAATCGCTGTCCGTGCGTTGCCCCGTGAAGTAGCCGGCAAGGGTAGCGTTGAAGCGGCGGAAGGTGCCGGTAAGTATAATGGAACCGGAGCTGCATGGGCGCCGAGCCAATCGATTGCCGGGAATTAGGCTTGGATCGTAGGCGTTCGGGGACTTAATAATCAGGCTGTCGTCGTAAGTGTAATTACCGGTGACGAAGAGCCATTTTGTGGCGCGTGCCTCGACGGCGATATTCGTGCCGCGGGCGCGGGCGAGATCGGTATTGAAGTAATATCCAAAACTGAGCGGAGCGCCGGGAAGGCTGATGCCACACGTGTTGCCGGTCAAGGGTGAAGGCAAGGCCGAGCAGAATGCGAAACTAATGATGTTGTAGAAACGATTCGAGAAGTATTCGGCGGTCACTTTTACGCGATCATTCGCGAGTTTCTGCTCGATACCGTTGCTCCAGTTTTTGCTGGCCTCGGGCTTGAGCGATGGATTCCCAATATCGCCGAATTGATCGCTGTAGAGTTGATCGAATCGCGGCTCCTTAATTCCCTCTCCGTAAAATACGCGGTAACGCGTGTCGCCCCAAAAACCGCGGCCATAGCGAAACGCCAGGGAAGCCCCGGCGCGGGGCACGACGCGAGTGCCAAAGTTGCCGTTGGCCTCCGCGCGGAGGCCGAGGTTGAGAGAGATGCGCGGATGGGGGAGATAGCGGAAGTCGAGAAAGCCGGCTTGATTGTTGCGGCGGACGTGGGTTTGCGCGAGATAAGAGATGGAGCCGTTTTCGACTTCATATTGGTAGCCGGCGGTGGCCGCGAAATCCCGGAGGATGTAGGTCGTCTGGGCCGAGAAACCCGCGCGGTTGTAGTTGTAGATATCGTCGTAGGTGTAGTCACAGAATTGCGTGGTGGCAACGGCGTTAGGATTAGTCTGAGGGCAAAACGAATTGGGGCCGCCGATATAAAAGCTCTGTTCCGGGTTGAAGCTGTGTTGATGGGTGTAAGATTCGGCGCCCGAGAGCTGGTAGTGCCAGTGATCTCTCGAGACGAAATCCCACTGCGCACTGGCACTGAACAGCTTCTGGTCGTATTGCTGGTGGAGGCTTGGAGGCTCGAACGCAGTCTGGCCGGGGATGCCCGCATCACTCGTGTTGTTGCGAAGAGTCAGGCGAAGATGGTTCGTGTCACTGAAGGCGTAACCAAAGTTTCCCGTTATGGCGCGGTTCAGAAAATTATCGTTGGGGCCCTGCCCGTCCGTCTGAAGATAAGACGCGGCTCCCGAATAATCAAAAGGGCCCAGCAGACCGCTGATTTGGCCACCGCCGCGGCCATTGGCGTAACTGCCGCCTTCGCCGAAGAGAGTGACAGAGGGGATGCGCGTGGTGCCGCGATGGGAAAAGAGCTGGACTACACCGGAGACGGCGTCCGTACCGTAAAGGGCAGATTCCGCCCCGCGCACAATCTCGACCTTGTCCACGTTATCCAGAGTGAGAAGAGAAAAATCAACAGCGCCACCGGGAGGATTGATAGGCGCGCCGTCCACGAGCACTTTGGTGAAACTGGAATTCCCGCCATCCAGGAAGAGCGAAGAGGTTCCGCCATTGGCGCTGGTGCGGGCAAAGGTGACACCCGGAGAGAATTGCAGCAGATCGGGGATTGAGACGGACTGACGCTGGTCGATGACTTCGCGGGTGAGCACGTCGGTGGGCGCGGTGGATTGCGGACGCAGAACAGGCTCGGCTTCGGCAGTGACAACTACGCTGGAGGAGAGGCGTTCCAGTGCAAGGCGCAGATCGACGGTGCGAGACTCGCCTGGAGAGAGATCCCAAGTAAACTCACGAGGGGCGAACGGGTCACGGGAGAAATGGATGACGTAGCGGCCCGGGGGAAGCGAAAGGTGATAAGCACCATCGGCGGCGGAAGCGGCGGACCAGAGTTGGGCGTTGGCGGCGCCTTCCAATTGAGCGGTGACGCGAACACCGCCGATACCGGCGCCGGAAGGATCGGTGAGCGTCCCGAGGATTTGAGCATCGGGGAGCTGCGATTGCGAAAAAGCCGGAATTGCTGACACAGAAAAGAGTAAGGCGAGAAAGCTTGCGGAAAAGCTTGGTTTTTTCATGGGTTCCTCCGCTCCCTCACGCGCGGGAGTGTAAAGGTAGGCCGGCGCATTCAGAACTGCGCAGGCTGCAGACTTCGCCGGTCTCCTGGCTTGGCGGGGAGTCGCGCCGGATGGAGGAAATTCTGATTCGCGAAAATTCAGAGTTCGCATCTGGCGCGCTCGCGGCCTTCCCGCAGTGAGCTGAGCTGCAGTGGCCGGCGAGCGGAATACCCGCCTTACAGTCGCGCGGCGGCGACGGCTTTGCACCGTCTTCCCGAGCACGAAGTCCGCGGTGATTGTGGAGGGGCGGAGCCCGCTGTGGGTTAAGAGTTTCGGCAGCGCGTAGCCGCCGGGTTGGGGTGGACGCGAGATGAAGCTAGGTGTTGGAAAAAAGCGTGACGCGCGGCCGGCCGGAGGAAGTCATCTCCACGGACAACGGCGCTTGAAAAACCTGTTCGAGCAATTCGCGCTGGAATACGGTGGCAGGCGGGCCCACGCGAAGGCACTTTCCCTTCTGCAGCAGCACGACTTGATCGGCGTATTCCCCGGCGAGATTCAATTCGTGAGTGACAACCACGACGGTATACCGGTTTTCCGCGGCCAGGCGGCGGAGGTTGTGAAGCAGATCGACCTGCGCGCCAATGTCCAGATGCAGTGTGGGCTCATCCAGCAACAGGAGAAGCGGCTGCTGGGCGAGGGCGCGAGCGAGAATCACGCGCTGCTTTTCGCCACCGGAAATTTTGTCCATCCAGCGATCGCTGAGATGATTGGCACCCACCTGGGTAAGGGCGTTCGTGGCGACGATCACGTCATCTTCGGTTTCAAAACGCAGGCCCGAGCCATAGGGATGGCGTCCCTGAAGGACAAATTCCCAAGCGCGCGAGGGGAAAAGGAGGCGGCTTTCCTGCTGCACCAGGGCGATGCGCTGGGCGCGCGTTCTTGGCGGAAGCGAATGGGTAACAAAACCATTGAGGAAGATGCGGCCCGAAAGCGGCTGCAGCGCTCCCGAAATCAGCTTGAGCAGAGTAGATTTCCCGCTGGCATTCGGTCCGAGGATGGCCACGACTTCACCGGGCTTGGCGTGGAAGCTGAGGGCTTCGAGGGTGAAAAGCGGCGCTTGGGAGGGGTTGGAGGAGTAGGCGTAGCTGACCTGCTCGACGCTGAGGCGCACGTCCGAGGCGGAACGCGGTTGTTCCGAGGAAGGCAAGGGATTGCGAAGGGCGCTGCTCATGTGAGCCTCCTGCGAAGCAAGTAGATGAATAGCGGCGCACCTGCCATGGCGGTCATGGCGCCGACAGGGAGTTCCGAAGGGGCAACAACGGTGCGCGCGAGCGTGTCGGCGATGACGATGGCGATGGCCCCGCCAAGCGCGGAGGCGGGCAGGAGCATGCGGTGGTCCGCGCCAAAAATCAGGCGCATGACGTGGGGCACCAGTAGGCCAACGTATCCGATGGCGCCACTGACCGATACGGCAAGACCGGTAAGTATGGACGCGGCGAGATACACCACAATGCGCACACGAGGGACGTCCACGCCGAGATGCATGGCTTCTTTTTCCCCGGCGAGGAGGAGATTGAGATCGGAAGCGGTGGTGTAAATGGCTCCGGCGGCGGCCAGAAAACCAAAAGATAGGAGGTAGAGCAGACTGCGTGGCTGCGGCGTGGAGAGATCGCCCATCAGCCAGAAGACCGTGCCGCGAAGATTGCTGCCGGCGAGTGTGTTCATTAGGAACATGATGATGGCGGAAAGAAAAGAGGCGGTGATTATGCCGCCGAGGAGAAGGGTGCTGCTGTCGATCTGACCATCGCGGCGGCCCAGGAAATAGACAGCCGCAATGGTGACGGCCGCGCCGAGGAAAGCTCCAAAGGGAGTGATGAGCCCGGCGACTTCCGGCGACAACGCCAAATGATTCTCGATGATGAGGGCAATAATCGCGCCGACAGCGGCGCCGGAGGAGACTCCCAGGACATATGGATCCGCAAGCGGGTTGCGCAAAAGGGCTTGAAAGCTGGCGCCCGCCACTGAGAGGGACGCTCCGACGACGATGCCTAGCAAGATGCGCGGCAGGCGAATGTCCACGACGATCATGCCGTAGTCGGTGGAGATGGCGCTGCTCTGGCCGAGCAGCACGCGAATGAGGTCGCGTCCCAGGCCATACAGAGAGACTTGAACGGCACCCATCTTCAAGGCAACGACGACGACAATGAACAGAAGAGCTGCGAGGATGCCGCAGCGGAACAGCAGACGTCCGAGGGTTAGTGGGCGCATGAGGACTCCGTAGAAGACGAGCAGATCGTGTGCGTGTATGAGGAGAGGGCCGACCCGGAAGGCGAAGATGGCGCCGGGTTCGCGGGCGCCGGTTCTTTGTCCAAAACTGGCGAAACCTGGAACGCTTCCGGGTGCAATTGCCGGGCGAGTTCTTCAATCGCGGAAACGATACGGGGCGCAGGGCGGTTGACGGCATCGCTGATTACGGCGTAGCGGCGGTTGCGCACAGCGTCGAGGATGCGCCATCCCGGGCGAGCGGCGAGAGCGTCGAAATCGCGCGCCGCAGCTTCAGAGTGCGATGAAGCAAAGACTAGATAATCCGGCTGAAGGCGGACGACCTCTTCGAGACTCATCTGCGGCCAATCTTGCGACGATTCGACGATGGAGACTGCGCCAGCATTGCGGAGTACGTCGGCGATAAACGTATGCTGGCCAGTGGAAATGAGCGGCTCGGTCCAAACGATGAAGAGGACTCGACGCGGCGGAACGGTGGCGAGCTTTGCCTGGAGAGTGGCGAGCCGGCTCTGGAGTTCCTCGCCGAGGGACTTGCCCGCCTCTGAGGCGCCCAAAACCTCGGCCAGCTTTTGGGTGGAAGAAATGATCTCAGCGACCGAATGGGGATCGGTGGTGGCGTAGCTGGGTATGCCGAGGGTATCCAGGGCACGAACGGTATCGAGGCGATTGATGCTCTTTGTAGCCAAAACCAGGTCCGGATGCAGCGAGGCAATCTCTTCGAGGTTGGGATTAATGATTCCACCGACTTTGGGTTTCTTCTGGGCCTCGACCGGATAGTCGCAAAAATCGGTGTCGCCCACGAGGCGATCCTGCAAGCCGAGAGCGTAAATCGTTTCCGTGAGGCTCGGGGCAAGCGAAACGATGCGCGCAGGAGAAAAGGGGATGCGCACGGTTCGCCCCATCTCATCCACGACTTCGCGCGTTGCGGGTTGCAGAGGCGGTCCAGGAGAAGTGGCCTGTGCGGACACATCGAGCGCGCCAAGTAAGAGAAAGGCGAGCAACATGGCCGATGGACGTGACACGAAGATGGAATTGACGCGCTGCACGAATCTCCCCTGACGAGAGTCCTGCGAGAGTAAACAATAAAAAAGCCCCACGAGAATTGGGGCTGGAGAGCCGGTGCTCTCTCTCGCGAAGAACACGCAACCTCTTCAGCTTGGGAGGGTAGCCTGGCTAACGGCATTGCTGCCGATCACAGTGGCGGGACCGCGGCCGATTTTCACGGCACTTCCCCACTTCCCGAGCCTGCAAGTTGTGAAATCAGTTTACGGTGGGTGGGCGAGAGTGTCAATGGAGGCAGAGGAATTTTCTTGCCGGGAAATCAGCGGTTTTTCCAGTTGGGCTTGCGCTTTTCAACCAGGGCCCGCAAGCCTTCTTGGGAATCTTCCAGGCGGTACAGTTCATTCAGGAAAATATCCATGGAGTGTTTCAGGCCGTCGCGCAGCGAGAGTCCCATACCGCTGAGAATGGCACGCTTGGCCATGGTGAGAACAGGAGCTGAGTGGCCGGTGATGCGCTCGATCAAGTCATTCACGGCGGCTTCAAGTTTTGACTCTGGAACGAGCCGGTTGATCAGGCCCAGCTCCAAGGCGCGCTCTGCCGTGACCGGTTCGCCCAGGAGCACGAGTTCAAGAGCGACTTTCGGGCCGACGAGAAATGGCAGAATCGTGGAAGCCAGCGGAGGAAAAACGCCAAGGGTAATTTCCGGCTGGGCGAAACGCGCTTTGGGCGTGGCGACGACGAGGTCGCCGAACGCGGCAAGCTCCGCACCGCCGCCGATTGCCGGGCCGTTCACTACACAGAGAACGGGCTTGGACGTTTCGAGAATGCCCGCAAAGACGGAGTGAAAGGCGTCAAGCATCTGGAAGACGCGCTCCGAAGTGTACTCGCCGACATCAATGCCGCCGCAGAAGACTTTGCAGGCCGAATCGAGGACGATGAGTTTGACCTCTTGGTGATCGGCGACAAACGCAATGCCATCCACCAGCTCGCGAAGCATGTCTTCGTTCAGAAGATTGTGCTCGGGGCGATTCAAGGTCAAGTGGGCCACGCCGGAATCGAGGCGAAGCTGGACATATTGAAATTCCTGGGGGTCACGGCGTTTGGGTACTGTACGAACTTCCACGGTAGGACGACGTTCCACGATGGATATCTCCTTACAGGCTGCCCCGCGTCCGGGGCTGAATTTGATGCTAGCACGCTGTCCAGGGCAGAGCAGATCAGGTTCGAGAAGGAGTGCGCAATGAGTCTGCTGGCATTGCGGTTAATGAGGCGAAAGGTTATCGTTTCCGCCTGGAGGAGAATTCTCAGCGATGGTGAAACCAACTTTTCACTGGTCACCTATGTTTTTCAATTTACGTCGCACCCCGTTTGCCACTTTCGATATCTTTACTTTGCGGCGGCCACTCGCGCTATTCATCGGAGTGACCTGGAAATTCGAGCGGAGCGCTGCCTTTCTGTTCCTTCCCTATCTTTTGTGGGTGAGCTTTGCGGCGGCGCTGAATTACACTGTCTGTAAGATGAATCCTCCCGTATCCAGAAGCGTAAACGAGCCGCCCACGGCATTTGCCTCACGATTTGCGAGCCAGCCGGACGCAGAAGGATTTCCTGACACCAGTGCGTGGGCAAAGAGTTCTCCGCTGCGCTTTGAGCACGACTGGAGAGGCGCAAACGGCGACCCGGGGAGGTCGACCGAAGTACGACTTCTTTGGACGCCGGATACTTTGTTTGTGCGCTTTCTGGCGAACTATAGAACCATTACAGTTTTCCCGGACGCGCGGGAAGATGGGTGGCGCGACGAACTGTGGAATCGCGATGTTGCGGAGGTCTTCCTGCAGCCGGATTCCCGCGACCCGTGGAGATACAAGGAATTCGAAGTCAGCCCGAATGGCCAGTGGATTGATCTGGACATCGCCAGCGGCGGAAAAGAGGAGTTGCATAGCAAGCTGCGGCGCCGCGTCGTGCAAGATGCAGCGCCAAAAACCTGGACGGCCGAACTGGCAATTCCGATGCGGAGCCTGACGCCGACGTTTGATCCGAAGCAGCCCTGGCGGGTGAACTTTTTCCGCGTTGAGGGCGAAGGCGAACCGAGATTTTATTCAGCGTGGAGTCCTACCAACACAGAGGAAGCGAACTTTCACGTTCCGGGTGCGTTCGGCAAGTTAGTATTCCGCGAATAGAACCACTACGGCCTGCAATCGAGCGAGGCGTTTCTGATAAGCTCGCATGGGAATCCGATGCGAACCAGAGCGAATTGCGCGCGCCGCCAATTTTCCCCACGGTTGGGGGCCGGCCTAGTTATCCTCGTGGTTTTAGTATTGAGCAGCCTTCCTGCCGCTGCGCAAAATGCCAACAATCCCAATGCGCCGGCCGTAAAGAAAATCGAGCCGCCAAACTGGTGGGTGGGACTGACTCCTGATGTGATGCTTTTGCTCTCGGGCAAGAACCTGGAAGCGACGCACGTCCGCTGCAATTTGCCGGAAGTTATCGTGAGCCGGACACAATCCGCCGCGAACGGTGACTACCTGTTTGTCTGGCTGAAATTCGGCGCGGGCTTGAAATCCGGGACCGCGGTGTGCCGGATTACTACCCCCAAGGGTGAAACCACATTCGAGCTGCCCATCGCGACGCGAAAGCAAATTCTGGGGAGGAACCAGGGCCTCTCGCTCGACGACGTTCTCTACTTGATTGTGCCGGACCGCTTTGCGAACGGAGATCCCACGAATGATGAGCCGGCAGAGTTTCCGGGCTCTCATGACCGTTCGAAGGCGCGCGCATATCACGGCGGCGATCTGCGCGGGATTCGCGATCACCTGGGATACCTCAAAGAACTTGGGGTGACCACGCTGTGGCTGACACCGATTGTGAAGAACGGAGCGACCGAGGATTATCACGGCTATGGTGCGGTTGATCTGTACACTGTCGACCCGCACCTCGGAACGATGGAGGAAACACAGCAACTGGTACAGGCGGCGCATAAAGAGCACATGAAAGTTTTCCTGGATGTTGTCCCCAACCATGTGGGCCCCTTGCATCCGTGGGTCAGCGATCCGCCAACAGCGGAATGGTTCCACGGGACGCCGAAGCAGCATTTGAGTTCGTTTGCGCCGCTGAAAGAAGACTTTTATGGAGTACACGAAAAAAAGGAACCCGCCACGGACTTACTGGAGTTGCTGGAGGACCCGCATGCGCCGCCCGAGTTTCGGAAGAACCTGACGGAGGGATGGTTCTGGGGAGTCTTGCCCGACATGAACACCGAAAATCCACTAGTCGTGGAATACGTTTTGCAAAACAGCATCTGGTGGGCGGAGAGCTCTGGGCTGGACGGCTACCGGGTTGATACCGTCCCTTATGTTTCCCGCAGCTTCTGGGAGGAGTGGCATCAGGGACTACGGCGGATTTACCCGCGACTTTCGACGATTGGTGAGGTGTTTCATCGGGATCCTGAAGTGACTTCTTTTTTTGCAGGTGGGCGCAAGGGCTGGGATGGCAGCGATACGGAATTGACGACGGTGTTCGATTTTCCATTGTATTTTGCAGTGCGCGACGTGCTTTTCCACGACGCCCCCGCGGGACGCATCACGGACATTTTGCGGCAGGATTCGCTGTATCCTCACCCGGAATATCTTGTGCCCTTTGTCGGGAACCACGATGTGACTCGCCTGGCGGGAGAAAGCGGCGCTACACCGGCGAAGGTGCGACTGGCCTTCGGTTTAACGCTCACGCTGCGGGGAATTCCGGAACTCTATTACGGCGATGAAATCGGCATGCCGGGAGGCGGCGATCCCGACAATCGCCGCGATTTCCCCGGCGGGTGGCCCGGCGATGCGCAAAACGCGTTCCTGCGCGAGGGGCGAACGCGCGAACAGAAGGAGCTTTTTGGATACGTGCAGAGCCTGCTCCGACTGCGGCGCGAGCATGCCGCCCTGCGCAGCGGAAAGCTCTGGCATTTGGCTTCGGATGATTCGTCTTACGTTTTCATACGGGAAACCGAGGAAGAAAAACTTGTGGTCGCTTTCCACAACGGATCAACCAACCGCAAAGTGACGATTTCCTTGCGCGATACGCCGGCGCAGGAAGCTTCGGACATTTCATTGCTGCTTGGCGATGCTCAGGCGGCGCTTTCCGGCCGCGAGCTTCGCCTGCAACTACCCGCGCAGAGCCTGACTATATTTGAGTTGCACTGAATTGCAGCAGCGAGAGAAGCCGTTGGATTATTACTTGCGATGCGGGGCCCACCGCTCTACGGGCGGAAAAGTGTCCAGAGGGGCATCCCGAAGGCGGTGTCCTTCATGAGCGTGAAATGGCCCTGGCTTTGACCAACAAGAAACAACTCCTCCCCGGCATGCCCTTTCCTCGCGTATAGTAATCCCTCTGGAAAGACTTCTTTCTTTCCGCATCTTCGCCTTCCAGGGCGGAGTGAGGGTGGAGCGAATACCAACTGGAGATACCAATGAGGAAACTTCTTGTGCTGCTCGCACTTTTGGGGACAACCGCTATGGCAACGGAAAAAACGATCTACGATTTCACTCTGAATTCCATTGACGGCCAGCCAACGCCGTTTTCCAGCTTCAAAGGGAAAATCGTGCTGCTGGTGAATGTGGCCAGCCGCTGCGGCTACACGCCGCAGTATGCCGCACTGGAATCCATCTACGAAAAGTACAAGAGCCGTGGCTTCGTAATTGTGGGGATACCGGCGAATAATTTTGGCGGCCAAGAGCCCGGCTCCAATCAGGAAATCATGACCTTCTGCACCGCGAAATACCACGTAACATTTCCCATGATGGCCAAGGTTTCCGTGAAGGGCAGCGACATCACGCCGCTCTATCAGTTCCTTACCGACAAGACCGCGAACCCCGATACCGGCGGCGAAATCGGCTGGAATTTCACGAAGTTCCTGGTCGGCCCAGACGGAAAAGTGCTGGCGCGGTTTGACTCCAAAGTGGAGCCCGATTCGCCGCAAGTTACTTCGGCGATCGAGAAGGCGCTAAAGGACAACAAACAGTAGGCGCGCGCTCGTCTCAGGGTGCGAAATCGCCGCGTGCTCCAAGCTACATTAGGTGGTGTGGTTAGAGAGTGTTTGGATTAGCCGGTGACGATACTTTGCAGAGCGGCCTTATTCTTGATGATCAGGGTCGATCCCATCACCTGGAGGAGTTGTTTCCTTCGAAAATCGGCCAGCAGGCGGGTCACGGTCTCCCGGGAAGAACCGATCATCTGGGCGATCTCTTCATGGGTCAGCGTCAGCTTCAGGCGGATCTGCCCTTTTTCTTCCGGATAATTCGCCGCCCATTCCAGGAGGAAACGCGCGAGCTTTTCTCCAGCGGAATGAGAGAGGCCGATGGTGCGCATCTCGGAAATGGCCGCGTGGTAGGTTTCGCCCAGTTGTTGTGCAACGCGAAGAGCGGCTTCGCCGTTGTCTTTCAGGAAACCCAGGAAGTCATTTCTGGCGATGAAATTCGACTGTGCGGGTTCC
>Ga0187878_1001639_pt1 | contig 21387 bp, 12 predicted proteins | sample June2016WEW_17_1_FD_132979 | JGI IMG/M metagenome (GOLD analysis project Ga0187878, IMG submission 132979) | Peatland microbial communities from SPRUCE experiment site at the Marcell Experimental Forest, Minnesota, USA - June2016WEW_17_150 | ecosystem: Environmental > Terrestrial > Soil >...
ACCCGGCTGGCCTGCGCGGAAATCACCGCGGCGCTGGCCACGTTTCGTTTTTCTTCGAGCTCGATTCCAAGAAATCCCAGCCCGTCGCAGACCTGGGCCCGGACTACGGGTGCGTTCTCCCCGATGCCGCCCGCGAATACCAGCGTGTCCAATCCACCGAGCGCCGCCGCGAATGCGCCGATCCATTTTTTCACTTGGTAGCAAAACAGCGCAACCGCCTCGGCTGCCCGCACGTCTTCCGTTTCGCGCTCGAGCAAGTCGTGCATGTCGGAACTGGTTTCAGAAACACCGAGCAGCCCGGACTGGAAATTGACCATTTCATTGAATTTTTTCCCGGTGATTCTTTCCGTTCGCGCCAGATACCAAACCAAGCCGGGATCGAGATCGCCGGAGCGGGTGCTCATCGGCACCCCTCCGGTCGGCGTGAGACCCATGCTGGTATCCACAGACTTGCCCTCGTAGACCGCCGCCAAGCTCGCGCCGTTGCCCAGGTGAGCGAGAATGATGCGACCTTGCGCCGCTTGCGGTCCAGCCACGCGCGCCAGTTCCTCCATCAGAAACGCATACGACAATCCGTGAAACCCGTACCGGCGCACGCCCTGCGCCTCATAGCGGCGCGGGATGGGCAACAACTGTGCTACGCGCGGCAGGTCGTGGTGAAAGGCCGTATCGAAACAAGCCACTTGCACCAGATCGGGAAACCGGCGGAAGAATGCCTCGGTTAGCAGGATCTCTTCCGGCAGATGTTCGGAATCGAAAGGCTGAAGCTGGTGTAACTCCTCGACCATTTCCGGTGTGATTCGTTGTGGCTCGCTGTACTTCGGTCCGCCATGCACCACGCGATGCCCCACCGCAGTCAACTCTCCACGCCGGATTCGTTCCTCGATCCAATCCATCAGCACCCCAACGGCTGCCGTGTGGTTCGCCGCAGTCACAGACCGGGTGAAGTTGTCGGCCTCCTTCAAGCCTTTCACCACAAACGTAGCTTCCGGCAGTCCAATCCGCTCAATGCTGCCTGCCAGAATCCGCCGCAACATGAGATCGGCCTCGAACAGCGCGAACTTGATGCTCGACGATCCGCCATTGATGGTCAGGACACTCGCTTTAGCTGATTTTGCGGAGGATACCTGCATCATTCTGCAACCTCCAGAAAGGGTGCACGGAGCGAGGCTTTCAAAATCGAATCACCGCTGCCAAAGGATTCGAGTGGCCTCCAAGGGGACGGCAACGCCGTCGTGCTGCGGTATGACTCGCGCCGTATAGTCCGTGGCTGGGCGTGTCGCGGGAACCTGTGCGCTGTAGAGGTAGCCCTTTGCATCGGTCAATGGCTGACCGGGCATCATCTGCTGCCGTTCCGGCTCGCCGCCCTCCACTCCGTCGGCGTAAAGTTCTACCCGCACACTACTTGGGTCAAGGCTGCCAAGATAGACTTCAACTTCGAATACGTGTCTCCCAGCGTCACTCCCAACCTTCACTTCGCCGAAGTGTAGCATAGCCCATTTCTGTTCCAGACTGTGCTGCCAATTGACCACCTGCGCGCCCACGGCACCTTTATCGACAGCGCGCTCACGGTAGGCGGCAGCCGCCGGGAGGTAATGTCCTTCGGTGTACTCACGTACGGCGCGGTTGGCAGAAAACTGCGTTGTTAACCGCGCCATGCTTTCACGCATACGCGCCACCCAGGCCGTGGGAATGCCCTGCTGGTTGCGGGCATAAAACTCGGGGATTACCTCGCGTTCCAGCAGATCGTAGAGCGCCGCGGCTTCGGCCGCATCCCAGGCTGGATCGTCGCCATGTTCCTGGCCATCCCCCAACGCCCACCCGACTTCAGGCGTGTAGGCTTCCGCCCACCAGCCATCCAACTCCGAAAGATTGAGGCCGCCATTGACCAGCACTTTCATGCCGCTCGTTCCACAGGCCTCCCAGGGTCGCCGCGGCGTGTTGATCCAGACATCTACCCCCTGCACCAATTGCTCGGTCAAAAGCATGTCGTAGTCAGCGAGGAAGATCGCATGGGGGCGCACCTCGGGGCGCCGAACAAAATGAATCCATTCCCGAATCAAGGCCTGGCCCACCTGGTCCGCCGGATGGGCCTTACCGGCAACAAAGAGTTGCACCGGCCGCTGAGGATTGGCCAAGAGGCGTAGCAGCCTCTCCGGGTCGTGCAGCAGCAGGTTCGGTCTCTTGTACGTCGCAAAGCGGCGGGCGAAGCCCAGCGTCAGCGCGTTTGGATCAAACAGATGCATGGCCTCTTCGACCGCCTCGGGTGACGCACCTGAGACGGTCAGCTGCAGTGACAACTGCTCGCGAGCGTATTTGATGAGAGACTTGCTGGCGGCGGCGCGAAATTGCCAGAGCCTGGCATCGGACAGGCGGCGAATGTCCTCACACAGAGTTTCCGTTGTCCGCAGCCAGCGGTCTTTCCCACAGGCCTCCGCCCAAAGATCATCGGCTGCCTCCGAGTCCCAGCTCGCCATGTGAACTCCGTTGGTCACGTGTCCGACCGGCACCTCGTCTTGCGGCCAGTGCGGAAAGAGAGGCTCAAACAGCTGCCGGCTCACCCTCCCATGCAAGCGACTTACGCCATTGACCGCCCCGCTCCCGCGGATCGCCAGATAGGCCATGTTGAAACTTTCCGACGGGTCGTCCGGTTTCTGCCGGCCCAGGGCCAGCAAGTCGTCGAGTGTGATGCCGAGCTTCTGTTCGGCGTAGCCACCGAGGTATTGCTTGATGAGGGCAGGATCGAAGCGGTCAAAACCGGCGGCTACTGCCGTATGGGTGGTGAAGAGGTTTCCCGCTCGCGTGACGGCCAGCGCCACTTCGAAGGGCTGCCCCGTCTCTTCCATGAAGCTCAGGGCGCGTTCCAACACGGCGAAGGCCGCATGCCCTTCATTCAGGTGACAGACTTCCGGCTGGATGCCGAGCGCGCGAAGCAGCCGCCATCCGCCGATCCCCAGGAGCAGTTCTTGCTTGAGGCGCAGTTCTGGCCCGCCACCATAGAGTTCGCTGGTAATCCCACGATGAGCAGGAAAGTTCGCCGCGTCATTGCTGTCCAGCAGGTAGAGTTTTACTTTGCCAACCTGGACCTGCCAGGCGCGCAGCCAGACGGAGTAACCGGGTAAGGCGATCTCCAACCGCAACCACTCCCCGTTCGAGTGGCGCACCGGCGTGATCGGCAGTTGTCCCGGATCGTTATACGGAAAGAGGGCTTGCTGCGCGCCGTCCCCGTCGATCACCTGCCGAAAATAGCCTTGCTGGTGGCGAAGTCCCACGCCGATCACCGGCACGCCTAGATCGCTGGCGGCTTTGAGCTGATCGCCGGCTACGTTGCCAAGCCCGCCCGAATAGATGGGGAGAGCTTCGCTCAGCATGAATTCCATGCTGAAATAGGCGACACAGGTCAGGGGAGCCTGCGAATGATTGTGCTGAAACCACGCGGGCGCCGCGGCCGCTTCCCGCTTGGCTTGTACAAGCTCGCCGACGCGCTTGCGGAAAATGGGATCGGCAGACACGCGCTCGATCTGGTCCCGCGAGACCGTCTGTAACACAACCCAGGGGTTGTGGGTGAGGTCCCACAGGGCGGGATCAAGCTGCCGCCACACTTCGTCGGCGGCATGGTTCCACGACCAGCGCATGTCCAGGGCCAGCTCGGCAAGGGAATCGAATCCCTCGACTTCCATAGGTAGGAGACTGTAGATTGGGTGGCTGGCACGGGTTTGTTTACTCATTGAATCTCCTTCAATTCTGTCTCGGACAGAATCCCCGGCTGCTACGGCGCCGACTTCAGCGTATCGCTGACGATGGTCTGCGCTTCCTCCTGGATGCGGTGCAAATGATCCGCTCCCCGGAAGCTTTCCGCATAGATCTTGTAGATGTCTTCAGTCCCTGACGGACGCGCCGCGAACCATCCACTCTCTGCCACCACCTTCAGCCCTCCGATGGGTGCGCCGTTACCCGGCGCGGTGGTCAGGGTGGCCTGGATTCTTTCGCCCGCTAGGTCCTTGGTCCGGACCTGCTGCGGCGAGAGTTTCGCCAGGATTGCCTTTTGTTCCGGAGTGGCCGGGGCGTCTATCCGCTCGTAAACCGGCTCGCCGAACTCGCGGGTGAGTTCTTGGTAGATTTCGCCAGGATCTCGCTCCATCCGGGCCATGATCTCCGCCGCGAGCAAAGCCGGGACGATCCCGTCTTTGTCCGTCGTCCAGACGTTGCCATCCCGACGCACAAACGACGCGCCCGCACTCTCTTCCCCGCCGAAGCCAAGCGAGCCGTCGAGCAAGCCTTCCACGAACCACTTGAAGCCAACCGGCACCTCGTAGAGCTTCCGCCCCAGCTTGGCGGAGACGAGATCAATTATCCGGCTGCTCACCACCGTCTTGCCAACCGCCGTTTCCGTGCGCCACTTCGGTCGGTGTTGGAAGAGATAGAAGATGGCGACCGCAAGGTAGTGGTTGGGCGGCAGCAGTCCTGCGCTCCGGGTGACAATCCCGTGCCGGTCGTGGTCAGTGTCGCAGGCGAAGGCGATCTCGAAGCGATCCTTCAGATCGATCAGTCTCTGCATCGCATAAGGCGATGAGGGGTCCATGCGGATCTGGCCGTCCCAATCCACCGTCATGAAACGGAAGGTGGGATCGACGGCCTGGTTGACGACCGTCAGGTTCAACCCGTAGCGTTCGGCGATCGGTCCCCAATAGTGGACTCCTGCGCCGCCGAGGGGATCGACCCCCAGGCCGATCTTTGCCGCGCGGATCACGTCCATATCCAGAACATTGGCGAGATCAGCGATGTAGGCATTGAGGTAATCGTAGCGGTGTGTTGTGGATGCGCGCAGGGCTTCCTGCAAAGAGATCCTCTTCACACCCTTCAGCCCGCTCTCCAGAAACTCATTTGCCTTGGCTTCGATCCAGCCGGTGATGACGCCTTCCGCCGGACCCCCCTTCGGGGGGTTGTACTTGAAGCCGCCATCAGAGGGCGGATTATGGGAAGGCGTGATCACGATTCCATCGGCGAGTCCGGTCTTGCGCCCGCGGTTGTGGGTGAGGATCGCGAGGGAAATGGCAGGTGTCGGGGTGTATTCGTCCCCTTCTGCGATCATCACTTCGACATCATTGGCGGCCAGCACTTCCAGTGCGCTGGCCAGCGCCGGCACCGAGAGCGCATGCGTATCCATGCCGAGGAACAGAGGGCCATCGATTTTCCGCTGTTTTCGGTACAAGCAAATGGCCTGACTGATGGCAAGGATGTGCCATTCGTTGAAAGATTTCGCGAACGCTGAACCGCGATGCCCGGAGGTGCCGAAGGCAACTCGCTGGTCCGGGACTGAGGGATCAGGCGTGTCGGCATAATAGGCTGTGACGAGATTGGGCACATTGACCAGCGAGGCTGGGTCGGCAGGCTTTCCTGCAAGAGGGCTGACTTTCATCGGTTCCTCCGCCGTCATGGTGTTTCCCCTTGGTAAATGCTCGTTACGTGAGAGCCTGATGGGGTTCAAAATGCAATCGCAGACCAGCTTCGTTCCATGAATCATGGTAATGATTGGCAAAGCAAGTCCACCCGTTTCTCCCGCGGTATCTTCGAGAACGAATGGAGCCGGCCGCGACTCGCAATCCTTCAAGCAGACAGGCAGGCGGCTCGCCCTTGCTGATGAGCACATCGGTTTCAGGGGAGAGCACGGCCCGCTGACATGGATTCAGATGGCTGAAGAAGACAACGAAGATAAACTACATCCGCTGCTCGTACTCTAATACAGAAACTTCCCGGCCGCATCCATCCGCCGGGGAGTGTTTACCTCCACCAGTTGGGGGATGGGGAGGAATCCGGCGACAGGCCTGATGCCGTGAGCAATGAGCCAGTTGAATTTGCCGGCACGGGCCATCGTCGTTGAATCGGGGGCACACGATTTCTGTCCTGGCGCGGGGAGGGAGCAAACCCGGACGGCGCACGGTGTCAGGGCATCGCAGATCCGCCCGAGGTTCATGTTGGGGGTAGCAGCGGTCGTTCACAGCGGAAAACAATCCTCAGGGATGGGAAATCGACCTCCTGACCTATCCTCATGTACCGAATCTTCGATAGAACCAGGTCTTCACCACCTGGGTCAGCATTACGTAACACACCAGCAGTCCCGCCAGAACCAGCCAGTAGAGGCGCGGCAGGGCCACAAATCCGAGCGTTTCTGCCAGGGGTGAAACCGTCAGCCAGGCGCCCGCTGAAACAATGATTACGGAAGTGAGTATCAGCGGCCAGCTGGCCCGGCTCTGGATGAACGGGATCTTGTTCGTGCGGATGATGTGGATGATCAGGGTCTGGGTGAAGAGCGACTCCACAAACCAGCCAGTATGGAAGAGCTCAGGATTATTCCAGCAATTGAACACGTACAGCATAATGAAGAATGTGGCGTAATCGAAGATCGAACTGATCGGGCCAATGAATAGGATGAAGCGCTGGATCTCTCCGATCGTCCACTTGCGCGGCTTCGTCAGCCAGTCGGCATCCACCCCGTCGGTGGGAATGGTGGTTTGTGAGAAGTCGTAGAGCAGGTTGTTCGTCAGCACCTGGATCGGCAGCATCGGCAGGAAAGGCAGGAACGCGCTGGCCCCCACCACGCTGAACATGTTTCCGAAGTTGGAACTGGCCGCCATTTTGATGTACTTGATGATGTTGCCAAACACGCGGCGGCCTTCCAGCACGCCCTGCTCCAGCACCAGCAGGCTGTTCTCCATCAGGATGATATCGGATGACTCCTTGGCGATGTCCACGGCGCTGTCCACGGAGATGCCCACATCGGCGGCTTTCAGGGCCGGTGCGTCGTTGATGCCGTCGCCCATGAAGGCGACGACATGGCCCTTGCTCTGTAAGGCGTGGATGAGGTGTTCCTTTTGGGCCGGGGCCAGCTTGGCGAAAATGCTGGTCACATTGGCAGCTTCAGCCAGTTCTGTTTCGCTCATTGTTTCGATTTGTGAACCGAGCAGGATTTTGTCCACCGGCATGCCCACCTGTTTGCAGATGTAGGCGGTGATGATTTCATTATCGCCAGTTAGGATTTTGACGTCCACGTTCAGCGCGTTCAGACGTTTCAGGGCCTCCGTCGCGGTCTCTTTGGGCGGGTCCAGGAAAGCCAGGTAGCCAAGCAGGGTCATGTCGGATTCATCCTGCATCTCATAGTGCGGCTCATCATCCTCGCCGGGCATGACTTTGTAGGCTACGGCAACGACGCGGAAGCCCTGGGCGTTCAAATCCTGCACAAGAAGTTTGCGGTGGGCGTCGTGCTCCGGCGTTACATCCAGCACCTCGCCCTCGACTTCCACGCGCGTCGAAAGGCGCATGATCTCCTCCACCGCGCCCTTGCAGATCAGGATGTGCTGGTTCTGGTTATTCTCCACAATGACCGACATGCGCCGCCGCTGAAAATCGAAGGGGATTTCGTCTATTTTGCGGTAGTCCGTTTTGACCTTAAGGTCCTCCTCAAGGTGACCGTGCTCGAGGATGGCCTCATCCATCAGGTTTTTCAGGCCGGTCTGGTAGTAGCTGTTCATATACCCGTAGTGCAGGACGCGCTCGCTCTCGTGGCCGTGAACGTCCAGATGTTTTTCCAGCACGATCTTACCCTGGGTAAGGGTGCCGGTCTTGTCGGTGCACAGCACGTCTGCCGCGCCGAAGTTCTGGATGGCGTTCAGGCGTTTGACGATTACTTTCTTGCGCGCCATCGCCAGGGCGCCCTGCGACAAGTTGACGGTCACGATCATGGGCAGCATCTCGGGTGTCAGCCCGACGGCCACTGCCATCGCAAACAGGAAGGCTTCCAGCCAGTGGTGCTTGGTCAACCCATTAATCAGGAAGACGGCTGGCACCATCACGGCAATGAAACGGATCATCAGCCAGGTGAACTTATTGACCCCCTTGTCGAAGCTGGTCAGCTGGCGCTGCCCGACGATGCTGGTGGCCAGCGCGCCAAAATAGGTGCGGTCCCCGGTATGGATGACGACCGCCGTCGCGGTGCCGCTTTCTACATTCGAGCCCAGGAAGCAGATATTCGGCAGATCGAGCGGATTACGAGTGTCTCCGGACGCCGGAGCCGCTTTTTTCTCCACTGGCAGGGATTCGCCGGTCAGGGCTGCCTGGTTCAAAAACAGGTCCTTGGCGGAAAGCACCCGGACGTCGGCTGGAACCATGTCCCCGGCGGCTAGACGGACGATGTCCCCCGGCACCAATCGCTTGAGCGCCACTTCGGATTCCTTGCCATCCCGCACCAAGGTGGCGGTGGTGTTCACCATGGCTTTGAGCTTTTCTGCGGCAGTGTCGGCGCGCATCTCCTGGAAGAAGCGCAGCACCACGCCCAATATCACCATCACGAAAATGACGGCTGTCGCCCGCAGGTCGCCGGTTAGATACGAAAGTACGCCCAGCGCCGTCAACAGGATTACCAGTGGATTCCTGAGGTTATCCAGCAGGCGTAGCCATGGGGGTTGGCGCTTTTCGCGCGCGATCTCGTTCAATCCATAGCGTTTGACACGCGCCTCGGCTTCTGCCGCGCTCAGGCCGCTCAACTGCGACTCAAGATCCTTGAGGACCGCGTTGCCATCCGTGCGCGCCTTTTCGATGAGTTGATCAGAGACTGCGGCCTGGTTTCCGCCAGCAGGATTCCCCGCAGCTTTTGACGGACTCTTCAGCAAACCCACCTATTCCTCCGTTGTGAACACAGGACGGCATGACATGCCCCCCGATTTTTATACCAGGAGTCACGAGAGTCCAGGTGTGACTACGCGGTTCTGCCTCCTCGACCAAGGGACATCGACGGTGAGTCCTCCGACTAGGTTGTACTGTTTCGTAATAGTGTATACAGCAAGAGAGGCCTATGTGACGCATTCTTCCCATTGCCCAAAACAGACGGGGAGGCGCGTCCATGACCCTCAAAGAGAGTGTACCCTGGCCCGACCACCAGGGCGGGCAAGATTCGAGGCTGCGCGTGCTCGTCCGGGCGCAGTAGATTGGGAATGTCGCCAAGGCATGCCGGGAATTCGGGATCTCGCGCAAGTCTCTTCCACCGCTGGCGCGAGCGCTGCATGGCCTGCGGCGCGGCTGGGCTGCATCCTGGCTGGCAGCGAGCTCGGCGGGGCCGTCGGCCGACGCTCAGGGTGGAGGCCGAGCGTGCGATCCTGGCTCTGGCGCTGGCGTGGCCACGTCCTGGCCGAAAACCCCATCCGCCCGACAGCAAACCTCGATCGGACCTGTAATGTGCTCAATTGGCGGGTTTTGATTGTCCGGCGAGGGCTTATTCTGCATGTCTTCCTCAGTCGACTGGTCTATCCAACGCATACGCTCCGCATTGTTGTCGTTGGAACACGCTGTCCTCCAGCTCTCCCGGCCTTCTCGATATTCTATCCTTCTCGGCTTTGCCCTCGATTTCACTCGCAGCAATGCCCAACTCGTTGCCGAGAACGCCCTCCTCCGCCAGCAACTCATTATCCTCCACCGCCGAGTTAGAAAGCCATGGTTCACCCCAACCGACCGCCTTTGGCTCGTCCTCCTCGCCAGCCGGGTCCGGAGTTGGAAGGAAGCCCTCCTCATCCTCAAGCCCGAACGCTCCTGCGCTGGCATCGCCAAGGCTTCCGGCCCTTCTGGAAGTTCAAGTCCCGCAACGGGGTTGGGCGCCCCAGGGTAGCCTCCGAGACTATCGCTTTGATCCAGCAGATGGCCAGGGAGAATAGCCTGTGGGGCGCGGAACGCATCCGTGGCGAACTCATGAAACTCGGCATCCGGGTCGCAAGCCCCCGGATCGGCAGGCCAGGGAGCGACGATCCAGAAGTACATCCGTCTGCCACGCTCCCTCCCCGCCCCAGGTCAGAATGGATCAACTTTCGTCAAGAATCACGCCCAACTGGTGTGGGCCTGCGACTTCCTTCCCGTCATCGACCTGTTCTTCCGGCAAATCTACGAATTCCTCATCATCGAACTCGCCTCACGACGGATCGTTCACTTTGGGGTCACCTCCCACCGAATCGACGCCTGGCTAGAACAAGGACTTCGGGAAGCCACGCCCTATGGCCAGGCGCCACGTTCTCTGATTCGCGGTCAGGACAGGAGGTTTGGCCAAGCCTTCGCACGTGTTGCGAAGGAAAGCTCAATTGAAATCCTGAAGACACCCTACCGCGCTCTGAAAGCCAACGCGGTCTGCGAACGGTTCCTGGGAAGTGTGAGGAGAGAATACCTCGATCAATTGGTGATTGTTGCAGAAAGACATCTGCATCACGTCATCCAGGAATACGTCTGTTTCTTTAACTGCGCCCGGTCGCACCAGGGGATTGAGCAGGGAACTCCGGGCAGGATCGCATCCGAGCCAGCGAGGCAGGAAGGAGGGAAAATACTCGCACTTGCTGTCCTCAACGGATTACACAACGAATACCGGCGCGCAGTACGAGTCGGGAATTCCCCGAACAAGTTCGCACGAGGTTGTTGGCGACCACAAACGTCCCCATCGAGCCGCGCCTCCGGGAGAGCGGCCCCCCTCCCCAGAAAGCTTGACACGCGGGAGAGTTGGGCGTAGAATTATCGTAGCCAATTCGGCTACAGAGCGAGGTCTCTCCCATGGAGTTCGTCCCCTATCGTCTCCTGCGTAACCAACCTGGCGAGCTGCGCAAGCGCCTCACCCAGGAGGGCCAGCTTGTCATCACCCTCGAGGGCAAGCCCCTCGCCCTGATGGTTAGCGTCGACCCGGGGCGCCTTGATGAGTTGGTGCAGCTCGTCTCCCGACTGCGCGCTCAATTAGCTGTCTCTGAGATGCGTGAGCAAGCTCGCCGCCGGGGCATCGACCGGCTGAAGCCGCAAGAGCTCCAGGCGGAAATCCGGACTGTCCGGAGAACTCGTCGCGCCTAGATGTGCATTGTCCTCGATACCAACGTACTGGTCTCAGGCCTGATCAATCCCAGCGGTGCCCCCGGCCGAGTGTTGGATCTTGTTATGGCCGGATCCGTCCAACTCCTCTGCGATGATCGCATCCTTGCTGAGTACGCTGAAGTGCTCGCTCGGCCGAAGTTCGGATTCTCCGCCAGGCAGGTGCGAGCCCTGCTTAACTACTTGAGGATTTCCGACGAATCGGTCCTCGCCAGACCGCTTGAGCTGCCCCGTACTGCCCGGGTGCCAGACAAAAACGATTTGCCTTTTGCAGAGGTTGCCGCAGCGGGACGAGCCGACGCCTTGGTCACGGGGAACCCCGGCCATTTCTCCTTCCTCAAACGCATGGGAATGGAGGCCTTGTCGCCTGCAACATTCCTGGGCCGCTGGCGGGACAACTCGTGGGGGAGGCCTATGAGGAGTGTCTGACGTGACCCCTGTGTGCAAGTCGGGGCGGCCCAGCTACAACCTCCCAGAATCCATGCGCAGCTAGCACTTCCCTCCGGAGCGTCTCCCATCGTGTCACGCCCCCCAAGGATGTCTCCGCAAAGGCACAGATCCAAATCGCACATCTAGACCCTTCAAGCACAATCAGAGGATCCCTACATTGCGCCCTCTCGACCTTCGCTTGAGTATCGCAAAGTAGCTATCGAGTCCCTGCTCCAAGTGAATATGCATGCGTACTCCCACACCCATCTTCTCGCAGAGGTGCACCAGTTCCTTGGCACACTCTGGATCCGCAGAATGAGGTGGAAATGCCGCCTTGACATCCGGTCTCCACAAGAGGTAGCCTCTCAATCGAACCCAGCAACGAACCTCGTCAGGCCTGGCAGCACCACAAGAAGAGAGGCACCCTCAAGCAGGCCGAACTGATATTTGAGGTTGCCTTTGCTGGACGAGAGCTCATAAGCCGGAGAGGTCCCAGGCTCCCCCTGGCGCAGATCGCCAGCCCACCCTGGGCGCAGAGGACGGGCGAGTCCTGGCGATGCCTGATAACCCCCCTACCCGACGACCGTCCGCACCGCGGCTAGCCGCATCCAGGCGACCCCGCCCCGTGTTCACTCGCGGCCAGGCGAGTAGATTGGGATCATAGACTGGTGCCGTCGGAAAAAAGTGCGCGGAAAAGAGGCTCACTCAACGACCAAGGCACTTTCACTCTTGCCGCACTCGCCGTGTTTTTGCTTGCTCTAGTTTTGGGAACAACTCTGGCCGTACCACTCGCCTGCGGATCTTCCTTTGGCCATAGCGATGGGGGCGTGATGGGCGTTGGCATGGGGGGCACGCTTCTGGCGGTGTTGTTCTTTGTGCTCCTGGTTGGTGGCGTCGCCTGGCTTGTGCAGGCACTGCGGCGCGGGAACCGGACTTTCTCAGTCGCCCTCCGAAACGCCGCTCGACATACTCAAGCGAAGCTACGCCAGGGGTGAAATCGGCAAGGAACAAGACGAGGCAATGAAGCACGATTTGCGCTTCTGGAAAGCTGCCTCCTGGCAAGTGACAACGCCATCTGCGCAACCGGCCTCAATCCGCACTGGACTCCTTCGCCTGATGCCCTATTGGTTCCACTCTTGCTGGCACGATTCAGCCTGGGGATCGCTTTGTCCACTCGAGCGGAAACTGGGCGGATGGGTCGTCAGCCCAGCACACTTTGAAAGGCTTGGGTCAATGCCCGGGAGGGCGATCCGGTGCAGCCCTGGCACTCGAGGCAAACTATGACCGATCGAAAGTCCGTCCAGAACCTCCGATTCGGGAATGCGCCTTTTTCGAAAACCAGCGATGGACACGGGTATTAGTAGGGACCTGAACATCCGCGAAGGAGTTCGGATCGAGATCTTCACCATCGTCTGGATGGTGATGGAAGGGGCCGTCTCAATTGGTGCGGGGCTGGCCGCTGGCAGTGTCCTTCTCACCGCATTCGGCGTCGATAGCCTCATTGAATTGGCTAGCGGAGCCATACTCCTATGGAGGCTCCTGGTAGAAGCCAGAGGCGGCAGTCGGCGGTGGGTCGAGCGAGCCGAGCATGCCGCCATCTGGGTTGTCGGGATTGCACTTGCTCTTCTCAGTATCTACGTTTTCCTTACTGCCCTCTATGGCCTGTTTCGTCAGCAAGGCCCAGAGAGTTCGCCAGTTGGAATAGCTGTCACTTTGGCGGCAATAATCGTTATGCCGTATCTTACAGTCACTAAGCGGCGCATCGCGGCGCGCATTCAGAGTGAGGCTCTGAAGGGCGATGCGGCAAGTAGTCTGACCTGCGCCTATATGGCAGGTACGGTGCTGTTCGGTCTCTTACTCAACGCCTTCCTTCATTGGTGGTGGGCGGAGCACATCGCTGCCCTTGTGTTCTTGTTCTGGCTGGTTCGAGAGACCCGTGAAGTCTTGGAAGAGGCCGGAACGCACAGGTCTGACAACCTGGCTGGACAGTAGCCGGAATCTGGAGGCAAGGCTTTCCCGCACTCGTTGGCGGAACTTCACAATTTGCCCAACCAGGGATATGGAGAGAACGGGGATGTTCCCGTTTCTTCTCGAGGGCTTACCAATGGAACCACTATTCGACACGATCAGACTGCGCTCAAGAGAAACAACAGCCTGGTAGAACCATGGAAGGGCCAACTGGATTGCGAGAGCGGGCCGCTCTGTATGAGGTTCCCCAAACATTAGCAAAGGAGGATTCGCCGGATACCCAGGCCTGGCCGACCTGAGCCAGCACGGCTGGAAGTTCGTCCGGAGGGACTGGTACAGACTCCCCCACAGAAAGCGGGGAAGCTCAGACGGCGCAACAGGTCGCCGCGGGTGGCGGGGCTGGATTAGCCCGTCCCCCGGCCAACTGCGGAGGAAAACCAGCGGCCGCCGGGCTTATGAGCCCTCGTTCGAAAGCGCCAGCCTCACATGGTCATTCCATCCTACTGAGGGTGGCCCCCTCTTCGCGCAGCTCAATTGGGCCTGGCGAGGCTCGCGATCGAGAGCAACTGCGAGCTTCTCTCCCGCCTTGTCCTGCCTCAGGCTTGATTGTGGACATCCCACACCAGGAGACTCCAGCCGCCTTAGGGAGAGCGGCGTCAGTCCTGCGGAGCCTACAGGCGGAAGGAGCTGCAGTTCCGGAAGATCTCTTGCACCTCAGGGGAGACCCAGGCCTTGACCGAACGGTGGCGATCGCAGTACAACCAAGTGCGGCCAAGCCGCTCCCCAAGGCAACGGCCATCACCATCCAGGTTCCGTTCCTGATCATCCCGACGACCTGCACAACCCGTCCCTGAGGGAAACAGGCCATGGTACTGAAAGCGCACGCAGCTAACATGGCGCATTTGACAAGAAGAGAGAGGAGAAGGATGTGATGGAATCAGCGGATCGGCAGCAGTTCATCAAGGGCCTGCAACGCGCGTGGCAGCAAGAGCAGGCCGGGGTGCGCACGTATCGCGCTCTGGCCCAACACGAACCGAATGAGGCTCGCCGCCAGGTTTTGTTGAAACTGGCCGATGTTGAACGTCAGCATGGCGAACGATGGGCGGCACGCTTGCGCGAGCTGGGCGCACCGCTGCCGCCCGATCGCGACTCCTTGCGAGATCAGGTGTGGCGCTGGACCCTTGTGCAGAGTGGCACAGATAACGCTCTAAAGCGCATCGAGAGTAACGAGGACGCAGACGCCTCGATGTATGCGTCCCTCGCGCAATTGGCTCCAACCGAAGCCGACCACGAGGCGATTCAATCCGTGCAGCATGACGAACAAGGCCATAGCCGCGTAGCACGTCAGGCCAGCCATCCCACCTCGGAACCGATCGGCGCGCAAGCCAGACTGGATGTGATTCTCCATCGTGAGAGCTGGCACAGGCAGGGCGGCGGCTGGATCGGGCAGGCCATTTATGGAGCCAATGACGGCCTCGGCTCGGTCTTTGGGATCGTGTCGGGAGTGTCTGGCGCGACGGCGGGAGGCCCAGCTGTGCTGATCGCGGGCCTGGCGGGCATGTTGGCCTCAGCCCTATCCATGGGGTCAGGCGCATACCTCGCCACAAAAGCGGAGCGCGAGGTGCACGAGGCAGAAATCGGGCGCGAGCGCAAAGAACTGGAGCTGCATCCCGAAGAGGAAGAGGAAGAATTGGCCTTGTTTTATCAGCTCAAGGGCGTGCCCGAAGCCGAAGCGCAGACTCTGGCCGCGCACCTGGTGGCGCAACCCGAGTCGGCCCTCAAAACGCTGGCCAGCGAAGAACTCGGCCTGTCGGAGCTATCGTTCCCCAATCCATGGACAGCGGCGTTGTCGGCCTCGCTCTCCACGGCTCTTGGTGCGATCATCCCCATCATCCCGTTCTTCTTCATAAGGGGCTACCCCGCCATCCTGGCCTCGTTCGCGATCAGCACACTGGCTCACTTTTTGATCGGCGCAGCCAAGACGGTCGTGACCGGGTTGAGCCCGTGGCGCAGCGGTGCGGAAATGACCATCGTCGGCTTGGGCGAAGCGCTGATCACGTACGGGGTGGGTCTCGTTCTTGCGCCGCTGGTGGGCTAAGCGCTTAGCCGGAAACTCGGTCGATCGGCGAAAAGGAGGACATCGACGAATCGGCAGCAAGGGCAGGCCCGAGGCAGGCGCCTGGCTCCCATCTATGGGTGCGGTGCGCGATCGACAGGCCCGCGGGTGGGACCCGGATCTGTCCATGTTGACGAATTGGCAACTGCTCCGACGTCATTGCGAGGAGCGTCTCGTACGGCGCGCATGGGCATCGGCGGCATTGGAGACAGCGGCCCAGAAGGCTCTCGCAATGTCCCGAGGCGCGTAACTACGGGTCAAGCACGCACGTTGAGGCAAGGCACAGGATGGCTCTGGGGTTGAGGTTCTCGTTCAGCCACTTGGCCGTTTGCGCTGTGCCCAAAATGAAAAAGAGCTGCTCTCAAGGCATCCAAGAGCCTGAGTTAGGCTGGCCTCCCGCTGGCGGAGGCGGATGCCGAGGAACTATCAGGGCGCCGGACTTTCGGCCATTAATTCCCGTGCAGATGAGTTGAGGTTTCGCGGGATTCAGGACTGGGGCGAGGTGTCCGCGCCTTGGCGCGCCCCGGACGTCTCCTGGTACCTACCAATTGTGCTGGACGTCTGTTCCAAACGGAGCCTGCCATGTACAAGAACATCCTTGTTCCGCTAGATGGTTCGAAGCGAGCAGAGCTGATCCTGCCACACGTCGAACAGCTGGCCCGCCTCTTTCAGGCCAAAGTCGTCTTCTTGCAGGTTGTTGAGCCTGTCTATGTCGACACGGAACTGCCTGAGACCGCCATGGGTTTGAGTCAGGAACTCACGCGGCAAAAAGCAGACGAGGCCGCATCGTACTTAGCCGGTCGTCAGGGAGAATTCCGCGAGAAGGGCATCGAGGCTGTGACCCGTGTCGAGCTTGGGCCCGTCGTTGGGACAATCATCCGGGTCGCCGAGCGCGAAGGCTCCGAGTTGATTGCGATGACCAGTCATGGCCGGGGCGGCCTGGCGCGCGTGTTCTACGGCGGCGTGACAGCCGGCATTCTGCAGCGCGTGGACCGACCCTTGCTGATCATCCGATCCGCAGGGAACGAATAGTCCGTGAAATGCCCCTCCGGCATCCCAAGGCAACGGGGTCGCTTTCGACAGCAGGGACCAAATTGCGGACAAAATGGCCCGACCTACCTGCGTTCGTCCTGGGCCGTGGGAATGACCTCACGAGAATACGTGGGTTTTTTGTACATAGTGGTATCCTGAACGAAGAAGGGGCAGGGATCAAGTCCCTTTCGTCCCAGAGCACGCCCAGGGCTTTGGCTGATTGAGGGAGCACCTGCCATGAAAAGACAGCTTGGCGGCGTCCTACGTCTGACCCGGTTCCAGGAATACACAAGTTTTGTCACCGTGACGACCCTGCTGGGCGCGGCAGTCGGGCATGGCTCGTTTGGCTGGCCACTGATCAGGGTCCTGGCCGCCAACTGGTTGGCCGTGGGCTTTGCCTTCATGATCAACGATGTGGAGGACGCCCCCGACGACGCTCTGAGCCCGGCCAAGGCCGGACGGAATCCAGTCTCGGCTGGCGATCTCTCGGCGCGCTTGGGCCGAGCCGCTTCCATCATCGAAGCTGCCGTTGCTGCCGCCCTGTATTCACGGCTGGGGCTATGGCCATTCGCCATCGGGGCGACCTGCCTGGCAATTGGCTATCTGTACTCGTGGCGGCGCGTCCGGTTCAAAACGGTTCCGGTCGCCGATCTGGTTTCGCACGCGCTCCTATTGGCGGGCTTACAGTTTCTCGCGGCGTACTTCACCTTCGGCCGCAGCCCAGCTTGGCAGTGGGTTTTCCCTTTCACGTTCGTTGTCGCCATCAGCCTGTACGGACAGTTGTTCAACGAGCTGCGCGATTTTGATGGCGATCTTAAAGCGGGCGTCACTCACACGGCCAGCTGGCTCGGACCGCGGGTGGCCCACCTCTTGATGATGACCTGGCTTGGAATCGGGATCGCCTCCGCCATCGTTACCGTGTTTGTCATTCGGCTGATCCCGGACTGGGTGCTGCTCGTCATGCTGGCGCTGACTGGGGTCCTGTTGTTGCGACCGCTACTCAAAGTCCGTCGCTCGTGGTCGGCCGTGGAATTGCAGCAGCCGTTTCAAAAACCTGTCGAGGTCGCTGCCGCCGTTTCCTTGGCCGCCTGGTTCGGGGGATCCTGGGTGCTTTCCACGCTGAATTGGGAGATCATGCTGACGGTTCAGCGCTGGACGATCTTCCTCTCTCGAATTGGGAAGGGACTCTAGACCGCCGACACATTCCTGGCGGGTGCCCGGCAATCAGATTGAGGCAGCCCCGCATCCTAGGCATTCGCGCTTTCTGACCGCTGCTTTGTCGGTAGCGGGCCAAGGCGCGTGCCTCGCTTGGCTGTCCCAGCCCGTAGACGAACGAGCTGGGGGCCATCAGCCGGACGACTCTGACCCTCAAACGCGAAGCCGCAGACGATTCGGATCTGCGGCCTTTTCATTCCCAAGGGAACGCATCCTTCCAGTGTCCGTGGCCAAGGGTAGAAGCAGCCCTTGACTGAACCAGCGTACGCAATGCAGCAAGTCGGGTTTGTCCTCGACTTGCCGCTAGACTGGACTCCTACCAGTTGGAGCGCTGAATACACAACCAGGAAATACCGCGGTCCAATTGCCTCGCGCTGGGGTAATGGGTTAACATTCCGCGCTGCGAATCATCAACCAGAGCGGGATTCATAGAATCACCCGTTAGGCGTCTTGAAGTAGCTGGAGCGATGGTTGGGGGTTCCGCAACGGCGCTGTCCGTAGGAAGAGATTGGTCTTCGACGCGGAGAACCTACGCAGACAACACCATTCTCTCCAAAAAGACCAAGACCCACGCGGATCAAACGCAGGGTGACTTGAACCTTCCCGAATCAGCCCTAGTCATCACTTTACAGGGCCGACCCTCATAATTGCAGGTCCAGAGGAGATGGAATGTGAAGAAAGTGACTCGAAGGAGAGAAGTGGCAACAGCCGCAGCAATTGCAGTAGCCACAACGGCGGCAGTAGCACTGGCCAAGTGAGTAGGATCGGATACTGTGGCGGCATTCATAGCAGGAGCCGGATTTGCGACCACCGTGGGATATGTTGCATTCACAAACATAGCGATACACCAAGCAAGAAGTGGGTAGCAAGGGAAACGGCAGCTACCGCACCAGTTTCATTGCCCATTTTTGACAAGGCAATCGTCTCCCCATACCCCATTCCGTCCGCAAGCCGATGATTAGAATGTCTGCACAGTCAATCTCATGCAGAACCCCCCTCTCAAGGCGAATTGCGGCGGGCTCCAACCCTCTACTAAGGCAGGAAAGGAGGCCACCAGCGGTGACCCCTCGCCAAGTCATTGGCGAACTCGCTCCCGCGGCCTTCGACGATCTAATCACCCAAGTCCTGAAACAGCGTACGCAAACGACCAATTCCACTTCGCTCTTGAATTGGCGCTGAGCTAGACCAATATCCCCATCTCCAGCAGCTGTCAGCGCGTCACGGACGCAACCCAAAAAGGATGGTACGACGAGTTTCACACGAGCAAATTCATTTCGATTCAAGAAGGACCAATTATTCGCCTAATTGCGCTTCGGCAGAAAGTGCATTCAGCTTGAATTGAAGGTTGGCGAAGGCACGGTCGAAGATGCGGACTTCAAAGACTGGCAGCACGGTAATCGCCATGGGGTTATACGTATCTCTACCTATCCAAAGGGATTCCCGAGAAAGTGACGCAGTGGATCGAAAGAGCAAGGGCCGTAACCAGCGAAGTAGGAGGCGAAGAGGACGACGACCATGAAGGGCAGCAGTAGTGCCTGCGAGGGCGAAGGCGGGGGCTAACCATCGGCTGCAGCCGACGCGCCTCGGTCAGCAATGGCCGAGGCGTTTCATTTGTCATGGGCCGCAATAGGGTGTACTACTGCTGGCACTCGTAGGCCTGTTCTATCCCACGGGGGGATCGATGAAACTCCGCAAGCTGCTGCCCTTCCTGCTGGCGGTCGCGCTCATTGCTTGCGTCCCGAATCAAGCCCCAACAGCCAATCCACCGGTCATACAGCACACCACCGACACTGCTGCGCCGCCTACCAATACATCGCCTTCGCCCACTAACACGGCTGAGCGTGCCACCAATGCGCCGCCAACCGGGACTCCGACTGCTCTGGTCGTTTCTACAATCCCCGGCCCTACGTGGGTCCATCAGACTAAGACTTCCGGCTGTGCGGCTTCAGGCGCATTGCCTGATCCGGCCTGCACGCCCGGCGACATCCTCCCAGATGTAACCAAGGACCAGGTCTGTACGCCCGGCTATAGCTCAAGTGTCCGAAATGTGCCCGCCAGTGAGAAAGACCAGGTCTACGGCGAATACGGCATCGTCAGCCCCGCGTCAGGGCAGTATGAAGTCGATCATTTTGTATCACTGGAGCTGGGCGGCTCCAATGACATTTCCAACCTTTGGCCGGAGGCCGCCGACCCCAAGCCGGGATTCCACGAGAAGGATCAGGTTGAGAATTACCTGCACGACCAGGTGTGCTATGGCACCATGACGCTGACCCAAGCGCAAGAGGAAATAGCAACTAACTGGCTGGCCGTGTACGAGACTCTGCCGGGTGCCATCAACCCGCCGCAACAATCTACTCCCGCGCCATCCAATACTCAGGCGGCACTGCCAACCCAACCTCAGGTAGTCCCAACACAGGTGCCGCAGTCGACCGCGCCACAACCCCAGCCCACGGCCGCCGCGTCTGGCTTTACACTCAACCAGCTCACCTCACCTGTTGCGCGGGGCGGGAACGCCTCGGCCAGAATCCAGACAGCAGCAGGCGCAGCTTGTTCTATCGGCTATGTTACGCCGTCAGGGAACCAAAGCACGGCACAGGGATTAGTCTCTGAAACCGCCAATGGGAACGGCGTGTGCGCCTGGACTTGGAAGATAGGCCCAAGCACTAAGCAACGCACGGGAACCGTCACGATTACGGCGAATGGCGCGACGCAGAGTTTTCCGATTGTGGTCGAGTGAGAGCTGTGCTTGGTCTTGGGGATCAATCGGTAGCCGTAGGCCCCTTGCTCCGTCCTGAAACAGCGTACGCAATGCAGCAAGTCGGGTTTGCCCTCGACTTGGAACTAGACTAGACTTCTACCAGCTGGACCGCTGAATACACAATCGGGAAATATCACAGTCTAACTGCCTCGCGCGCGGGTAATGGGTCGACATTCCGCGCCGCGAATCATCAACCGGAGGGGGATCCGTAGAATAAATGGTTAGACGGCCCTGGCCAGCAGCCGCCTTTATTGCACGAGGCCCGAACAGCCGCCGACCGACTTGTCGCCCACGTAGGCCGCCTCCCAAATCCCTCCCATGAGTGACTCTCACCGCCGCCGAAGACAACTCTTTGGCCATGTCGGCGCCCTGGCATTCTTCCTGTTCCTAACTCTAGTCGTCACTTGGCCTCTAATCATCCATTTGAGGGATAGATTGCCGGGTTGGTACATAGCCGACAACTATGAATACCTGTGGAAGATATGGTGGTTCAAGCACGCCTTGGTGGATCTCCACACGAGCCCGCTTGTTGCCCCCACGATCCTTTACCCTAACGGCTTTCCGCTTGCTTATGCTGAAATCACACCCCTCCACACCCTGATCGGACTCCCTCTCACGGTAATGTTCGGCGAGGTGGCAACCTACAATCTGTTTGCCTTGGCCTCATTTGTCCTTGCTGCATCGGCCGTATACCTACTCGTATTCAGATGGACCCGCAACAGCTGGGCAGGAGTGCTTGCTGGCGTCCTATTCATCCTCAACCCATACCACATCGTCCGGTACGGCGGAATCCTTCCTTTGATGTCAATCGAAGGTCTTCCCATTTTCCTGTTGGCCGTGGAGGGCTGGGTCTCTTCGCGAAAACTGGTATGGATTGCCCTCGCCGGCCTGGGTTACCTCCTGGCCGCATGGGCATCAATCTATTACGCCTTTGGTCTTCTAATACTCGGACCCCTGTACCTGTTTGTCCGCCTCGCCACTGTTC
>Ga0187878_1001640_pt1 | contig 21383 bp, 33 predicted proteins | sample June2016WEW_17_1_FD_132979 | JGI IMG/M metagenome (GOLD analysis project Ga0187878, IMG submission 132979) | Peatland microbial communities from SPRUCE experiment site at the Marcell Experimental Forest, Minnesota, USA - June2016WEW_17_150 | ecosystem: Environmental > Terrestrial > Soil >...
AGACTTGGATTTTATAAGAAATTTCAAAAAATCTTCTATTGCCAAAACTGATCTACTCAGTCTTATGGAATCCAATGTCTCCTTTGAGGATATTGGAGGAATGGACACCCTCAAAAAATGGATTGTTAAAAGTGCAGGTGGCTGGACGGTTGAAGGACGAAAATTTGGCTTACCTTTGCTGAAAGGACTCTTACTTATAGGCCTTCCCGGAACTGGAAAAGCACAGCCCTTAGACTCAATAGTTTTTACTCCAGGTGGTCCCAAAACTATGGGAGAAATGAAAGTTGGAGATAAAATATTAACCCCGGGTGGGGGTTCTGCAAAAGTTATTAAAATTTTCCCCCAGGGTTTAGTTGATGCTTATAAAATTACTTTTGAGGATGGAGCATCAGTAGAGTGCACTGCAGATCATCTGTGGCAAGTGCACATTAGAGACCGAAGGCATGTTGCGGATACTTGGATTGTCCCAACTTCATTTTTAATGGATAAAGTAGTTGGAAGTTATGACAAAAAAAATAACATTTATATAGATGTCCCCACTATGGCTCGGATCGAAATGAAAAAATTACCTGTTGATCCATACGCTTTAGGAGCACTTATAGGAGACGGGTCTTTTTTGTTTAATCGTGTATCTTTCACTTCAATGGATCATCAAATAGTTAATAAATTGGAAAAATGTGTTCAAAAAAAGAACTGTAGTTTAAATCATATTGTCGGAAGGCACGGTAAGGCAAAACAATACTCCGTTGCTCGAACTTGTAAAAAAAGGATAAATAAATTTGTACAAGAAATTGAAAAATTAGGACTAATGGGTAAAGGCTCACATGAAAAATTTATTCCCAAAAATTATTTATATGCATCCCACGAACAACGGATTAAACTCCTGCATGGATTAATGGATACGGATGGGAGTGTGTGCGGTTCGGGTTCCGGTACAATTGAATACTCTACCTCATCTAAACAACTTGCACAAGATTTTAAAATTCTAGTAGAATCTTTAGGCGGTTTATGTTTCATAACCGAAAGAGAAACATATTACAAAAAAAATGGAATAAAAATTCCTTGTAGAAAGTCCTACAGATGCTTCATACGGATTAATATTAATCCTTTTTCTTTAGAGCGAAAGAAAAAGAAAGTAATCGAACGAACTAAATATGCTAAAATTCGTCGTGTTATAACTTCCATAGAACACATAGGAAAAAAATCTTGCCAATGCATAGCTATAAATAATTTACAAAATTTGTATATGACTAATAATTATGTCGTAACACACAATAGTCTTGTCTGTAAAGCAGTAGGAAATCAGTGGCATCTTCCAGTAATTTCACTAGACCCTAGCCGAGTCTTTTCTTCCCGTGTGGGAGAAAGTGAACAAAATATCCGTCGAGTTTTGACAATTGTAGAGAACGTGGCCCCTTGTTTAGTTGGAGAGACCCGAATAACTCTAGCTGATGGTCAAGTTTCTTCAATTAAAGAATTATATGAAAATCAATATCGTGGAAAAGTGTTATCAATTGGAAAAAATTTTGAAAACGCTACTTCAAATGTGACTTTAATAACTAAAAAAACATCGGATGATGTTTTTAATATACGAACTCAAATAGGTAATATAAAAGCAACAGGAAATCATAAATTTCCCATTTTAAAAAGTGATGGAGAACTACATTGGGTTGAAACTCAAAATTTAGTTAGGGGGGATTACGTAGTCTGCCCCCGGCAAGTTAAAACAGAAAAACCCTTTAATTTAATGGGTTATGTAGATGAGGACACTAGATTCTATTCAGAAAAATTTAATACTGAAATGATAGAAATTTTAAAAGCTAAAGATCCAATTTATTATGCAAAAGTTGGAAGACGAATACGTGGTAGTCATAAAAATAAATCAGAAACGAGCCCAGAGTATGGGAAGGGTCGAAGTGGGTATGTTCTAAAACATGAACTTGTAAAATATGGCATTAATATGTCCGATATGTCCCATGTTACAAAAGTAGCACGGGGTGGAGGTGGGTATCAGGATAGTTCTATTTCCAAATTTCCGGCAGCGGTTGATGAAACTCTTTTTTATATTCTTGGATTATTGTGGTCTGATGGAAATATTGGGGATCGAAGTTACTGGCATTATGATCTTGCTTTAAAAGATGGCCAAAGAACTGAAAAATATCGCCAACGAAATATAAATACGTCAAAATTTTTTGGTAATGAAATAATATTGCATAAAAAAATTACTGACTACATAGGCTCAACTTTTGGAGTTAACTTTACAACCTTTCAACCGAAAGAATCTAGATTATGGATTACCTATGGTTTGCCAACAATTCTTGGAGAAATTCTTAGAAAAATTCAAAAAGATATTTTGACCCTTGATGAAAAATATCAATGGGCCTGGCTCAGCGGAGTTTTAGACGGAGATGGGCATATTCATAAGCAGAGAGTTAACTATGCTGCAACAAAACACATGAATAATGAGTATATTCGTGATATCTTTCTAAGAGTTGGCATTCCAACCACTTCCTGTAAAGATGATTTTAAAAATATCAATATTGAGATTACATCGAACAAATTTATTAAAAAGGCGGCCCAAAATTTAAAAGTGTTCTATCCTAAAAAAATCAATGGTTTAATTAAATTAGCAGAAGAAAAAACAGATACTAAGTGTCGAATGGATACTTTAGACGTTCGAGAATTATTAATCTCTCTGCTAATTAAAAAAGATTTAATTGCATCCACCGATATAGATACCGGGCATGACGGGGTATGCCGAAATCAAACTGGTTTTACTGGCCTTACCCCTGAAATCAATCACATTATTCATGAATATTTAGAACGAAAACGAAATATAGATATTGACAAACTTAGATTAGTTTTTCAAGCAATAAACGAGAGTCCATGGTTTTTACAGGACAACGTGTATTTTTCACCAATTGAAGAAGTAAGTAAAATTCATGGTGAGTTTGATGTTTATGACTTGTGCCTTGATAAAAACCACAATTTTATTGCTAATAGAATGTTTACCCATAACTGTGTCCTATTTATCGACGAAATAGAAAAAGGCTTTGCCGGAAGTCAATCGTCAACCTTTTCTGACAGTGGTGTCACTGCTCGAATCATAGGAACCTTTCTCACCTGGCTGCAGGACTGCACCAAGCCGGTTTTTACAGTTGCCACGAGCAATAACATTGCGTATCTTCCGCCGGAGCTCATACAAAGATTCGATGAAAAATTTTTTGTGAATTTACCTCAAATTGCTGAACGTGAAGATATCTTCAAAATTCACCTGAAAAAACTTTCCAGAGATCCTAAAGATTTCGACATTAAAAAATTGGCTGAAGAAAGTCAGGATTTATCCGGTCGTGAGATTGAGCAGGTTTTAAAAGAAAGTATGTATGACGCTTTCTCTAAAAAATCTGAAGATAAAAACTCTGACCTTTCCACAGAATTTATTTTAAATGTTCTGCATAAAAAGACAAACTTGCTCCTGACTATGAATGAACAGTTGAAATATCTTCTGAAATGGGTAGGTTTTGATAAAGACAAGAAGGACGGAGTCCGGGCACGTTTTGCACATCCCATTGAAGAAAATGATATCACCCGTGTTAAAGACCAAATTGAAAGTCTGATTTCCGAAGTTGAGAAGGGTGGAGGGGGAGAAGCAGGAAGCCAGTTCGGGGGCGGCCCAAACGTAGGTGGCCCCCGAACTGGTCCTGGCGGCGGCTGTTTCTAATGAATAAAAAAGAAAGATTCACCTTTAGTCAAGAAGAAATTGATTGTGACAAAAACTGTCGATTTCCAAAGAGTGGATTTTATATTGGGCCCTCTGGAATTGAAAGAGTTCTTTGTGATACTTGTAGGGATATATCCTGGCATATCAAACAAGGAAAAATATTCCCGTTAAAGGAAAGACGCTGGGTAAATTCTGTTTATGATGAAAAGAAACATACTAATAATTTTTGTAATTTGTAGTTATAGGCATAATGGATCGTTATCAATTATTAAATGATGCAGAGGATGTGGAAGGTGATTCGTCACCTATTGCTAAGATAGTTGAATCACCGGAAAAATTCTGTCAATGTGGAAAGTTTTTAGTATTTGAGACCCCCAAACTAAATTGTTTAGAATGTGGCTTACCAGTACCTTATAAAGGAGATAATTCTCCATCACAACCTCAAAAAATTAAGGGGTGGGTCGTCCCAACAGAGCCCTATACTGAAAATCAATTCCAGCAATCAGATCATTATTCTGGCTATAACAATAACTATACGGGGTTTTCTGGCTATAACAATAACTATACGGGGTTTTCTGGCTATAATAGCTATACTGGGTCTAGTGGATTTAGTGGAATATCCGGATTTCCGGGTTCGACAGGATTTTCCTCTGCAGCAGTACACGTCACAGGAAATATGGAAATTAACGGAACTTTGACTATTAATGGAGAACAAATAGTTCCTCATACTGAACGAGAACATCATGTTTTTAAGGGCCTTAATATATTTGGTTTCCTTAAAAAAGCCCATGAGAGGCACCGTTCTCATTCTCAAATGGCAGTTTTTAAAAAACTTTATGGTCGAGCAAAATTAAATTTGACACCTAAAAATATATGGTCTCAAATTTTAAAAACTGGGTATAAGCTTGATTCTATTTTATTAGGAAAAGAGGACAAAAAATGAAGACTGAATTAAAACAGTTTAAATTGTTACGAGACATCCCAGGACTTAAAGCGGGGGCGATTTTTTATTATGACCCGAATGATAGCATTCGTGGTTCCATAGGGCTAGGTTGTTTAAAGTTGGCATGGCGAAAAGGTGATTGTCAGCAAAGTTGGTGTGCTGACACGTTTATTTTCCCTGGGCAACTTGCGGATAATTCTAAATGGTTTAAAAAAATTCCTGAAACATATGAGCATGAGAACAATATATCAGTAATGGAACAAAATTTTGGTAATATGGTTGTTAGAACAACAATCGAAAAGGACTAAAGGAGAATTATGTTTATGGCACCCACAAAACAGCTTTCTATAATTCCAATGTTTGATTTTTCCACAGTATCTTATAATAAAGCATCTGATGTTTATTTAGATGTTCTTTTATCTGCTCCTGAGATGGATGAAGCAACCAAGCATATTCCTCTGCATTTAATTTTAGCTATAGACTGTTCCGGTTCTATGGCTGGGTATAAGCTGGACATGGTTAAACAAACAGTCGAAAAACTTATCCGGCATCTTGCTGAAGATGACAATTTGGGAATCATAGGTTTCAGTGATAACATATGGGACGTGTTGCCACCTATGGCAATGAACCAAAAAAACAAAGAACTTGCAGTAAGCAACGTCAAAGCTTTAACGTCTCATAACATGACCAATTTAAGTGGGGCGATACAGTCAGCTACAGAGAAAGCTGTCACAGGAGATAAATCCAAGATCAGCAGAATAATCGTTCTTACCGATGGACTTCCTACTGTGGGGGAATGTAACAAAGAAAAACTTGTAGAATTGGCTGGAAAAATTAATCCCACAGTGTCTATTTCTACTTTCGGTTATGGGACAGATTTTGATTCTGAGCTCATGACCTCCATTTCGAAAGTCGGGCGGGGTAATAACAGCTACATTAAAACTGATGAAGATTGTCCGAAAGCTTTCGCTCTAGAATTGGGTGGACTCCTCTCCCTGTTCGCTCAAAATTTACGGTTGAGGATCACACCCTCCGAAACCATGTCGTTCCAAGAGTTGCTCAGCGAGTATAAATGCAGCCAAAAAAATGGCTACCGTCTGGCAACAGAACCCACAATCGATATTGTTATTGACGATATTTATGGAGGAGAAAATAAACATATTTTAATGAAACTGACTGTTCCAGAAGCCACTAAAGCGGTTTGTGCACGAGACACCAGAGTCTGTGATTTAGAGTTAGCATACTCTACCCCAGGAACTAAAGAGGAAATTCTCCTTTCGGCGACTGCTAAAATTAAATATTGCAAACCCGAAAAGTCCCAAAAACTTCCTAATGAAGAAGTGCAGAAACAAGTGCACCTATTTGAGATTGCCAAAATTCAAAAGGAGGCTATGGAAAAAGCGGAGAAAGGCCAACTTCAGGAGGCCAGAATTTTATTGAAGGAAGGAATCAACTATATACATTTAAATGGAATCAGTGGATATCAGGGATATGAAAATCTGGAAAAAACGTGGACCACTATGTCAGCCGATTTTGCAGATTCCGGAACTTATTTAACTCGTGGAGTTAAATCTGCTGGAGCAGTGTACAGTTCTCTTGCATTCAACAGAGCTTCATCCTCAGATGTGGGAAGCATGGGATTTGCCACCAAATTGCAAAAAACTCTAGTCAATTCTTTCACCAGTGATCCTATTGATCCTCTTCCTGCAGTAAATCCGGATCCTTTCGTCAAATCTTTCAGCAATCCTGATCCACTGGTCAAACAATTCGTAAACCCTGACTCAGAACCCACTGTAAATAAAGAGAAATAATTTTTTATGAGCCGTTATGATCTTTTTTCCGACACTCCTCCTCCGGAGAAAAAGAATCCAAAACCTCCAGAGGTACCAGACAGTATTGCGGGGGAAATTGGGGACCATGTCAGATCACAGCAAACACCCCAAAAATCCAGAAATTTACTGATTCGTGGACCTGGAGGATTTTCGGTTGTAATTCCCATGAGATTTGTTCACTTCAACATTTCCGATGGAGAATTAACACTCACTTTACCGCCTGCTACTCTTCGTTCTCTGCAATCAGATCTGGATTCTCAATCAGGAGAAAGTGAAAACGATCCCCGGAATCAAGCAAGAGAACAGAGAACAATGGGCACAATTCAACAATCTGGGCTTGTTGATTTAAGAGGAATAGATTAGAGACATTAAAATGGATCGTTATCAAATAACAATGATGTCAGATGTGAAACCTGTAGCCTACAAGTTCCAGGAATCCAAAAGTATTATGCAAGTTAAAGATTACCTGCTGAAATGCATTGCAGAAAACGTTGCATTTGATGGCAGCAATATTCCCCATGCAGTATTAGATGCTGCCTTGATACAGGTCAGCAAAGATTTCAAAACTCCTATTATCACCCTTGATGAGTCAGCTGCCCAAGTCTTGGCAATAACTTATAAATATAAAAAATTTTATTCTAAAGATAAAATTCCTTCCAGCGTGGGGAATGCTATCTGCTATCAGGGAGTTGAACCTTCCATGCTGCCAAAAAATCTCACCACCCTTTTAGTGATTGTCGGAGACTCTACCAATGAATAAAAGAAAACATCGGAGATCCTGGAGACAGATTTCAGAACATTGTGCCGATAGAGATTACTGTGAATGCGGTTATTCTATATTATGTCGGAATTCAGATATAGGAAATGAGTGTGAAAAAGAAAATTGCCCTAAATGGACTAAATTTTTGAAGAAAAAACATGAAAAGAAAACATCATAAATCCTGGAGACAAATTTCGGACAACATGTCAAGAGGGCTGAAAACATGCCCGTTTTGCGGTTGTATAATGCAACTATACAAAGTAAATTGTTACCGATGGGGATATGACTATTGGTGGATGATTTTACCAAAGCAAGGTCGGCACCAGCATTCAGCAAATTGCGTGTTGGCTTCTAATTCCTGCACGAATTATTGCCCGGATCTTTCTTTTAGAACTAAAAGGGAAGCTCTGGAAGTATGGAATCAACGGACACCTGAAAGGAATTTTAAAAAATGATTGTCTGGATAGCTTCAATAGTATCTATTCTGGGAATATTTTTAAATGCCCGAAAAATAATCTGGTGCTGGCCGGTGTGGATATTTTCAAATTTTTTGTGGCTTTTTCATACTCTGGATATTCCCAGATTTATACATCTTGATATTGCCACTTCTCTTATGTGGTTTGTATTTTTACTGGCAAATTTTTACGGCGCTTATCTATGGGGAAAAGAGAGGAGACAGCAACGCAAAAATGGAAAAAACTAACCCTCCTTCTTCCGAGCCAGAACTTCCTAAAAATAAAAAAATAGAAAAACAAATAGAATCAGCCCTGAATCACCTGAAAGCTATACAGACAAATCCCGCTTTAAGAAAAGACTATAAAAAAGCTATTGAAGAGTTGATAAAATTACGCCGGCAGCAGACTCGGGCCGGAAGAACAAAAGATGATGATCTTTTAAAATGATTCCTTACGGATTGAATGAAGAACAATGGAATGCCGTCAGTTGTAAAGACCCTGCAATTTTTTGCCATGCTAGTGCCGGAGCAGGTAAGACCAGAACTTTAATAGCCCGGATCCGGCATCTTTTAGACGCAGGAATTTCTTCCAATAATATAATGGCCGCGACCTTCACCAATAAGGCTGCAAATGAAATGCGGTCCCGCCTGGCCAAACATTATGACGTAAGTAATATGCAAATCAGTACACTCCATAGTATGTGCGTTAAAATAATTAAAGCATTTCATAAATATACTTATTTAAAGATACCCTTCACTATTTATGATGACTCGGAACAACTTTCTATTATCAAAACTATTGTCAAATCCAGAGATTTTATTGGAAATCCTTATGAATATTTAAAGGATATAAACCGGGCAAAAACAAATGATACTGTACCTGAAGACAACACCTGCCTGGAAATATACAATGCCTATCAGAATATTTTACGCAAGAATAATTCCTGCGATTTCGAAGATTTACTTCTTCTAGCCAGAGATTGTCTTCGAGAGCATCCAGACTGTCGGGAGCATTTTATTAATAAATGGCAGCATATTTTAGTGGACGAATGTCAGGACACAAGTCTCATCCAATTTTCTATAATAATTCTTCTCTATGATCCTCCAAAAACAAAAACTCTTTTTATATGTGCTGATGAAAACCAATCAATTTATGCATTCCGAGGAGCAAGACCGGAAAACATTCAAGATTTTATAAAAAATCAAAAAGCTACTGTTAAATATCTCACTTATAACTATCGATCGTCCTCAGAAATTATTAACCATGCAAACCATTTCCAGCAATTTGGAAAGCCCATGGTTCCTAAGACTGCTACTCCCGGAAAAGTATCTATAACAGAATTCGAATCCCGGGAGGATGAAGCCGAAAAAATCGCCCAAACAATTTTAAAAATTATAAATGCGGGGGGAGATCCAAAAGAAATAGCCATAATTTACCGTGTAAATGCCCGTTCCCTGCTTTTTGAGCAGGTGTTCACTAAATACAGAATACCCTATAAATTAGTGGGAGACTGCCCATTCTATCAACGGAAATGCACCAAAGACCTTCTGGGAGCCCTCAAGGCGGCAAATAATCCTCAGGACATAGAAAGCCTTGCCCGGATTATTAATAATCCCCGCAGAGGATTTGGGGATTCCAAACGGGAACAACTCCTTCTGCAGGGTAGACCTTACTTAGAAGCGATGGCTGAAGATATGCCCACCATAAAAGTGTTTTTAGGGCTCTTAGAGAGCCTTAGAGGTCTGGATCCTTCCCAGGCTCTATCCGAGTATCTAAACCAATCGGGATACCTGCAAACGCTTACAAAGGACTCGGATTTATACATGGTGGAGGCTCTCAGGGACATGGTGGCCAATTATAGCAATGTAGAGGATCTTATCCTGGCTAGTAACTTTCTGGAGCATGATTCAAAAGAAGGTGTCAATCTTATTACTGCGCACGCCAGCAAAGGACTTGAATTTGATAATGTATTTGTGGTAGGGGTGGAAAGTGGACTCTGGCCCCATCAGTATTCAGAAGATGTGGACGAAGAATCCAGATTGTACTTTACTGCATGCACAAGACCCCGAAAAAACCTCAATGTCAGCTACAGCAAGACCAGAAATTACAGGGGCACACTATTAGAGTGTGCCCCAAGTCCTTTATTCTGCAAGAGTTATGAGAAATTGTTTGGCCGGAAATTCTCTTATGCGACTCCTAAATTCATACCATCATTGCTCAGACCAACCATCGCCTGAAAGCTGACTTCTGACATCTCCCCTAAAGGCTGAGCTGAAACTGTGACGTTTAAAGCACCTAAATTATTCCAGTTCTTCTTATAATCAAAAACGAACCCAAAGTCTTTAGAATCAAGGCGATGAAACTGTAGAGTCCCATAAGGAGTAGCGACTCGTACAACAAATTCACCTGCCACGTCGGTTACCACGTCTGAGCAGAAAAGCTTTGCTAGGATAGGGTGGTTGGGATCGAACACATAAGGGGCACACGTCAGGTCCGAGCCCGGAAACCCACTCATAAAGGTCTGGGAGTTGTCTTGATCTACGGTTACTGTAGAGGTTGATTCCACCAGGAGAGGGACCCCGTTGCTTCTGACAGTAGGGTCGACGTCATATCTGAATTGTGTTAAGGATGCCATAGGATTAAATTTTTTTCCCCTTTCTTTTTAATATAACTGCAAGAAAAAATAGGAGATTATTACAGGAAACCAGGAAAAATTTTTATATAGCCGGAAACAAGTCCCGATATAGACTCGTCCTTTTCATCAATATATCAGCATAATCAGCCACTGAAATTCCAGTATATTTATCAACAACTATTTGCCCTTTTCTATATTTTTCGACTGATTTACCACCTCCAAGATAATAAATTGCAGCATAGCGTACTGCTTCCTCATCAGACAGCTTATAGACATTTTTGTATATGTCCCTGTAATACTGTATAAATTTGGCGGCACCCCATAGAGCCTCACTAGGATTGAATGGATGAATCCACCGACCTGTGATCTTCTGGATATCTCTTATCGCCACAGGAGTAAGCTGTACCACACCTTCTGCACCTGCAGCCGAGACTGCATAGCGATCCCCGACTGATTCCGCATGGATCAAGCCCAGTAAAAATCCCGTTGGTAAATGGCAGAGTTTTTCATTGTGTTCAGTAAGTTTATGATATTTAATTACGTTGGCCACATCGACAGAATCCATCAGAGAATCATTTTTTATGGTTTTTGGAATGATAATTAAAACTCGCATCGGCTTGACATGCCTTATTTTAAATTCATCAGACATGTTTACTTGTGGTAATACGCTTGATCCGATGGAACTGGTCATAGCCGATAAAAAAACGACACAGGGTATCCATACCCCGCACAGCAGGCTGATTTTTTTTAATAGAATTCTTAACATCTTTTTTCTCCTTTTATGTTTTAGATACTGTACGACAACTTAATATATGAAAAAACAAACTTTTAATGTCTATTTAAAGGGGGTTAGACGCGAACGGTCCGAAAACCAGCAATGGTGGCAATAACAATGTGAGTCATCAAGATCATAGTATATAAAGCCCCAAAAATTAAGAGATAATTACATCCTCTTTTTACGTGTTTTTGATGGAATAAAAAACGCTGTATTACCGTTTTGAAGTCGTTGTTTTTTAAGAGTTCCTGTCAATTTAATGAATTTCTCAATATCCTTAAGTTCTTCCGCACTAAGATACATTATGGGCATTTCGGTGGTGGGTGTCGGAAGTCTGGTAATTACTGCATGGCCGAATAACCCTCCTTTGATATAGTGCAGTATTACCGGAAGAAGTTGCGAAAAGCGAAACTCATAGTCCCCTATTGCAATGCTGGAACCAGATAAATTCATTTCTACATCTTTACCGTCGATAGTCTTAATTGTTTGGCTCATTTTTTTACCCGTTCCCTTTTATCATGCCCCACATATGTCAAGGCTCTTTTATACCCAAACTCCAAGGCCTCATCAGAAAAATATATCGAGTTCTTTCTAGCCTCTTCTATTCCTAATCTCCAACACTCTAACTCTATGATTAGAGTGTTGTAATTCCATTTTTTTATGAACTTTTGTGTAATTATTCTATGCCCTATTTCATGGAAAAAGGATATTAATAGAAATTCCTGGTTATCATATTTCCCTACAAAAATTTCCTTTCCTGCTATATAGCAATTGTTTTTAATATCACAGTATTTCTTATCGGCTTTTTTTAAAATGATTCCATATTTTTTAGCCAAACTAGCAATTTTAATCATTAGGTGACACGGTATTGTCATTTTTCTTTTCTTTCCTTATATTTAATCCATAGAGCCGCTCGATGAGCCCATTTGCTTACGCGTTCCAAATCTTTTGCTTCAAAGCCATAAAATTTAGTATTCAAATTGACATCGACTGATAAATCATAGCCATCACCTCTTGGGATTTCTTGTATGGTACGAGAATGTTTAAAAAGAATTTGACCCTCTTTAGATTTACAATGCCCATAATCGTAAACAGTAAAAGTCATCTCAGCTGTGCCCATACTTAAGGGTGCTAATTTTAGGTCGTCCGGGGCTCTCACATAACTCATGGTTTTTCCTCCTTAAGAAGTGTGTTTAGAGTCTTCTGGTATTCAAAAATCTCTGGGTGAACCCTGCTCATTACGTTTCCATCCAGTTTCACAATGCACATAGGATCGTCCCCTGCATCTACAAGTTCATGATTATCATATATTTCTTCAATATCAACCATATGGCAGGGAAATTTGCCAGCCTCTGTGTCAACCAGAACATCAACATCACCCATGTATTTTTTAGCTTCTTCTAATTGTTCAATCATTTTTGAAATTTTCATAATATTACCACAACATTCATTATTTCCCTCTAGCACCTTCTATAATTATTTTTTGGGTGAGAGCATAAACATTCTTTACAGATCCAGGCTTATATTTAGACAGCTCCTTAAGAGCATCAATAATATCCTGATAACCTTCCAGAGTCTTAACTCTGCCAATCCATTTTTCTAGTTCAACAACATCATCTGGGGTTAAAGCAGTATCTTGAAAAGGTAATAATTCTGCTAATTTTGCATTTCGCCCTTGTAAACGACTGAACTGAAACTTAGCTAGTCGATAAATTTCCTCAATTTTTTGCACGATTACTGCTTGCTCGGATAGCCTATGAGAAATTTTTTCCCTTTCCTCTTCAAGAGCATCCAGCATCTTTTTTTGATAATCCGCCAGCCAAGACATATAAGAATTAAGTTCTTCTAATTTCTTTTGATAAGTCTCTAATACAGATTTCGCCTGCACAAGAGAATAAGGCCCTGATAGTTCTTCGTCTGGCAAAGAGTTAGTTTTCATCATATTCATTTAAAATGGAAAAAAGTGAAAGTCCCAGAACTATTATAAAAGTGATTATTGCCGTAATCAATATTGCTTTATTAGACGGCTCTACGGAAATATAATCGAAATCCCGGAAGTCCTTTTTTACAAATTTAGCATCTACATTTTTAGCCATAGTGTCTATGACAGCTGACATAACCAGAGTGTCCATCTCTTTAATTTTACGGGCGAGGCTGGTTTTCAGAACTTGAACATCAGTCCAGGATATCACTTTGGTCCAGGTGATGTGGTTTGTCCTGTTTACACCTATGCATAAAATAAATTCGTTCTTGTTGCCACCCTTCCAGTAAGCCTCCTGCATAAGTCCAGCTTCTCGAGGCTGGTTCTGGAAAACAAGAATCAACATATGCACACGTTTCCGTACCCCCAAAAGCCCATTCCACTTCTGTAACATATCGGAGTTTTGCGAATTATTCCAGCCGAGAATAGGGTTATAGTGAAACATGTCACAGTGGGGATAACTAAAAAGCCCGTATTGATCTATTTCATCCTTTTTAACCGCCTGAAAATTAAAAATAGACCGTGACGAACGCACTTTATTTGTATAGGTGTGTTGAGTACACACGGGAGCAAGGTGATCAAAATCATTATCATAGTTAGTGGAGTATTCATTGCCGTTGATGGTATAAAAAGACCGGTGCAGATCCGTAAACTTCTGGTTTCCCCAAGTCTTTAATAAGAATTGATAAAAATCCTGGGAAATAGAATAATCCTTTCCAAGATTGTCCACCAATATCCATTCAGCAGGATGATACTCTCGGTGTGAGCAGTCATAAGGAACCATAGTCGTACAGTTCTTTCCACAACTCACAGTCCTGTAACAGGTCTGAACAATCCACTCATCCCAGGGTTCATAGTACTGGGCCTGTGTGGCATAGCTATTCCACCATTCCTTAGTGTTGGTTTGTAAAACCGTAGAGGTGTATTTGCAAATAAAAATTGCTAATACCGCTACCCCGAACACCAGAAGATATTCCCACCAGGCAATTTTCTTTTCAAAAAATACCATCAAAATAATAATTGCTATGACAGGAATTAAAAGATTCAGCCATATTAGCATAAGAAAAAAATTCTCCTCTCCCCTTATTTTGTAGCCCAATAAAAAATAGTCCATCCAAGTATAGTAACTATAACAGCTTGAACGTGAACGATAATAATTGCAGTAGCCCACATTCCCGGGGCACCTAGAATCATCAAGCACAACCCGAGTTTTTCTATTTTATTCATTTTTTACGACCTTTCTAGATACATATTTCTGATTGTTCACATTGAATTCACGTAAGAGCCGCTCCTGGACGATTTCCAAATCATCCTTAGCACCTGTCATAGATAGATAATGATCTTTTTGCAAAGCAATATTAGTTGATGCACAGACTGGGCATTCCCACCTATACGTAGCAAGAGCCATCTTAGAACAGGCGTTTCCGCAATCCAGGCATCTACATTCGGGCATAAAATTGCTTTTATTTATTAAAAAGTGTTACACTGTCCTCTTTACCAATTGCAAAAGTTTTCTCGGTTTTAGTGGACGTTACAATCTGAATTTTCAGAGTATCACGGCCTCCAACAAAAACACAGGACGGGAACTGCTTTAACAAATTTTGGTGCTCGCGCTTTATATCCAAGAGCCTGCTCTGAACCATTACAAATTCTGCCCTGTTGGATTCCACTGCATCAGAAAGATCCTTATAAAGATCAACTGAGAAATTGGGGTTATGTTCAGTAATCCATTTGAACATAGGTGCTCCCTTGGTTTCTCCCTGATACCGTTCGGACATAAGAGTCCCGAAGATAGCCTTAAAGTCTCCCGCATACTTGTCAACTATGCCGGCCTTCTGCTGAATGGTTTTCCAAACCTTGTCATAGATTGCCTCATTTTTCTTCTGCTGAGCCGCAGCCTGCGTTCTGAGAGCTATTTCAGTATTGCTGGTACTGAAATACATCCCCAGAACTATTACTCCCAACACCACCACAATCGCCGCGATCGCACCATAAACTTTACCCATAATACCGCCTCCTTTTTTTGAAGTTTTTTTTGTTAAAAAATCTTTCATTTAATACATTTTTGGCATCTGCACATTAACCATCCACCCTTAGAAATAATTTTCCCCTCTGCACCACAGACTTCACAAGTTTTTGCTGATTCTTTTTCCGCCTGTTCAATCCTTTCCATTACCCCCAGCCCGGTCAACCTAGATGTATCCAATCTAGAAGGATAATCAGCATAGCACCTCAACGATCCAAATTTTTCCTTGATTTGTTGTACCTTTATTTCTTTGGAAGTATCTATTTCAGCAAAGTCCTCAATTAGTCTTTTCAGCAAATCAAACCAACCGTCATTGCACTCAAAACCAAACCCGATCAAGGACTTCTGTGGATCATCCCAGCCGGGATACCGAAACATCCAGGGAGCAATCTGAATTATTTTATCTTCTAATTTTTGTTTCACTCTTGTTTCGCTGCTCTTAGGTTGATGTTATGATCAATAGCTTGATTCAATAAATCTGTCCCTACAAAATTTTTTCCAAACTCCAAATCCTCTTCGTCTCCTTCAATAATATATGAGCCGAAAACGCTCACTCGTTCAGGCTCAATGATTTTATATCCCAACTCCGGAAATTTTTTAACCACATATGTGATCCAACCGGGTGCCTGGGCCCAGGAAGTTTCTTGATCTAAATATTCCGGACCATATTTTTTAAGAAGAAATTTGGCATCTTGCTCGAATTCCTCTCGAGTTTTATTTTCATGAGAAAATAAGTGGGGCTGATAGTCTTCGTACCAACTCCAAGCCAGCTCAAAAATCATTTTGTTTCTTCCTATTTTTCCTCTTACTCAAAACCGGGCGCTTATTTTTGTTTGCTCTTTTTAGTCCTAAGCTTAAGCTTTTGTGTGTCATAACCAGCATATCAACTTTGGGCCTGTCGTCATCTTCCCCATAAGTATCTTCGGTATATATTAAACCGCGATCTCCTTTAATAAAAGCCATATTTTCCTCCTCCTTAGTAAAAGAAACACCCAAACCTGTAGCAAAAGGAAGGGTCCCAAACTTCTCTGGGCAAAGATCGTCTGAGTTTTCTTCCTTCCGCCCAGAGCCAGGCATCCAAATTAGAAATAGTTAGACCCAATTTATGCTGTTTGCTGTGACCAAGAATATAATTTATGACCGTGAGGCATTCATAGCGGATTTTAGTTTCTTCATATAGAGTAAAGATATTTCCTGCATAACCCTTAATAAGACCCAAGTAACGAAAAAGTAAAATAATATTATAATCGATACAGCCGCGCTTTTGCTCAGGAACCTTAAATCCCAAATCTGTAAGAGTTATCCAAAGAAGAGTTTCTCGTTTCTTGAGAGGGTCTCCCCCAAACACTGCAGAAAGTGCATTCCACCACACAGGGTCTTTAATGCACTTTTCAAGGTCCCCAGAGTCTTTAATGAATCTTTCTGCATCAGATAAAAAACTAAGCCTTTTATCTATTAAATTTAGTTTATGCTTTTCAGCCATGCTCCCCCAACAACCAACTCTATCGTCCCGAATAAAAGCATACCAGTTAGAGGAGTTGCGATTCTCTGCCCATGCTATTACTCCCTCACCGACTATGGTGGTATCTTCCCAAAAATTAAATTGTCCTATAGAACCATATATAGCCTGCTCTATAATTTTTTGGGACTTTGTTTCAGGAGAAGTCCCCAAAAGTTCGTGCCACAATTTTTTGCGGTTATCAACAAATCCATCTTCAATTTTAATATCCTTAATAAAATCATTCACTTTATTGAAATTGATCATTTTTTCCTTATTTTTCCTTATAAAAATGGTTGTGTAAATCTCCTGCTATATTTGGACCTTCAACTCCTGTGTCGGATAATGGCCGTAATGTATACCCAGGTAGATCTGCTGCTTCCCCATCAATAGCCACTAGCACTGAAAAAACTGTATTTAAACAACGCTCTTCAACTGTTCGACCTGGGTCAGGATGATTAGCCCAATATTCTGCAAGGTCCCGACAATGGTCAAGGAAATCTTTCTCAAAATTAACTTTAGACGATTGTTTTTTCATTTTTTATTGTCTCTTTCTATTATTTTATAGAAACATAATAAATATTTTATAGAAACATAATAAAGCCATAACCCAGCCCACCAAACCAGACAGATTATTTACAAATAAGTGAAAGGTTGTTGACTCCCAGGCAGAGTGTAAGAATGGCAAAAAAGGCACTTATCCAACAGCACATTTCAACAACACACTTCATCCATTTTTTCATAATTCTCCTTTAACACGTTCCTATTAAGGTTTTCCAGTCTCCTGCCGGCCTATTAGTGAATTCTTTGGGTGTGGCCCAAATTTTTAAGCGTTCTTCCTCCGAAAGCCCGAAAAGATAATCCTGCCACCACTGATACCAGGCTCTGTATTCTTCTGTGATAGTCTTTCCGCCCATCTGACAAGGATTCACTCCAAAACTAGACAGCTGGGACAGGGCCCATTCACGTTTCTTATTCAGTTCCTTAATAATCGCCTGGGCATGTTTCCAGGACAGCTCTGGAATGGTCCCTGTCTCGGAACGCGACTCTAAAAGATAAATGAGTCTGTCCAGTTCAAAAAATAATATGAACAGCTCAAGTTCAGTGATAGAGACTGAATCAGGCATAAATTTTTTTGTCTTGATCTATTTTCTTTTTTAGTATTTTGCAGGCCATTTCGTCAAAAGTAATACCTCTTTTTTGTGCATCCTTTGCAATTCTCAAAAAAATGGCATCATCAATGCTAACTTTCACTTTCTTATATGCAATTTTTTTACTTTTTCTGTTGCTGCCACCACTTAACCTTAACATTTCGTCACAGAAACCTTCCCCAGTCTCTTTTTTCATATAATCCTCCCTTTTCCCTTACGGTATATATGGAACAATAAAATCATCGTCGTCATTTGACAAAGTAATTTCTATTTTACCGCAGATAGCTAAAATGACTAAAACTATCAAACCAAGACCGGACAATATAAGACAAACAGTTAGCATCCAGGATCCTTCCCATTCATTTTTTCTGCAAGTATCCTATCCAATTCCGGATCAATGTGCAGAAGCAAAGGAAGAAGATGTTTTTCTTCCAGAATTTTTCCTAACATTAATGACACATTAGTTCCTACCACGCCCTTTGCAAGCACTTCAAATGAAGAGAGTGCTCCTCGATCAATTAGTACATGCCCATCACACCACAATCGAAGCAGACCACTTTTAGGAAGGCAATCCATGTTCCAAGATAATATAGGCATCTCCCGTGGAACAGACCCAAATTTTGCTAACCTATCCCCATAACCACCAATGCCATTGATGTGCAGTACATCGGAACATCCTGACAATCGGCACACCGGTTTATCTGATTTCACCGCAACAAAATCTAAACAACGAAATCCGCTATCATGCATATGTCTCGTAGGAAGAATAATTAAAGCATCAAATTCTACAGGGTCATGCCAATTTTTCCTTGGAGGTATTTTTTCAAACTCTTTACGTGTCATGTTATCTATTTTCTTTTTATGCAGAACATTATATTTTGTTGTAAAACTCTTTTCGGAAATAATTTTACCTTCATGCCGCTGGGCCTCTTTTTTATCCGCGAATTCCAATCCATCTTCTGTAATAAAGATTTTTTCATCTTCAAATCCTGCCGAAACCCACTTTTTAATCTCTCTTTTTTTAGTGATTGTTTGCATAAACTACCCCCTCAGTTTCTATATGACTTACAGTAAGGACAGTGAGCCTTGCCCATTGCCTTAAATATTCCTATCATAGACAGCGTAGGAGTAATTGTTTTTACTTTGGGAGCCCATAATTTTTTTCTAAACCTCTTACAATTATAATCTTTATTCTCCAGCATCAATCTACAAGGAGTAACAGAATAATTATCATAAGGCCATAGGTCTGCAAACATTAATGATCTCCTTTATTGTCTCCACCATATTTATTTTTGAGATATTCATAGATTGCCTTTTCTAATTCTCCATCAAGAATATACTCGCCAGCATGATAGTCAACTGCAATTACAGAAATGCCTCTCTCATCAACCATGAAAGTATAGTCTTTTCTTTGAATTTGCATACTCACTTCCAATACCTGCAATTTTTGCAATAGATCAGACGTTTTGTAGGTGTAACCATTTCCGTTTTCGGAGCAAAAAATTTTCTTTTAAAATTTGGGCAATTATTATAAGCATTTAAATCCCTATTACGAAAATGTTTTTGTTGAAAACGTCGTTGTTCCCCGGTAACTGGGTCCATCTGTATCTCGTACAGAACCAAATTACAGCTGCGATCACTCCAATATTCTCTCATTTCAAACTTCCTTCTCTGCCTGCAGCACTGCCGAAGATTTTTTTGTCGGCATAGGTTTCTTTGGAATTTTTTGATCTACAACAAAGGACTTAATATGCCCAGCACTTATATAAAGAGTTTCTGTTTCCCTGTTGAGTTTAATAAACCCATCCGCAATTTCAAAAGAAGAACACTCTATATGCTCTTCATCGTTTTTCAAATTAATAAGTGTAATGTTCATTTTTTCCCCACTCTCCCCTCAATAATACAAAGAATAATCATGCCAGTGTCGACAATTTTTACAAAATATGATGCGATGCGTTGGTGTTTCCAATTCTGGCCTCGGGGCAAATAATTTTCTTTTAAAATGTTGACAAGCATTGTTTTTATTTAAAATTTCGGGCTCAACAGAACGATATCTTTCTTCTCCTGTTATGGGATTAATCTCGACTAATCGAAAGTTACAGTTACATCCCATCATAACCCTTTTCCCGCCCCTGCATCTTTTCAAACAGCTTCGCCATAGAATGATCAATGGTTTTTTTAATGCTGTCAGTGTATTCCGGAGAACTATTAGCGTCCAGAGTGCTCAAAAGGTTAAAGGGCCCATCAAACTCCTGGAGCAGGTCTTCCAGGTATTTCTTTTCCTCGCTGTCGGTTTCTTTTTCTATGGCCTTGAGAAGAATATCCCTGGATCTTTGATATTCTTGCAGAAGAGGGTCTCTGACCTGCAGCAAATAATCTTTGGAATTTTCCTGCATCGCATCTTTAGAATTCTCCTGCATCGCCCCGAATTTAAGTGCCAGAGTCTTAGGGTCCAGAGTCCGTAAATTATTATATAATTGCTGTTGCACGAAGGAGTTTTGCCCTCGAGATAAGATATCCATCAAAGCATACAAGTGCCCTATGTAATAGCTCATTCCGGTAATCATTTCGTTAGCCTCTTTCATAGCCTTTATTACCAGCCTGTTGTCCGAGCGAAGAACAAAAGAATAACCTATACAAGCAGCAAGAGCAGCCAACGAAATAAATAACAATATAATTAAAATAGACATTGTTTGTTTTTACCTCTGGCCAGCACTGACACAAAAGGGTTGGCTGATATATAACGGGCATCCGTGAGATTCCTCATAAGGTTGTCCACACTTATGAGCCCATGTCGCTTTGCATTTTCTTTTTCTGCAGACAGCGGAACGCCCTGAACAAATGTATAGTTTCCTTTTCATAATTTTTTTAATCTTGCATTTTAGAGTATTTTTTCAGCCATTTTGAATATATCTTATTGTGAGGAACTTCCGCCTTAAGAAAGCTTTCGTCACCCAAAGCGAAAGAAAAATCAAACACCTCGAAAGCACATTTTCGGCAAAACACCATGCATCCTACCCGAAGCATTTTTTCGTGCAGTTTTCCACATTTAAGACATTTAGAGTTATAGTAATTTAAAACTTTAGGCATAAATCTCTCCCATCAAATAGCGATATAAATTACACCATTGCCGGCAGTCGACTTATACTCAATTTTACGTAAAAGGCCATAGGAGACATAATATTCCAGTATACCTCCCATGATCTCAAGGTTCTGGTCCTTGAACTGGTCCCGGAGCTCGGACTCGGTCTTGTAGCCCGTAGACCGGACATAGTTCAGCACTTCCTCTTTATTGATGGATTTATCCATAACACTATTATATAGCAGTTTGGTGGAAAAATAAAGTGCTTTTTTAATACTCTTCTATTTTTTTATGCAAAGAGGATGAAAAAGAAACCTTTATACAAAATTGACCCTGACAGCGAAGTCAAAGCTTCAGGGCTGGGTTACATCTATGTAACAACTACCCCGGACTACAAATATGGTAAAAAGATGCAAGACCATGATAAAACATATGTTTACAAGCATATCGTGGTAGTAGAAAACAGTCTTGGAAAAAGTCTTCCCCGAGACAAGAATGGTAAACTATTAGTGGTAATTCATCAC
>Ga0187878_1001642_pt1 | contig 21369 bp, 18 predicted proteins | sample June2016WEW_17_1_FD_132979 | JGI IMG/M metagenome (GOLD analysis project Ga0187878, IMG submission 132979) | Peatland microbial communities from SPRUCE experiment site at the Marcell Experimental Forest, Minnesota, USA - June2016WEW_17_150 | ecosystem: Environmental > Terrestrial > Soil >...
GAACGAGGTGCGGCTGTGGCTGAGCGTGATCGCATACAACTTGGGAAACCTGTGGCGGCGGCTGGTGCTGCCAAAGGGAATCGGAACGTGGTCATTGACCAGTTTGCAGCAACGGCTGGTGAAAACTGGCGGGAGGCTGGTAAAGCATGCTCGCTACTACTGGCTGCTGTTGGCGGAGAACCATCTGGCGCGGCGCATGTTTGGAAGCATGCTGCGGCGCATTCTGGCTTTGCCACTGCCCGCTGGATAGGCGCGGCAGCCAGGCAAAACCAATCTGGACGGCGGAGAGGAGTTGAGGGAGGGGTGTCCGTGAAATCGCTTCGAAATGATGCAAATGATGGTTTATGGGTCCCGACAAAGGCCTTGCTGGGCACGCCTGGGTCTCTGGCCTTCGAATGGATGCAAAGAAGATGGAGGGCGGAGGCAACCGGTGGTATATTTGCTTCCAGCCGAAAAGAAAAATGGAAATCCCGGTTAACACGTTGCCGGCCTGAATGCGGAGTTCTCAGGCAGATGCACTTCCCACATCGCCCTCGGCCAGATCCCGCGCGAAAATCACACTGCTTGGTCAGGAATCAAGCGAGCATTCAACTTTCGCAGGTGTAGAATAAAAGACGAGAATGAACATATCCGCGAGATGCCTGTCGGCGATTGTCCTTGTCTGCCCGGCACTTGTTTTGTGCACGCAGGCGGCCGCGCAACAGCCGAATGAGACTTCGGTTCCGAGCGGCGCCGCGAAAATTCAAGTCCATGTGAATGCGGTCCTGATACCCGTGGTGGTTCGTGATGCGCAGGGACTTGCGGTGGGCACCCTGAAGAGGGAAGATTTCCAGGTTTTCGATAAGGACAAACCTCAGGCCATTTCCGGATTCACTATCGAAAGACGCGCGGCGATGAGGAGTGAGTCATCCGCGTCTGAAATCGTTCCCGCGGTTCCAGGCGTTTCCGCGCCTGCTGTCACTCCTCGATCAACCGTGACTCCCCAACGCTTCATCGTTTTCTTGCTTGACGACCTGCACCTTGCTTTCAGCAACCTCGCACAAGTGCAAAAGGCGGCGATTCGGATTCTGCCGCGATCCCTGGCGGAGTCGGACATGGCGGCCTTGGTTTCGACCTCGGGGACCAACAGCGGCTTGACTCGCGATCACGCCACGTTGCAGGAAGCGGTCTTGAAAATCCAAGCACGGAATCATGACCAACTTACCCAGCGCGAATGCCCGGATCTTGATTATTACCGCGCGAACCAAATCCAAAACAAGCACGATGACACAGCACTGGAGGCTGCTGTTCATGAGGTGCTGACCTGTGCAAACCTGGATCCCAGATTTCAGATCCAAGTGGCCGAGGGGATGGTAAGATCCGCAGCCTCACGAATATTGACGGCTGGCGATAGCGATGTGCACACGACGCTGGGCTTCGTGAAAGAACTCATTCGAAGAATGAGCGGCCTGCCGGGGCAACGAACGTTGATTCTGGTGTCGCCCGGATTCCTCACCATCACGCCGGAGGCAATGAGCGCGAAATCGGAAATCATCGATTTTGCCGCGCAATGCGACGTAACCATTAATGCGCTCGACGCGAAAGGACTGTATACCGGACAAATCGACGCCAGCGAGCAAGGCGCAGGTTCCGAGTACGCCCTGGTGACAGGCAGCGAATCGCAGTCGCGCCGTGAATCCCTGGAACTTTCGGAAAACGTCATGGCGGAATTCGCCGACGGCACCGGCGGCGCCTACTTCCACAACAGCAACGACCTGGCTGGAGGTTTGCAGAATCTGACCGCCGCGCCGGAGTATGTCTACTTGCTCGAGTTTTCTCTGGAGCACGTCAAGCCGGACGGCGCCTATCATCGCTTGAAAGTGAAAGTCGATCGGGACGGTCTGCAGTTGAAGGCGCGTCGCGGCTATTTTGCGCCCAGGCCAGAGAAGGACAAGAAATAGGGAGCGAATGCGAATGAGAGGCAAGCGTTGGCATGTGACGATGTCCACTGCCATGCTGTTTGTGGGTTTTGTGTGCTCGCTGGCCAGCGCCCCGCTAACAATATCTGGCGTGCTTGCCGCTCAAGTGCCAGAAGACTCACAGAAGAATTTGAAGAATCGCAGCTTGAAATGGGTTCCCCCTCAGGTTGATGCGCCGCTGGGTTCCCGCATTTCTTCGCCGCCCTGCGTGCTCTCCGATGTTCTCCAACAGGCGGGAGCGCGTGCCAATGAGCTTTACACCAGTCTTGAAAGCTTCTCTGCGCAGGAAAGGATTGAATACCAGGCCTGGGATCACATGGGCTATCTTCAGGATTCCCGCACGGGGACGTTCGACTACGTCGTTCTCTTTAACCTGACGCTGGGAGGAATGACCGTGGATGAGAGCCGCCACCCGGAGCATGGCAGCCCCCTGCTGGCGGCTTTTACCCAGGAAATTGGCCTGCCGGAAATGGCCTTGATGTTCCTTCCGGAAATGCAGGACGAGTACGACATGAGCTGCGAAGGCCTTGTCGAATGGAACGGGCGGCGCACACAGGTTGTTCATTTCCTGCATCGCCCGGGCAAACCAAGTCACACACTTTCATTTCGCAACAGCAATGGGGTGGTGTATCCCGCCAAGCTCAAGGGCCGTGCGTGGATAGCCGCCGATTCCGGCGAGGTCGTCCACCTGGAGCTGAGCCTGATGGAAGAAGTTCCGCAAGTGAATGTGCGCCGCTGGTATCTCTCGATCAATTACGCCCCGGTCCAGTTCCACACGCAAAATGTGCGCATGTTGTTGCCGCAGACTGTCGACGCCTGGTGCGATTTTGTGGACCATCGCACGATTGTCTATCACACCTTCACGGATTTCCTGCTGTTTTCCGTGCAAACCGATGAAAAGACCGGGAAGCCGAAATAGGGCAAAAAGTAGCAACCCTATAGTTTGCTGTGCTCGAATACGAGGGAGATTGCGGTTTGTGAAAAACCGGAGCTCGTTACGGATTCAACTCTCTAGTCGGCATCGCTTTATCCTCAGTGTGCGCCCAAGGCAGGCGCGCCGTTATAAAAACGTAATACTAATGGTGGTGAATGACGGCAAAATGCGAATGAAAGACTAACAAAGAAGGAGAAAGTGATTCATCGGGTTTAGTCGCAACTCGCTGATTACCTTCGATTAGTCCAACTCCGGCAAGTCCTGATGAAGTTAGCCGCACGGCTGCTAACCGAAATGTTGGGGGTTCGAATCCTCCCCGGGGAGCCAAAACCCTCAATCAATTACAGTTCTGGGTAGAGCATCCGGCTCATGACCGAATGCTCCGGTTCGCTATGGTCATTGGACGAGCACCCGCCGGGAGCTATGAGTGTTAACGTTGGAATGACGGGCCTGGCCGCTGAGAATTGCAAATCTTAAGATTTGTAAAACTCTCGCAATAGACCTCGCGGGGAAGCGCCGTGCTGCTGCAGAATACAAGCGGATACGGTGGATACTAGGACAGAAGAAACAAATCCGGTGCGGAGTGCCACGGGCTCCTTTCTGCTGGTGGACGACGATGCGGAACTCTGCAAATTGATGAGGGAGTACTTCGCACGCCAGTCATACCGTGTCGAATGTGTTCACAATGGGCGCGACGGATTGGCGCGCGCGCTCGAAGGCGCGTACGATCTTGTCATTCTCGATGTCATGTTGCCTGTGCTTGACGGCTTTGAAGTCCTGCACCAGCTTCGGAAGCGAAGCTCGGTGCCGGTGATCATGCTGACTGCACGAACTCGAGAGCGGGATCGCATCACAGGACTGGATACGGGAGCAGACGACTATCTGCCCAAGCCTTTCGGTCCCGACGAACTGATGGCTCGCATTCGGGCGGTTTTGCGCCGCTACGGTCATGTGCGGTTAAGTCATGAGGAGACCCTTCGCGCCGGGAATCTAGAACTCGATCCGCGTAACCGGGAGGTACGCGGGCCGAGTGGCGTTGTCGACGTTACAGGAATTGAATTTGACATTCTTGAGTTGCTTATCCGCAATCCCGGACGGGCGGTTACTCGTGACGAAATCACAGCAGTTCTTTATCAGCGGGAAGCCATGCCTTACGAACGTTCGCTGGACGTGCACATTAGTCATTTGCGAAAGAAACTCGAATCGGAAGGCGCATCGATTCGCACGATCCGTGGGGTCGGATATCTGCTGGCCTTGAGCGACGAGGCGCCGCCATGAGATCGCTTTACTTGCGTATTCTTGCCACGCTAGCCGCTGCGCTCGTCCTATGCCTGGTTATCACACTCATCGAATCTGCCAGGCTCGACCGGGCGACGACCAGGAGGTACATCGAAGGGTCTATCACGCTCGAGCTTCAACAGGCCCAGCGTGTGTACGAAGAAGGAGGGCCCCAACGTCTTGCGTCCTACCTAGCCGAAGTGGACGCGGCGCTCCAAGGGCAGCGCTACCTAACGGATGGCGAGGGCAAAGACTTGGTGTCCGGCGTGGATCACTCAGAAATGTTGATCCCGCGCACCAACTTTCTCGGGTTTCCAAAGACAATCCATGGTCGGCTCGTGATCGTGAAGTCCTCCGCCGATTCTCGGTATCACCTGTTGGTCATTGTGTCTCCGCCTCTGGGACTCCCGCGGTTTATTCCGTACTTACTGCTTGTGGCAGGAGTCATTGCGTTGTTCGGATGGCTGCTCGCGATCGGGATTGTGTCGCCCTTGCGGCGATTGGCTTTCACCGTGGAACGTTTCGGCGGGGGAGACTTGGGGGCCCGCATTCATGCGAACCGCAAGGACGAAATCGGAGATCTGGCCCGGTCTTTTGATAGTATGGCAGATCTCATTCAGGCTCTTCTTACGGCAGAACGCAGGTTGCTGCAGGATATCTCTCATGAATTGCGCTCGCCGCTCGTCCGCCTGAGCTTCGCTGCCGAATTGATGAAAGACGCGCCCGACCCGGAAGCCGCCGCCGACCGGATGAAGCAAGAGATTAGAAGGCTCACTCAGCTCGTCGCGTCGCTTCTAGAAGTCACGACGGCGGAAGGGGATCCGTCATCCCGCGTGGTCGAGCGTTTTGCCGTGAGCGCGGTGCTGGAACCGACGGTGGACGATTGTGCGTTTGAGGCCGAGGCACGCGGCGTGCGAATTGAATCCGATTCCCGCTCAACGGCGGAGATCGATGGAGACCCAGAGCTGCTCCGTCGCGCTCTGGAGAATGTTCTGCGCAACGCTGTCCGCTATGCCCCGGAGGGCTCCGCAGTAAAAGTGAAGATCGAGGATTCTGATGATCGAGTTCGAATCAGCATTCGAGATCACGGTCCGGGCGCCCCCGAAGAAGCCTTGTCGCGCATTTTCGATCCTTTCTTCCGGGCTGACGCATCGCGTGATCCCACTACCGGTAATGTTGGACTAGGTCTAGCAATTGCCCGCCGCGCGGTTCTGATCCACCACGGCAACATAACGGCCATGAACGCACAGCCTGGCCTCCGCGTCATCATTGAGGTGCCGTGTGCCGCTGCCAGAGCCGTGGTGCCACCGGGCAGATGACTCGCCATATGTGGCGCGTGCTCAGCGTGTAGCGGCTTTCTGTGCTGCAAAGTTCCATTCCGGGACAGCTCCGGATTGCCGCCCCCTTGGTATAGGCCTGCGTAAGGCGAAGACCACGGCAGTACCTTTACAAAACTTAAGGTGCAGATTCGACAGGATATCGTCTGCTAAAGTAGAGAACATGATCCTACTGAAGCACGGCTGTCCGAACGCAGTTGAGGAGCACGGGAAAGTGAGCGCAATTGCCAGAAAGATGACGCCAGGTAAGAACAAATACCTGGGCAGGTTCGCGATGCTGATGTTCGCTTCGCCGGTGATGATGGCACTATCCGGCTGCACGATGATTCCGAAATACACGCGCCCGGCAATTCCAGTAGCGGAGCAGTTTCCGGGGGCATCCGAAACGAACGGCGGACCGGCTGCTTCCGACACTGGTTGGCGGGACTTCTTTGTGGATGAGCGCCTGAAAAAGCTGATCGAAGTGGCGCTGGTCAACAATCGTGACCTGCGCGTCGCGGTCCTGAATGTGGAACAGAGCCGAGCACAGTATCGGATTACCCGATCGGCGTCATTTCCCACGATAGATGCGAGCGCTAGTTACTCCTACTCACGGTCTTCCTCGACAGTATCTTCGCTAGGGACTGGCACTTCTAGCGGCTCTACCACCTTCAGCTCGAGTCAATGGAGCGCCAGCCTCGGCACAACAGCTTACGAACTGGACTTGTGGGGCCGTGTGCGCAGTTTGAACAAGCAGGCCTTGGAAAAATACTTCGCCACCGAAGAAGCGCAGCGCAGCGCCCAGATCTCACTGGTTTCGGAGCTCGCGACGGAATACTACACGCTGCGCGAGGCTGAGGAGGCGCTTGCACTCTCGCAGCAGACGCTGCAGACGGTGCAGGAATCCTACAACGTCAACAAAGCCCTGTTCGATGCAGGAGCGGCCAACGAACTCGATTGGCGCGTGGCGGAAGGCCAGGTTGAGACGGCGAAACTCAACATACTGAGCTACGAGAGGCAGGAAGCACAGGCGGAAAACTCTCTGGTGCTGCTGATTGGTCAGCAGTTGCCGTCGAACTTGCCCGCGGCGCGGTCATTCACAGACAAAAAACTGCTGCCGGAGATTCAGCCCGGCTTGCCTTCTGACCTTCTGGAGCGGCGTCCCGACATTTTGGAAACCGAACACACATTAAAAGCAGCAAACGCAAATATCGGCGCGGCACGCGCTGCGTTCTTCCCGATTATTGCGCTGACAGCTTCGACCGGCACAACGAGTTCCCAGCTCTCCCAACTCTTTAGCTCAGGCACGGGGGTTTGGAGTTTTTCCCCGCAGGTGACACTGCCAATTTTCAATGGCGGTCAGAATCGGGCGAATCTTGATGCCGCCAAAATCAGCCAGCGCATCGAGATTGCAGACTATGAAAAGGCAATTCAGACGGCATTCCGCGAAGTGGCGGACGCGCTCGTGGGCGTGAGTAGCTATTCGAAGCAGATTGACCAGCAAACGGAATTGGTTAGCACGCAACAAAGGCGGTACGAGCTGGCCAACGTGCGCTATCTCCACGGCGCAGACACCTACTTGAACGTCCTTACCGCACAGCAGGACCTTTTCAGCGCACAACAAGGGTTGATCACGGCCCAATTCAACAGACTCTCCAGCCAAATTTCGCTCTACCAGGCTCTGGGAGGCGGATGGAAATAATCCAATGAAACGAAAGAAGAAATTCTACTGCGACATCGTGAAAAGTGTTCAGGATGGCCGCGTATTGACTGCGAACGGCTTCTTGCAGGTTGCTGCTGTGGCGCTGTTGCTCGCCACTAGCTCCGGGTGTCATTCGTCGGGTGGTCCGGCCAAATACCAAACCGTGGCCGTATCGCGCGGGAGAATCGTGCAGCACGTCACGGCCAGTGGATCGCTGAGCGCCCTGGTGAGCGTCGACGTTGGCAGCCAGGTCTCCGGGAAAGTCTCCGCGTTGTATGTCGATTTCAACTCGCCGGTGAAGAAGGGGCAGCTTGTTGCGGAAATTGACCCGACCATCTATGAAGCCACACTACGCCAGGCAGAGGGTGATCTTGCCAGCGCGAAAGCCGACGTCACGCTGAAGCGGCAGAACCTGGAGCGATCGAAGATACTTGCTCCACTGCGGGCGGCATCGCAGTTGGATTTGGATCAGGCTACCGCCCAACTGGCACAAGCTGAGGCTACGGTTGCGATCAAGCAAGCCATGGTCGAGAGCGCGCAGGCGAATCTGGGCTATTGCAAGATCACCGCTCCTGTGGATGGCATCGTTATCTCCAGGAAGGTGGATGTCGGCCAGACGGTGATCGCCGCCATGACCACGCCTGTCCTGTTCACGATCGCTCAGGACATCACGAAGATGAACATCACCGCCGCTGTTTCTGAAGCCGACATCGGACAGGTGCGGACTGGACAATCCGTGGACTTCACCGTGGACGCGTTTCCGGATGACGTTTTTCATGGCCGGGTCACGCAGGTCCGCAAAGCACCGACCACGACTCAGAATGTCGTGACCTACGAGACCATCATTGCGGTGAACAACCCGGCACAAAAACTATTCCCCGGCATGACCGCGGACGTTTCGATTCTCGCCGCCCAACGCACCAATGCCTTGGAAATTCCCAACACGGCACTACGCTACACGCCGCCTCAAGGCGTGGCGTTCGAGCAGACTCCGCCAACGAAGCTGCAACGAAGTCAGCAACTCGTCTATGAGCTGGGAAGCGGAGGCACCAAGCTGCGACCCGTCGTGGTCAAGATAGGCATCACCGATGGCGTGAACACAGAAATTCTCGAAGGCGTCACCGAGGGGACACAAGTTGTCGCTTCAACCCTCTCATCGACGGCAAAGGGAGGAGGCTTCGGCGGCCCGCCGCAAACGCCATGAGCACGCAAACCAGCAATTCGCCGCTCGTCCAGCTCCGCAGCGTCACCAAGACGTACACGATGGGCGAAGTGGAAGTCAGAGCGGTGCGCGGCGTCACGCTAAACATCGATCGGGGTGAGTTCGTGGCCATCATGGGCGCGAGCGGGTCGGGAAAATCCACGCTCATGAACATTCTTGGCTGCCTCGACAGACCCACCAGCGGAACCTACACGCTCGACGGCGTTGCGGTCGCCGATCTCAGCCGCAAAGAACTGGCGAAGCTGCGTAACAACAAACTCGGTTTTGTCTTTCAAAATTTCAGTCTGCTCGCCCGCACGTCGGCTTTGGAGAATGTCGAACTTCCGATGTTTTACAGCTACCCGCTCGTTTCCCTGCGCGCCCAGCGCCAACGGGCCATGCAAGCGCTGGACAAGGTTGGCTTAGGAGACCGTTATCGTTACCATTCCAGCCAACTCTCCGGCGGCCAGCAGCAGCGTATAGCCATTGCCCGCGCGTTGGTGAACAGGCCTCAGTTGGTCCTGGCTGACGAACCGACGGGCAATCTCGATACCCGCACGAGCGCCGAGGTGATGGGGCTGTTTCAGGAGCTGAACGAATCCGGCATCACCGTCATCATGGTTACCCATGAATTGGATATTGCCGCCTACTGTAAACGCCAAGTTGTGATGCGAGACGGCTCCGTTGTCAGCGACACTCAGAAAGAGAACCGCCGAATTGCCATTCAGGAAGTCGACCGGCTTGACCACGAGAAGCAAAAAGCCAAACTTGCGTGAGCCATGATCATTGTCGACCAAATCCGAACGTTCCTTCTGCGGTCATTGCTGACCTCCCTGATCGCATCGCGTGCGTTGCGCCGCAATAAGCTGCGCTCCAGCCTCACCGCACTGGGCATCATCATTGGCGTTGCTTCCGTAGTGGCCATGGTCGCGGTGGGCAATGGAGCCCAAGTGCGCATCGAATCCCAAGTCTCTGCTCTCGGTCAGAACCTGCTGACGGTTTTCGCCGGCAGCCGCCGTACTGGCGGCGTGAATTCGGGGCTGGGCAGCGCGAGCGCGATCACGCTATCCGATGCAGAGGCCATTCGTCGCGAGGTCACGGATGTCGTCGCGATTAGTCCAGAAGACAGCACCACGGCTCAGGCCATCAGCAACGGCCGAAACTGGTCGACAACGATCGCCGGCGAATCACCTGATTATCTGACGATTCGCGACTGGAAATTGGAATCTGGCTCAATGTTTACAGAGCGCGAAGTGCGCAGTGCCGCCAAGGTTGCCGTGATCGGGTCAAAGACCGCCAATGAACTCTTCGGACCTCTCGATCCGGTTGGCCAGACCGTGCGGATGCAGAACATTCCATTCGTCATCGTCGGATTGCTCGCAAGTAAGGGCGCCGGAATGGGTGGCCAGAACCAGGACGACCGCATCATCATTCCCTATACAACCGCCATGAAGCGGATCACCGGCGACAAATATCTGCGTTCGATCAACGTCCAGATTGCAGGTGCGGACCGGATGGAGAGCGCTCAACAACAGATCACAAGTCTGCTCCGCCAGCGGCACCGGCTGGCCGAGGGGAGCGATGATGACTTCAACATTCTCAATCAGAAAGAGATCGCTGACACAGTGAACTCCATTTCTACCGTCATTACCTTACTGCTGGGCGCCATTGCCGGGATCTCGTTGCTCGTCGGAGGCATTGGGATCATGAACATCATGCTTGTGAGCGTGACGGAACGGACGCGTGAGATCGGCATTCGCATCGCTGTCGGAGGACAAACGAACGATATCATGATGCAGTTCCTCATCGAGGCGATCACGCTGAGCTTGCTCGGAGGGTTGATCGGTGTTTTGGTTGGTCTCGGCGCTTCAAAATTGGTCGGGGTCTTCGCTGACTTCAAGGCGATCGTTTCCGCCGGTTCAGTTATGCTCGCCTTCGCTGTTAGCTTTGGAATTGGTGTGTTCTTCGGGTTTTACCCTGCTCGAAGAGCCGCCATCCTCGATCCCATCGAAGCCCTGCACTACGAATGAACTGCGTGCGTTTGCCTCGTCGATCGCGACGGAGCGATACACTTTCTCCCAATTTCCTTCCCGCAGGCGGAGATTTCGCCGCAGCTATAGCAGTAGTTGCTCGGCTTCGGAGCGAATGCTCAGAAGATTCCCGCGATTGTCTCGTTGAAAACACTGGGCATTCGCGACACCCTCGCTCGCTTTGCTCGCGAGGGTCCTGGAATCCGTACTACGTTTCTTGAGGGACACAAAATCGTCGTCTGTAAGCGTCAGCTGGAAAGGTTTGGGGTGGGCGCCAAATCACATTTCACAAATTAGGGCTGTGATGTAGACTCTCTCGTGCCGGCCAGTACAAAAACTCGGGGTGGTCATGGCCATGGATACAGCTATTGAATTTAGGGAGAATAGCATGCAAACCGCTCCTCTGAGGTTCCGAGAGCTTGCCGTATTAGTCTTGATTATGTTGGCGACGGGATTTACGGCCTTTGCCGCCGATATTGACGGTACATGGACGGCAACGTTTGACACCCAAATCGGTGAACAACATTACACCTACACATTCAAGGCCGATGGAGACAAACTGACTGGAACCGCCAAAAACGATATGGGTGAAACGCCGATAGAAGATGGAACCATCAAGGGCAATGACATCAGCTTTACGGAGAACCTGAAGTTTGAAGGGCAGACTATCCCAATTAAGTACAAAGGACAACTGGCTGGGGATCAGATTAACTTCACGCGTGAGGTCGGGACTTTTGCCACGGAGAAGCTGGTGGCCAAGCGGTTGGGGGCAGACGACTGTAAGCCCTCGTCCCTGAATATCCCCGGCGCGAAGTATCCGTGTGTTTATCCGGACGGCCGGGCGAAATTCCGCGTCATGGCGCCGGACGCCCACCAGGTGCAGGTCGGAATCGGGAAGCCCTACGACATGGTCAAAGGAGACGACGGGGCATGGACCGTTACGACGGCGCCGCTAATGGTGGGCTTCCACTATTACTCACTGGCTGTGGACGGCGCCGTGGAGGCTGACTCCTCGACTCGGACGTTTTTCGGTTCCGGTTGGGACAACAGCGGGATTGAAATTCCCGAAGCGGCGGATGTGGATTACTACCTGCCGAAAGATGTACCGCACGGCCAGGTGAGCCAGCGCTGGTATTACTCGAAGGTCACCGGGCAGTGGCGGCGGTGCTACGTGTACACGCCGCCCGACTATGACGCCGGCAAAACGCGCTATCCCGTTCTGTATTTGATGCACGGCTGGGGAGAGAACGAACAGGGCTGGCACACCCAGGGGCATGCGGATCTCATCCTGGACAACCTGATTGCGGCGAAGAAAGCCAGGCCGATGATCATCGTCATGGACAATCTGAACGCCGTCAAGCCGGGCGAAGACGGGACGATCTTCACCTCCAGCGGACTGCGGCCCCCGCCAAGACCGGCCACTCCACCCGCCGCCGGAGGGCAGGCAACGCCTCCGCCGCCAGCACGTAGCGGCTTGGCCAGCTTCACCGGCGCGACCTTCACCGAAATGATGCTCACCGATCTGATTCCCATGATCGAGAGGACTTATCGGGTGCTACCCGGGCGGGAGAATCGTGCCATGGCCGGGCTGTCGATGGGAGGTTTTCAGACGTTCCTCACGACGCTGTCGCACCTGGACCAGTTCGCTTATATCGGCGGCTTCAGTGGCAGCACCGGCGGCTTTGGCGGCACGTTCGATCCGAAAACCTCGAATAACGGCGTGTTTGCCGACGCCGCAGCGTTCAACCAGAAAGTGAAAGTCCTTTTTCTGGGGATCGGCTCCGTGGAAGGCCCCGGGGCGAGGAATTTCAGCGAGCAGCTAACCCAGGCCGGAATCCACAACGTCTTCTTCGAGTCTCCCGGCACGGCCCACGAGTGGCTGACGTGGCGCCGGTGCCTGAAGGAGTTCGCGCCCCTGCTCTTCTGGTAACAGGCCGGACGCAGGGGTGTCGTTCGCCAAGTCGTTGTCTCGTACATTAAGAGGATTTCTTCCCGTATGGCGCAAGCTCTTCGGTTGGGGATTGCAGGCTGATTCGTCGGCCGGCGAAAGATGCTCGCAGAAGATATGAACCGTCCTTGGCCGGGTTACAAGCAAAAGCGTTTGGTCAACAGAAAATGGTTCTTGAGTCTATGCTGCCACCGCATAACGATGGTGCAGCCCGCCGAGTCTCGGAAAGGATTGCATCTTGTTTTCACGCGCAAAGCGAATTGCGGTAGGCCGACCTGCTGGCGTGTCCTTCGCGAGTCCAAGATGAGTCCGGTCCTCATGGTAGTAGAGCACGTAGGAAGACATCAGCCGTTTGAGATGCTGCTCATTCAGGATGATCACCTGGTCCAGCAAGTCGCGTCGGCAACTTCCCGCCCAGCGCTCAGCCACACCGTTCTGCCACGGACAGCCAAAGGCCGCGCGAGTTGGTTGGCTTCCCATGGCCCTCACAGCCGAAACCACATCGGCGCCAAACTTTGCGTCGCGATCGAATAGCAAGAATCTTTGCGGCTCTTTGTAGGCCCAAGCTTCCCGCAATTGCTGTGCTACCCAAAGCGCATTGGCATTTCGCGTTACATTGAAATGTAGAATCTTACGCCGGTCGTGGCCGATGACGAAAAAACAGTACAGAACACCAAAGGTGAGCGTTGGGACGGTGAAGAAGTCCATCGCCGCAATGGCCTCGCGATGATTTCTGAGGAACGTCAGCCATCGCTTCACAGAATCGGGATCTCTCGGGGCTCGCCGGATCCATCGCGAGACTCTCCTTTCCGAGAGATCGAATCCCAGTTTAAGCAGTTCCCCGTGAATGCGCGGTGCTCCCCAGCTCGGATTCTCGGCGACCATTCGGAAAATCAGGTCACGAACTTCCTTAGAAATGTGTTTCCTCCCACCCGCTCGTCGCACCATCGAGATAGCGCGCCAATAGAGCGCAAATCCAGTCCGATGCCACCGAACCATAGTCTCTGGGCTGACGACAATGAGGGCCTGCTTCCAACCAGACCAAAACCGGTGCGCGAGAATCCAGAAGAACCAATCGAGCACGTTCAGCCGGGGCCTCGGGTGTTTGCGCTTGAGAACGGCGAGCTGCTGCCGGAGAACGAGATTTTCGAGTAGTAAGCTCCGGCGATTACGAAAGGAACGAGGAAAAGAACTCAGTAGCAATCCAATGGTCTGCACCATGTTCGAGTGCTATCGCAAACTGGCTGTGGAAGACAACGCTCTATGTTGTTGATTTCAAACGCGGACAGAGTTTTGGCGAGGGACAAGTTCACTTGAGCTTATGTAGCCGAAGCATAATCACACCATGAGCCGGCACCGCTTCGGAAAACACCTCCGAGGTGGTTCCGCGGTCTTCATGAGCCCAAAGATCGCGCACAGCCTGATCTTTGTCGATGCCCAACGCCTTCCACGAGACCACAGTACGCATCTGTTGAATACTGTGATTGAAAATCGCGACCGCGGTGTTTCCAGAAACCAATGGCTTCTCCCAAATCTCAATTGCCCCGGTACTACTGGCCCGTTTCCCCCCGATGCCCATCGAATCCTGATCAACAGCGATCACTTCTTTATTCTGCAGGATCGCAGCGATATCTGGACTCATGTTGCGGATGTCGTTTCCGGAGATAAGAGGAGCAGCGATCATCGCCCACAGGCTGAAGTGGGTCTTGTATTCGTCGGTCGACATACCTCCGTTCCCGACCTCGAGCATATCGGGATCATTCCAGTGGCCGGGGCCAGCAAACTCCGCGAGGTCGGATTGCGAAAAGCCGATCTTCGCCATGGAGTCGAACCGATCGAAGATATCCCCGGTCGTGCGCCAGAGGTTCGCCCCAATCTGAGGACCCCATTTTTCAACTTCAGCGCGACCATACTGGCAAAGCGCATACACGATAGGCCGCCCGGTTCTCTCGAGCGCCTCGCCCATCTTCTGGTAAACAGCCTGCATATCGCTGTCCTTCCAGATTCGCGAGGCACTACACCAGTCGTACTTCAGATAATCCATGCCCCACGCCGCATACAACTTCGCGTCCTGCTCCTCGTGGCCGTAGCTTCCTTCAAATCCTCCGCAGGTCCGCGGGCCGGGGGAGGAGTAGATTCCGATCTTCAATCCTTTTGAATGGACATAATCAGCGAGCGCCTTCATGTCAGGAAAGTTCGGATTCGGCGAAAGGTTCCCATCAGCATCCCGGGTACCCTGCCATCCATCGTCGATAATGACGTACTGGTAGCCGGCATCCTTCATTCCGCTCGAATCAATGGCGTCAGCGACGCCCCGAACGGTGGCGTCGTCGATGTGGGTCTGGAACTTGTTCCAGCTGTTCCAGCCCATCGGGGGCGTCTTGGCAAGTCCGTTCGCCGGGATCGGATGCAACGCGGGAAGAGCAATGTGCGGCAAGCTTGCATAATCAACAGGCGCGGTTCGGTTCGAAGCCGTCGGCGTTCCTCGCCTGGCAGTGACCGGACCCATGTGGAATGGCGGAGGTGCTCCGCCTGAACTGTCCGGCGGCCCTCCTGGCATGTCTTGCCCTCCCGGCGGTGGCGCACCCGGCCCAGGTCCTCCAGCTCCTGCTCCGGGGGGTGGTTCCGGCATCGCTGGAGTAAGGACAAGAGTATCTCCAACGATCTTGCCTGTGACCTCACGCTTCTGAATGTCGCCGAACGCTTCCAGTTCGACCGTGAAATGAAAGCGATCGCCATTGACTTCGCCCTTCGTAATCGGCGAATCGCCGAAGGGAAGGCTTTGAGTCCCGGTAATCTTCCCGTTGCTGACCTTGAGCTTGTAGATGATTTCCATCTCGCCCATGGGCGACGTCATCTTGGCAATCCAGGTTCCGGAAATATCGAAGATAGCCGGCGTTGCGTTTGTCTGGCCATCTCGCGGCCTCGTAGTCTCGGCTTGATAGAGGGGCGGTTCGGCGTTTGCATTCGCGATTGCCGCGAAGCAAATGATCGCGGCTGCACAGGCCAATATCCGGTTCATTTACTCCTCCAAAAGTGACCAGTTGGCGGCGTCCACTTCAGCATTGCTCCCCGAGGGCCATGCGAAGCCAGATAATGCCTTGGGGCATACCAGATTTGGAATGTGGTAATTTTGCCGCCAAGAACACCAGAAAGATTCTTCACCATTCTCCTGTAAACAGGGATTTCCATTCTGGCTTCCCAGTCGCCGCAAGAATACGCTCTTGAGCCGTTCTTGCCAAATGATTTTCCGAGAGTGGTTCTGCGAGTGGCCCCCGATGTGCCCCAGAGGCTGAAACTCCGGCCCGTTCCCAAGCGTCGAGCGCAGACAGCCCTTTCCGCGAGCAATTTCTCAGACACCTTTCCTCCATCTCCCGCTTCAGCACCCAGGCCGTATGGTCAAAAAACTCGTCATGCCCGTCATCCTAAGCAGGAACCTCACTTCTGACGCAGGTTCATGATAAATCAGGCTCGGCAGATCCTTTGCTTGGGCCAGATTGCATGCGTCCTTGTGTATAGGTGATGAATGCCAAGCAGGATCTCCGCTGTCCCAGCCCTTACGCTGCCTCTCGGTCGTGGTACTTCAGCAGGCCGCCTAGCCGCTCCGGACATCGCACGGCTCCGTCTTTCTTCCTTCTGGCCTCTGTTTGGGCGGGAAACAAGATCCGATTCTCTTTACCCTGGTGGTTGCGCTCCTCATGCAATCAAAATCCCGGATCGACAGATACCATGCTGAACACGTGTTATCAGCGTTATCTGTCAGGGAGTTGTGTGTAAGTATCGAAGAATACGTGCTGGATGACCAGGTGCCTCTCTCCACGATGACGAATGTGATCGCCTCCAGGCGGGATTTCACGACCCAAAGCCACCCGTTACCGGGGCTGGTCCCACAAGAAATCTTCGAGCAAGCCTTCGGTTTTAGTTACGATTATCTATACTAACCAGGGGTAGGAAAGGAAGGGCTCTGCAGGGAACGCCCTTCAGTCTCGGGTAATTAGGTTATGCCGCTGATGTTGATGGTCAGATGCTCAACGGACGAGCAGGTGATCCCGGTCGTATATGACAGTCCTTCTGGCCAGGATATTAAGAAATCAGCATCGGCACTGGATGCCTCATCCAGTGAAACCTTGATGGGCGGGACGATAAACTCTGACCCAGGATTGACAGACAGTCCTGACGCAGCCCCAGCAGAACGGCATCAGACCGACATACGCGATAGGTATACGTTCCGACCCACGTACAAGGCACGCTGAGACAGACGGTAATGTCTCAGTGTGCCTCCTCCGCTCCTGGTGCCGTCCGAACTGTAGAACTGCTGGTCCTTGATTCTCCTGGCGGTGAACAGGTTAGTAGTCAAAAGTTCCCGTAAATCCATTTCCGTGACTCGGCAGAATTGTGTGCACAGGGCCGAGACCGGTCTCACCTACCCGCCGGACTTCCAGATCCGCAATTGAGTAATTCGGAAAAAGAACAACCCAAGGAGTGACAAATAATGATTGCAACAAAGATAGAACCCGCACTGAAGCGAATCGAAGACCTTAGCTTACGTGAGCTCGACATGGTTTATTCCCTGAGCAGGATCGGTAGGTCATACCCAGACATCGGCAAGCGATACCGAATATCGGAGAGCGACGTGAGGAAGATCGTCAATGATTACGTTCAGCTTCGGAAATTGTGCGAGGCAAGGCCAACTGATGAAAGGAAGCACGCAAATGCCGAGCTCCAGCTAACGGCCAAGAAACCACGTAAGCGTCGTTGCGATGCAATTTATGCAACGACCAAAGAGCGCCAAGCAGCATACCGTGCCAGATTGCAGGAGAGGCGTCGTGCTGGCGTACAATTCCCGTCACCGGCCCCAATCACGGATTCATCGACTCCCGTAGAAGAGGAGGTTTCCGTAACCACTGTCGTCATTTCCTAATCGTAGCCAATTCTTCGTGCTCAGATCCGCAACGTGGGATCTGGTGACGGCTGTGAAACACGGTTACGAATAGTCCGGAAATGTGGCCGAGGGAGTTACATCTAAAGCTCGCCGAGAAGTGCAGAGCGTTGCGGCTAATTCAAAATATGCGTAACAATTCCCAATTCGTCGAAATGACCAGGTATTTCTCTCTCCACGATGGCTTTGCGAGGCCTCCCGCGGGGAGGTGGGATGAGGAGATCTTCTAACGCTGAATGAACGTGGAATTTTGCAATTTCACTTCCTGACGCAAACGCCACACTCTAAAAGTCTTACAATGCTTTGTGAGGGCTCAATGAAATCGACGAGCCCGCCCATGGTTAGAACTGTCGCCGCCAGACTCTTGCGGCACTCTTCTGAACCGGCAGGCACCAATGAAGCGAAAGACCAGTGCGGCTGATTTAGGAATAGATCTGGCCTCCAAGAAAGAGGAAGAGCTCTTCAAGTGGCTTTTGGCCTGTTTGCTTTTTGGCAAGCCAATCCAAACTGCCATTGCCGAGCAAGCCTATCGGCAAATCGTCGCCGCAGGCCTTTCTAATCCCGACACCATCCTCAGAGCAGGCTGGGATGAGCTGGTTCGCCTGCTAGACGCGGCACACTATGTGCGTTATGACTTTTCCACCGCGACAAAACTTCTCGAGTTTTCAAGAGAACTGAAGCGCCGTTATGGGAATGTAAGCAATCTCGTCGCCCAATCAAAGACCCCGCGCGAGCTGTCTGCAAAGCTTCAGGAATTCAAGAACGTGGGCCCGGTAACGGCACGGGTCTTTTTGCGCGAAGTGCGCCTTCATTGGTACTCTTCTCGCGCGTCTGCAGAAACTTGAATCAGCACGAACGAGCGTATGATTACAAACCGCGCGCCGCTTCCACCAGCGATGCGGTCGCGCGGGAGAGAAATGATGAAGAAGCCCCCTGAATCGCTCTACTCGGCTAAACTGGTCGTTTCGAGAGAGGTTGGAGATTCAAGGCATGACCTGCCTTCGGCGCAGCGAGTTTGAACCTACCTACCTGGCTCTCTATAACTCCGGAGAGCTTCGGCACCGTGTCGAGCAGGGGCTCGAGCTACTTGCAAAGTGCACCCTTTGCCCGCGCGTATGCCGTGTGAACCGTCTAGTTGACAAGTTCGCCGTGTGCAAGACAGGACGCTACGCGGTGGTGAGCAACTTCTTCCCTCACACGGGAGAAGAAGACTGCCTGCGCGGCTGGCGTGGTTCGGGCACAATATTCTTTTGCTGGTGTAACTTGCGGTGTGTCTTTTGCCAAAACTATGACATTAGTTGGGAAGGTGGCGGCCGCCGCGTGCCGCCCGAGGCTCTGGCCGCGATGATGATCCGGCTCCAGGAGCAAGGCTGCCACAACCTCAACCTCGTCACACCGGAGCACGTCGTTCCTCAGATTCTAGAGGCTCTGCCGCTGGCCATTCAGAAAGGGTTGCGCCTGCCACTGGTTTACAACACTGGCGCTTATGATTCACTCGATTCCCTTCGGTTGCTTAACGGAGTCGTGGACGTCTATATGCCCGATTTCAAGTTCTGGGATGCGGACCTGGCGCGTCGCTACTTGAAGGCCCCAGATTATCCTGAAGTCGCGCGTCGGACGATCAAAGCCATGCACGAGCAGGTTGGCACACTCAGCTTCGATGAAAAGGGGCTGGCGCTGCGTGGCGTCCTCCTGCGGCACCTCGTGATGCCAGGAGGTATCGCCGGCACTCAGGAAATCATGCGGTGGGTTGCACTGGAGTTGAGTCCCAACACCTTCGTAAATCTGATGGGACAGTATTATCCCGGCGGAAAGGTGTCAAAAAAGGAGTACGAGGAGATCAACCGCTGCATCAGCCTAGAAGAATTCCAAAAAGCAATCGAAAGTACGCGCGCTGCGGGACTCACCAATGTCTGGGTGGACAATCGCCATGTGGACCCAGAGCACAACGCGTAGCGTTGATCGCCCGTAGAAGGTCCGGTGCATCGGTCATGCAGGTTGACGCCAAGAGCCGCTGCGAAGCTGGGGAAGTAATCTGTGTCGGCCTGCGCTTTGCCGGTGCCTAGCCTGGAAACGAATTTTGCCCGGCTACCGCTTGTAACCAATCCCCCGCAACAGATCGTGCCAAGCGATATCACGTCCATTAAACAAGACAGTGGCATCCCAAGTCCTCATAAGTCGCGAAACCGGACATCTGCCGTACCATTACCCAGTTGTCCGGTTACGGCGTTAATCGGGCACTGGCGCGGCATGTGGGCCACACCGCAGTTTGGTTTGCCGAACGAGCTAGGCATGAAGAAGCAATCCCACGGCCCCGAATGGCACTTCAGAGCAATACCTAGCAAAGCTCCGGGCTGGTTAGCCGTCACAGCCAAGCCTCCCACATCGGCGTATGTGTGTTCTATGCGACGAACCATTTCTTTCACGCTGAACAGCAAACCTACCCATCTGGAGGCCGACGACGAGCGCATGCTGCTCTGGGTGCTGCGCTACGATCTCGGCCTCACCGGAACCAAGTACGGCTGCGGCCAGGGCCTCTGCGGCGCCTGCACCGTCGTCGTGGAAAACGAAGCGGTACGGGCCTGCGCGACAACTCTACGCGACGTAGCCGGAAAGTCGGTCCTCACCATCGAAGGGCTCGAACAAGAAGGGAAGCTGCATCCCCTTCAGCAGGCCTTTCTGCGGCACAACGCCTTTCAATGCGGCTACTGCACGCCGGGGATGATCCTGAGCGCCTACGCTTTGCTTCGAAACACGCCTCAGCCCACGGAAGAGCAGATCCGAAAACACATGGACGACAACTTGTGTCGCTGCGGCAGCCACACCCGTGTCGTCGAAGCCATTCAGGAAGCGGCAAAGGAGCGTGCGTGATGAGCGCTCAAGAGAAACTGGCGAATGAAGCCAACGCGACGATGACCGATACCGCGCCAGTGTCCCGGCGCGAATTTCTGGGGCTGACCGGCTCGGGGCTATTCGTCTTTTTCTGGGCAGGGCCGGGCGGGTTTTTTCAGGAGACAGCACACCCCAGCCAGCGGTCCGGCTATCCCGAAGACTTCAACGCCTATCTACGAATTGCACCTGACGGGCGCGTGACCTGCCTCGTCGGCAAGATCGAAATGGGCGAAGGCGTGATGACCTCTCTGCCGATGATGCTCGCGGACGAACTCGACGTTGCTCTGGATTCCATGGACATCGTGATGGGCGACACCGATCTCTGCCCGTGGGACATGGGCACATTCGGATCGTTAAGTACTCGCCAGTTTGGACCCATCTTGCGCAAAGCGGGGGCCGAAGCTCGAGCTGTCCTGCTCCAAATGGCGGCGGAACGTCTCAACGCGCCGGTCGAGCGGCTGAACACGAAAGACGGGGTGGTGAGTGATCCGCCCACCGGGAATCATGTGAGCTACGGGGAACTGGTCCAGGGTAAGCGCATCGAGCGGCACCTCGATAAGGACAAGGTGGTCGTGAAGCCCGCCTCCGCGCTCAAGATTTGGGGGCAATCCCCGGTGCGGCGAGATGGCCTGGACAAGGTCACGGGAAAAGGCAAATTCGCCGCGGACTTCGTGCTGCCCGGCATGCTGCACGCGCGCATGCTCCGGCCACCGGCTCACGGCGCAACACTCAAGCATGTGGATACCAGCGCCGCCGAGAAGATCGAAGGTGTGCGCGTTATCCGCGATGGTGAGCTGATTGCCGTGCTGCACACCCATCGCGACGTGGCGGACAGCGCGAAGTCGCTGATCAAGGCAGAGTATGACGTTCCGCCGGTTACCGTGGATGACCGGACGATCTTCGATCACTTGCTGAAACACGCGCCGCAACCTCAGGTTGTAGACGAAAGCGGTGACCTCAAGCAGGGCGAGAAGCTTTCGACAACAATCGTTGAGGAAACCTATCTGAATAGTTACGTCTCGCATGCGCCGATCGAGCCGCATTCCGCCACGGCGGCGATGGAGAATGGCCGAATCACGGTTTGGGCGGGAACGCAGACGCCTTTCCCGGTAAAACAGGAAGTGGCGGAGGCACTGCGATTGCCACCAGAGAAAGTGCACATCATTGTGCC
>Ga0187878_1001644_pt1 | contig 21350 bp, 16 predicted proteins | sample June2016WEW_17_1_FD_132979 | JGI IMG/M metagenome (GOLD analysis project Ga0187878, IMG submission 132979) | Peatland microbial communities from SPRUCE experiment site at the Marcell Experimental Forest, Minnesota, USA - June2016WEW_17_150 | ecosystem: Environmental > Terrestrial > Soil >...
CATCCCTAGATGCGAATCGCGCGCTTCGCCCTGAATTCATCGAGCGCCTGTTCAGTTCTGCCAGGCAGGCCGCACCCTACGAGATCGAGGGCCGCGAGTCTCGACACACCGGCGACGGCAGCACCCAGCACGGCCCGATTGTAAGGCAAGTGCGGGCGACGCGATAGTGTGTTTCCGACCGTCCTAGTCCAATCTGCATTGTTCCTTGCCGCTGGGTTTTCTTTGTCGGGATGCCCTTTGAGCCCCGTGATCTTCCGCTTGGCGGAGCAGCTCGCGGAGACTGAGCGTTTACAATCCGTGGTGTGGCCACTAGAATCTCTGCGATGGAATCAATCGTTCAGTTCCATAATCGGTCGGGGAAGTGGCTGCGCGGGATGATTCACCGGCCGGCCGCATTAAGGCGGCGCGTTCCGGGCGTGGTTTTCCTTCACGGCTTCACCGGCGACCGCATGGAGTCTCACTGGATCTTCATCAAGTGCGCGCGGGCCCTGGCGCAGGCCGGGATTGCCTCACTGCGATTCGACTTCTACGGTTCCGGCGAATCGGAAGGTGAATTTCGCGAGGCCACGCTGCAAGGTGAAATCGCTGACGCGCGAGACGCAGTGGAATTCTTCCAGCGTCAGAGAGGGATAGATCCCGAACGCGTCGGCCTCTGCGGACTGTCGCTGGGCGGGTGCGTGGCTGCCTGCATTGCTCACCGGGTGCGAGCCGAGGCGCTAGTCTTGTGGAGCGCCGTGGCCCATCCCGCGGTTCTGCGCGCTCTCGCTCTCGAACGCGCCAGGCCGCTTCCCAACGCCCCCGGCGCAGTGGAGTACGATGCTCGTGAGGTGTCCGCCAGATTCCTGGCGAGCGCCGCGACCATTGAGCCGCTCAAGTCCATTGGGCGCTTCAGGCGGCCTACCCTGATTATCCATGCGGGGAAGGACGAGTCCGTTCCGGTTTCTCACGCCCAGGACCTCTTTCAGGCGGCTGCCACCCGTATCAAAGAGAAGCTCATCATCCCCGGTGCCGACCACACTTTCAGTTCGCTTGCCTGGGAGGGGGAGGTAATGGCGCGCACAGTGGAGTGGTTTCGCTTACATTTGTGATGGGGTGGGAGATCGCGCGGACTTGCCCTGCGGCGTCAGTCGCGCCCCCCAAAAAGGTCACATGAGGAGACCTCGGGGGCAGGCACAGCGCACGCCTCAGCGCCTGCGCTGCCATTCGTCAATGAGGGTGTCGATATTCTGCCAGGTGCGTGACGCGTCCACCGTGATGTTGTCCACCGGCGAGAGGATGAAACCGTCCGGGCCGAGTGCCTCGATGGCCCGCCGCACCGCCGCGCGCACCTCGTCTTCCGTACCTAGTTCCACTGTCACCGCGCCTGACACCCCGCCCCAGAGGCAGATCGGGTCACCGATCCTCTCCTTAATGAGCTCCATGTCCGTGTGCGTGCCTTGGACGGGGTCAATGCCGATCAAGACATCAATACCGGCTTCCACGTAGTAGTCGAGCATCGGGGCAATGCCGCTGGAGCAGATGTAGCCGAACAGCGCGCCATGCTCGTGGGCCAACTCGACCTCACTCCTGAGCCGTGGCAGGATCACATCCCGGTAGAACCCAGGGGTCACGAAGTCACAACCTTCATACCAGGCCCGCTTGATGAACAGATCCACGGGTGCTTGCAGCACCACCGCCATGCGTTGCCGGTTCCAAGCATGAATCATGTCCAGGAGAGCGATGACCAGCCCCGGCTGGTCGTGTGTCAGCAGCATGAGGTTCTGAAATCCGCATAGCCAGCTGGCCATGTCCACGCCTACGCCCCAACCACCCGCCACCAGAACGCCCTGCTCGGCTGCGAAGGCGCGCGCTTTCTGCGCCTCACGTTCGAATTGCACAATGTCGACTGGCGCCGGAGGAGTCAGCAGGTACGACAAGGCCTCCAGCTCCTTGGCCCCGGTGAGGAGAGGCTTGAGGGCGCGCGGGACCTGATAATCGTCCACGAAGGGGAGGTGGGCACCGTGCGGCCAGTCTTCTGTGAGACGCACGCTGGTTTGCAGTTTGCCCGCCGGCGTAGTGTATTCCCTGTGCAAGCGGGGGTAGTCACCGGGGACGTCCTCTCGCCACTCGCGCGTCTCCACCGCGGGGTCAAACCGCACCGGCAAACCCCGGAGGTCTGGATGGTCCAATCGCTCCGGTCGCGGGCTGGTGGGAAGGAAGAGGAATGAGTCCAATCCCATGGCCCGTTCGGCCAGGACCAGTTGGTAAAGGTCCTCGCGGCACTGGCGACGCAGCGCCGTGAAGCTCATGAAGCAGCAGGGAATGTAGTCAGCCTGTTGGCGGTTGAGTGCTCGCAGCATCCGCTCTCTGGAAGTCAGTTGAGTCATCCGTGTGCCCCTTCTTGTAGCGGTGGTCTATAACCGCCGTTGCTTATCGTCGAGAGCCTCGGGGCTCATAGAGCGCCGCCACCGTGGCCTTGCTGGCAGGAACCGCCCGCAACGAAAAAGTGCCGGGTGAAGTTTGCCGCTACTTCCCAGCAATTTTTGCATAGCGGAGTTGTTGCCTGGCGATGTCGCGGGGATAGACGATCTCCACCTCCGCAATCTTGCCGTTGGCGCCAAAGTGCGGCAAGAGGTCGGGATTGATGCCGGTCCAGAAAATCGGCAGGTCGAGTTTCTTGTACCGTTCCACGACCTGATCACGCCAGGCGGGGTTGAAATGGATGCCGTATTCCCTGATGAGTGCTTGGCCGGCGTCGTAGTCACCCTCAGCTTTAATGCGCATCAACTCGGCAAGCAGCATACCCACCCCCTGGCGCATCTTCTCGTAATCGTTCACCACCATGTAGATCTTGCCGTCACGCTCCACGGGCTCTACGGCGCCGGTCTTGTCGCAGATGAAGTTGATGATGAGCTGTGTGCCACGCCGGTGGTCTTCCTCGATGGTGTCGCCCGTGGGGACTTCGCGGAGTTGCACGAGCGAGGCCCGCGCCTCGCTGTCGTAAGCGGCCTTGGCAACCTCGACATCCGGTATGGCGCCGATCTCGACCAGTTTCGGATCGAAAAAGTTCCACATGGCGACCAGGTCGGCGCGCGCCTCTTCCAGCGTGGAATAGTATTCCTTGAGGTAAGAGGCAGGCTCCTGCGTAAGCTGGGGATTCATCTTGCCCGAGCCGTGGCCGAGGACTTCGTGCATGGCAGTGAAGAGGTTGTCGGCCAGTTCGCGGTACTTGCGCGCCCGCTCGATTTCCTCCGCCGAGTAAGCGAACTCCTCAGTCACCTTCTCGCCGGTGGCAGCGGCCAGCGAGCGCATGGAACTGGTGAAGATGAAACTCTTGCTGCCGTAGTGGTCATGAATTTCCGCCTCATTGGGCAGGTTCTCGCCAATGGTCGAAACGTCGAAGTCGGCGGTCTCAACCACCGTCTCCACCGCCTTGGCCAGCGGCGGGTGGGGATTCTCCAGTTTGTACTGGTCGGCCCAGGGCGCGCGTTGCTCGAAGTAGCCGGCGTGGGCGGCAAAGTTCTTCATCAGCTTGTCGAGCTTCTCATCGACCACCGTCACGTACGCCTGGGCGGCTCCCTTGATGCCCCGTGCATCCTTGTAGACCTCGATGAAGCCGTGGGTGAAATCGACAGGGGAGTCCTCGCGCACCCAGTCGATATTGAACTGCCGCCAGTCGGCGGGATCACCTGTCTGGTAGTAACGGATAAGGTCGTTCAGCACCTTCTTCTGCGACGCGCCGGCGTACGGCAACCCCATCCGCAAATAGCGGATGGCACGCCCGAGTTCCGCGGCGTAAAGCCCTGGTGGGATCTTGCCGTCCGGCGTCCCGGCGCGGTAAACCTGTTCGAAGAGCTGGCCGTTCTTTTTCGCCAAGCGCGAATTGAGCGGGTAGCGCTCAGAGAACCCTGCGAGGTCGGGCAACCGCACACCCTCGTAGAGGTTGTTCGCGCTTGCCTCCAGAGGGTCCTGACCGTTCGGTGGGTTCTTAGCCGTCAGCAGGGGCTCGAAGTCGGGATCAAAAATCGGCCGGCGCAGTTCCTCCAGCTCTTTCTCCAGGCGCGCAGGCGGGCCCAATCGAGCCCGGTTCTTCAGTGCCTGCTCGGCCGCTACCCGCAGCTCCTCCGGAGAGAAGTCGGGCAGGAACTTGTGAGACGTCGAGGCGTTGCGGTTTCCACGGTTTGCCCAAAGAAGTTTGGTGTAGTCAGTGAGCTTCTTGAGCAGGCCGGGATCGATGCCCTGAGGGTGAGTCAGGATCTCTTCGAGTAAGTGCTTGATGCGGAGGCCGTAGGAAGAGTTCTGGTCGAAGACAATAGGATGGATGGCGATGGCGGCCATCGACAGCCAGTAGGCCATGATTTTGTCGTTGAGCTCCAGGTCCTTGAAGCTCTCGGCTTGAATCTGCACAAATCCCGTCGTCCCAACACGCTCGACTAGGCTTGACGGGTTCTCAAGCTCCATAGCGGCTCCCCTCGACATTGGCGCAGATAAGACAATCAAGAAGACGCACCACGTTTTGGCTGGCAAAGTTCATCTCCCTTCTTATCCCCCAGTCTGCGGCCAAGGTTATATCAAATCTTGCCCTCTGTGGGTCAAGTTTACAGTTGCGGGGAATCCGTCAGCTACAGCCCAGGCCCTTCCTCCGCGTTCTCCTTCAGACGCGCGTGAGGCCGTCTCCCGAACAATGGCGATGGTCGAGATTGTCGGAGACAAAGTGTGGGCTTCGCGCCTCTGGCTCGTGGCGTGGAGCACCATGGAGACTTTCAGCGGCCCCTGTTGTAGTACTCAGCAGGCTCGTAACCCCTTGCACCAGCTTGCCTTGCTTGCAACAAGCGCCTCTTAACACCTTCGAGCTGTTGCAGGACGCAACATGTTCCAGAAGTACAGCTATTAAGTCCGTCTGGCGCTATCTAGATCGAACCTCTCATCTGTATGGAAACAAATAGGTTAGCCTCGGCAATTGAACCATTGGAATCATGCTAAATGGCCTGTTGCGTGCTCCTGAGCGGAGTGCAAGTCGCTCTGCGTCGCCAAGAATGTAGGCCGCAGAGCCACGAGGTGCGAAATGGTCGCTCTATTGGTTCTGACAACTTTTGTGATCTTTGTTCTCGCGGACTACTACTTCCAGCGCCGTTCCCGGCAGCCGGTGGTAGCGGTGAGCTCGGTGCAGGAGCGTGAAGAAGCTCCATTCCCCATCAGCGTCGTGGGAGGCTTCAAGCTGCCCGCGCACCTTTCCTATCATCCAGGTCACGGGTGGGCAATGAAGGAAGGGAGGCAGATAGTGCGGATCGGTCTGGACGATTTTGCCGCGCGCTTGCTGGGGCAGATCGACCAGATTGACCTTCCGGCGCGCGGTCGCTGGCTGCGACAGGGCGAGAAGGGTTGGGCGCTCACGCGCGGGGACCACCGGTTCGAGATGCTCTCGCCCATCGAAGGGGAAGTGGTTGACGTGAATCTGGAAGCGATGAAAGACCCTTCGGTGCTTCGCGATGATCCTTACGGCACCGGGTGGCTGGTAGCTGTCCATGCGCCGGCAGGGGACGCGAATCTGAAGAATCTGTTGCGGGGTCGCCTGGCGCAGCGCTGGATGGAGGACTCTGTCGCGACGCTTTACAGCCGGATCGATGGAGGGACCGAGGTCCATTTGCAGGACGGCGGCCGAGCCATCCCCGACATCATCGGGCAAGTGCCCGAGCACCGCTGGGAAAAGCTCGTGCGTGAACTGTTCTTGTCCTAGCCGCGCGCGGGCTGCTTCGTTGCGCTGGCAAGGGGCGAGGGGAAGCACGCTTCGGAAGGAGACTTGACGATGGTCGCGATTTTCGTGGCACTGATGTTCATCGGACTCATCCTGCTCGATCTGGCTCTGCAGAAGGTCGAAGCACGACGTGCCGCGAGGGACTTGACCCCAGCGGCACGCACCATCGCCCCGCGCGGGCCAGCTTCTCGCACGCTGGATGGGTGGCCGGTATTGCCGGAGGGCGTTTACCTTTCCGAGGGCCATAGCTGGCTACGGCCCCAGGGGCAGGAAGCGTTTCAGGTCGGACCGGACGCCCTTGTCGGCCAAGCGCTAGGTTCAGTCACTCGTGTCGTTCCGCCCAGAGTGGGGAGCGAAGTGTGGACCGGCGCGCCACTCTTCCAGATCGAAGTCGGTGGTCGCCTACTGACTGTTGCCTCGCCGTTGACAGGAAGGGTGGTTGCGGTCAACGGCGAACTCCAGGACCGACCTGAATTGGTTCTGAGAGCACCCTATGGCGACGGGTGGGTCTGCGTGTTCCAACCCACACGCTTGGCCGAGCAGAAACCGGCGTGGCGCTTGGGAGAGAAAGCTATTGCATGGTTTGAGCAAGAGGTTCAACGCTTCAGCCAGTTTCTTTGGACACGGTTTGCCTCCGACCTCGCGCTCGGTGAGACCAGCCTGGACGGCGGCGTGCCGGCTCCAGGATCACTGAAGGAATTCGACGCAGACACCTGGAAGGCATTTGAGCTTGAGTTCCTGCGCCCGCGATAGGGAATTGCCGAAAGAGCGTGGCGGGCCGTCTGCCCCGACTGCTGGCTACTCCGCCACGCTAATCCCCCGACGGCGGGTATTGTATCGGCTACCGCTCCATTGAACATACCTTCGGCCGGGTGATTCGGTGCCTCCGCATGTCGAGACTCCTAAAGTGTCCTCCGCGTCTCGGCAAAAATGGCCACGTGTAACACCCTTCTGTTGAAATATTCGGCACTCATCGTGCTAACCAGAACAGGTGGTGCGTGAAGATTCTACAGACTTTATGTCCCTGCATCTGAAGGGGTCGGAACTGGAAGCGATATGAGCAAAGCCATCCTGGTGGACACGACCCGGTGTATCGGGTGTGGGGCGTGCGTAGGTGCGTGCAAGGAGGCGAACGGCCTCCCGCAGAACGAGGACAAGGAACTCTCCGCGGAGACGTTGAATGTTGTGGAGTCGCACGCGAGCGTGAATGTCCGCAAGTTTTGCATGCATTGCCAGGACCCCACATGCGCCTCGGTCTGCCCTGTGGGGGCATTGCGGAAGACCGCAGCCGGGCCAGTGATCTACGCGGAAGACCGCTGCATGGGTTGCCGTTACTGCATGATGGCATGCCCCTTCAGCATCCCCCGCTACGAGTGGAAGGTGGCTCTGCCGAAAGTGAAGAAATGCACTATGTGCGCGCCGCGGCAAGCCAAGGGCTCGCAGCCTGCGTGCACCGAGGTCTGTCCGGTCCAGGCGAGCATTTTTGGTGAGCGTGAGAGCCTGCTACGCGAAGCGGAAAGCCGGTTGAGGCAGAACCCCACGGGCTATGTTCAACACATCTATGGACGGGATGAGGTGGGCGGCACATCGGTACTCTACCTGTCCGCGATGCCTTTTGATGCGCTTGGGTTTCCCGCCAACGTCCCGCATGACCCCTTACCTATGTACACCTACCGGGTCCTCTCGAAGATCCCCAACATCGTCACCGTGGGGGCGGTCCTTCTGGGAGGGATCTGGTGGATCACGAACCGGCGCGCGGAGGTAGCGCTCGCTGAGGGCGAGGAGAACGGAACGCCCAAGGGAGGGGACGGGTAACCGCCAAGCCGACTACCAGTGGCAGAGAAGGCGTGGCCACGTTGCCCCAACCCCCGGGCGGAGATTGCAGATGAATTGGTCGAACCTACCAAAGGTCACTTTCTGGCGCGCAGTCTTAGTGGTGATTCTCAGCACGGGTTTCTACTCGACGCTACTCCGCTTCACTCAGGGCTTGGGCGCAGCGACCGCCCTGAGCGACCGTTTCCCCTGGGGGCTGTGGATCGGTTTCGATGTGCTGTGCGGCGTGGGGTTGGCGGCGGGGGGCTTCACCCTGGCCGCGGTCGTTTACATCTTTCACCTCAAGCGATTCCATCCTATCCTTCGTCCCACCATCTTGACGGCCTTCCTGGGTTACGCACTGGTCGCGGTGGCGTTGCTTTACGACCTGGGGCGGCCTTACAGGATCTGGCACCCCTTGGTGATGTGGAATCCCCGCTCGGTGATGTTCGAAGTCGCGTGGTGCGTGATGCTTTATCTCACGGTGCTGGCCCTGGAGTTTTCGCCCGTAGTGCTGGAGCGTTTCCGGCTGGAAAAACCCCTGAAGATCATCACGTCCTTCACGATTCCTCTGGTGATTGCCGGGGTGCTGCTCTCGACCCTGCACCAGTCTTCACTGGGCAGCCTTTTTTTGATTGTGCCCTCCAAGCTGCACCCGTACTGGTACTCCGCCTTGTTGCCGGTGTTCTTTTTCGTCTCCGCGGTCGGGGTAGGGCTGGCGATGGTGATCTTCGAGTCCAACTTGAGCGCCCGGGCGTTTGGGCGGGAAATTGAGATGCCGCTCCTCGTGGATCTGGGTAAGGGAATGGTCGTGGTGCTGGCCTTCTACGGGCTGATGCGCTTCCAGGACCTGGCCAGCCACGGTACCTTGCGCTACCTGCGTGAGCCTTCGACGGAAACCGTCTTATTCGTCTTGGAGATTGCCTTGGGGCTTGTGATTCCGCTGGGCCTGTTGGCTTTCCGCCGAGTGCGGGAGAGCCGGGAAGGGTTGTTTGCTGCCGCAGTTCTGGTGATTGCGGGATTCATCCTCAACCGCCTGAATGTTTCTATCACCGGCCTGGAAACATCGTCGGGGACACATTACTTTCCCAAGTGGACCGAGATCTCTGTGACGTTATCGTTGGTGAGCGCGGGCTTCCTGTGCTTCGCATTGGCAGTTCGCTACTTCGACGTGTTTGAGCCGCGACGGGCGGTTGCAGTGGCCCAGCGGCGTCGTGCAGAGTCGACGGCTCCTATATCAGTGATCTGAGTTCGCATTCGGACGGCAGGGGAGAAGAAAAAGGAAAGAGCATGCGACGGCTGACCACCGGCCTGGCGACGAAGCTGACGGCTTGCATCGTCGGCAGCATGGTGTTGCTGTTTGGCTTTCTCGGGTATCTCAACGTTCGCCTCCATCGCCAGCACCTGGAGGAGATGGTCTTCCTGAGCGCCGACCGCATCAGCGACCTCATCCGGCGCAGCATCCGCTACTCCATGCTCCGCGACCAGCGGGAAGAGGTCTTCCAGATCATCAACACCATCGGGCACCAACCCGGCATCAGTAAGATCCGAATCTTCAACAAGGAAGGCAAGATCACCTTCTCTACCGACCCCCAGGAACTCGGCCAGTTCGTAGATAAGAAGGCGGAGGCTTGCTACGCCTGCCATGCCCAGGCGCAGCCGCTGAGGCGCCTGGATCGTCCCGACCGGATGCGCATTTATGTGGCCCGGAACGGCGGGCGGGTGCTGGGACTGATCAGCCCCATTGAGAACGAGCCGGATTGCTCGAATGCTGCCTGCCATGCGCACTCGACAGTCGACAATCAGGTGCTCGGCGTGCTCGACACGGATCTCTCGTTAAGTGCGGTTGACCACAGCCTGGTGGTCCACCAGCGGAAGCTGGCCTTCTTTACTGGACTTTCCATCCTGACCGTCAGCTTGATTTCGGTAGTGTTGATTTGGCTGATGGTGCAGAAGCCGGTGCGGGCGCTGACGGAGGGGACGCGCCACGTGGCCGAAGGCGACCTGGACCACACGATTTCGGTGACGAGTGCCGATGAGATCGGGAGCCTGGCAGCTTCCTTTAACCACATGACTGCCGAGCTCAAGAAGGCGCAGCAGGAGATATTGGAATGGACGCGGACCCTGGAAGAACGCGTCCGGCAGAAGACCAGCGAGCTCGAGCGCGCTTACAAGCACCTGGTCCAGGCGGAGAGGATGGTCTCGTTGGGCAAGCTCGCCGCCGTCGTAGCGCATGAAATCAACAATCCTCTGGCGGGCATCCTGACCTATACGAAGCTCGTCTCCCGGATGGCGGACAAGGGCTTCAACGGCAGCGAGCGGCTGGGCGAGGCGAAGAACTACCTGCAGATCGTCGAAGGTGAGAGCCGGCGTTGCGGCGCCATCGTGAAGAACCTCCTCACTTTCGCCCGCCAGGCGCCTCTGAACCCGCAGAAGAACGACCTGAATGCAATTGTCGAGCGCTGTCTGCTGCTGGTGGGACATCAATTGGAACTGCAGTCCATCGACCTGGAGAAGACCCTGGCTCCCGACCTCCCCTCACTCTACTGCGACGCCAGCCAGGTGCAGCAGGCTTTGCTTGCCTTGCTGATGAACGCCGTCGAGGCCATGCCGCACGGCGGGCGGCTGAGAGTCTTGACCTCGTTTGACTCCAGGCATCGCGCGGGCCGCGTGCTGATCAGTGATGAGGGTCCCGGCATCCCGGAGGAAGTCTTGCCCCACATCTTCGAACCTTTCTTCACGACCAAGGAGGAGGGCAAGGGGGTCGGTCTGGGGCTGGCGATCGCTTTTGGAATCATCCAGCAGCATGGGGGAAACGTCGAGGTGGCTTCCACGCCGCAGAAGGGCACGACCTTTGCCGTGATCCTGCCGGAGGAGGCGCAAATCGGTGGCAGGGTGAGACTCCTTCCTGTCGAACGAGCCGAGGAGGTCGAGTAACGGCATCAAGGCCCAAGGTTCCGCGCTGTGTTTCGCGAGAGCTGGTCAGGAGAGCATCATGAATGCCAAAGCCAGTATTTTGATCGTGGACGACGAGACGGTCGTCCGGGACTCGCTGGGGAAGTGGTTCGAGGAGGAAGGCTACACTGTGGACACTGCCTCGACCGCCCGTGAGGCACTGCTCAAGCTGCCCGCTCAGCGCTGGGACCTGTCCTTGGTGGACATCAAGATGCCCGGCATGGACGGCTTGGAACTGTCGCGAAAGATCCACGAGGTTGACCCGGAAACCATCGTCATTATCATGACCGGCTACGCGTCAGTGGAGACGGCAGTCCAGGCGCTGAAAGACGGAGCCTACGACTACATCACGAAACCCTTTGACCCGGATGACTTGGCGCACGTGATCCGCAAGGCTCTCGAACACCGCCGCATGAAGGAGGAAAACATCCGGCTGCGCGAGAGCCTGGAGGAGATCCAGGGCGTGGAACTGGTGGGGCAGAGTCCGCCCATGCAGAAGGTGCTGGAGATGGTACGCACCGTCGCGCCCACTGACACCACCGTCCTCATCACGGGCGAGAGCGGCACCGGCAAGGAACTGGTGGCGCGGGCCGTCCACAACTTGAGTCCTCGGCGCTTCATGCCCTTGGTGGTCATCCACTGCGGGGCGCTGACCGAAACCCTGCTCGAAAGCGAACTCTTCGGGCACGAGAAGGGCGCGTTCACCGGAGCGCAATATCGCAAGAAGGGCAAGTTTGAAGTCGCCGAGGGCGGCACCGTCTTCCTGGATGAAATCAGCGACATCAGTCTGAAGACGCAAACTGATCTGCTCCGCGTCCTGCAAGAGAGAGAAATCACCCGGGTGGGTGGAACCCAGACCATCCAGGTGGATTTCCGGGCTGTTGCTGCCACGAACCGAGATCTCGAGGCCAAGGTCAAGGAGGGCACTTTCCGCCCCGACCTCTTCTACCGGTTGAATGTGTTTGAGATCCGGCTTCCCTCCTTGCGCGAGCGCCGGGAAGATATCCCCTTGCTAGTGGACCATTTCATTCGCAAATACGCCCGGGCCATGAATAGACGTTTCACTTCCATTAGCAGGCCCGCGGTGGACATCCTGATGCACTACGATTGGCCGGGGAACGTTCGGGAACTGGAAAACGCCATCGAGCGTGCCATGGTCATCGGCCGGGAGCCGGAAATCCAGGTTTCGGACTTCCCGCTCCAGGTCAGCTCCGGTACCCCGCCGCCCGAGGGACAGACGCTGGACGACGTGGAACGCGCGCATATCGTCAAGGTCCTCGAGGGCTGCAATTGGAACCAGAGCTTGGCGGCCAGGATCCTCAAGATCGATCGGGTCACGCTGTACAACAAGATCAAGAAGTATGGGTTCAAGAAAGCTGGCTCCGCAGCGTCATGAGAATCGTCTCTCTCGTTCCGGTCGGAGAAGTTACCCGGACCTACCTCGAATCGCTTGCCGAGGGTTTGGCGCCGCTACTACGGGTGGCGTGCTCCATTCACGCAGAAAGCCTCGACGTCGCCTTTGCCTTTGATTCCTTGCGTGGGCAATATCACTCCACCGAAATCCTGCGGCGCTTGACCAGACGACCCGTGGTCGAGACTTGGCGGCTGCTGGCGGTGACCGAAGCAGACCTCTACATCCCGATTCTTACCTTTGTCTTCGGCGAGGCCCAGCTCGGGCTGTCATCGGCGGGCGCCGCCGCGCTCGTGTCGATGCACCGGCTCCGCCAGGAATTCTACGGAATGCCTCCTGACCCCGAGCTCCTTTCCCAGCGGCTGCTGAAAGAATCGCTCCATGAATTGGGCCACACGGTGGGATTGCGGCACTGCCCGGACTATCGCTGCGTGATGAGCTCCTCCCACTCGGTGGAGAACATCGACCTGAAACTCGCCCAGTTCTGCCGGTCGTGCGCCGCGGCCCTCTGACGAGCAAGCGCCTACCCTCCCGGCACCACTATCCGTCCTAGCCTTGACGTTCTTGCGCTCCGGATGCAGGATTGCTTTAGAGACGGCGAGGAACCGAATTCCTCCCCGTGGCCTGAGAAACGCAGAGGCGGCAGATAGATGACGCGGTTCAGCGAATACTTGGCGTCACAGCAGGGTAGGGTCGAGGCGCTGGCCGCGATTGCTGAGCCCTTGCGCTCCATCGAGTCAATTGTCCAAGTTGCCGAAACCTCCGGTGGCCTGGAAACTGAGGACGCTGCCTCCTTGCTGGCCTGGGGGCGAGACCCGAGTGCCTGTGCCGAGATCCAGAGTGCGGCCGGTCAGCTTCGCAGCCGGGTGGCGGGAAACACGCTGGAGTTCGTCATCCCCGAGTATCTCACCAGCTTTTGCCAGAACGACTGCCTCTATTGCGGCTACCGCAAGTCGAATCCTTTGGCGGAGCGGACTCGGCTGAGCTTGGACGAGTACGAGCGGGAGCTCGACTTGATACTCTCTTGGGGACACCGGCAGATTGAACTCGTGCTGGCGGAGGATGCCGAGTTTGGCCCTGAGCCACTGGCTCCTTATGTCGAGCTGACGAAGAGGAAGTTGGAAACCCTCGGTGGCGGGCTGGTCGCACTGAACGCTCCAGCTTACGAGGAAGAGGACTATCGCCGATTACGCGCGGCGGGTCTTGACTGGGTCGCGTTGTGGCAGGAGACCTACGACCAGCCGCACTTTGACCGCTGGCATAATCCGGGCTCACCCAAGCGGCACTACGAGTTTCGGCTCGACGTCTGGGACCGCGCCATCGCCGCGGGCTTCACCCGTGTGGCTTTGGGAGTGCTCTTCAGCCTGTACGACTGGCGCTATGACGTCTTGGCCTTGGTCGAACACGGGAACTACCTGCGCCGGACTTATGGCCTCGAGCCGCACGCGCTGGGCATTCCCCGCCTGAAGTCGGCCCGCGGTGTGCTCGCCTCGCAGAAGCCTTCCCGATTTAGCGTCTCCGACGAGGACTACGCGCTGGCCGTGAGCGTTTATCACCTAGCATTTCCGCGCACGCGGCTGTTCTTCAATACGCGCGAGACGTACGAGTTCAACCTGTCCATGGTTGCCGGGGGCGACCTGTTCACGGTGGACTGTGAGACCCTGCCGGGTGCCTATCTGCGCGGGCGGCTGCCTGGGCAGTTTGCAACACACTACTACCCGCCCCGACGGGAGGTGGTAGCGACCTTCGAGCAGCGGGGTTTTGCCTGCCGCTATCTGGCGCCGGAGGATGGGTTCGTAGGTGTGCCGGCGAAGGCGCGAGAGCCTCTCGTGGCCCCTGACTTGGAGCGGTGGGCTGAAGAACATCGCCAGATTCGCAGCCGCCTGGAAGAGTGGGAGGAGCTCTTGGAAAAGCTGAAAGCAACTCCGGCGAGCGAGCATCAGGCAGCGGCTGCGGCTCTGCGGGAGATTCTTACCTTCTTCGAAACCGTCGCCTTCAGGCATTTCCGCTACGAGGAGACAATCCTCTTTGCAGCTTTGGGACAGCAGGCTGAAAGCGCGGTTGAAGTCTCCGAGCTGCGGCAAGGCCACGAGCGCTTCGGCGTTGACTTGGACAGATTCCAGAGGCAGGTGAGCTCTTACGAACTCTCCGGTGATCCCAGCGCGCTTCTGACACTGGGGTCTCGGATCATTCGCGAGCTCCGCGCGCACCTTGAGTTGGAAGAGAAGCTGCTGGGAAACCTGTTCGAAATCGGCAAGAATCGCAAACTGCAAACAAATTGTACTTGAAGCGCGAACCTCACTATCTAAGGAGTCTGGCCGCCATGCATTATTTCCTTCGAGTTCTCGACCGAGTTCGTCACTCTTCTGTGATTGTTGTTCCGCTTCTCCTGTTGTTGGCTGGGGCTTCTCAGCCCGGGTCCCTGCGGGCGGTGGATTGGTCAACACTGTTCACGGCCCAGGATGTGCGCGACCGACTTTCGACCGCCGAGGGCCGCGCCGCCGCCCTGGAGTTCTGTCACAAGATGGGCATCAGCAAGGTTTACGTCGAGGCATTTCGCGACGGCTATCAGGCCGACGCGGAAGCGCTCAAGACGGCGCGCGCTTTCTTCCGGCAGGCGGGACTCAAGGTCTCCGGCTGCGTCACCACCACGCGCTTTGGGAAGGCGACCAGCGGTTGGGACGTGGGGACTTGCTACACTAACCGTGCCAACCAGGAACGGCTGGCCGCGATCTTCCGTTTTGTGGCGCAGTTCTTCGATGAAGTCATGATTGACGATTTCTTTTTCACGGACTGCGAATGCTCGGAGTGCGCAGCGGCGCGGGGGGCGATGAGCTGGCGGCAATACCGCGAGAAGTTAATGCTTGAAGTCAGCCGCGAGCGCGTGCTCGGTCCGGCGCGTGAGGTGAATCCCAACGTCAAGATCATTCTCAAGTTCCCGCAGTGGTACGACGAGTTCCAGAACCGGGGCTACATCGCGGACAAGGAAACTGCGCTCTACGATCGCATTTGGGTGGGCACCGAATTGCGCGACCCGAGTTCCGACGAATGGGGGCACAAGCAACAATACGAAGGCTTCTTCATCTATCGCTGGCTCACCGACATTGGGAAGGAAAAGACCGGGGGCGGCTGGTTCGATCCTTACGGCACCGACCCTACATTCTATCTCGACCAGGCGCACGTGAGCGTGTTGGCCGGCGCGCCGGAGATTATGTTGTTCTGCTACGGGTCGCTGGCCTCGCCGGAATATCGCGCCCAAGTGGAGGCGTTCGCGCCACGCCGCGCGGAATTCGATGCGCTGGGCAAGCTGGTTGGGAATTGGGGCGGCATTCCCGCCTACAAGCCGCCCTCCAGCGAACCTGGTGACGAAAGTTTCCTGTTCGACCAGGTCGGCATGCTGGCGGTTCCACTTCTGCCCACCGCGCGCTTTCCCGAAGGCGCGCGCGCTGCGGTCTTCACAGTTTACGCCCTGGAGGACACGGAGTTTGTACCGAAGCTGGTGACTTTCCTCAAGGCGGGCGGTACGGCCTTTCTCAGCGAGGGCCTCGCGCATCGGCTGAACGGCGACCCTCGCTTGCCCGCGGCGGATTCATTGGAGCTTCCGAAGGGGAAATACCTGGCGACGGTTCAGGAGGGCAACGGCAAGGTGGTCGTTTTCTCCACTGCGCTTCCCCGCCTGACTTACGTGGACGCGCAGCGAAGAGTTGCGATGCCGACTCCGGACGTTCGTGAAGCCCTGGAAGCATTGCGCAAGGCCGTGTCGGAGTTCACGGCGACCTCGCTGGACGCCCCGCCGCGCGTGGCGGTGTTTCCCATGGGCGGCAAAGTGGCGGTGATGAACTTCACCGAACTGCCGGTCAGTTGCCGGCTTGCTGGTCTGGGTGGAATGGTCAGTCGACAGAAGAAGGTGTTTGCGACTGGCGGCGCTTCACTGGCCTCTGATGGCGCGACGCTCCGCTTGCCGCCGCATGCTTTACTGGTCGTTGAATAGCACTGGAGCGCCGCCGTCCCGGCGGCCGGTGCCGGCAATATGCGGGCGCTACGATCTCGCAGCCTTGGCGCGGACCATCACTACCGTCTTCTTGCTGGTCAGTTCGCGCAGCGCGTCCGCGGCAATCCAGCGGGCAGCTTTCGAATCGAGACGCTGAATCTGCTTCGCGGTGCTGATCGCTGCCTGGCGTAACCGGAGGTCCCGCTTCCCGATCTGTCTCAGCGCCCAATTGACGGCCTTCTTCACGAAGTTGCGTTCGTCAGTGGATCTCCGCTTAACGATGGCCAGGAAGCGCCGGAACTGCGCGTCGGGGGCCTGCTTGTCGTGCACCGCCAGGCAGGCCATCATGCTGAAGCCCGCACGCTTCACAAACTCCTCCTCGCGTTCTGCCCATTCAATGGCCTTTCGGTGAGCAAAGACGGTTTTCCGAAAGAGGTTGTTGCAGGCCCCGTCGACCACCGCCCAGGAATCGAAATCCCTCGCCCAGCTTTCCATCTGCTGCGCATCGACGGCCGCCGGGTCATCGATCAGCGCGGCGAGGCCTCTCGCGTCGTGGTTGCCGGAGCGCCAGAGTTGCTGCGCCAGCCGATGGTCCGTGCCAATTTCCTTTGCCAGTCGCTGTACCGCAGGGGCGGAGACCCCGTAAGCGTTTTTCGGCTGGATTCCGAAGCGCGCCATGCCGGCCACGTTCTCCGGACTCCCCAGCGCCTTGAGCTTTCTCATGACTTCCCGGTATTTCATCCTTGTCCCCTCGCTTGATGGCCCGATAGGGTATCACCTCCTATGTGGATCATGTCACCGTGACCGCAGCGATGTGCTATCCTCGGCGTGACCTTGAGGTCGCGCACAGGCTTTGGCCGGTCGCGCGATGCTGCCACTCACTCAACAGCCACGGCTGACCGTGGGCACGACCTGAGCCTGAGCCAAGGCCGGGAGAAATCGCGGTGATCCCATCCAACTGCATGGTAGTCCGGTGGGTGGTCTGCATCCTGATGCTCCTGCCACCGCTGGCCGTCGGCAAAGACAAAGAGCAACAGGAAGCCAAAGCGCTGCTTGCCAAGGCCCGCGAACTCTCCGACATCCGCTGCCAAGGCTATCCACCGTTCCGCCTGCGGATGCGGACGCATGTATGGAATCAGGAAGGCGTGGAACACGAGGGCCTTTACCAAGCCGCATGGATAGGGCGGCAGCAATGGCGCGAAGAGATTTCGTTCCCCAACTTTGCGGAAGTTCGAATTGGAGGGGAAGGCAAGGTTTGGATTTCGCGCAGCCTCCCATTCCTTTCGGAGGAAATGTTCAGGCTGAGGGAAGTGCTGGATTTCCATCGCCAGCTGAGCATTCCTGCGGGAGCCGATCTGAAAGGGCCCCGTGTCGTGATACGCAAGGGGACAAGGATGAAATGTGTCCAAGCCCACGTCAAGTTGCGAGGGCGCTTTGAATTCTGCTTTGATTCTGACTCCGGCGCTTTGGTATCGCAACATGTCGGCGGCCTCGTATACCAATACCAGGATTACGTTTCCCGGGATGGCCGAGCGTACCCGAGGACGATACTAGGTTCAGTCGACGGGCGGCACGTAGTCGAAGCTCACGTGGAGGCGCTGGAGGATCAGCCTGTTGTTGAACAGTCCATGTTTATGCCGCCAGCCGATGCTCAAGCGCGACCGGGCTGTATCCACCCAGAGCCCGCGGTGGAATTGGAGAAAGGGCCTCCCGTTTATCCTCACGACGCCAGGATGAGGGGAATAATCGGGACGGTTGTCGTCTATGTACTAGTGGGCAGTGACGGGAGAGCAGCCGGACAGTATGTAGTTCGGTCAGCGGGCATGGATTTCGACAACGCGACGCGTGAGGCAATCGCAGGGTGGCGGTGGAAGCCCAGCACCTGCGAGGGAGTGCCTGTCCCCGAGGAAACTCTCATCAGAATTGAATACCGCTTGTCGCCCTAAGATAGTCGTGTTATGTGGGCTTGGCCACCACCCTTACCGAGCCATAACCTATGGTGGTTCTAGATATCGGTTGCGGGAAGAAGAAGCAGGAGCCGGGCGCGGTGGGGCTGGACCGGCAGCCGGGGTCGGCGGCGGATGTGCTCTGCGAGCTGACGCATTTCCCCTGGCCGATTCGGGACCATTGCGCCGACCGGATTTACCTGTCGCATTTCCTCGAACATCAGCCGGACATCCTGCGCGCCATGGCGGAAGTGCACCGCGTCGCGAAACCCGGCGCGGAAGTCATTGTCGTGACGCCGCACTACTCGTCGCCGGATTCCTACTCCGATCCGACGCATGTTCGTCACCTGGGCTACCACAGCTTTGACTACTTCACCCGCGACACGTTTGAGAACTTCACTTACGGCGCGGGCGGATTCCGCATCCTTGAGCGGCGTTTGACCTTCGGCGGCAACCTGCTGCTCGACAGCCTCGGGCGACTGTTCGCCAGGGTCTCTGTCGATTTCTACGAGAAGCACCTGGCTTGGGTTTTCCCGGCGCGAAACATCTTCTGCCGCTTGGAAGTTGTGAAGTAGCAGGAAGGGTAGCCACGCTGAGCGTTCTTTCGCAGCGTGGTTTTTTTCGTGACGAAGAACCCACGATGAATTCAGAAAGGGAATTCATCGTGGCTACCAGAACGGGGGGATCCGGCTTTCACCATATGAGAATGCCCAGCGCAGAATCTTGTTGACACCAGCGGAGGGCATTCCTACAATTGCGATTTGACAATTGAATACTCGATTCAGTGACCCTGAATCTCATCGAGAGTGGCCGAGGGACGGGCCCGACGACGCCACGACAACCGCCCCGATTTTGTATCGGGGGTCCGGTGCCAACTCCCGCCCGGTAATGGGGCAGATGAGAGGGGCTAAGACAGTCTTAGCGAGCCTCTTCCCAGCCGGAAGAGGTTCTTTTGTTTTGCCGACCTCTTCAGGCTTCCCGTCATCAACCCCTACTCCGCCGGCCGACTCTGGATGAGAAAGCGGAGCTTTGCTGCTAGGTCCAGCCTTCTAACTGGGAGGAGCCTTTGGAAAAGAAACTAGGTTTCGACACCATCGCCCTGCACGGCGGGCAGATTCCTGATCCTACAACCGGGGCGCGCGCCGTTCCGATTTACCAGACAACGTCCTACGTCTTCAAAGACACGACGCATGCCGCGAACCTTTTCGCCTTGAAGGAATTCGGGAACATTTACACCCGCATCATGAATCCCACCTGGGCCGTGCTGGAAGAACGTGTGGCGGCGCTGGAGGGCGGGGTGGGGGCGCTGGCGACAGCCTCCGGACAGGCTGCGGAAACGCTCGCCGTCTTGAACCTTGCGCAGGCCGGGGACCAGATCGTTTCTTCGGCGAGCCTCTACGGCGGCACCTACAACCTTTTCCATCACACCTTGCCCAAGCTGGGCATCGAAGCCGTCTTCGCCGACCCGGCGGACCCGGAGAACTTGGGGAAATGCATCACCCCAAAAACCAAGCTCGTGTTCGCGGAAACGCTGGGCAATCCCAAGAACGACATGCTGGACATCGCGGCGGTGGCCAAGATCACGCATGAGGCGGGCGTTCCGCTCGTGATTGACAACACCGTGGCGACGCCCTACCTCTGCCGCCCGTTCGAGTGGGGCGCGGATATCGTCATCCACTCGCTGACCAAATTCCTGGGCGGCCATGGGACCTCGATCGGCGGCATCATCGTTGATTCAGGGACATTCGACTGGACGAAGGAGAAGTTTCCCGGCCTCGTGGAGCCGGACCCCAGTTATCACAATCTGCGATTTGTGGAGACATTCGGGAGCCTTGCGTATCTCATCAAGGCGAGGGTGCAGTTGCTGCGCGACCTCGGTCCGGCCTTGAGTCCGTTCAACGCCTTCCAGATCCTGCAGGGCATTGAGACTTTATCGCTCCGCATGCAGCGACACTGCGACAACGCATTGCGGGTGGCGCAATTTCTCGAGAAGCATCCCGCCGTGACGTGGGTGAACTACCCGGGGCTGGCCAGCCAGGCCACGCATGCGCTGGCGAAAAAGTATCTCCGGCACGGCTTCGGAGCCATTGTGGGCTTTGGGATCAAGGGCGGTTTGGAGGCCGGAATCAAGTTCATTAATGCCGTCCGGCTGCTATCCCACTTGGCCAACATTGGAGATGCGAAGTCCCTCGTCATCCACCCCGCCAGCACGACGCATCAGCAACTGACCCCTGCGGAACGGGTGGATACGGGCGTCACGGACGATTTCATCCGGCTCTCGGTGGGATTGGAGAACATCGAGGACATTACCGCGGACATTGACCAGGCCCTGCAGACCGCTGGGCGGTAGGTCGGGGCGATGGAGTGCACTGCCGGCCCGGCGGACGGAGCGGGCTCGGCCGGGCAGGGAAGAGAAGACAGGCACGGAAAGAAAAGAGGCAGGCGAGTATGGAGGAGGCAGGATCGGTCGGGATCGTCGAAACCAAGCACCTCACTTTCGCAGAGCCACCCAACGAGTTGGTCCTTGAGTGCGAGCGGCCCTTGGGCCCCATCACACTGGCGTACGAGACCTACGGTGAACTGAATGCGGCGAAAGACAACGCCATCCTCATCGTCCATGCCCTTTCGGGGGACGCCCACGCGGCCGGCTATCATCACCCGGGGGACAAGCAACCGGGCTGGTGGGACATCATGATCGGACCGGGCAAGGCTTTTGACACGCGAAAGTACTTTGTGATCTGCTCCAACGTCATCGGGGGATGTCAGGGCTCGACCGGACCCAGTTCGATCAACCCACAGACCGGAAGGCCCTATGGGCTTTCCTTTCCGATCGTCACGGTTCGCGATTGGGTCAACACCCAGAAAGTCCTGATCGACCACCTGGGAATTGAACGGTTGTTGTGCGTTGCCGGCGGATCATCGGGAGGGATGCAAGTGTTGCAGTGGGTGGCTAGTTACCCCGACCGGGTGCGCCTGGCTATCCCCATTGCGACCACGAGCAAGCTTTCCGCCCAGGCGATTGCTTTTGATGAGGTCGGTCGGCAGGCAATCCAATCCGATCCGAACTGGCGGGAGGGAGACTACTACGGGAAAACGGTCCCGCGCCGGGGGCTGGCGATTGCCAGGATGATCGGGCACATCACCTATCTTTCCGAGCGCTCGATGCACCAGAAGTTCGGCCGCAAGCTGCAAGACAAGACAGCGTATGGTTACAATTTTCTGACCGACTTCCAGGTGGAAAGTTATCTGCGTTACAAGGGAGATCATTTCGTCAAGCGGTTCGATGCCAACTCGTACCTTTACATTACGAAGGCAATGGACTACTTCGACTTGACCCAGGCTTACGGGGGTCTGGAAGCGGCCTTTGCTGGTGTCCAGGCGAAGTTTCTGGTCATCTCCTTCTCATCGGACTGGTTGTTCCCGACCTACCAGTCGAAAGAAATTGTCAGCGCTCTGCGGCGCGTGCACGCCTACGTGATTTTCACGGAGATTCAGACCGAC
>Ga0187878_1001652_pt1 | contig 21279 bp, 24 predicted proteins | sample June2016WEW_17_1_FD_132979 | JGI IMG/M metagenome (GOLD analysis project Ga0187878, IMG submission 132979) | Peatland microbial communities from SPRUCE experiment site at the Marcell Experimental Forest, Minnesota, USA - June2016WEW_17_150 | ecosystem: Environmental > Terrestrial > Soil >...
GCAGCTCCGTGACTTCGCGGTCAAAGTTGGAGGAAGGGAGCAGTTGGGTGTTCAATGCTTCGCAGAAGCCGTCGAATCAATACCAGTAACACTGGCGTTGAATGCAGGCCTCGACCCTATCGATATCATGGTCGAACTTAGAATGAAGCACCAGAACAGTGCAAACAAGTGGTTCGGCGTCAGCGTGCACGACGGAAAGGTGGCTGACATGCTCAAGGAAAGAGTGATTGAACCTCTTCGCGTCAAGCAACAAGCCATCAAATCATCAACTGAAGTAGCATGTCTGATTCTCCGTATCGACGACGTGGTTTCGTCTAAAGGAGGAAGGGGACCTGCTGGGGGACCGCCGGGGGGAGGTATGCCTCCCGGAATGGGCATGATGTGATAAGAGATCGATAGGTTCGCCGCAGTCATCTTCGGTCCCCGTGGTGAACGCGACGATAGCTGAAACGCATTGCTAGGTGTGGCTTCAGCCAAAGCGCTCTAATCCTCGTTTCTTCCTCTACTCAGTTGCTTGAAGCTGGGGCCAAGATGCGAATAGTAAGCAGTGAGGATGCAGAAAGCGTCGTGAGGAAGTACTTCCTCGGCACCAAGACTTTCCACGGGAAGATTGTTTCAATATCCGCCGAGGAGAAGACTGAGGGTCCGGACGACAAAGGTATGTGGAAGGTCAAAGGAACTTACCAAACAGAAGCAGGCGTCAGAGCACGATTTGCAGCTACAGTTTCGTCACGCGGCGAGGTACTGATAACCAGTTCAAGCTCAACCAAACCAAAAACACGATCCGGCATTAGTAGCGTGGCACACACTTTGAGCAGCGCAGATTACGCTACAAGAAGGCGGCGGAGGAAGAAACAGCGCCCTGGGAAGCGCACGAAATCACGTAGAAATCCTACCTGATTCAGACGCGGCTCACGCCGGAGACATCCGCCTTGGGCTGCTATAACCTCCGCTCCTTGGACAACCTTTCAAGAAGCACTGGCAAGTCCTCATGGTTCTTCGCAGCTTGATCATCCAAGCTGATTTGTTGTTCTCGTGTAAGTAACTGCCAGCAGTGAGCGATCTCGTCACTGGTTTCGAAAGTGTGAATCCCGCCCGGTCTTCTATTATGCCGGCGAACGACCACGCTGATGCTTGCCATAAGGAAAGATAGACTCGGGACGCTCAATAAGGTCTCGGTTTAGACCGACGAGTACTACGTTCTATTCTCATCTGATCATGAAACGCATAGATTAGCCAACAGTTCTTCTGCTGGCGGAGGTTGATGGGGTTTCTGCAATCCATTGAAAATGACTCCATTTTGAGGTGATTGGTTGGCCAGAACGAGGCGTTTGGTCTCTTCCTTATAGCTAGCGACACGGCCAATGGTCATGAAGTATCTACTGATGACAGTTCCAGCAAGATGTAAGAAATGCGGCGGCCCTGTCTTCTCTATGGGATTGCTTTCTGAGAGCGGCCTTTGTATAGGCTGTGCGAGAATGGAAGCCGCCAGGAAAATGAGCCTCACGCTAGATTGAATAGTACAGGTTCTGCAACTAAAGTTCGTGCCGAATTTGAGGGCGCTTCTTGTAGAGTGTATTCTTCCCCGCAGCAAACCGCGAATAGATGAAGTGAACGACATAGCGAAAGCTGCTGGCTACGACGTGGTCGGCCAAGTCATACAGCATCGGGACTCTGTGGATTCCGCCTATTGCGTAGGCAAAGGAAAAATCGACGAGATCGCGGAGACCATCAGGGCAGACTCAATCGAAGCGATAATATTCACCCGGCAACTTTCCGCAGGCCAAGTATTCCGAATCAAGAAGAAACTCGGCGATGTCCGCGTTCTCGACAGAAATTTGCTCATTCTAGAAGTCTTCGAGAAACGTTCCGCGACAACAGAGGCTAGACTCCAGATCGCATTAGCCAGACTCCGCTACACGTTCTCTTGGGGCAGAGAATCGGTTCGAATGCATGGTATCACGAGTGAACAGATGGGAAGGGGAGGGCCAGGCCAGTATCCATACGAAGTCTATGAAGCAATGTCGCGGAAACGGATAAGTAAGATCGAAGGGGAACTCCGCGAAGTCAGACAGAAGAGCAGTCGTCTCCGCGAACATCGAGGAAAGGCTGGCTTCCGAATCGTCGCGTTGACAGGCTATACTCAAAGCGGCAAGACTACGCTGTTCAACAGGCTCGCGTCGGAATCGAAGGAAATAGGTTTAGGCCCCTTCACGACGCTCTCCACATTTGCAAGAAAGGTCTCCACACAAGCGACAGGGGATTCTTCAGATTCTTTCATCATGATTGATTCTATTGGATTCATCGAGGACCTTAGCCCTCTGCTGCTACGCGCCTTCCACACCACGTTGAACGAGCTGGCAAATTCTGACCTTGTTCTCCTCTTCGTAGATGGTAGCGATCCCCTTGAAACTGTGATTCGAAAGATCGCCGCCTCTCATGAGATCATGAATAAAGAGGTCCACGGCGTTCCTGTTCTGATTTGCATCAATAAAGTGGACCTTGCGACCCGTGAACATTTGGATAAGGTGCTCGCGGAGACTCGCAAGATTTTCGAAGAGGATGAAATACTCGAAATAAGCTCGAAGACGGGAGCTAACCTACCGACCCTGCTGCGGAAGATCTCTGAGAGGCTAATGTTGGCGGTTCCAATCACGTGATCTTCAGCCGTGGAGCTCGGCGTACTCTAGAACAAAGAGTAGTGTTACGTTTCACGCTATTGCGGTCCAGAGACGCGGTCAAGGCGCTACTTAGGACGACATCCAGAGCTCAAGCGAAAAGGGAACATAGGTCCTGAGCCAGGGATACTTGGATTTCAGAGATGAGCCGCTGTGATTCGTTTGCGGGGCCTCAATAGCCTGAGAGCCGTTGTGATCAGATATGGGGTCAAGCATACCAGTAACAAGGACACCCAACAAGGCCTCGTTTGAGCTTTCCGAACGACTAGATTTCAGCCGTTCCGTTGATCGTGGGACCCTTCATCTTCTCCTTGTCCAGCTTTCGAACAAGTCTGACAACTTTGCTTGAAATGCTAGGAGTCAACTGGAACTTGTCGTGATATGGGCAATACGAGTCCAGAACCGCCTCTCCTATGTCTTCATCGAATATAACTGGGTACAGCTGACAGCCTTCGGGTCGAAGAGTATAGATGGTGCATCGCTGACCGTTGTGAAAGACACACCTTCCTGACAGATTCTTGAGCTGCCTGTCCCCATTCCTCTTGTCTAGGAAGGAATCCTCAACGAAACCGAGACCCTTTATCCGAGCAATATCCGAAACACTCAGTGGCATCTCGGTATTCAAGCAGCATCTGATGCACCCATAGTGCAGACAGATGTCCTTCATCCTACTCATCATTGACACCTCCCACCGGACGGTAGCGCGACACAGCCGTTCACCAAGCCATGACCCATCATGTCGTTGTGATCTCCTTTGCGGGCGTAAGTGGCCCGGAACCATTGGAGAGATATATTCTCATGTATGGCGCGATGGCCGCGGAGAATCTCGCGTGGGAATTCAATCCTTGTCCAAGAGCACCTTGAGATTACGTCCCAATATGTGCGTGTCTTCAAGCAAGGAGAGCTGTACCAGTTTCCTCGCTGTTTCATCTGGAACTATCCAGGCAGGGAATTCGCTAAGTCGTTCGTTGTGGAAGGCAATGCAGCGTTCAGCACGGGAGCGTGTTCATCGCTTTCTCCCGTTCAAGCTTTAAGTCACGGAGATTCTCGACGGACCCTGGTGTATGTCTTGTCGGTCCTAGGCGTAATCAAAGCGAGAGGTTCGATAAGAAGCTACAAAGACAAACCCATAGCCAAACAGGCAATGCTGGAAATTCTGGAGGCCGCCAGGATGGCGCAGTCTGCGGACAATCGCCAGCCTTGGGAGTTCATCGTCGTCACAGATCCAGTCATCAGGAGAAAGCTGGTTCCGGCCGCGGGGAGTCAATCCTTCGTTGGAGAGGCTGCTGCAGTCCTAATCTGTTTGGCAAACCCGGAAGAAAGCGCGTCTGTGGGGCCTTTCGAAGGATTTCTGATCGACTTGGCGATAGCTATCGAGAACATGGCACTGACAGCTTGGGATTTGGGCATAGGCTCCTGCTGGATCGGTGCCTACAATGAAGAGATGGTAAAGGCACTACTGGGCGTCCCCAAGAATCTGCGAGTCGCGTCTCTACTGACGCTTGGCTACCCAGACGAGCGACCCGGACCCAAGTACAGAAAGGAACCCAATGAGATTATCCACTACCAAAAGTATGGACAAAAAGAACCCTAGGATCAACCACTCATCGAGAAATTGCCTAGGTTCATACCCAAGAATACGAAGCTTCGACTTGATCGTGAAGAAGCCATAGCTAGACTTGAGCAGCATAACCGGGCTGGAAAAGTGGCGACGGTTTGGTTCCAGCCGGTTCCTTACGTGAATGCGATATGTTCTTGCGAGACCCCCCAATGCGGAGGTCTCAGACTTAGAACAGATTTCGGACTCAAATCAGTCTACAAAGCGGAGTACGCGATTCGATTGAATGCGGATGAATGCCAAGCATGCAAGCTATGTGTCCCCATGTGTCAGTTTGGCGCACTAAGGTATAGTCCATCACTGAAACGGGTGCTCGTGGATTCCACGAAGTGCTTTGGATGCGGCCTCTGCCGCCATGCATGCAACTTTGACGCTCTGCAGCTTGTCCCGAGAGAAGAAGCTCCCGGGCTGAAGGGCCAGTACTAAACGGGAGTGGTCATCGTTGGGTAAGACTAAGATCACAATCGACTATTCAAAGTGCGGAGATGGTGTCGAAGTTGACCCGCGAGACTGCGGTGAGTGTCTCCGAGCATGCGAGCCGGCCATCTTCCTGCGTCATGAGCCTCCTGGTATTCCGCAGGATCCGATTGATCCGCAGACGTGGCGAGTAACGGCGGTGTGGTTGGATCTCTGTAATCACTGCATGAAATGCGTGGACGTACGCCCCCAAGGAGCCATTACGGTTGCCTAAGACGGCTTGACTTGACACTCGGGGCGAGTTTTTCACGAGACATCCACTGATGATGAGATCCGGCTTACCGCCTCTTGCATGAATCGATCATTGTCGATTGAGATCTCGATGGCTTTCTGAGGACAGACATCGACACAGCGACCGCAGCCTCTGCACTCGTCGCTTTTGATTGCACGATTGTTGACTATTCGAATAGCATCGACGAAGCATATGCCCTGAGTACAGGTTCCGCATCCTACGCATCGATCAGTCACTGTCACCTTGACGCCGGGCAATTTTGTGATCTTGGAGCCAATGTGGGGGGCAAGATGTGGCAACACTCGCCAGAGACAACAACACGGACAACAATTGCATATTGTCAGAAGCTTGTTTCCCGGCTCGACTCTAAGCCAAACTGCGTCAAGCTTGTTCCTTCCGATCAGGTGAACTAAGCCGGCTTCCCGGCACTTTTTCACATGCTCAAGTGCTTCTTGTTTGGTTGCGCGGTGTCCGATCCTCGGGTCGATGTTCAGTGTTGCTTCTCCGAGGAAGAGGCACCCCAAGTTGATTGGATAGTCTTTGCACTTTGTAGCCGAGCGGCAGATGCACCAATCCATTATCCAGTGATAGGTCGCTTTCTCGATGAAATTCTCCACGACCTGTGAAGGAACAACCATTTCGCCGGGATTCTCGATGGATTTGTTCATCTGGACGACTTGATCTCTCGGAAGGTAGATCATGTCGTCGTTTTCAAACAGCATATGGTCGATGACTCCACCGAGAATTGGCCACTTACTGAGTTTGGCGATCACAAACCTGTGAGGGAAGCCCCTCTTCAGGAGCTTGACCAGTAGAGGTTCATCCAAAAGCTACGCCTCCACATTCCAGAGGTTCCTGTAGACGGACGATTGGAACGGGCGTCTGAGCTCCTTGGGTTTCGAATCTGACGAGTGGCCTATCGGCAATATGGTCTCAAGCTTGTATTCCTGGGGCGCGTTGAAGACAGAGCGCACGTTTTCCGGGTACGACGGAGTGTACGTAAGTGTGGAGAGCGATCGTTCTTCCAGAGCGAGTATGATGTAGCCTATTGCCAGCCAAGTGCTCTCTGACGCATAGGGCATCTCTTGGTTAGAGAACACCGCCAGAAGTATCGGTGCATCTGTAAGGAAGGGCTTCCCCCATGTGATGTTCTTCGATACGAACCACTGTTTCAGGTTCGGTTCGACGCTTGCGTGGTGACGTTTCTCTTGTTCTTCGCATGCTGCACGAATTTCTACTTTCATTCTAGCATCGTCGACGAGCACGAATCTCCATGGCTGCCTGTTTGCTCCTGAAGGCGCTTGACCTGCAGCTTTGATGCAGTACAGAACATCCTCGAACTTGACTGGAGTCTTAGCGAATAGTCGAGTCGTTCTCCTTCTCGCAGCTAAGTCGACAATTGTTGATGACTGCGGTGTGGCCAAGGATATGGATCGCCTAAGCATGTTTCGAATACTGTCTCTTTCGACGGCTATTGTTACTGCGATGCGCTGATGCTTGATAGAGATCTTCCGGGCTCGTATCTGACTCCGTCGACCGTCTTGGGTGATTTGAGCCGCTCCATAAAGAGCTCGGTAATCGTGATGCTGCAATCCATTTGGCCTTTCGGCTGAAACCCGCCAATTCCCAGTATTGCTCGTGCATTAGCAACCGTGTCTCTAGGCTCCCCGTAGAATTTCTCTATGACATTCACAATTGATGAGATCCTAGCTCCAGTCTTCTCGACTAGCTGAACGACGGCCTTTCGAGTCTTTCCTGTGAAACCCACATCATCGAAGATGATCACGCGATCGTCAGGGCCTATCGCACCTTGAGGGATGGCAAAGTAGTTCTCTGTTCCCTTGGTTGCAGACCGGATCTTCATGTCTCCTACGATAGCCCCCCGCCAACTCGCTGGCACCTGTGAGTGCGCCTTATCATACACCTTGACGGCACGGACGAAACTCAGACCGGCCATGCTTGCGTAGACAGCTGCCAGCGGCGGTCCTGACGCTTCCGGCGAGAGAACCTTCGTCGCATCTTTACTGAGCTTTGGCCTTAGTACGTACCTGACAATATCGCCGAAGAACAAGGCGTCAAAACTCTGGTTGACAAACGGGACGTCGAGACCACCGTCGCCGAGCACACAAAATTGCTGCGGATCTCTGAGGTGGGAAATGAGCGTTTCTTCCAACTTTGCAACCGTCTCGTTGAACTTGGCCAGAAGCGTGACCTCATTGGAGGCCACGAGCATTGAGTCGCCGATTTTCGGGAAAAAGACTTGAAGAGCAAGGCCAAGTATCTGAGTTTCCCGAGGCTGCTTGACCAGCTGTTGGTAACGGTCAACGGCAATCGTAGACTCGGAGAGTTGTGCAGGCGCTGTCAGAAACCGATTGACTTTCTTCACAGTCCCAACCTCACCGCGGATTGTGTCAGGTGCGAGCACGGCGTCGTCATTCACTCTCACCTCATCGCCTTCCTTGAAGTACACGAAACCAGATTCTCTTCCGACGATCTCAGCCGGCAACTCGATAGGCCTCACCGGTAGAGTCCGTTGGCTAGTTTAAGAAACTGTTGCGCGACATGAATCGAGCCGCGGCTCTAACGGAGTCCGTTATTTGACTTCTTGGATTTGCGTTAGGCAACCTTCTGTCCGCAGTTTGTGCAGAATGCCGCTCCGGCGGGCAATGCGGTGCCGCATTTTCCGCAGAAGCGTTGGTCCAGTCCGGCAGCCGATCGGTAGTCGAAGACTATCTGTTCGAATTTCCAGCCATTTGACTCAACCAGTTCCTTGACTGGGCCGCGGATCTTCATGACATCGAAGTCGTAGTCATACACCTTGCCGAAGCTGCCGGGGTCGGCCGGCTTCTTGAATCCGAAGGCCACTCCTTTCTCCTTCTGAAAGAGAACTTTGCCCTTCACGAAGCTCTTCTGAAAGCTCAGTTTCGGTGCAGGCAGGACCCCAATGCTCTTGTCCTGTTCCTGTATGATCTCCCTGTACTTCACAGTGCGTTCGGGCTCAACTAGCCACATCTTGGCAGCGTATTGCTTCTTGACACCCTCTTTCGAACCGATGCCGTAGTATTTCGCGTCAACGATCGTGTGCGCCAAATACAAGTCGCAGTCATCGCCTGCGCGAATTGTGAACAGAGGGTTTGATGTGCCGAGGGCGATTAGTTTCTCACGAAGAGCGGCAGACAACAACAAACACCAAGGTTGACACGGGTAAGAGGACCCACTTAAGCTCTTACAAACTCGGAACGAAGCAAACTCCTAGGACTGTTCCCTAGTGTCGACTCTCTCACTCTAAGTCGGGCGTAATGCCAAGAACAAGCCTGTCATCTCCCAGACTGCTCCCAGTGCCAAGAGTATGACTACTATCAGGTAGATCTTTGCGGCATCCTTCCATGCCATCTTAAAGGCCACCCACCTGCTTTGTGTCCCATATCTCCTTGGCAGGATCGGGGCCACGGCGATGTTGATCCCGGCCGCTCCTGAAAAAACGTAGGCGCCAAGCTCGAGGATCATGGTTCCAAGCCCGAGGGCGAAAGTAAAAGGTGAGGAGCTGAGCACTTCTGGATATGTGATTCCGACCACAAAACCCCTGAGCAGCGTTACTGCGATTGTACCTAATGACCCGATCAATGGCACGATTCCTGGTAACGTTGTTGTCAGAAACGCCCCCGTGGTCAAGTTGACTAAGAACGTGACCAGAATCGCTTTGAGCAGCTCTCCTCCCTGAAGAGATTGAAGTATCGAAGTGAATGGCTGCTGTGTGAGGACAGACTCTTGCAGCCCTCGGCTCGTTTCAACGGCAATTGGGGACTTGACGCTGATTAGGTACCATCCAGCAAGGTATGAGCCAATGTAAAGCAAAGCAACCAGCACTACTAGCACTTTCATTCTTCGCATCGCTTGGATGGATTCAGATAAGATGCTCAAGAGTTGTGCACAATCCGTGTCACAATTTGGGCTTGCTTATACGCGTTTCATATAGTAGCCACCGCTATTACGACTGATGAACGCTGGTTCGATTCGATGACGACCATTCGCGTCGGAATGGCGCAGGTCAACCCAACCGTTGGCGACTTGGACGGCAACGCGGAGCTCGTCAAATCCATCATGAGCAAAGCGGAGGATCTTGGCCTCGACCTACTTGCCTTCCCCGAAATGGTCATAACCGGCTATCCACCACTGGACCTACTTCCTCCGAAGGAGATTCGAACCCAGAGCGGCGACTTGCCCGCTGGACCATTGGAGTTCATCTCAAAGAACAGATCACTCACAGAACGACTTGCCGAACAAGCGCCGAGACTGATCTCCATTCTTGGTTTCGTGGATCATGATCGGTCCGACATCTACAATGCAGCCGCAGTATGTCACAACGGAAAGATCGGTCAGGTGGTTCGCAAGACGCTTCTGCCAACCTACGATGTTTTCGACGAGCTGAGATACTTCAAGCCGGCTGCTCGGAACGATCCCACAACTGTGACTGTTGCTGGGAATCAGGTCAGATTGGGAGTTTCGATCTGCGAGGATCTTTGGGACGAAGAGCTCCGATATGAGCGTCACGTGATCGGTGATCTTGTGCAAAAGGGCGCGGATATCATCGTCAACATCAACGCATCTCCATTCTATATGGGTAAACGCCTCGTTAGAGAGAAGCTCCTGAAGTCGAAAGCCACCGCATTGAAGCGCCCATTCTTCTACGTGAACATGGTCGGCGGACAGGATGAGCTAGTCTTCGACGGCGAAAGTCTCGCTGTTGACAGTCGAGGAGAACTTGTCGGAATCGGCAAAGCGTTCGAGGAAGACCTCGTCATCGTCGATCTTGAACTCAGGTCGGGCACCGCACCGACAATCCAGTCACCGCCCTACGACAAGGAACAATCAGTGTTCATGGCTCTCGTCTTGGGCGTCCGCGATTACTTCAGAAAGACAGGCTTCAAAAAAGCAGTCATAGGCCTGAGCGGAGGGATCGATTCCGCACTCACAGCTGCGATAGCTGTTGAGGCACTCGGGCAAGAGAACATAGTAGGGGTCTCCATGCCATCTCGATTCTCGAGCGATCACAGCAAGCACGACGCTGAATCACTCTCTAGGAATCTTGGGATCACTTATTTGACCATCCCAATCGACGAGCTCTTCAAAGTGTACGAGAGGACGCTCGAAAGCACCTTCGAAAAACGTCCCGTCGATGCGACCGAGGAGAACATACAGGCACGAATCAGAGGAAACATCCTCATGGCTCTCTCAAACAAGTTCGGATACCTCGTCCTAACCACAGGCAACAAGACCGAGCTGGCCCTGGGCTATTGTACCCTCTATGGAGATATGAGTGGAGGACTCGCAGTCATAGGCGACGTCAGCAAATCCGAAGTCTATGCCCTGGCAGAGTTCTATAACCGGCGGCGGAGATTCGAAGCGATACCCAAACGTAGCATCACCAAGATTCCGTCAGCGGAACTCAAGCCGGATCAGTACGACCCGTTTGACTACTCAGTCGTTTCGCCTTTGGTCGATGAGATAATCGAGAACCGACGATCCGTCAAGGAACTCGTCGCCTTGGGCTACGACCCCAGTCTCGCGGGGGAGATGCTAAGTCGAGTAAGATCCGCTGAGTACAAGCGGCGGCAGGCTGCGCCCTCGATAAAGATCACTCGCAAGGCATTTGGAATAGGATGGCGGATGCCAATCGTCAACCGCTTGCGAGAAGAACAACTCTGAAGGCAGAGGTTCCGGGCGCAGCCACACGAGCTGTATTACCGCGCCGTTCCCGTGGGTGAAGGGTGGAGGAGGGTTACGGGTGCTGGTAACTTGAGGGGTGGTCAGGCCAGTTTTTCTTCGGTGTTAACTCGTGGGGGGCGTTTTAAGTGTGCTTGGAACAATACTCACTCTTATGCGCAAGCCCTTGTCCGTGATTTTCGCCCTTGTTCCGTTGATCTTCGTAGCTCTCTTAGCACATTGGAGTCTTGTAGTATTGGTTGAATATTGGACTCAACTGGCTGTCGGCTTGACACTATTGTCAGTAGGAGTCCTTTATTGGGGTTGGAAACCTGAGATCGACCGATGGTTTGCAGAGAAAAGATCGTCTGAGCCCGACAGACAACCAGAAATCACCCTACACCTACAACCGACCTTGCGCAATAAACTAGAGACACTTCATGCAAAGCTCACCGATAACACAACTCTTGCGATCTCATGGTTTGAATCCGACATTGAACGAATGGGATACCTTAAGGCGTTGCAAGACTTGTCGCCTGAACTAGTCGCGTCATTCAACGAAATGAGGAAACTAGTCATGGACCTAATGCCAAACGAAAATAACCCGATAACCCACAAAGAGGCTCGGGAACAGTTGGGAGACAAGGAATACGAAAGACAGACATCATCCCCCTCAAGGACAGTCAACGTTAGCTGGATTAATGTATGGTGGACCAGAATAGCTCCAAGTTCTGAGTTGCAAGCGATCATCAACAAAGTGAAAACGCAGATACAAGATCTATTAGCCAAGTCGAACTAGGCACTTGATTAGATGAGTAAAAAAACGTGCCTTCATCCCACCCATCAGGCACTTCCGACCCCATGTGAGGTCGGAGCGTAGTTGAGACCTTGACCAAGGATGGTATAGAAGTTCCTAATATCTCTTTATCTTAAATAGACGAACCACAGATTTCCATTTCGGTCTCAATGGGTGGCCGAGCCCATACTGGTGTTGGGGCGTAGTTGAGACCTGCGCGGGTGTATGCCCATCCGGGTTCAACTCCCGGGGCCACCGTACGCCCTTATGTCGGTTTCTTCTCTAGACCGATTGCTCTTAAATGATCTTGATAGGCTTGAAAGCGTGGACATGCTCTGAAATTCATGGCTCCCCCGCTGCAAAACCTCTTCCGATCCACCTCAGTCGGCTTGTAGTATCCTTCCTCCTTATCCACAAAGGGCTGCGCCCTACACTCATCTTTGATGAGATAGACACAATTCACAGGATCGTCACTGACATCCATCTCGGAGTACAGAATACAAGAGCCTTTCGCCATCAGTTCACCCCCCCTCAAGTTACCACCGACAAAACTGCGACTCGACCCCCTCTCAACTTGCCAGAACCGGGTTACGCATTCTCAAGGTTCGGATAGGAGGCAATGAGTCCTATCAGACAGGATACCAGGCGGAGCTTGCCATTTGTCTTGGCGAACTCTTATTCCTCACCGACGCTTCTCCTCTCCCCGAGAACAAATGTTGCGATTATCCGTTAGGACGAATCTGAGTCCGTTGCAGACGTTGGATCGGGCAAGCAAATACTTCGAGGAGAATGGCCTAGCCCTTGTTGAAACCATTGGCCACCTGCACGGAAAAGAGGGATTCACTGAGATACGCGTGTCTGGTGGGAAGCTGGTCGGCAAGACCGAATATGACTCCAAGTTTGTCTTGGATGAACTGACGAACCATGCTAGAAGTAAGTTCGGCTTCGAACCTGTCTCTTTTGGGCTGCATTTTCACGCCCCTCTTGGCCACGTTGACGTGACAGTATCGAACGAGAAACCTGTCGAGGTTTCCCTGGACAGCGTGGAATACGACGCTCAAGTGAAACAGTTCGCTGACAAGCTACCTAAGGCATGACAAGCGACATGCACTAGATCCGTGCAGGGCCCACAAAAGGTGCAAGTCCGTTGAGAAGTCCCGCACTTCCAGCGTGTTAGCTTTTGGTGGAATATTCGTATTCACAAACGCCGTCATCGGGGTACAGCCTGCAGTAGAAGGGTTTGGTGTCCTGGATAGTGCAGGAATAGAGGCGTCCTTGATCTTCCCTCTTCAGGAAGGGACAGCTCTTTGTGGTGAAAAAGCCGCGCTGGCTCTGGGGATCGCTGGAGTCAATGGACAGGTACCTGAGGATGTCTTCTCGTCCTTGACTTCTCCAGCGAATTATGTCTTCGTGGACGGCCTCGAAGGATCCCCAGTGAATGATGCAGCAGTTACCGGAGCGTCTGCAGGTGTGTTTCGGGGGCAACTTTTCAACCGGATTGAGATGAGACGTCCGATTACTAAGGAGACTGCGAAGGCTGAGGCAGCTGTTCCTCAGCCGTAGTAGCCTGCGGGGTAGCGGCAGCGGCCGGTTCTGGCCCAGTACACTTTGCGATGTGGTCTCGGTACTGGTCTAGCCTCACATGGGAATGACAACGTGGGCATTCCAGAGCTTTCATCTCCGTTCTGCCCTGACTTCTCTTGCTGAACCTCCGCCCCGTATTCTTCACACTCAGAGCGCCATCGTATGATCCGTCAGTATTGAAGCTACCTGAATCTACAATGAAACCGTGTAGTCTATGGCCTAGCTGGAAGCATACAAAAGGTGGCTAACCGCACATATTGGGCGCACTCATGCTGCTGACGGGATGCTTCCACCGCAGGAGAAGCAGAAGCCGGCGCCAAGTGGGTTCTTCTTGCCGCACTGGGGGCAAAAGGGGCCGCCCGGACCAGAGAGATCGCTCACTACGTCACCGAGGGCGTTTTCGATTTCCTGTCCTGCGATCTTGAAAGCCTCTTCCATCTCTCTTCCAGCTGTTCTCAGAGCGTCAGTGATGACCCTGCCTAGATCAGACGAGCCGCTATGGGTTGACGACCCGCATTTCGAGCAAAAGCTCGCCGTCCCGTGAGTTTCGCTCCACATTTGGCACAGAACGGCATCGAATCACCCGCTAGATATTCACGGCGGATGTCGAGCGAATACGAGGACCAATGCCCGGGCGACGATCGAGATCCCTACCAGGATGATGAGGCCGGCGATGAATGAAAGCCAAGTGAGCACTCCTTGAGACAGTAGGCTAAGGATGTACCCCGCTCCTAACCAGAACACGATGCTTGAGAATGTCTGTGCCTTTCTATGGGTCGACGATCTTCTTGCAAACTCGAGGCCAAGGACTAGAATCTGTACAAGACCGAACGCGTAGCAGAACTGTTCTGCGGCGTTGTATAGCACTGGATGATTACTTGAGGGTACGAGCCACCAGAAGTTCTGAAAGAGCTCAACTAGACGAAAGTCGGACACGAAGGCCTTGGCTTCGGATAGAAGGCCCGGTGTTTTCAGATAGATGACTGCAATGATTATCAGGAATGCACCGAATGAGATCCAGCCGGTGTCCTCCCGATGATACCCATTCCATGACTGCCTGCTTGGAGTTCCAGAACTCATCTTACTCTCTCCTTTCAACGGATATGGTGCACTCTGTCACCAATGCAGCGATCGCCCCTAAGGCAGCAAGCCAAGGTGCCAGTATGGCTCCGATCAAGCCCGCAGTAGCCGGTACCTCAAGCAGTATCTTGCCTTGTTCGTCTCTTACGATGATTCTGTTCACATTACCCTCGTGAAGTATGTCCTTAACTTTCTTGACCAGGTCGTCAGAGTTTACGGAGAACTCTTCGGTAACGACTTTGCCAACACGCGATCCACAGTTGAAACAATACAGGGCGGCTGGGGGAAGATCGGTTCCGCATTTGTCGCAGCGCACCAACAATCGTCTCCACCCAGTGTGTCCACCCACAAGCATTTGAACTATTCATTCGTTCTGCAAATCCGAGAAGGAGACAGAACATCTCTGGACGATACGTGACGACGCACATCGCCGGACAAGGAGGAAGGAGTTATATTCCATGCGAACATGGCTGATCACAAGGGGAATTGGCGTCAGCTTGGTCTACTGTGTAAGGTGTGGGGCAAAGAATCCCGATGACGCAGCGGTATGCGCACAATGTGGGAAACCTCTGATGGGCGTCGAAAGAACAAGAACTCGACGCGAGGAGGAGATGTGTTTTGGCCTGCCACACCATTGGGGCAGCGTCCTCGTAGGGCTGTTTATCATATTGCTAGGACTATCAATACTGTTTCGGAGCTGGATTGGACTGCAGGACTTCTGGCCGCTCCTGCTGATCTTTGTCGGACTGGTGATTCTGCTCGGCGGCCTCTATCGATACTCACGACGATAGTCACCGACCGACCGCATCAGAGAGACTCGCGACTACATGACACACAGCTAGTTACGGTTAGATAGAGAGATTCGCGACAGAAGCCAGAAGACCGCAAGGCAGACAACGAACAAGTCAGCCAGCAAGTTCGCCGTTAGCAGCTCTGTGGCGAGAAGCATAAGACTCGTTCCTACAACGAAAACAAATGCTGAGACGAATCTTGTTTTGGCATCAACGTCAGTTATGAGAGGCTGAAGTAGTCCTGTGATCACCGCCGCGACTCCGACATAATATGCGACATACACTGAATAGATGCGGATCCAACCTGGCCAGCCTGAAACGGTAAAAGCTGTGATGATTACTAGAGAAATGACTGCGCCAGTCAGCAATCCATAGCAGGTTGCACAGAAACTCCGTCCCCTAACGAGTAGTTCATGCTTTTTCAACTCTGATTCGGAAAGATGATGTCCATGTATGACCGTTAGGCCGAGCAGTCTTGTTGCTCGTATTCCGAGCACTTGAACTGATTCAATGGACGACAAATGAGCGCCTAACGCTCTGGAGCATGTGACCGGAAACAACACTGCCAGCATACCTGAGATACATACGGCATCATAGACTATCGTCAGCAGGATCCTCCTATAGTCAGGCGCGCTGAAGAAGAAAGGGGGATTCCTCAGCAGAGAGGTTGAGATAACCAAGCCGACGACCGAAACGATTAATAAAAATGCGAGGTAGGCAACGTGCTTCTCCCGGTCTGTTGTCATATGATTCGACAGATCCGCTAGGGCTTGAGTTGAGTGAGCACGGACTGACTCGCCATGTGCCGATACGTCCTTCTCTTCAGCTTGTTGGACGAGAAGACGCCGTGAAATCTCCTGCCCCAGGACCCGTAGAAAGCTCGGTAGCAGTTCACTAGTTCCTCCTGAAGCTCCTCCCTATTCAATGCCTCAGTAGGCATGATCGGGTGAACCATGTCGTAGTTAGCCCAGTTTGAATCCTCTATCCACCCCTTACTTTTGGCCTCTTCGTAGACATCTGTTCCTGGGAATGGTGTTAGCAGCATGAAGATTGCAAGGTCTGGGTCGATGGTATCCACGAACTCCCTCAGATCAGAGAGCGTCTTGTGTGTGTCGTCGCGGTGTCCGATTATGAACGTTGTCTGGGCGAAGATTCCGCTCTTCTTCATTAGACGGACCGCATCAGCAGTTTGGTCCGGACTGATGCCCTTCTTCACATTTCGAAGAGTTTCCTCGCTGCCACTCTCTGCGCCCGTGAGAATCCACATGTTACCTGCAGAACGCATCCTAGGAAGCGAGTCGCCGTAACGAACGATCTCGTCGCATCGTGCCTGAACGAACCACATGATCTCATCAGCGATCCCGCGGCTAACTATTTCATCGCAGAGCCTGTCTGCGGAGGGGCCGAGTAGGAAGTTGTCATCTGTCAGCCAGAGAAATTCAGCTCCAAAGTTCCTGTAGAGGAACTCAAACTCGTTAGCGATGCGTTTCGGCGATTTTGATCGGTACGTTCCTCGCCAATGCTTCCACTGCGAACAGAATGTGCAACGGTGTGGGCAGCCTCTCGATCCCTCTACGAGCGCGTAGATCGTCTTCGGTCCAGTCATCATGGTGAAGTGGTATTTGTGAGCGTGGTCCTCAACAAAGTGATATGCGGGCAATGGCAGCTCGTCGAGGTCCGATATCATGTCCCGTTCGGGGTTGTGAAAGACCCTGCCATTACTCTGGAATGATATCCCCTCGATGTTCGCAAATGATCTAGAATGCTTGGCGGCGCTTATGATGTCTGTAAGAGTCAATTCGCCCTCACCTCTGATGATCACGTCAATCTCAGGATACCTGCGCAGCGACTCGTCCGCCGTCGCTGTGAAGTGTTGGCCCCCAGCCACGGTCAAAATCGAGGGATCCACTTTCTTTGCCGTGGCCAAAGTCCGAGCAGTCGTGTACGCGTTGCAGGTGGCGAGGCTGCTGGATGCTACGATGTCAGGATTCGAGGATTTGATGTGCTTTTCGAGTCCTTCCCAGTCAAGACGGTTTGCTTGACAGTCAAGCACCTCGATCTCAGCGTCAGGTATCTTGCTCTCTACGTATGCAGCAAGTTCCAAAATTCCTAGAGGCGGGGGAAGATACTCACCCATTACGAACCAGAAACGTTTCGGCGGTTCAACGAATAGGATTCTCACGTCCAGCCCGTCCGAGCCCTATTGCGTGGACCTCGCTAGTATTCTTTGAACATATCTTGAACAGAAATGATCCATTGGTTACTGTACGACTCTGACCATTCCCGCCTCTTGTGGACCAGTGAAGAGGATTGTGCTATGTGCCGTGATTAGGTCGAGATACAGTCTCAAGTACCGTTCCTCTTTAATGCCCTTTAGCACAACATCGTCATCGTATGCACAGATGGCTGCCAAAGGGATCTCCAGTTCTCTATGTAGAGCCCGCTCATACAAAACGAGCTCGTTGATCATGTTGTTCTTGAAGAAGCAAGCCATCTCACCAGTAACACGGAGCCCCTTGAAACCTCTCGCAACTGCTTCAACCAGCGCTTTCTTCCACAATGAGATCGTCTTGTCAATGTTGAACTCTCCTCCGATGATGTACCAGTTGCGATAGTCCACTACCCTCAGTGCACCTGTTTTCTCAAGATGCTCCACACGTATTCCGAAGTCGCGCATTGTTTCCCGTATCTGATTTGATGATTCATCTCCTGCAATGTAGACCGCGGCCTCACCGGCATCCAATCCGGCCTTCAAATATGTGAAAAGGACCAGGTGCTTGTCCCTATGGTTTGTATAGAACAAGACCACGTGGTCTCGCGGCTTCATCTTTCGAACGAAGTCGAGGATCTCGTCTTTGCCCAAGACCGACCATCTCTACTTGAGCCATTCTCGCTAACGGTCAGCCGAGTATGCACATACGTTGTTTATGTCACTTCGCACAATGACGGGCTCGCAGCCCTCTATTTTGGATCCCCATGCCGTCCCTCTGAATTCACCATGCATGGGGAACCTCTCGCTCATAGAGCATGCTAGCTTTGATCGGCCAACATGGATGGTGCGAAGACAGAGCCCTTGTCTTCTAGAGCTACCTGTACCCTCGGATCAGACCTTGGCTCCACAGTTGTGACAGAACTTTGCGCCAGTTGGCAGTATCTCGCCGCATTTGGTGCACTTCTGTGACGGCGCTTGACTCGGCTGTGTCGGCATTGCAGAGATGCTTTTGCCGCAGTTCGGACAGAACTTCGAGGTTGATGGAATCTGGGCACTGCAGCTCGGACATACGACCAGGGCTACTGCAGGTGCTCCAGGGGTTGAGGTTTGGAAGAGCGGCAGGATTAGGACCATTCCAGCGCCTAAAGCCGCGCCGCCGCCTGTTGACTTACCAAGCTCTTTTGCGGCTTCTTTGACGGTCTCCATCCTGAGCACTCCTTCAGATGTCATTCCGCTCTGCTTAAGCCAGAACAGCCTGTCGCGGTATTCTGGGGTGGTGTCAATCCCTTCGAATTTGAGGTCAATGAGTTGCAGGCCAATCCTCCGGAAGTACTCGACGAGCGAGGCTTTCACCTGTCCGGATGTCTCGTCTAGTTTTGTGAAGACTGTGGCTAGATCGTATTTCGAGAGATCTTCGATCATATTCTCATTGATAAAGCCTCTCAGGAAGTCGTTCACACTCGGGGTCGTGTAGGCGTTCTGTCCACCGACAACTTCATTCACAAAGAGCTCAGGGCTCTCCACCTTCAGCCAGAAAGATCCAAACGTCATCAACGGAGCAAGCTCAGTTGTCTGCGCCTTGTTACCGAATTTGCCCGCGAACTGCTTAGTCGAGATGAAGATGACGGCCACTTTGAAGGGGGTCTCCGTAAAACCAGCGAGGCGGGAGAAAGCGGCAGTGAGTCTGGGCAGGTTCAAGGTGGTAAGCATGTGCCTTCCGGGTCCGAACCTGTCGTAGCTCTTGCCGTCGCGGAAGAGAACGGCGGTCTCGTATTCGTGAACGACCAGTTGGGCCCCCCACTGTATGTCTTCAGCCGGATATCGCCAAACAATGTCGTCTGGGCCCGCGCCGGTCCACTCAATGACTTGCGGCATGTCTATCCAACCTCCACTCCTTCGATCACATCTTTCCTCTGATCGAATGATGTCTCGAATCCTTCAACTGTCTTTCGTAGCTCGGACTCGTAGGCTTCCAGGTTGTCGAAATTACCTGCCTGCACTTCATCCTTGAAGGCTTGGACCCTCTGGGCCAACCCCTTTGCCCCATCCACAAGCTGGGTGTCAAAGCCGATCATCCTGTCTAGATCATCTTCGTCTATCTTGGTGGCGTCGAAGAATCCAGCATACCCATAGGACGCGTGATGCACCTTCTCAGAAACTCTATCCAATATGGCCATCAACCGGTCAATTGGTTGAGAAGCCTCAGATGCTCTGTTCTCTGCCACAATAGCATAGACATCTTGAAGCATGTTCCTAGCATCCTGGAGTCTAGCGGAGACGTAGTCGCGAACAATCTTGTCCGCCTCTCTTCGTTGCTCCTTTGCCTTGTAGCCGCGGAATCCCGGGATTACGAGCATGATCTTTTCAAGAGGCTGCTCGTCTTCCCCTATTCTCTGCATTGGCGTCTTCTTGCTCAAATCCATCGGCTCACAGCACTAACCTACCGATGCTCCTCTATAAGTCGATTGAAATCCTCTCGACTATAACAGCTTGAATTCCGGCGACGGCAGGTCTCCCTTTATGACTTCGCCGGTTGCCCCGTCCAAGAGGATTCGATAACGCTGTTTCTTGTACTCGTAGTTGACGAACCAGATCGGGCTGTGAAGATAGAGGGTGCTCTTGATATCGAACTCGGTGTTCATCTCAATGATTTTGTCTATGGCGTCCTTTGCTAAGAACTCGTGCAGACTACGGATTTCTCTTTGCGCGATTTCGTTCGCCTCCGTTGCATCCAACTCGGCGTTGAGAACCTTTGCGTTCCCGTCGATCTTGGTGAAGTCATATGGTATCTTCGCATCAAGAGGTATCTCGTATGATCTCGTCGGGAAATCTGATCCACGTCTAGCTAAGACTAGCCAACTGTACTCGTTCTCGATATCCCATTCCTTCGTAGCTGGCGGGCTGATTCTCTCAAAGATTCCTCTGCAATGACTGCGGGCTCCAGTGACAACCACCCAGAATGGGAGGTAGAATAGCTCACTCTCAACAACAGTCGCCTTGTGGGCAAGATCCCTCGGAGCGGAGAAGCTCCCACTCATCCAGCTCCTTACGGACTCCGCCACTCGAGTATCCGGGTACTCGTTGACGATCAGCGAATGCTCGAACTCGAAGGGTTTGCCCGTTTCTATCACACTGGTGAATCCGCAGTACTTGCAGGTGACAATGATTTCACCGGGCTTGATGGAAAGAGGCCCCCCGCAATGAGGGCAATTGATCTCCTTTACTATATCGCTCAAGCCCAGTCATTCCAGCGGGGATGCGTTTCGTCGCATTTCAGCTTTAAGTTATTCTCGTCGGTTGGAGATCGGCTCGTCTGTGCTGGCATAGGTACTCGAAGAACGATATCTTCGCGGTGCGCATCTCGTTGCTCGAGTCTAATTCTCATAAGGAGGGGCACACTAACCGTTCAAGGTCAGCGTGGGTCGTCTTGAAGGCAGTCGTTATGGCAGGCGGAAAGGGAACGCGGCTGAGACCGCTGACATACACCAAGCCGAAACCTCTGCTTCCACTGGCCGGAGAACCAGCCATAGTCCGCCTAGTTCACAAACTTGCGCGTGATGGGATTGAAGATGTCATTGTGACGACGAACTATTTCGCTAGGCTACTGCGAGAGACGCTCGGCGATGGCTCCGACTACGGATTGCGAATTCAGCATGTGGAAGAGAAGACTCCGCTTGGAACCGCGGGCTCCGTTAAGAACTCAGAGTCGCTGATTGATGAAACGTTCGTAGTGGTTCAAGGCGATAATCAGTTCGAGTTTCGCCTGGACGAAATAGTGAGCGCTCACCGAAAACTCGGCCCAATGGTTACGATGGCGTTGGTCAGAGTCGAGAATCCGTCGGAGTACGGCATAGCCGAGCTTTCAGACGGCCGAGTCACTCGTTTCTTAGAGAAGCCAGCCCCGCACGAATGCTTCAGCAATCTGATCAATGCGGGCATCTACGTAGTCGAACCTGATGCACTCAGACTCATTCCCGAGGGAAACCCGTTCGATTTCTCAAGGGACCTATTCCCTCACATGCTCAAATCGAGAATAGCCCTCGGAGGCTGCCCTGTTGGCGGCTTCTGGGTCGACGTGGGCGATCCTAGAAGTTACCTAAAAGCAAAC
>Ga0187878_1001655_pt1 | contig 21241 bp, 21 predicted proteins | sample June2016WEW_17_1_FD_132979 | JGI IMG/M metagenome (GOLD analysis project Ga0187878, IMG submission 132979) | Peatland microbial communities from SPRUCE experiment site at the Marcell Experimental Forest, Minnesota, USA - June2016WEW_17_150 | ecosystem: Environmental > Terrestrial > Soil >...
AAAAAAACAGATACGTCAACTGAGCCCTTCACAATTATTTAGTCATTGAAGAAATATTTTTTTAGGCTCGACGTCTCCACTCCGAGTCCCAGCTCCTTCACCTTTTTATAAATTAACAGCGAGGCGCCTGCTGATTGAAGATTTGTCCCGTCACTAATAAAAACTGTAATCTCATTGTCACCCTCTCTCCCTCTCTTTGTACCCGCGACTAATTCCCCGATTTTTCCATAGATATTAGAGGCACTGATTGTGCCACCTCTAATAGCGCTCGCAATCTCTCCTATTGTGAGGCACTTCTCCCCATCAATCACTATTTTATTCGCTCTTCGAAGTGTTTCAGCATCCAGCTCAGATTTCAACGGGTCATCTGAGCCCATTCCACTTATATGGGTCCCTTTCCTCAACCACTCCCCCTTCACAATCGGTGTCGTAGCATAGGTAGCGGTCACTAAAACATCCGCGTTTTTCACAGTCTCTTCGGCGGATCGGGTTGCAATAACGTCTTTCCCCAGTATTTTGCTCATCTCGATCGCGAAGGATTCATTACTCCTTCTCCCGGAGTACACATACACTTTTTCGAATTCTCTCACCGTTGATAGGCAAATAATCGAAGCCCGTCCAACCTTACCTGTACCGATTAATCCCACACTGGAAATCTTAGAGGGTGCAAGATACTTTGCGCCAATCGCCGCGGCTGCACCGGTTCTCAGATCTTCGACACCTACTTCTGGCTGTCTCTCTCCGAAAGGCACACTGTCCCGAATGATCACCGCCAGAGTCTTTCTATCATTGGAATCAACTATCTCGGTGAGGTACCGGTGCCAAGAAAAGTGGTAGCTGTGTGAAATTACGACAACACCTGATTCCTACAGAAACGCAAGGCCTTGACCTATGCTCTCAGTTCCAGGCGCTATATGCGGGAGATCTTTGCCTTTTGTCCTAACCTCTCTTCGAGTTGTGTCTTGCGCTAAGCCTCGACCATCCTGTAGATAGGCGTCTTCTACAGCCGCAATGACCTCACCAGGTAAAATTCCCGCCTTTCTAACATCTTCGTCTCCTATCAATAACACCATTCTTTACTCACATTTATCACCCTAAGCTTCACCTTTATACATATTCAACTTCTCCTCCATCACCTGGAAAATTTCAGTTATTATCGCGCGCAGACTTTTACAATTCAAGATAATTAATATAAATAGTTCTTAAACAAATATAAGTCTAAAACTAAGTAATCACGAAAATTTTTTATAAGTAAATAAAATATTTACTATGAGTATCTTTGACCGATAACAAAAACTCAGTATCAAAAAAGATTAGTAGAAGAAAGTTTTTGGCAGTTGCAGGGGGGGCTGTAGCCGTAGGTGCTGTAGGCGGTTACTGGTTATTAACAAATAATCAACAACAATCTGCTCAGTTAGGAGATAGGAAAGCGAAGTGGGATGCTTGGGCATCAACACTATACATAGGAACAACAAGTTTCCAATTTCACCCAGGCATAGACATTGGATCAAGTTCAGCAGATTCAATCTACAGACACATGATCGCCCCACGAATATTTTGGGTTGATGGACAAACCTCTGGTCAATATAACCCTCTCGTCGGTGCAAGCTGGAAGCAGTTGGTTGACTCCGATAATCAAACCTACATCGAATTCAAGTTTCAAGCTAATTGGAAATTTAGAGACGGAACCCCGATCAACGCTCAGAACCTGAAGTGGAACTGGGAGAGGGCGCTTAACGACCTTCCAAATAGGAAACAAAACAACGATTCGTACGCCGTATATGCGATGCAGGAGTCTTGGGGAACTAGTCAGAAGAAGCTCGTCGTAGTTGACGACTTGACACTAGACATGTACGTGAACCCTGACTTCCCTAACTTCCAACCATTCTGGAAGCACTTCTTGTTCGCCTTGGACTACTCATTCATGTTCAGCATGACCATGGGCCAAAAATATGGCGGGGAAACAAATTCCCTAGACGACTATGTACTAATTGGTAAAAATGGTGCTTTTGGTCCATTCTACCTCAGTGACTGGGTGCCAAACCAGAGACTAGTGTTGGCAGCCGACCCCAATTACCCAGTCAATCCTTTGGGGGGAATGGGGGGGCCAACTAGGTCTGAAAACATAAAAACCATTGTGGTCACAGGCTACCAAGATACAGCTTCGCTGAGAATGGCCCTTCAATCCGGCGAGATAGATTCCACTATGCAAGGTGAGATTGGTAGACCAGATGTTCCAAGCCTGCAACAAGATCCTAATATACACATGGAGATTATACCCAATGTGGGGACTGGAAACCAACTTCACATGAACTGGGATCCTCAGTTTACTCCGCTGGATAAAATTCCAGTCAGACAAGCAATTCAGTACGCTGTTGACCCGAGTGAAATCGTTTCGAAGTTGATGTTCGGTACAGCGACCGTGTCTGATAGCCCTGTTCGTCCATTCCTACAGTATTACAAGGCAGTTATGAAACCAATCCGAGATATGTCAATGACCGATCGTATCACTAAAGCTAAGCAGTTGTTATCTGATGCGGGTTTCCCCAACGGCTTCGGAACTCAATTTTGGTACGCCTCAGGTGTTGCAACTGAGTCTTTTAACAGGGACTTAGGGACCATCCTTCAGGCACAATTGGCTAAAATCGGCGTAACCCTCGATCTAAAGTATGTCGAGACGGGTACATACACTGCCAACGTAAAATTAGGTGTGCTCCCGATGTTCTGTAGAGGATGGACCATGGACTACCCTGACCCCGACACAGAACTATTCTACCTAATGTACTCAACCAGCCCAGACCTAGCAATGCGTATCAAATTCAATGATCCTGCTGTAGATGCTCTTCTGATGGAAGGAAGGAATATCTATGGTGTAGCTGGAAAGGAATCCAGGAGACAGGACATCTACACTCAGCTGCAGGATTACATCGTCAGCCACGGATTTGATGTACCACTCTACCTCGATGGTTTCTGGTACGGAAGTGGAGCATATATCCAGAACTACAAACCATGGACCACATGCGATAAACCCTTCCAGGGGCTCTGGAATATCGCTAAGCAGATACCCACTGATTGGCAGACGCATGATCCACCTCACTAACCCAACTTTTTTTCTAGAAAATATTATAGCATTAAGACCCGTAATTCAAGGTACGTGGTGACCCACAGGTGAAGATGAGGTATTATGTTTTAACCAGATTATTGATAGCGATACCTACACTGATTCTACTCCTCACATCGATCTTCTTCATAATGCATGTATTGCCCGGCGACCCTGTCACAATAATGTATGGCGATAAATATCCAACTAAATATGTTGATCAAATTCGTCATAACCTGGGTCTAGATCGACCGATTTTGGACCAATATGTCTCCTACATAACCGACCTGTCCAAGGGTAACATGGGAATTTCTATGGTCTATCAAATACCAGTTAGCCTAAAAATATCGTACGCGGTCCCGACTACAGTAGAGTTAGCGATATTGAGTCTGCTGTTCTCATCCCTCATAGCTTTGCCTCTGGGCATAATTGCCGCGGTAAAACGCGACGGCATCTTCGATCATGTCTCTAGAATCCTGATGCTCTATATTCACTCTAACCCGGGGTTCTGGGTAGCTCTCCTGTTTCAGATCATATTTGGTCTAATATTAGGGTGGTTCCCTATCACTGGGAGATCTCCCCCCGATTTTAATCTGCAACATATCACGGGACTATATGTTCTAGATAGCATCCTAACATTAAATCTCACCGCACTGTTACAGAGTCTGAAATATCTGGCTTTGCCCGTAGTGACTATCGCCATCACGGCCATTCCGACCCTAAGTCGCCTCACGAGGGCTTCTATGCTCAACGTCCTCGGGGAAGATTATATTGTAACCGCTAAGGCGAAGGGTCTGCCAGAAAATGTTGTTATCTACAAACATGCGCTTCGAAATTCCTTGTTGCCCGTCATCACATCGATCGGAGCCCAGTTCACGATGCTATTAGGGGGAACCGTAATAACGGAGAGAATTTTCTCCCTGCCCGGTCTCGGAAGTCTACTAATGGATTCACTGATGGCTCGAGACTTCCCTGCGATACAGGGAGTCGTTGCCGTCTATGCGATTGTTGTTGTCATTATGAACACAATAATCGATGTGATCTACGCCTCATCCGACCCGAGGATAAAATACTAGGGGATGAATGCGATGACTAGTAAAAAGTCTGCCTTCGATTATTTAGAACTATTCCGAATAGCTCCCAAATCAGCTAAAGTAATGGTCATAGTAGGAGGAGCCTTCGCTGCTGTGTTGTTAATTTTCGTCATCTTTGGACCATATATAACTCCCCATGACCCTTTCGCGTTCAGTAATGACCTATTGAGTTCACCATCTATCCAACATTTAATGGGGACTGACGATCTTGGTAGGGATTTAATTAGTAGACTGATTTATGGATCAAGGTACTCCCTCGGGATCTCCTTAGTAGCCGTGGGGCTATCCTTATTGATCGGGATTGTTCTAGGGGCTGCATCAGGTTTCTTCGGTGGTTCGCTAGATCGAGTAATGATGCTTCTGATGGATTCTTTGTATATTTTCCCAAGCTTCATCTATATGCTCATAATGGTTGTCGTACTTGGCCCTGGAATTTGGCAAACAGCATTAGCGATATCAATTGGGAGGATACCCTACAACTACAGATTGATCCGAAGTCTGACTATCTCCGTGAAGGAGAGAGGCTTCATAGAAGCTGAGAGGGTGTTAGGGGCAAATAACTGGTACATAATTAGGAACCATATAATGCCCTATTTCATGTCTGTATTATTCGTGACATTATCTCTGGGAATGGCAAGCGGGACACTGGCGATCGCTGGACTCGGCTTCCTTGGGCTTGGGATCCCGCCGCCGACGCCTGAATGGGGAACTGAACTGGCAGGTGGAAGGGCTTTTCTACTCGGAGGAGCATGGTGGTTGGTAATTTTCCCAGGACTCTTTGTGATGGTTGCAATGCTGGGGTTCAACCTCCTAAGTGAGGGGTTGGATACTATGCTCAATCCAACTGTTAGGAGATTAAAGTAGGTGATCCGATGAGTTTACTCCAAGTCGCAAATCTGAAGACTTACTTCTATACCCCATTCGGCGTCGTCAAAGCTGTAGACGGAGTCTCATTCAGCGTGAAAAGGGGTGAGGCCCTTGGTTTAGCCGGGGAATCCGGGTGCGGCAAAACCACAATAGCTTACTCCATCATGAGGTTGATCCCAAATCCTGGGAGAATTGTTGAGGGTGAGATCCTCTTTAACGGTGTAGATCTATCGAAGCTAAATGATGAGGAGTTGAGACAGGTTAGGTGGAAGGAGCTCTCAATGGTTTTCCAGGGTGCAATGGCTTCCTTCGACCCACTATTCAAGATTGGCGACCAGATATCCGAGGCAATACTCTACCATGAGAAGGTTGGGAAAGCTGAGGCAATGGATCGAACAAAGAACTTGCTTGAGCTAGTTGGGATAGACAGTGAAAGGGCGAATAACTATCCCTGGGAACTTAGCGGTGGTATGAGGCAGCGCTCAATGATAGCTATGGCTTTGGCATGTAACCCCAAGCTGATTATAGCCGATGAACCAACAACAGCGCTCGACGTGATAGTAAGCGCGCAGATTATGGAGTTGATAAAGAGCCTAAGGGAGAAACTTGACTTAACTATGCTTCTAATAACTCATGATATCTCCGTTATAGCGCAAACCTGTGATGAACTTGCTGTTATGTACGCAGGAAAGCTCGTGGAAAAGGCATCGGTTGATATAATCTTTAAGAACGCATACCACCCGTACACATCAGCCCTGATCAAAGCATTTCCAAACATAAGGGGACCTAAACAGGAGCTATTGGGAATACCTGGTAACCCACTCGATTTAATGAATCCTCCCGAAGGGTGTAGGTTTGCACCTAGATGCCCATTCTCACAGGAAAGATGTATAACGAATGAACCAGTACTGACTGAAGTCGAAAGTGATCACTTCGTTGCCTGTCACTTCTGGAAGGAGATATTGGATGGAGTGCGATGAATTGGAGCCCCTTATTTTAGCTAAAGACCTTTCAAAGTATTACGATCTGAGAGGGAGTTTCTTCGAGTCTCTCTTCTCAAAGGAGAAACGTTACATTAAAGCAGTTGACAATATTAATTTTTACATTAACCCTGGCGAGACTTTTGGTCTTGTCGGAGAAAGTGGCTGCGGAAAAACCACTACTGGGCGCCTTGTAATCAACACAATAAGGCCAACGAGTGGCAAAGTTATGTTCGAGGGGACGGATTTGTCTACCCTCAAGGATAAAAACGACTTGAGGGCTCTCTCTCTAAAAATGCAGATGATTTTCCAGGACCCCTACGAGTTTCTGAGTCCATGGCTCAACATAGTGGACACACTCGCGGAGCCTCTGAGGATCCATAAATTATTCGATGAAAAACGGATCCAGGAGAGGGTGAGGGAGGTCATGGAGATTGTTGGGCTTACACCGGTTAACATGATTCTACGGAAGTTTTCCTATGAGCTTAGTGGAGGGCAAAGACAGAGAGTCATGATCGCGAGAGCCCTTATGCTTAACCCTAAGTTCATTGTTGCCGACGAACCGGTTTCGATGCTCGACGTCTCAATTAGAGTCGGTGTATTAAACCTTCTAAACGAACTTAAACATAAATTTAACTTGACAAGCCTCTTCATAACGCATGACATAGCAGTTTCAAGATACATGTGTGACAGAATTGCAGTTATGTATCTTGGCAAGATCGTTGAGATGGGGCCCGCTAATGATATTATAAACGATCCTCAACATCCTTATACCCAAGCGTTAGTCGCTGCAGTACCTGTTCCAAATCCCTCCATAACAACCGGTGAAATACCAATTAAAGGTAGAATTCCCACGAGTGCAAATCAGCTTCCACAGGGATGCAGATTCTCACCAAGATGCCCATATGGGGATTCATGTAAAGATTCTGAACCTGACTTGGTAGAGATCGAGGAGGGAAGGTTCGTTATGTGTTACAGGGCATCTAAGAAATAAGTAAGTTTTTCAAATAACCTGTAATCTCAATGTGATTTAAGGCTGGAATCCAGTGGGAGATTAACCCATCTCATCATCCTATGTGAGATTTCTACTGCATTGATAATCTCCTGGATCTTCGCGCTCTGAGCGAAGTTGCCCTCATTTTCCGGTTTACTGGACAATATTTCACTCATGAAGTTGTGAACAAGATTCGTGTAAAAGAGTGAAGGCCATGGTTCTCCTTCATAGTGGCCTGGTGGATAGAATCGCAAGGGTACATCAATTTGTTTGAACTCAACAGCATCAGGTGTAGCGCTGTGAAGCGTCTCGATTTTTCCAAATTCTTCGACTATCCTGCAAATCAAGGCGCCTTTTGATCCATACATTCTCGCTTCTAATCCTGGGTAATTACCAACTGCGACATAACTAGATTGCACTGAACAAATCGATCCATTCATGAATTCTCCGATGAAGATATCTCCATCATCAATATTTGTCCGGACTTTCGTACCCTCTAAGCTTGTTCTATAGGGCACAAAGTTCTTCAACATGCCCGTAACTTTAGCCAAATCGCTTCCCATGAACATTATTCCAAGATCAATGATAGGGGCTCCATAACCCTCGATTGAAGAGACCTCAATCTCAGTAGAGTTATTTCCTGGCATTAAATCAGCTTTTGTGACTGGCTCAGTTGGGCTTATGAACTGAGAGTTCTGCTCAAATCCGTTGAAGATGAAGGGATGACCCACAAAGCCCTTCTTAATCAATTCATACATATACATCATAGCCGGAGAGTATCTGAAGGTCAAACCGACCTTAGTTTTTAAACCTCCCTCAACAGCTAACCTATGAGCCTCCCAGGTTCTCTTATAATCATGTGCTACTGGTTTCTCACAGAGGCAATGCTTACCCGCCCTTATTGCTGCAAATGCGAGGCGTTCGTGATTATCAGGATCGTCGGGTCCACCTCTAGTGCAGATGTCGACAACATCTATATCACCTCTTGACAACATGTCTTTGTAATCGGTGTAGACGTATGGTATGTTGAATTCTTTGGCCATGGTTTCAGCGAGTTTTTTATCATAATCGCAGATGGCTATTATTTCACTGAGTGGAGACCTCGAAAAACCTGGTAGATGAGCATTCTTCGCCCATCTTCCTGCTCCTATTACCCCGATGCTAAGTTTGTCCAATTAGATCAACCCTATTTTAATTTCTTAGTATAAAGGCGCAACCACGTAAGTCATTGCCCCTGACTCAATCGTTGTCATGGTCGGTCTTAAAAGTAGAATTGCGGTTTTATCGAATGGTGCTGTAAAAGATTCGATTTCGTTTAGAGAAACTGGATCGCATACTGAACCTAATTTTGTGCCCTTTTCAAGGATCTCCCCGACGTGTTTCGATTTTATCTTCGGTATAAAAACGCCGCCATTCAACGGCCTGAGAACCTTGGTTGGACCAACCAATATAGAGTTGTGTGGTTTTTCCATGTTTACCTTTTTCAAAATCCCTGAAATGGATAAGACTCTTAAAAGTCCAGTAGAGATTTTCTCAGCCCACTGTTCCTCCTCGTCGCATCTCCCACCCATCTCGACGCCTAGAATTTGCATCCCCCTAGTTTTAGCATAGCCTGTCAAAGTTTTATTCCTCTCCACACCATCTACGGTGAAAGGTGCGCACATTGCTTCTGTGAGTGATTCGGAACCGGGGAATCTAAAAGCAAACGAGTTAACACACCAACTCCCTCCACCATGAAGGTCGATGACAACGTCAACGTCCTTCAGCCCCTCTTTAACTATGATTGCTGCTATTTTTTCGCTGTAGGAGCCGTTTTCATCCCCCGGAAATACTCTGTTCAGGTCAAGATTATCTAAATGGGATACCCTGGAGTTCTCTTCCATAGCGTATGGGTTAGCATTTGGAATAATGCGTATTGACCCGTAAAGATCACTCAATTCAATTTTTTTCAATAGCATTCTTATCGCCAGAGCACCCCAGGGCTGCTCGTCCCCGTGGGTTCCCGCGATGATGAGGGCTCTTGGTCTTTTTTTCCCTACATTACCTATAGAAATTGTGATTGAGGAGGAGGGCCCATGGTTTAATCTGAGTCTGCTCCATTTTACGAGGTCTATGAGTTGATTATTGTTTCCAACCACAAATATTAGATAGCATTTAAAATAAAAATATTGTATGCGCAAGCAAACAAGGCTTGAAACCATCTTGCTGCGATTGAGGATCTACAAATGTAAAACTGAAGTTAATTTTTTAAAATCTATTGAAATGAGAACATAAAACATAAATAAACAAATAATGAGTAAGATATGATAGAAAATGGCGTTAGATCCGCTTGAATTAGCAACAATCGTGGGAGCCGTAGCTATCTTCTTGATCTGGGGGCCAAATAAGATACCGGAGCTAGCGAGGGCCCTTGGACGCGCCAAGAACGAGTATCAGAAGGCAGCAAACGAGGTAGAGCAATACACCAAAGAGGCGATGACTATGGCTGAACAGCCGAAAGTGCAGCAGCCACAGCCCGACAAGATCTTGGAGATCGCTCAGCAGCTAGGCATCAGCACCGTCGGTAAAACGAGGGATGAGATCGCCGACGAGATCGTTGCGAAGAAGAGCAACCCCTAATTATTTTAAAGAACAATCACCACCCTGTGGGGATACCAAGTGACGACGACCGAAGAACCAGGCATTGTAGCTAGTTTCCTCGAGCATATTAAGGAACTAGCTCAGAGGGCTAAGGTCGTCATAATCGTCCTTCTCGTCAGCACAGTTTTTTTCATGTTGTTTCCGGCGAATCCACTTGATTTACTTAATCCCAATAGTTTTCTGACCGGATTTTACAGGCCCATGATTTCAGTTATGCTTAATTATGTGAAGAACTACGTTGCTCCCCCTAATCTTCAAATTATTAGTCTGCAGATCGGTGATCCGCTCGAGGTCTATGTTTTCGCGTCTCTTCTTCTTGGGTTCATCGTTAGTTCTCCGGTCATCGGGTATGAGGTTTTTAAGTTCGTAGTCCCCGCCTTGCATGAGGACGAGAAGAAGGCAATATTCCCATTCGTATTCGGATTCACGGTATTCTTCATATTCGGCGCGATTTTCGGTTACCTGTTTTTGGCTCCCTTCATGTCTCTTACAGTGATTATCTTCGCCCAATTTGTCGGTGCGCAGCCTATAATAACGGCTTACGACTTCTACTCAATGATTTTCACAACTGTTCTCTTTACAGGTATTGGCTTCACTTTTCCAGTCTTCTTTGTGCTGTTGGTCAAATTTGGAATAGTTGGGACCTCGATAATCACCAAAAACAGAACCATATTCTACATTATCCTATATGCAATCACCGCATTAATCAGCCCAGATGGTGGCCCGCTGGCCGACCTCGCACTCTTTATACCTGTGGCCATCATGATTGAGGGAGCGGTCCTGGTCGCCAAGAGGTACGAGAAGAACCGGCCAACTACCAGTTTAATTTATGCTCAAACCGGAGTCGAGGCCACCTGTAGCTACTGTGGGACCAAGTTCAAGGGGAATGAAGCCTTCTGCAAAAAGTGTGGAAGATCAAGGATCTAAATTCCCTTTCAATAGGGCGTGAGAATTTATTGATTTGATTTCTTGTCAATAATTTCTTTCGCTAGCTGAGATTTCGTCTTGCCCTCAGTGCTTATCCCTAAAGCCTGAGCCACGAGAGTTAATTCGTTGTCTGGGCTCTCATCTTTTTCTTTTGTTTTGGCTTTGCTTTGTTCTAATTCGGTTTCCTTGCTTGCCTTAGCGTACTCACCCCTTGCTCTACCTAGCGACCTTGCCAACTCAGGTATTTTGCTCGGTCCCCAGATCAAGAAGATGGCTATGGCTCCCACGATTACTGCTAGCTCAAGCGGATCTAACGCCATTTGTATCGATTGATAATCATTGAAAGTTGTTAATATACTTTAGCAATAAAGCGAAGTGCTGCTATTAATGCGCGCGCTGAGGGGGGGGGGGGTTAGGTACTGTAGCACCCAATTCCGAGGAGAGGAAGCCTTCTATTGTAAATGTGGTAAGTCGAGAAGATAGGTTCCTAGACTTGGGCTTACCCGAACCCAAGACACCTCCTATTCAGTCCAAATCCTTGGATTATGGTTGAGGTTACTTGGTACATAGTTTTAAACTTAAGAAAATAAATTAAAAATGATAAGTCTTGTCAAAGTCATTTGTCCGTGCTAAGATAAATCTATTCGGAGTGCTTGTCGCCTTCGTAATTTTGGTTGGTTTAATGGGTCCTTGGCTTACGGTTAGTTACGATTCGTATTCGGTGGTTGATCCGGTCACTAAGTTGGGGGAGGCCCGCTACCATTCTCGTGTGGAACTAAGTCCATTTTTTGGATCGATGTTTAAAGATGAAATCTTGCAAAGTCGTCAATTTTTTGTAAGTTATGTAACTAGCATAGGTGGAATGTTACTCATTTTCTCTGCTCTTCTATCAATTCTTGTATATAGGGTTAATTGGGCGGATTTTATATTTTTTATAGTCTCTATATGCGGGATTATACTTTTTTTCCTGGGTGTGGGTGAGGGAATTTCTATTGGTGTATTCACACAGATTGGTTGGGGTCTTGAGATCACCATATTAGGTTTGCTTCTTTCTTTGGTATTATCTTTTAAAGAGTTTGTTAGAAATAGTGTAACTAGATACATAGATTGATCAGATTAAGTTTAATTCGTGATATCCTCTCTCGGTCCACATCTTGTCGTGTTCTATAAATTCCAGTACAAAATATTGTAGGGGGAGTTTTTCACTTGTATTGTATATACCATGTATTTCTCCTTCTCGCGAGTAAATAAGTGAACCTGGAGTAACCTTGTAGGTCTCGTTCCCGCAGATTGCCTTGCCTTCTCCTCTTAGGATATACATGATCTCCTCGGGGTTTTTATGTTCAGGATTGACCGCCAATGGTGGATGTGTTTGTACATCAAGTGCATGCATCCTGAGAGCACCCATTACTGCGTGTTCTTCCTCGGTGATCAATTGCTGATTGTTGATGTTGCCAATGCTAATAGGGGCCTGGTATAGGTTCCTGCTTCTGGTTTTTGCCCACCTAAAATTCGGTCTAGGGATTTTATACGAAGCCGTGACAAACCTAAGTTCTCCTTCACCAGCGTGAGCAATTACGTGCCTGTGCTTTTCACCAAACCTAGAATTGCCAGGTACAAAGAGCGTCGTCTCACCATGGATGAATCGACCTCCCATCCTCGCACAACCTGAAACAACGTAGTGTTGATACTCTACGTTTTGCTCATCGAATACTACTTCTCCTCCTGTCAGGAGATGGTGCTTAACCTCCAGCCCACCAGGCGTCGACTGATCCCTAGACAATAGTAGCCTTTCTATGACCCTGGGAGAGATCTCTACACCCTTGACCTCGTTTATACTAACATGCATTTAGATCGATTCTATTATTTTTGAAAAGAAATATGAAAAATCTTCGGTGCTACCTCGATCATAAACTATTTAGTATATTCATTCGATAACTAATTCAACCTGAGGGAAATGAAAACATGAGTGATGTTCCGGGATACTACGATAAGAGGAGCCAAATGTGGAAAAAATACTTCGATATGGCTCTAGACTACGACTCCTTCGTTAAACAGGGAAAATCTGAGGAGATCCAGCTCTGGAAAGATAGAGCGGAGAGGACACCCGAGCTAAGTGAGGAGCAGAAGAACCGCGTGAGTGGTTACAATAGAGAGTTAAATGTTCTGGTCTATGCGGGTAACTGGTGTGGAGACTGCTCACGTCAGGCTCCAATGTTAGTGAAAATTGCTGAGACCGCAGGAGATAAGGTGAGGATAAGACTAATTGAGAGAGAGGTCTCAAAGGAACTTCAGGATGAACTAAGGATCGTTGGTGGTTTGAGAGTTCCAATGGTGGTATTTATCACCGAGGACTTTTGGGAGGTTGGACGCTTCGGGGAGAGGCTACTGCACGTCTATCGATCTAAGGCAGCGAGGGAGATTGGTAGAGGCACCGACGAAGGTGTACTTACCCCTGCAGCCTTAGAGAAGGAACTTTCAGAATGGGTTGACATTTTTGAGAGGATGCTTCTGATGGTTCGCTTATCGCCGCCCCTACGGAAAAGACACGGCGATTAGCCCCTCTGGACATGCACTTGCATGTAACCTTTCATTGAAGGTGTGCAAAAGTCACTGGTCCATTTTAATTATGTCGTTTAGAACCGCGTAAGCTGTTTGTATTGGATTGTTGAATTGAGCAGAGACGAATATCTCCTGGGAATTCTTAAAATGGTATCTTATACCCATGTTGCCTTCGTTGATAGTCGCAAAGGGATCGTCAAGAGGTATCATTTTTGGCGAGACCTTCATTTGAACCCCTTTTTCTAAATTGGTGAGTGTACACATGAGCTTCACTTTCATCTCCCTTTTCTTAGCTTCTTCAACGATTTGTTCGATATTTCTTATGCCTTCGATCTTCACATCTCCTAATCTGGAGTGGCTATTGTAGATAGTATTAGAGAGAATGACAAGTTTTCTTGCCGAATCGATGCCGTCAACGTCATCCGAATAATTCGTCTCGGCCCAACCTGCACTTATTGCGTAATCAAGCGCAGTTTTGAAAGTTTTACCAGACTCAACTTCTCCAATAATGAAGTTAGTGGTTGCGTTAAAGATTCCTTCGATGCGCTCAACTTGATCTATTATGAAGCAGGAGTTAATCAAGCAAAATATTGGTAGTTGAGCAGATACTGTAGCCTCGTAGAGGAATTTTACGTTGTTTTTCTTCTTCAAATCAATTAATTCATCATATGAGGCAACCAATGGTCCCTTATTTGCTGTGACAACGTTTTTTCTCTCGCTAAAGGCAGATTTGATGTGTGATAGCCCCGGCTCCCCATTGTTTGTGGAAGGGGTCAACTCAACAACAACATCACTTTTCACACTCTTGATGGCTTCTAGACCAGTATAGCTGTGATGATAATGGCTGAAGTCTGACCAATTCCTTTTCTTATGATGCAATATGGTCTTCAGATCGAGACCATCTTCATCAATGGCAGTACCATTCTTATCCGAAATTGAAACGACCTTTAAATCTAGACCCAAACAATCTAGTGATTTCTCCTCTTTATTTATTAAATCAACAAGGCTTCTCCCAACATTACCGAGTCCAATTATCTGTAGTTTCATATTAGTGAAATTGGTCTTCATTGTATATTAGAATTAGTATAAAGATCATTTACTAATTCATTAGATCATTTTAAATTAGGAACTCGAGTGTGTGGGCTCGTGCATCTTAAATTTCAATGAATTCTATTTTTATCATTCTGGGTGATTTGATGAGTAAGATTGAGGGCCTTTTCTCGATTTATCCTACCTTTGAGGAATTAGAGAGTGCTCTAAAAACCATGTGCACTGAGTTCCCAAACCTCACCAATCTAGTAAGTGCAGGTAAGAGCCTAAAGGGAAGAGAACTTTGGGTTGTTGAGGCCACAAATAAAGCGACTAGTCCAGCATCACAGAAACCAGGTCTTTGGATCGATGGAAACACACACAGTGGAGAGGTAACTGGAAGCGTTGTGTGTCTAAAGACTATATGGCATCTCCTCAAGGGCTACGGAGAGGATCCCTCTTGCACGGAGATCCTTGACGATAAGGTCATCTACATTATGCCACGCGTTAACCCCGATGGGGCGGAGATTTACTTAACCCAATCCTATCATAGCACAGCTGCTGGCATATCAAACCCCTCGTTCCTCGATGGAGAAGGCCACTACGATGAGGATGTAGATGACGATGGAAAGATACTCTTCATGCGGATAACAAACCCAAACGGTGAGTGGAAGGTATCTAAAAAAGACCCACGTCTCATGGTTAAAAGAGAGCCGAATGAGCATTACGGCGAATTCTACGACGTTCTTAGGGAGGGAAAGTTCCTAAAATATAAAAACGGAAAAGAGGTGACTATGGCCCCACCTAGGTTCTTGGGTGGAACGAATAGGAATTATCCGGCACACTGGGCACCTGGGGGGCTACCTATTGGCGGAGCAGGTGTCTTTCCGTTAGAGGAGGTGGAGGCGAGGGCTATAGCTGACTTCTGGGCCAAACACCCCAATATTGGGGGTATGCACACATTCCACACGAGTGGTGGGCTAATTCTACGTGAAAGTGCGGTGCACCCAGACTCGTGGTTCACGGATCAAGATCTTGATCTCGATCTCGCGATCTACAAGTACTTGGCAAGTATTGGTGAGAATATTTCTGGCTATCCCGCAATTAGCATCTTCGAAGAATTTACCTTTGCAGACGATCGGCCTTTTCGTAGGGGATGCGCAACAAGTTTCTTTTATGAGCATCTTGGAGCCTTTGTCTTCAGCATAGAACTTTGGGACTGGGAACACGAGATTGGGCTCGGCCACTTCCGTCAACGTGGTGGCATCGAGTTCAGCTTTGATAGGTTACCCGAGGAGGATCAACTAAGAGAGCTAAAATGGATAGATCATAATTATCCAGAGGCTTTCGTACCTTGGCATAAAATGGCTCACCCTCAGCTGGGTGAAGTTGAAGTTGGTGGAATCGACACTAAAGTGACGCGTCGAAACCCACCGCCAGGAGTGTGGCTTGAGCGAGAGGTTGACAAGGTTCTCCCATTTGCACTTCGACATGCTGCCCTACTCCCCCTACTCCGTGTCAGGGAGGCGCGGATGACGAACGTCAGTGAAGACGTATACAAAGTTGAGGCCCAGATAGTTAATGCTGGTTGGCTGCCAACAAACGTTACACAGATCGCGACGAGGATCAAACGAGCAACGCCTGTGATAGCTGAAATAATTCTTCCACCCGGGGCTGAACTGGTCGTAGGACACGAGAAAATTGAGTTAGGGCACCTAGAGGGGCACAGTGCAAAACTTCTGCTTCCTCGTGTCGTAGGTGGGGAAGTCGTAGACAAGACAAAAGCTCATGTCGAATGGGTAATAAAAGCAAGGAAATCTGTTGAAGTAGAGGTGGTCGCTAGGTGTGCGAGAGCAGGCACTCACAGGGTCAAGATTACACTGCCTTGACCCACATGTTCTTACCTTAATTATTTGATAATTCGATAAGTTATGAGAAGAGGCGTTGTAGACATGTCAAATAGGCGGATATCCATGAACCCCTCGGCTGTACCTGAGATAGCTCGGTTGTTTAAACACCAACTCGGGATGAGTAATCTCAAACCTGGGGAATTATGTCTAGTTGTTACCGATAATGCCTTCAATCCAGTTTATTCCGACGCATGCTTAGACGCAGCCCAAGATCTGGGCGCAGAAGCCTATAAGATAACATTACCCCATAGTTCACTTCCCAAAAAGTCCTGGGGGTCAGCGTTTCGTGATGCAGACTTAATCGTATACAGCACGACCCATACATTACACTACTCGAAAGAGATTAGAGCAGCCTTAGACGGTGGAAGTCGTGCTCTAATGGTTGTTATACCGCTTCAAGCAATGGAGCGTCTCAAAGGAGACCAAGATGTAGTAAAGCGCACGAAGGCTGGTGCAGCCCTTCTCAAAAAGGCTAACAAGATTCGAATCACATCAGATGCCGGCACTAACCTTACAATGGAACGCGGTGACAGGCCAGTCTTAGCACACTATGGGTTGGCCGATGAACCAGGACACCTAGACTTCTGGGGAGCCGCTATGGTGGAGACGGCGGAACTTGAGGGCAGCCTCGAGGGAACAATGGTACTAGATGTCGGGGACCAAATGTTCTACATGGCTCGATACGTTCAGAGTCCTGTTAAAATCAACTTCAACAAGGGGCGTGTGACCCATATATGTGGTGGTGTTGATGCTCTACTTCTTCGTAAGCATCTTGAATCATTCAATGAAGAAAGTGCATGGATGGCTGGGCACATGGGCTGGGGAACTGATCATCGAGCACTCTGGGCTGCTCAGGCTCTACAGTTCCCGGAACCTGGTTCATCATCAGCGGATGCTGAGGCCTTTTATGGTAATATTCAGATCGAGATCGGCAGCAATAATGACGTGAATTTCCGTGGGAGAAACAACTCAAGCGCCCATCTTGGGCACTGCATGCTGAGTAGTTGCCTCTACCTAGATGATGATCTAGTAATCGATCATGGTGAGTTCATTCCCCCTGATCTCAGGTAACTCGTGGCACCAACATGAACATTCAGAGCATGCATTTCGGTGCTTTAGATTAGTAAAAATACCTTTTTAAAAATTATAAATACCCTATAACATGGCCAGTTCGTTGAAGGTCCGCTGGTAGGTCTCCTCGCCGAGGCGGTGCCGGAAGTGGGTGAAGAGGCCGTGGCTCGGTGTCCAGTGTCGGAAGCCGCAGGCCCTCGCCAGTCTGCGGTCTCTTCTAAGCCGCAGGGCGAGCCTCCGGTCGCTGGGTATCTGTAGCAGGTGTTTGTTAGTTGTGCCTTGAGCATCGAGAGCGGGTTAAAGGGCTTTCTGCCGGGTCCTTCACTGTGGTAGAGGTTCTCAAGCTGTGTGCGTATCTGGTCTAGGTTGAGTGAGTCAAGCACATGCTTAACGTTCAACCTATCCTCAATGAAGTGTTCGCCCTATGTTCTATAATAATTTCTAAACAGCCAAGCGCGCACAAATGTTTTAGCGGTATTTTTTAAGAGATTAAAAAAACCCTATTAGATGCTTACCCTCAGATAGTCCCATGAGCAATTCAATGATTTTGGATGCGCCAGGGACGACGGTACTCCTCATGGGGAACGAGGCGATAGTCCGCGGTGCCTTAGAGGCGGGCATAAGGATCGCTGCATCGTACCCCGGGACACCCGCCTCCGAGATAGGGAATACCTTCTCCGAGGTCGCTAAGGAGATGGGAATACACTTCGAGTGGTCAACGAACGAGAAGGTCGCCTTCGAGGTTGTATACGGTGCCTCAATGTGCAACCAACGCGGCATGGTGAGTATGAAGCACGTCGGCCTCAATGTGGCGCTAGACATCATGGAGATGGCGGCGCTCCGAGGTGTCAAAGGTGGCCTCGTCTTCGTCTCCGCCGACGATCCAAGCCAACATAGCAGCGGGCAAGAGCAGGACCAGCGTTGGCTCGCTAAACAGAATTGCGTCCCCGCCCTAGAGCCCAGCGACCCCCAAGACGCCAAGGATTTCACTGTTTATGCATACGAACTCTCCGAGAAGTACCAGCTACCTGTAATGCTCCGCACAGTCACTCGCGTCAGCCACATGAGGAGCAACGTCAAGCTCGGCAAGTTCCAGAAGCTTGACAGAGATGCCAAGTTCGACTTCAAGCAATTCAGTTACGTTGTGGCAGGCTTTGACAAACTCTTCTACGGTAGGGAGAAGGAGGCGAATGAGAAGATCGCGAAAATCAAAGTCGAGTTCGACTCCTCGCCACTTAACAAACTTGTAATGACGGGGGAGGAGAGGGTAGGTGTCATTGCGACCGGGCAGACATACAACTATGTTATGGATGCCCTCATCAAGCTGGGAGTCAAGAATAAGGTTGCAGTCCTAAAGCTCGGCACCTCGAATCCACTACCTGAGGGACTCATCTCCATGCTCCTAAAGGGTGTCGATAAGGTTCTTGTTACGGAGGAGCCCGACCCCTTCGTGGAACTGCATGTCAAGGCTCTAGCGAAGGACATTAACCCGAGGGTGGAGCTCTACGGACGGATGAACGGTAAGCTCCCCGGGGAGGGAGAGCTAATGCCATTGATGGTTGACGGAGTCATCGCTGAGATGCTTGGAGAGAAAATTCCACCTTATCCGCGTGCAGATGTGGAGAAAGAAGCAAAGGACATGATATTCGGAAGGATGCTCACGGTTTGCGCGGGTTGTCCGCATAGGCCGAGTATCTATGCTCTAAAGCGAGCCGTCAAAGCTGTGAAAGGAGACATCCACAAGGTAATTATAAACGGGGACATTGGATGCTACGGCCTCGCTTGGGCCCCGCCGATGAGCTACGAGGACACCTACTTCTGCATGGGGGCTAGCCTCGGAGTGAGCCAGGGAATGAGCCAGGTTGGCGTCGACTCAATCGCCTGGATCGGGGACGGCACATTCTTCCACGCAGCCATACCCGCCCTTATGAACGCGGTTCAGACGAAGACGAACATCAAGGTGGTAGTCGCTGACAACGGCGTCACTGCGATGACGGGTTTCCAGCCCAACCCACAGTCTGGGAAGATGGCAACGGGGGAGTCAACGAAGAGTGTCTCCATAGAAGCCATAGCAAAGGCGGTTGGAGTCGAGCATGTTGAGGTCACTGACGCCTACGACACAAAAGCGACGGAGACAGCTTTCAAGAGGATGTTAAAGACTGAGGGCGTCGCCATGGTCATCAGCAGGCGTGTCTGCGCCACGGAGGCTATACGAAGAATGAGGCCGAAACGCCCAGTCCCATACGAGGTTGACGAGTCGAAGTGCGTCGGCTGCAAGCTCTGCTTGAGCACATTCGGCTGCCCCGGACTAAGCTTCGACGAAGAGAAGAAGAAGGCGAGTATAGACCCCACCATCTGCATGGGATGCGGCGTATGCGCGCAGGTATGCAACGTTAGCTGCATTCACGGGAGGGACGAGTGATGAAGACGACTCGTGTGGTCATCGCCGGCGTCGGCGGTCAGGGAACACTGTTGGCTACTCGCCTCATTGCGGAGACCGCCATAAAGCAAGGGCTGAACGTCAGGATTGGTGAGACTTACGGAATGGCGCAAAGGGGAGGTCCCGTCATGGGCCACATCCAGATAGGTAAAGTTTATTCACCTCAGATCAGACCGGGGGAGGCAGATGCGCTACTAGGGTTCGAGCTGGCTGAAGCTACTCGGAGGGGGGTCACATTCCTCAAGGAAGGGGGACTCGCCATAGTTAATAGTAAGAAGATACCACCAGTCGAGGTCATCAGCGGTATGCGCAAATACCCCGAGGAGAAGGAGCTGATCAGCCTCCTTCATGAAGTTACGAGCAGGGTAGCGGTCATCGACGCTACGAGCCTCGCCGAAAAGGCGGGGGACCCCATCGCCACAAACATGGTGATGTTAGGTGCTCTCGCAGCTTCGGATGTCCTTCCCTTCGGTGAGAAGGAGATAACCGCGATGATGAAGGAATCCATCCCTGCCCGATTTCTCGAACTTAATACGAAGGCATTCAAGTTGGGCTCAGAAGCCTTAAAAGAAGAAAATATTTTCATGAAGAATCAATAAAGATCAGAACCGCACGTGCACTGGGTCTACTCTCCCATGCTTGACGAGGAGGACTTCAGAGTCCACATAGTCGAGAAGATGATCACTAGTCTGATTGGTAGCTTCCCCGAGGAGACGAGGGAAGCCATCAAACAGATCGGCAAATAAATTTTATTTTCCTCGCACAAGGCGCATGCGCACGAAACTCTTCGAGGACGCACATCACGTTAAGGCAGAGAGAATGAGAATTATCGAGTTCATGCGAGTAGCCTCTCAATCGAGTTGCAAGCTAAACCCCACTATACTTGTTCTCACTGGTCTTCCTAACCTCCTCAACTCGCCTTACACCGAGGACACCGACCCCATCCCACTACTCCACTCCGCGCTACTAAACCTGAGCAGAGAAACCATCCTTATCATCAACGCTGACCGGCTGGAGTGGAGCCCGTCAAACCGCACAGATATATCCGCCAAGGGCAGAACCATCCCGGTCTCTGAGATCGACATACAGGGAACCACCACACTCAAATCGAGGATAAAACTCGGAACAGGGAGAGGACGAAGAAAGGACAACTTCATCAAAGTCAACTGGTAAAAAAGGAATTACACGGCTAAATTCATTTTATCGATTTCCTATTATTATATTTTAGGAAATAGGAAGGTTTTACTCCGCATTAGGACAAAAATTTCCAAATCTCCTATATTCTCTCTTTACTTCACTAAGGCACACAACCCGTGTTCGTTCGTTCGGCTCAGAAAATAGCACATAGCACGGCGAATTATTGGAAGCGAGGATTAGCTATTCGTCTTTTAAAATGCTTTACGTTAGATGAGGCTTATGCCAAAGTGAATTTGTGGTAAGATTTTATGAGAATAGGATGGAACTCAGGATAAGGTTCTGGAATCGTGGTTGTAAGTCAATTTTTGGGCACAAAAGGTTCGGATAATTTGGTTAAGAAGGCGTGTGGAGAGCCCGGAAGACGCACCCGGTATCTTGGAGAACATTCATAGACTTGATTATAGAATATACTTAATCGCATTTTATTGAC
>Ga0187878_1001660_pt1 | contig 21225 bp, 17 predicted proteins | sample June2016WEW_17_1_FD_132979 | JGI IMG/M metagenome (GOLD analysis project Ga0187878, IMG submission 132979) | Peatland microbial communities from SPRUCE experiment site at the Marcell Experimental Forest, Minnesota, USA - June2016WEW_17_150 | ecosystem: Environmental > Terrestrial > Soil >...
GTGCAAAAAAGTGCTTGGTAAGGCGCTCTCGAAGGGCGGCGATTTCGCGGACCTGTATTTCGAGCATACCATATCAAACTCGCTCGGTCTGGAAGACAAAAAGGTTGACCGGGCATCTACATCGGTCAATCTCGGCGTGGGTATTCGCACGGTCAAGGGCGATCAGGTGGGGTTCGGGTTTACGCAGGAGCTGACTGAAAACTCGATGATGGCCGCGGCGGCAATGGCTGCGACGATTGCAGATGGTTCAGCGACTCCAGTGGTTGGCAAATTCACGGCTGTCAAAGGTGGTGACTACTATCCGCTGACAGGCACGAAATCCGTGCCATTGTCCCCGCGGCTTTCGCTTGTTGAAAGCACCGCCGGAAAATGCTTCGCACGCTCAAATTACGTTATCAAGACAATCGCTCGTTTCAGCGACGCGAGGAAGCGGATAATGATTGTTACAAGCGACGGAGTCAAGGCGGAGGACTTGCTTCCGGGCAGCGCGCTATCCAGTATGGTTACGGTTGAGAAAAATGGTCGCAAAGAGCAATTCTGGTTTGCGCGGGGAGGCAGGCGCGATTTTTCATATTTCACAGACGATATCGCCAGGGAAGTGGCCGAGGGCGTTGTCGATGGCGCGGTAACGCTTCTTGACGCAGTGGCTGTGCCCGCGGGCGAGATACCCGTTGTTTTTGCCCCGGGTTCTCCGGGTGTTTTGCTGCACGAGGCAGTCGGCCACGGCTTCGAGGCGGATTTTAACCGCAAGAAGACGTCGATTTACTCCACGATGATGGGGCAGAAAGTCGCTGAGCCGATGGTGACGGTTGTTGACGACGGGACATGGCCTAACGCACGCGGCTCAATTAACTTTGACGACGAAGGCACGCCGAGCCAGAAAACGGTGCTTGTTGAAAACGGCATATTGAAAAGTTACCTTCACGACAGGATTTCCGCCAAACATTACGGATTGTCATCCACCGGCAACGGCCGGCGGGAAAGTTACGAAAATTATCCGATACCAAGAATGCGAAATACCTATATCCTTCCCGGCACCAGCAAGCCGCAGGAAATTATCGAGAGCGTCAAAAAAGGCATTTATATTCAGGACGTAAGCAACGGGCAGGTGAATATCGGCCAGGGCGATTTCGCGTTTTATGTTTCACAGGGCCGGCTGATAGAAGACGGCAAACTCGGCGCGCCAATCAAGGACGTCAACATAATGGGCAGCGGCCCGAAACTGCTGCAGGATATCACAATGGTCGCAGATGACCTGAAGTTAAGCTGGAACGGTTTGTCTACCTGCGGCAAAGATGGGCAACTTGTGCCCATAGACGCTGGAATGCCTACGGTCCTGGTTCGGTCTTTAACGGTAGGCGGGACAAAAAAACAGGGAGCATAGTATGAACAAACAAATGTATGACCTGTGCAAGTGGGTTTTGGATACGGCGGGCAAGGCGGGCGCGAAGGATTTGAGAGTGTCGCTGGGCAAAAACCGGTTCGTGGAAATACAATACAGGGACAAGAAGCCCGAAATAATCAAGCAGGCAACCACCTTGCAGATGGGAATAGACCTTTTTGTCGCGGGTCGATATTCTTCGCAGAATACCTGCGATTTACGAAAAGACGCGCTGAAGGAATTTATTTCGGACGCCGTTTCGACTACAAAACTTCTTGCGGAAGACCCATACAGGACTTTGCCCGACCCGAAGTATTACAAGGGTCGAGCGGATATAGACCTTAAAATCGCGGACACATCTATCGATGATTTGTCGGCGGAGCAGAAGCATACAATAGTAAAAGCTGCGGAGAACGCCGCGTGGTCGGCGGGCGGAGAAAAAGTCGTTACTGTCGAGGCCTGGTTTAACGACGAACTGGGCGAGTCGGTTACACTGACAAGCAACGGTTTTTCAGGCGACAGCAGGTCAACAAATTTCAGTGCCGGAGCTTCGGTAAGCGTTCGTGACGATGACAACCGCAGGCCGATAGCATATGACTATGCGGACTGCCGGATGCACAAAAAACTGGCGAACCCCGAAACCATTGGCGCTAACGCCGCCCGCAAGGCCTTGGCAAAACTTGGCGCAAAGAAAATCGCGACGGCCACATTGCCCATTATCATCGAGAACCGAAACGTCCACCGGATTACGAAAGGTCTTTTCGATGCGCTCGACGGTCGCAACATTTATCGCAAGCAGTCGTTTCTGGCCGACAGGAAGGGGCAAAAAATCGGTAGCGATAAATTCATTCTTGTTGATGACCCGCTCGTCCCGGAAGGGCAGGGAAGCCGGCTGTATGACGGTGACGGCTTCGCGGCGAAAAAGCGGACCATTATTGAGGCGGGCGTCCTGAAGGATTTCTACATTGACTGGTATTACAGCAGGAAACTTGGCTGTGAGCCGACTTCCGGTTCGACCGGCAATATGATTATCCCGGCGGGCTCACGCTCGGTCGATGAGATAATCAAAGACCTCGGCAAAGGAATTCTTGTTACAGAGTTTCTCGGCGGAAATTCTAATCCGACGACGGGCGATTTCTCAGTCGGCATATTCGGGCAATTCTTCGACGGCGGCAAAATAGTCCACCCCGTTTCCGAAATGAACATCGCCGACAATCACCTCAAATTCTGGCATAAGCTCGCCGAATGTGCCAGCGACCCCTGGCTTTACAGCGACTGGCGAACGCCGAGTATGGTTTTCAACGACATTGTCGTCTCCGGCGTTTAGACAGCTTCTACTTCGCCGCTTCCATTTCCGCGAAATAGGAGCTTCGGGCGAAGGGGGCCGATATGACCCAGTTGAAACCAAGGCCAATCGCCCTTTGTTTCCACCAGTCGAATTTCTCAGGCGTAACGTATTTTAGAACCTCAAGAGAATCCTTCGATGGTTTTAGATATTGCCCGATTGTCAGCCGGTCGCAGCCGACGGCCCGTAAATCTTTCAAAACCTGTTCAACTTCTTCATCGGTTTCACCAAGTCCGAGCATAATCGATGACTTGGTCGGGATGTTGCCGTATTTGTCTTTTGCGATTTTCAGGAGGTTCAGCGAGCGTTTGTAATCGCCGCCCGCACGGGCTTTTTTATACAGCGAAGGCACGGTCTCGACATTGTGAGCAAATACAAATGGTATTGCTTCCGTGAGAATATCAATCGCCTCATTTTGGCAATTGCGAAAATCAGGCGTAAGGATTTCAAATTTGACATTGGGACATTGTCTGCGAACCTCGTTAATGCAATCGCGGAAATGGGCCGCTCCGCCATCAGGCAGGTCGTCGCGGTTGACGCTTGTGATTACGAGATAATGTAAGTTAAGTTTTTTCGCCAGTTCTGCTATTCTTCCCGGCTCGGTTGTATCCGCCGGCGTCGGTTTACCTTTGGCGACCGAACAGAATTTACAGCCCCGTGTGCAGATATTGCCCAGAATCAGGACCGTGGCTGTTCCTCTCGCCCAGCACTGGCCGCGATTAGGGCAATTAGCGCTCATACATATCGTCTCAAGACCGAGCGAACTCACAATATCGCTTGTCTTTCTATATTCCCCGGCCATTGGCATAGGTCTTCGCAGCCAGTCAGGAAGTCGTCGTTGGTATTTCGTATTTCGTATTTCGGGTTTAAAATACTTCGTCAGAAGTTGTGATAAATGGTTTTTTATTTCCTGCATCGGGTGCTTTTTTCCGGTTTCGTTAAGAACCGACGTCATTTTGATATTCTCAAGGCCGCAGGGGATGATTGTCTCGAAGATGCTCAAATCGTTTTGGATATTTATCGCCATCCCGTGATGCGTAATCTGCCTTGAAACACGCACGCCGATTGATGCGATTTTTTTATTGCTCGCCCAAAGTCCTGGAAAGCCCTTTCGTCTTTCGCTTTTGACGCCAAGCTGCTCGAGAAGTTCGATTCCAATTTGTTCGAGCGTTTTGATATATTCGTTTATATCAAGGCGCAATTCCTGCAGGTTCAAAATCGGGTAAAACACAATCTGCCCCGGATTATGAGCAGTCGCCCCGCCGCCCCTGCGGATTTCGACGATATCAATGCCTTTAGCCGATATTTTGTCTCGCTCAATAAGCAGTTTATTTGCGCTTTGCCTTGCCCCCAACGTTATCACCGGCTGATGCTCGACAATCAAAACCGTATCGCCGATTTCGTTTTGCCGTCTTTGCTCAACCAGTTGATGCTGCAACTCCAGCGTTTCGCGAAAATCCTCCACTCCGCGGTCGTGTATCTGTAATGGCTCGCAACGAATTTTACCTTCGAGTGTTTGCATTTTTATTCTTTTTCGATTGTTGTCTGTGCTGCCTGGAACATTCTGATTCCGCCAGTGTCCAACTGCAAAACAAGCCCCTTTTCCGGGTCAATGCCGATGCAGTTGCCGGCGAATTTTTTCTTGTTGTAAACAAGCGATACCCTCTGGCCAAGCTGGGTGCTCAATCGCTGCCAATGTTCGATAATTTCTTCTTTGTCCTGTTCTGCGATGTCAAGCCAGTTATCAGTCGAGGTAAGCAGTCGTTTGATAAGCGATATTCTGTCGATGCTGCCGCCGGTTTCGATATCGATGCTTGTCGCTATTTTCCGCAATTCAGATGGGAAGTCCAGTTTGCTTTGATGACAGTTAATACCGATGCCGATGACATAAGCGGTATGTTTATTGGCTTTCTTCGATTCGACGAGAATGCCGGCGACTTTTTTATTGTTGAGGATGATATCATTGGGCCATTTTATTTTCGCTTCGGCCTTTGCGCATTTGCCGATTGCTTCAGCGGTCGCAACCGCGATTGTTAATGACAGCAATTCAGCGTTTATGCCGCAATCGGTCAGGAGTATCGAGCAGATTACGCTGTCGCTTTTGCCCGCGACCCATTTATTGCCGCTCCTGCCTCGCCCCTGTACCTGCTCCTCCGCGAGCACGACAAGGCCGTCGTTATTTTTGTTTTTGGCGTATTGGGCGGCGACGTCGTTTGTGCTTGCGGTGCTGTTGTAAACAACGACCTTTTGGCCGATGCGTTTTGTCCTGAGATGCGATTTTATCTTGTCCGGGTCAAGCGCGTCCGGCGATGGTGTTGCTTTACTCACCTGTCAACCCCAATATCCACAGCCGTCGCCGAGTGCGTAATTGCCCCAACAGCTATCCGGTCCACGCCGGATTGCGCAATCGCCGAGACGTTGGCAAGCGAGATATTGCCCGATGCCTCCAGCAGGGGCTTACCCTTGCCGCACATCTTGCGTTTCATTTCCACGGCGTGCTTCAACTGCCACTGTCCCATATTGTCCAGCAGCACTATGTCGATGCCTGGTATCGCCAGCACGTAGTTGAGCTGGTCGTCAACGTGGTCAACTTCGACGGCGACAAATTTGGCGTGTTTTATCTTGCGCGCCTCTTTGATAATCTTTCTCAGCTTGGACTGAAAATTCCTGCCCAATTGCGCAATGTGATTGTCCTTAATCAGTATCCCGTCGTAAAGTCCCAGCCGGTGATTGTACCCGCCGCCGCATCGCACGGCGTATTTCTCAAGTATCCGCCAGCCAGGCAGCGTCTTTCGTGTATCGTAAATTTTGGCTTTTGTCCCCTGTATTGCACGAACGTATTTTCGCGTCGTCGTCGCTATCCCGCACAGCCGCTGCATAAAATTCAGGACCACCCGTTCTGCGGTCAATATCGAGCCAAGCGGCCCCCTGATTGTCGCCAGGTGACACCCGACGTAGGCCTGCTGCCCGTCCTTGACGTGCGTCTCGAGCTTCAAACGCTTGTCATACATATGCAGTATCGTTTTCGCTATCTGCATCCCGCATACGACTATTTCTTCGCGGGAGACAATATCCGCCTTGCCGGCGACGTTGTTCCCGAAGAACAGGTCGCTGGTCATGTCCCCCTGTCCCATGTCTTCTTCTATCGCCAGTTTCAGCAGCGGCTGTATTTTTTCGAGTTCAAGCTTGTCCATATCACCTTTCGTTTTGATTATCGAATCTCTTCAGTTTTTTTGTGGCTAAAAATTTACTTTTCTTCTTTTTCGAATCCAAAAGCACCAACTGCGGCAGTTCTTTAAGCTCTTTGAGCTTATCGCGCAAAAAGGCGGCCCGCTCAAAGTCAAGCGACTCCGCCGCCTCAAGCATTTCCTTCTCGATTTGCCCGGCCAGCTCAACCTTCTCAAATTCGTCCGGCTCAAACCGCACCGCCTCGCGCGCGGCCTGCCTGGCTTTAAGCTCCAGGTTCAACCCCGAACGTATTTCCTTGCGTATCGTCTCGGGTGTGATGTTGTGTTCCTTGTTGTATTCAAGCTGAATTTTACGACGTCTGCTCGTTTCGTCAATAGCTTTCTGCATCGATTCGGTGACGGTGTCCGCGTACAAATACACCGTCGCGTTGACGTTTCTGGCGGTCCTGCCTATCGTCTGTATCAGCGATGTCTCGCTCCGCAGGAATCCTTCCTTGTCCGCGTCCAATATCGCCACCATCGATACCTCGGGCAAATCCAGCCCCTCACGCAGCAGGTTTATCCCCACTAAAACGTCAAACTGCCCCAGCCGGAGATTCCGCAGGATTTCAACCCTCTCCAGTGTTTCAATCTCGCTGTGAAGATACTGGCACTTAATTCCCTTTTTCGCGATAAATCCCGACAGGTCCTCAGCCATTTTTTTCGTCAGCGTCGTTACCAGGACTCTCTCCCCAACCTTGATTCGCCTCTCAATTTCGCCGATAAGATGCGCCACCTGGTCTTTGGCTGGCCAAACAAAAATCTCCGGGTCAATCAGCCCCGTTGGCCTGATTATCTGTTCCACCACTTCGTTATCGCACTTGGCCATCTCAAATGGCCCGGGCGTCGCGGAAACAAAAACCACCTGGTTCCACTTCTCCTCGAATTCCTCGAATCGCAAAGGCCGGTTATCCAATGCGCTCGGCAACCTGAACCCGTGCTCAACCAATACGTCTTTCCTGCTCCTGTCACCAGCCCACATCCCGCGCAATTGCGGAATCGTAACGTGCGACTCATCTATAAATAACAGGAAGTCCTTCGGGAAATAATCTATCAGCGTATATGGCTTTGCCCCCGCGGGTAATCCCGCTAAGTGTCTGCTGTAATTTTCTATCCCGCTGCAATACCCGACCTCCTGAAGCATCTCGATATCGTATTTCGTGCGGGCCTCAAGACGCTGTGCTTCCAATAATTTGGCTTGGCTGCGCAGTTCCATCAGTCGCTGCGATAACTCCGCTTTTATCCCCTCTATCGCGCTAAGCAACCTGTCCCCGCCCGTAATGTAATGCTGCGCCGGGTATATAAAGACCTGCTCCTCCTCTGCGAGAATATCCCCGCTGACGGGGTTTATGTAGCTGATTTTTTCTATCTGGTCGCCGAAAAACTCGAATCGAATCGCGAACGACTCATAAGAAGGGTGCAGTTCGACCACGTCCCCGCGGACCCGGAATTTGCCCCTCTGAAAATCAAAGTCATTCCTTGAGTATTGGATATCCGCCAATCGGCCAAGCAGCGTATTTCTGTCAATCATATCGCCGACTCTCACGCCCACAACGCTTGCCTTGTAATCCTCCGGGCTGCCCAATCCGAATATGCACGATACTGATGCCACAATGATACAGTCCTCGCGGGTCGATAAGCTCATCGTAGTCGAAAGTCGCAATCGGTCCAAATCCGCGTTCTTCGAGGCGTCTTTTTCGATGTATATATCTCTTTGCGGGATATACGCCTCCGGCTGGTAATAATCGTAATAACTCACGAAATACTCGACCGCGTTATTGGGGAATAAATCCTTGAACTCCTCGTAAAGCTGTGCCGCCAAGGTCTTGTTGTGCGATATGACTAATGTAGGCCGATTATACGCCGCGATTATATTTGCCATTGTGAATGTCTTGCCCGACCCGGTTACGCCCATCAGCGTCTGGAGCTTTTTACCCGTGCGCAACCCTTCCATCAGCCGGCTTATCGCCGCCGGCTGGTCCCCCGCCGGCTTCATCGCGTTATTCAGTTCAAACTTAGACATTTATTATCAGTCAGTTACTTTCCTTATTTACGCACCTGTTCCCGAGTGCCTGCTTACTTTGGTCCAGAAGCAGAGAATCCAGTTTCTGTTCGTTTTCGCCATTATACTCAAATCCTGAATTATTTCCCATTATCATAGCGAAATCCATCATAGTAGTTTCTCTTCACAGCGCCAAAATCAATGACCCTGATTTGTCGCAGTGATTTTGACGAAATACCTTTAAAAATATTTTTGCATAACATCTTTTGCCGATATAAGATATATGTGTGATACAAGTTTGATAAGCAATGCAAATCGTATATAAACGAAAGGGTCAAGAATGTCGAGGAAGCTACCACTTAAATACCAAAAGCAACCATCTGTCATAATTAACCGCACTGCTTTCAAAGACACAAGATTGGTTTACGTCGCCAGAGCAAATAGAAAACTACGATATAAATTAGCTCGCTCAAGAATTGTATACATCGGAACAACAAGAGTCGGCGCAAATAGGATTGCCGTAAGCGCAGCCAAAAAGGGAGAAGAGCTTTTGTCTAATTATGGCGTTAAGCATCTTGAGTTTAATATAGTTGTTTGTGGACGATTACAAGGCGTTGAAACATGGAGAAAACTCGAACGCGCCCTAATCATCCGATTCCGTGAATTGTATTCAGACCCTCCCAAAGCTAATAAGACCGGCGAAAAAATGCGATGGAAAGACGAACGGCAATATTTTTCTCTCAGTCGTCTGGATAAAATAATAGCAGAATTGAGCAAATAATTATTCGGCCGAGCTAAAAACGGTTAAAATTCTTCGTATCTTTGTGCCCTTCGTGGTAAAAAATGAGAGAAAAATGAAGAAGGAAATAATAATTCAGCTTCACGGCAGTTTCGAGAAAAGCGTGCAAAAAGACACTGCGTCCGGTCTTGAGTTCTGGATGGCGAGGGACTTGCAAAAATTGCTGGATTATGACGAATGGAGAAATTTTCTCAAGGTTATTGATAAGGCCAAAACGGCTTGTTTGAATTCCGGCCAGAATGTGTCCGACCATTTTGTTGACGTCAACAAAATGGTCCAGCTTGGGTCGGGCAGTGAACGGCAGATCGACGATATTATGCTTACCCGTTACGCCTGTTACCTGATAGCGCAAAACGGCGACCCGTCCAAAGACCAAATCGCCTTTGCCCAGACCTATTTTGCCGTCCAGACCCGCAGGCAGGAAATCATAGAAAAACGAATAGGCGAAGTCGAACGACTGACCGCCCGCAGAAAACTTACGTTTTCAGAAAAAGAGCTTTCGGGAATCATATTCGAGCGTCTCGGCGATGAGCAGAGCTTCGGCAGAATCCGCAGCAAAGGCGACAAGGCATTATTCGGCGGCAAGTCCACCGAGCAGATGAAAGACCGAATGAAAGTGCCAAAAGGCCGGCCGCTGGCGGATTTTCTCCCGACAATAACTATCAAGGCAAAGGACTTTGCCAACGAAATCACCAATTTTACAATCAAGCGGGATGATTTGCGGACCGAAGACGGCATTACCGGCGAACACGTAAAGAATAACCGGGAAGTTCGAAATCTGCTCGTAAAGCGGAATATAAAACCAGAATTACTTCCCCCGGCAGAGGATGCCAAAAAAGTGGAAAGACGGCTTATCTCCGAACAAAAAAAATTATTAGGCCGTCCCGAACCCTTGGAGCCGTAGCGATTTGCCTTCGATTTGCCCTCCGCCATCCGTCCTCCGTCCTTTCCCTTCTAACTTCTTAATTCTAACTTCTGCCTTTTCCCTTCCATCTTAAACTGTACGCTGTCCGCTACGCGCTACCCGCTAAGCATGGTAAGCTGCCAAGAGGACATTGCCCAGATTTACAATTAATTCCGCTAATATATCGAACTCAAAAAAGGGTATCAAAAGTAGTCAAAAAGCGCGCGTTTTCAGTAACTTTCCGTTCAAAACGCCCTCACTTTTACCAATTTGACCCCATTTTGGCTCACTTTTTGAGGCCTTTTTCAATGCAAAATATTTTTTCACCCTACCCTGTATTTCCTATCTTGCCCATATTCGTTAATCTGGGCTAACTGTAACGTTTATCCGCTCATTTTCTTCCAAAGTTTTTTACGAAAATCGCAAAATCATAAGTGTTATCTAATACTATTTTTCGCTCCCGTCCAAAAACCTCACAATTATAACTCAAAATCACATCTCAATAAAAGCCCCTGCGTTCTTGTTGCCAGGCCCATCGATAAGATATATTACGTAAACGAAATATGTGCGGAAGAAGCAATATCATAGACAAGCTGCTGGAAAAACTCGCGATTGCGGCGCAACAGGGCCGGCGAGGGGTGATTTTGCAGCCGGGGGCGATAGGCGATTGTATTTTGACGCTGCCTCTGGCGGAACTTATGAAAGAGACGGTTTGCCCCGGCGGGGTCGATATCATAGGCCATACGGAATATCTCGGGATGCTGCCGGGCAGAAGTTGTGTCGATGCGGTCAAGTCGCTGGATTCGATGAGTTTGCATCGGCTGTTCGCCGGCGAGGGAGATTTTGAGCTTGCCGATGGCGACCCGCTGATTATGGCGTTTGCGGGTTATTCCTGGATAGCCAGCTTCTTAGGTGAGCCGGACAGCCATTTCGAAAAAAACCTGATTTTCACGGTCAATTGCAGCCACAGCGCGGAGATAATTACGCTGGCGACGAAACCGGGGCCGGAACACGGCGGGCACATCAGCGATTTTTACAGGAAGCAATTTGTTGAACAAAGCCAATTGTTATCTCAAGAGCACAATTCGGCGGTCGGTATGCCCCTTATAAGGCCGACGTCGGCGGATATATACAGGGGAAAAGAGATATTGGCCGAGAACGGTATTATGCCAACGAAGAAAGCGGTTGTCATACATCCCGGCAGCGGCGGGGCGCATAAATGCTGGCGGCTGGATAATTTTCTGTCGGTGGCGCGAATCCTCGCAAAAGAGGGGGTAGAAGTGGTATTCCTGTTTGGGCCTGCCGAGGCGGAAAGGTTCAGCGAACCGGCAATCGCCGAAATCAGGACTGCCGGAAAACTGCTGACAAACCTGTCTTTGGCTGAGGTGCTCGGCGTTCTTGGTTGTTCGCGGGGTTATATCGGCAACGACAGCGGAATAACGCATCTGTCGGCGGCAGTGGGCATCCGCACGGTTGTGGTATTCGGCCCCACAGAGCCGGCCATTTACGGTCCTCTTGGCCCCGCAGTAACAATCCTGCGGAGCGACGAGGCAGATTTTGCCGGGGCAATTTCGGAGGAACTGCAACAACAGGCGGCGGCGTTGCTGGCATAATCGGCCGCTTCAGGGATTGGCAGCGAATGTTGACCGCTGTGATGTATCTGCTATAATACCTCTGGCCTGAGGCAGAACGGGCCGCGAACAAGCAAAGATTTTCCGAAAAGGTGGTTTTATGATAACCAAGACCTTAGGCGAATTGGCTCAGTATGTTGGCGGGCGGGTACTCGGCGACGCAAACGTCAAGATTAGCTCCGCGGCAACGCTGGGCAGGGCCGGCGACGGCGACATAAGTTTCCTGAGCAACGAGAAATACGAAAAGCAGCTGCTGACAACCAAAGCAAGCGCGGTGATTGTGGGCAAGGATACTATTGCGGCCTCAGCTCCTCTGCTGGTTGCGGATGACCCGTATTATGCATTTATGCAGATTATGGTGCTGCTGCACGGACACCGCAAGCACAAGAAGGTTGGCATTAGTCCGCGAGCGATTATTTCCGACAGCGCCAAGGTCGGCGCCGGCTGCAATATCCACGATTTCGTTACAATCTCCGACGGCGCAAAAATCGGCGACGGCTGCGTAATCTATCCCTGCACGTTCATAGGGGAGAACGTTCAGATAGGCAATGACTGCCTCTTGTACCCTAATGTGGTGGTTTACGAGGGCTGCAAAATTGGCAACCGCGTGATTATCAACTCCAATGCCACAATCGGCGAAGACGGTTTCGGTTTCGCTACGCATAACGGCGTTCACCACAAGATACCGCAAATCGGCAGCGTTATAATAGAAGATGACGTTGAAATAGGCGCCTGCTGCGGGATTGAGCGCGGGACGCTGAACGACACCATCATCGGACAGGGCAGCAAGCTGGGCGATTTGATTGCGATTGGGCACGGGACGAGAGTCGGGCCGCACTGTCTGCTGGTAGCGCAGGTGGGTATCGCCGGTTCGACGACGCTGGGACATCATTGCATTGTCGGGGGCCAGGCGGGCATCGTCGGGCACATCACCATAGGAAACCAGGTCGCAATCGGGGCGCAGGCGGGCGTAATCAACAACGTCTCGGACGGTAAAGTAATAGTGGGCGCCCCGGCGATAGACGCCGGCAAGGGCAAGCGTGCCTACGGTATGATTCAGTATCTTCCCGAGATTAAACAAAGCATCCGCGAACTTCAGGCGCAGATGAAGCAGCTTTTATCCAGCGGAGAAGATAAGCCGTCCCGCCCGGAAGATTCGCAGCATTCTGAAGAGTTGTAGGATTTTTTCTTGGCCTGGGAGTAAAATGGATAGTGCCAATGTTGTCGGGCTGATTGCGGGCGAAGGCCGGCTCCCCTTTATGATAGCGGCCGGCGCGAGGCGGGCGGGCGCGAAAGTTATTTGCGTTGGCCTTGAAGGAAGCACGGAACAGGCGCTGGCGGATGAAGTTGATGTTTTTTATACGGTGCCGCTGGCACGACCCGGTAACTGGATTCGCAAGTTAAAAAAACACGGCGTAACCAGCACTGTAATGGCGGGGCGGGTTGCGAAGGGGCGAATTTTTACGCCGTGGCGAATCCTGAGATACCTGCCCGACTGGCGGGCGGTCAGAATATGGTACTGGCGGCTCAGGGTAAAAAACAAACAAAACGAAACGCTGCTGTCAGCCCTGGCGGATGAGCTGGCAAGCGGAGGAATAATCCTGGAGGACTCGACGAAATACTGCAAAGAACATCTGGCGACAAATGGCCCTATGACAGGAGGCGGGCCGGGTGCGTCTCTTGCCGGCGATATCGAATTCGGCTGGCCCATTGTAAAAAAAATAGCGGAGATGGACATAGGCCAGGCAATTGCCGTCAAGGAACGGGAAGTTATAGCGGTCGAGGGGATCGAAGGCACGGCGGATATGATTGAACGAGCCGGTCGTTTGTGTAAAGCAGGCGGCTGGACACTTCTCAAGGCAGCCAAAGCAAAAAAGGATATGCGGTTCGATGTCCCCTGCGTGGGGACCGATACGATAAGAGCGCTGGCCGCCAACGGTGCCAAGTGCCTTGTGGTCGAAGCCGACAAAACGATAATCATCGACAAATCCCAGACGCTTGCCCTGGCAAACGAGATGGGAATATGCGTTATCGGCAAGTAGCTGTTAAGCTCTGCGAATTATTTCGAGGCAGCAATTATCCTTGTAATCAGAGCAACGAGCCGCGGGCCAATGGCATCCAAATCAAAAGGCGGAATCGTTTGTATCGCTGACTGTCCCATCATGGTTCTTAATGATGCATCTTTAATCAAGGCAGATAATTTCTCAACCCAATCCTTCACAGTGGCGGCGTGATAACCGTTGAGGCCTTTGCGGACAAGCTCCGCATTGACACCAACCGGGCTGGCAACAACAGGCAGACCGGCGGCCTGATACTGGAGGATTTTGAAGCCGCATTTACCTCTTGTAAAATTATTGTCGGTCAGCGGCGCCAGACCTATGTCGCTGTTAACAAGCTCTGTTGCTTCGGTTTCCAAAGACCACCGGTGTTTTTCCACGGGGATATTTTGCAGGTCAAAAAATTCGTCTGAGATGATTCTGAGGGCAACATTATCGAAAAGTGAGCCGATTTCTTCGAGTGCCGGAGCAATTTGCCTTAGGTGAGGCAGGGTGGGACGACTGCCTATCCATACGAGGCGTATTTTCCCGTCGCCGGCTTTTTTGGCGATAGTATTGTAGGCCTTTGTATCAAGGCCGGTTGGCAGGATTTCGACATTAGAATTAAATCTTCTCGCGTATTCGGCCAGGTAAACGTTACCGGCGATGACAAGGTCTGCCAGCGTCGCGGTTCTTCTAAAAGAAGCTTGCCGTTTGTGGTGGGGCCTTTCGGGGTGCTTGTCGTCGAACATTATCGCGTCATCGAAGTCATAAATTATTTTCTTTGCGTGTTTCCTCAGATAATAAGCATCGAAGGGGTTTAGCGTCTTTTTGTGAAGAAAAACGGCGTCGAAATCCTTTGCCTGCATAAACAGCCGGCGACGAGACATTATCCACTGCGGCAATTGCTCAACGCGGCAATCGATGCCACTGGCTCTGAGAGTATCCAGGTAAACGGCTATCCGCTGCCTGAAACTTGCCCGGCCGGTGTTATTTGACAGAATCAAAAGTTTCACGATTTTTTTCTCCGGGCCGTTACCATCATAGTATCGGCTTTTTTAAGCCATGCCGACAAACGAGACAACGGCGAGACAAACGCCTTGGTCAAAGCAGAACGGCGAAGTTTATTTTTTGTTGCGGGATGATGATTGTCGCCGTAAAAAACATATTGCAGCGAACCAAGCCACCCTTTGGATGATGGTTCGTAACACACGTTGACCATTTCGAAACCACATTTTTCGAGCAAGGCCGTAATGGTAGAAGGAGAAAATATATATAAATGACGGGGGCAGTCCAGATGATACCATTTGTCTTTGAATAACTTTGCGGCGAAACTGTCGTAATTTGGGGTTTTGATAAACAGGAAGCCGCCGGGTTTACAAAGCGCAAACATCTTTTTAACGGCCTGTGCCGGGTTATTCATATGTTCGATGCAGGACCAGGCAGTAATCAGGTCAAAGGATTTTTCTTCAAAAGGAGCCGATGTAATTTCTCCCTGGAACACATCAAGGCCATACTGTTTTTTTGCACAGAGGACGGCATTTTCGGAAAAATCTATTCCGTAAACCCGGCAGTGGCAGAATTGACGCACCCTGTCAAGAAACTCGCCGTTGCCGCAGCCAACATCAAGCACCCTCGATTGATGGTTCAGCGAATCAAGAATCATTCGAGGCAAATCGGGTTTGCGAACATTTTTGCTTGTTGACGTAGAACCGGCTTGATGCGGGGCGTAGTCATCGGGATAAAACTGTGAGATGCACTCCGGCGCAATCTGGGGATTCATATAAATCAGGCCGCAGTTTGCGCACTGAACGTATTGAAATTGTCCTTCAAACCCGTGAAGGCGGTCGATCGCCGTCCAAAGCGGCCTTGCATTATCACCTCCGCAAACATTACACAAAGCAGGACTTGTCTTAATGCCTTGTGTCATAGGGCCTGATTCCACGGAGCGTTATAATCGCCTTTTTCAATCAGGTCGAGAATGTAACCTGTAATCTTGACGCAATTGAACTGCTCGTGCATCCATTTCATACCGGCGTCGGCTATTCTTTTTCTTTCATCCTCATGTTTAAGGAACCAATCCGCCAATTCAAAGAATTCTTCGGCGGTTTCAAAATACCGCAGGTGCAGCTTGTCTTTGAAAAGCAGGTCGCTATCGGGGACTTTTTTGGCAAGGACACAAGTGCCGCAGGCGAGATAATGCGTGAGACGGTCGGAGTGATAAAGTCGAATGTTGTTATCGGCATTAATGCTGAGGCCTATTTTTGCGCCGCTGATTGCGAACAGGTAATCGATACCGCCTATGCCGGATTTGCCGCAGCAACCATAAACGACGCAGTTTGGCATTTTCGCCATTCGGCTGATAATTTCGTATCGCATCCGCTCGCCGGGATACCGCTTAGGGTCGTGAATAATAAGGCCCGTCCAAAGGATGTCCTTCTTCCATTTATCCTCAACATCGTAACGATGGTCGGTGTCGGGGTCGCACATATTGGGCATAAAGGCGCATTTCGGCACGCCGGCGTCTTCATACGCCCTGAGAAACTCGCCGTTATTGGTCGCGGTAACGATGTCGAGCTTCTTCGCTACGTTGATTCTTTCACCTCGCAAAGTAGGCCAGAGGTCGCCATCGAAACCTATGAAGACGGCATTGGGGGCGGCCTTTCGCATGTGTTCGACGGTATCTCCATCGAGCGCTCTTGGGAAGCTGATGTGAACAACGTCGGGCTTATAGGCCTTGACTTCAACTGATAGGAGATGGTCGGCTTTTCGCTTGTAAAATAATCGAGTGAGGGTTTTACTTTTGAAACAGCTTAACTCATTGAGAGCGCCGGTGTAATTAAACAGGCGAACGTCGTGGCCGAGGCGAATAAAGCCCTTGGCCAGTTTCGGCGGCTGGTAAATAAACGTCTTGGCCGGCTTGTGAAGCAGGTCGGCGACAATCAAAATGCGTTTAGCTTTACTGATGGCTTTAATCCTTTCAATCTTTAGTCGGCTTCAAACCTAATTTTGCACTTAACTGTGAAGCCCGCAAAACCTGGAGTTTACGAAATCCTGAGACAGCTTCAAACAAACTTTTTGCGACAGAGGAGCGATTTGCGAGCAGCTTTTCAACTGTTTCCCATGCCTGCTGTGCGGTAAACTTATCGGTGCGCAGCGTAAATTCGCCCTGCCCAACCGAATCCATATAGTCCCTGCATTTTGGATTATATTCGAGCATTAAAGATGGGACATAAGCGCACGTCGCCAGCGCTACTGCATGCAGTTTCATTCCTACAAAGACGTTTGTCTGGCTCACCATATCGAGGTATTTTTCATAGTCATTGTAAATCTCACAAATATCGGCAGGCACACCGCTATTGTGAACAACCTGTTCGGTTACAGCCAAATCTTTAGGCCAGACGACAAACCACCTGATACGGAAACCGGCCTTATCGGCAATTTGCGCCAATTTTACGAACTGTTCATATATGTGCTCTTCGTTACCCCACACATTGCCTCCTGCCTGACCAACGTTAAAGCCAATCAGATTGTTATTGATGGAACAGGTATCGGGCATTTTGTTTCGAGAAATGCTCAGCACAGGGTCGCCGATGACCTCAGCGTTATTTATTCCCAAATCCATAAGCACGGCTTTAGACAAAGGCCCTCTTACTCCGATATAGTCGCATTGTCTTAGCACGTCCACCCATTGCCTGTGGACGTCGAGCGAGGTCTTCAGCGCGTCGGTCGCAAAATCGGGGCTGACGACACCCGAACCGAAGATAATCCTGTGAGGCGCGAGGGTAAAGCATGTTTGGACCCACTGATACGAGGACGCCTTTTGTCCGCCGACAATTGTCCCCCCTGCCATCAGCATAAGGTCACATTTGGGAAGATGCCGGACAATACTTTGGGGCAAAAACTTCTTGTTATAGTCAATGAAGTTACCCGATGAAAACAACTGTCTTAGAGCGGCGTAAAGAGTTTCATCTCCGAGGTTTTTGTGACCCTGGTAACCTCCGACGTAGCCGATTCTCGGCGTTTTTGTGAAAAGGGTCTGTTTTAGGAATCTGAAAGTTTTGAATGTTTTTTTAAAACCCAATATGCGATTTCCTTATAAAGACCGGAATTTTTATCGGCGACCGAGGAACGCCAATTGCAATCTGATTTTTTCGAGACGATAAAACCATTCCCACCCCCGTTCAACACCCAATAACTTTTTTAACAAGTTTAAGTATTTCACGCCTGGATAGAATCTGTGGTCATAAGCAAAATTGAAATATCTGTTCGTCTGGTAATTCAGTTCGAGGGACAAAAGTTTCCTTTCTTTCCTGCTTTTGCCGGACCAGAAGCCCGCTCCCGTGCTGTTAAAAACAGACATAACGTCGTTTATGTAATAAAAATCGCCTTTGGTAAGATACAGCATATAAATGCGCGTATCAAAAAGCATATTCGGGGGCACATCGGTCAAATCAATGGTATTTCTATAAACTCTCGACGACGGATGACAGGGAAAGTTGTCGTTGAGAGTATATTTACGCTTTCCATTAAACCTGGAATTCTCAACGATAAGCCATTCTGTTTGTTTTATCAAATCTTTGCATAATGTATTATGCCCGCAAATCGTACAGTCGGAGTTTTGCTCCAGGGCATCAACCTGCTTTTGCAGTTTGTTTTTGTCACACCAGTAATCGTCGCCGTCCAAAAAGGCAAAATATTTTGACTTTACCCGCAGCAATCCCTGTTTTAAATTCCGTGCGACGCCAAGATTCTTTTCGTTGAGAAAAAGCCGGATTTTATCAGGGAACCTTTCCTTGTACCGCCTGCAAATATCGGCGGTTGCGTCAGTGGAGTGGTCTTCGAGCACAAAGATTTCAAAGTCAAAGCCGGTCTGTTGTTCCAGGATCGAATCAAACGCCCTGGCAATCGTCTTTTCGTGGTTATATGTCAGCAGCACCGCCGTCATAACGTCCATTAACTCACTCCTGTTTTATGGCCTCTACGACACTGGAATCTGCTCTTTTTTCCACATTGTTCAACTCTGGTAATCGGCTTTGGTTGACCCTGCAGGTGAAAATATTATTTTCTTTAAAGCCGGCCTCGCTGAGTCTTCTTTTCAATTCCTTTACGGTATACATATACTTATGGAGACCTTTTTCTCTTATACATTCGTTGAGCATAAAGCATCCGGAGGGGTACCACTGGGCTTTTATTAACTTAACCCAATCCATTTTTCGCCAGTAATCTTTTATGTAGCTGTCAATCAAAGTGTCGAGGTCGGGAAACGCCGTTCTGATGACCCCTTTGGGCTTGAGAACCCTGAACGTCTCTTTCAAAAAATCAAGGCCGGCTTTGTAAGACAGGTGTTCTATGAAATGCTCGTTAAAAATAAAATCCACGGAGTTGTCGGGAAATGGGATCCCTTTGAGCACGTTCAGATGTAAATCTTTTTTTGCGTGAGGATTATTATCGATATTTATCCAGCCCTCTTTATAATTTCCGCCGGAGCCGATATGCAATTTTACCGGTTTATTTTCCCTGTTGAATCTGCTCAAAATGCTGAGGGCTTTTCTTTTTGTAAAAAGCAACATTAAATCCGCCTTTTATGAATCTGATTATTTCGCAAATTTTCAGGGCATTTTCCCGACCCAGAGAGCCATATAACGGCAGGCACAGCACCTGGTCCTTGATTTTATTCGCCACCGGCAGATTTCTTTTTTTAGAGCAAGGCAGCCGTTTATACGGCTCATACTCGGAACATAACGGGTAGAAATATTTCCTTGCGAAGACATTATATTCCTTCAGTTTATCGTAAACCTTGTCTCTGGACAGGCCGAAATTTTCTTTAACAATTCGAATCACAAAATATTGCATTGAGTCCGTTACATTTGGGGGCATTTGAATAAGCTCAATACCATTGAGTGCTTTTAAATTTTCGATGTATATTGATTTTATTGTTTGGCGTTTTTGTTTTTCTTCCTCAAACAATTCGAGGTTCAAAAGACCGATGGCGGCCTGAATCTCATTCATTTTGCCGTTTATGCCGATATCAACCACCTGCTCCTCATTTTTTATGCCGAAGTTTCTCAGGTAATAAATTTTATCTCTATACTGAGGGTCATTATAAGCCAGACACCCTCCTTCTACGGAATGAAACAGTTTGGTGGCGTGAAAACTGAACATACTGATGTTGCCAAAAGTCCCGATACCGGCGCCGTTTATTTCCGTCGTAAAGGCATGAGCGGCATCATAGATGACCTTCAGGTTGTGATTGTTTGCTATCGTTTGAATTTTTTCGACGTTACAGGGAAAACCGTAAACGTGAACACCTAAGATTGCGGATGTATTTTTGGTAATCAATCCTTCTATTTTATCCGCGTCAATTGTCATTGTATCGGGCTCAATGTCACAAAAGACGGGCTTGAGGCCATTCCATGCAATACAATGTGGCGTGGCGGGGAATGTAAGCGGAGTGGTTATAACTTCGCTGTTTTGAGGCAGGTCGAGCGCTTTCAGAGCCGTTAGCAAGGCGATGGTACCGTTATTGAACGCAGATACGTTTTTTGCTTTCAGGACAGCTTGAAGGGCTTTTTCGAACTCTGCGTGAGTATCACCATGGTTTGTCAGCCATTTTGATTGCCATATCGGCCTGAGCTTTTCATTGAGCTTGTCCAACGGCGGCAAAATTGGACTTGTTACATACAGGGGAGCTGGAAATTTCTGGGGTTTACTCATTGCTGTATTCTTTCCAAGAATTTTTTTTCAAGCTTGAGCAAATCTTTCTTCCGGTCTTTTATTTTTTTAGCAGGCACGCCGGCGTTAATACTCCAACCGGACGTGCTGTTTTTTACCAAACTCAAAGCCCCTACAACGGAACCCTCTTCCAAAATCACACCCGGCAATATAACGCTTCCCGTCCCTACTAAAACGTGCTTTTTCAAAATCACCCTTGCTTCCACGAGATGTTTATAGTTATCGGGAACCATAGGGTTTGTCATCGAGACGCCGCTGAAATCGTCGCTTACCGCGAATATCTCCACTTTCCTGGACAAATTAACGAAATCTTCGAGTATTATACCTTTTTTTCCGCCGCATAAAGAAGAATATGCGGCCACATGGACATAATTGCCTATTCTAATTTTACCGCTTAAAATGCAAAAATCGTCAATCCTCACGTTTGAGCCAAGCTCAATATTTTCCGAACCATAAATGCTGGCTTTTCGGCTGAGCAGTACATTCTCGCCGATATTTTTAAAACCTAAATCCTTCAATTCTTTCAGGCCGCAGAAATTACTCTTCACTTTCTCAATGCCCTCCGAACCTTCTCCGACAGGAGACGTTTTGAAGAAACACTTTTTATTGGTACGGGTGTGCGATGTTCTTTTCTGCTAAGGAAGCGGCCAAAGTATTCGATAGTTTTTTCAGGCCTTCCAGCCGACTGCCCTGCTTATTCTGTATTCTCATACCATTGGCCCAGAATGCGTTCTTTTTTAGCTTGAAGTTCTCTATGTTAGATTATGACCATATCTGTTGTGTAACGCAAGCAAAACCTCTTCCCTAGGCTTTTGCTTTGTTATGCCGGCATCGGGGGTATTATTAATTAGGGTGGCATTAACAAATCAGTCCGTCCGGCTGATTATCTGTTCTTGTACATTGACTCGTAGTATTTCTGGTAATCGCCCGAGACAACGTTGGCCAGCCATTTACGGTTTGCCAGGTACCAGTCAATCGTCTTGGCAATCCCCTGCTCAAATGATACCGAGGGCTGCCATTTCAATTTGTTGATTATCTTTGAAGCGTCGATGGCGTATCGCCTGTCATGACCGGGGCGGTCGGTAACGTGTTTGATGAGTGATTCCGGTTTGCCTAAGCGACTGAGTATCAGCCGGACGACGTCGATGTTGGCTTTCTCGTTGCA
>Ga0187878_1001662_pt1 | contig 21182 bp, 12 predicted proteins | sample June2016WEW_17_1_FD_132979 | JGI IMG/M metagenome (GOLD analysis project Ga0187878, IMG submission 132979) | Peatland microbial communities from SPRUCE experiment site at the Marcell Experimental Forest, Minnesota, USA - June2016WEW_17_150 | ecosystem: Environmental > Terrestrial > Soil >...
ACATGAAGGCAAAGACCGCAGACATCAAAAGAGTGATGATCGTCACGCTCGCCAGCATTTCCACCAACGAGAAGCCTTGCGCCACGCGTGCACGGGGGCACAGGCGAATCTCCGCTCCGAAAGCCATAGCAGCCTCCGTCTAATTCGGATCCGATAACTGGCTCGTCACAATTACAATCGGCTTGCCGCCGACGGTACCCACCGCGTTTTGAGAATAGACCGCCACCGTAACGCTCTTGATCGCCGGCCCGCCCGTGGAAGCGAGGTCCGTAATCTGCCACTCCCGGATATAGGACGGGGACGCGCTGGAGAGCGCCGAACACGAGGTCCCGGTCAGTTGGATACCATTGGCATCCAAATAGTCCACGTAGCCGATGCTCGCCCCCGAACTCGGGCAAGTGGCCTGTATGGGCGACAACGCTCCCCCCGCCAGCAGCCCCTGGGTCCAGCCGCTGGCAGTAATGCCCGTTGTGTTGCACGTGGCGGGCTGCGAGGAGGCACTCTGCGTGCAGCTACTGAAACCCAGCGAAAGCAGCTTCTCCATCTTGTCCTGGGCATAGATGGTAGTCCGTGTTACCTCCGCGCCCTGGTTCTTACTGGTCGCCGTCGCCTGAAAGATCACGCTGCCCAGGCTGAACACCCCAATCAATGCAACCAAGACCGCGATCATCGTCTCGGCAAGCGACACACCGCGGTCGCGACTGAAAGCTCTCATCGCTGCTCCCCTCCTGTGCTCTAGCTCCTAGCTCCGGGGCTAACAAACCGCCCGTAATCACCTCATGAACCATTGGGCCGTACCCGGACTCCAGTTCCACACCGCCACGCGTCCCCCCAACGAAACGGTGATGGCATCAACCAGATTGTTTTGGTTGGCGAGGTACAAAACCGCTCCGCCGTTGCTGAGCGGACTCCCCGTGCTGTCAACCGGTAGACCGCGCGTGTTGAAATAGATCTGCAAGAGGTTCGGTCCCCCCGAGGGGCAGCCGGAGGGATCGGCAGTAATGGTCCCAGGGTACGCGGTAACGCCTGATGGACGGCAGCTTCTGAATGTATTCCCCTGCATAGCATACTGCGTCCCCATCTCGAATTGCCGCGTGGTGAACGCCGCGTAAGCTGAGGTACAAGCCGAATCAACGCTGCTCAGGGTCATCCCGCAAAGTTTCTCCATCGTGTAAGTCCCCGCACCGGTATCGATGTTCACCCTGTAGGGCGCGTACTGCGCAGCGGATCGCATGCGGGTAACGTTTAAGTAGCTGGTGATCGCCGTGGCGTCAGAATGCAGGCGGTAATTCTTGATTGATGTAAGGGCAGACGGCAACGCAAAGGCCACGATGATCCCGATGATAATGACAACCACGAGCAACTCGAAGATCGTGAATCCGGAGTCCTTGTTAGACATCAGGTTGCGCCTCCGATTCAGGAAACGGCTGGATGTTGAAACGCTCAGACCTAAACTCAAGCACCGAACCAGATGATCCGGGCGCCTAGGCCCGCTTCCACCGTCGGAGCCCTCCCCTCTGCGCCATACTGTAGACCAGTTTAGGCCTCGGTTCAAGCGTTCATCCCATGCCAGATCGCCGACCAGACACTTCCCCCCCACTTGGCAAGCAATTAAGCAGCCAGCCTTGGGCCCTTGCTCCATCGGGTCAAATCATTGAAACCTCGATACATAGGTAAGTTCCCGCACGACGCCTGAAGCAGAATCTCTGCCGGAATGACGTTTTTTGTCAACTTCAGGGCAACCGGTTGCCGCATGGGTTCAAACCCTACAAAACATCCTGGCGCACTCGGCGAGCGTCTCAGCACATAGACGGACATCCTCGATCCGGACGTATTCCTCGGCCGAATGGAGCCCCGCACCCCCGGGGCCGAACAAAACGCTGGGAATGCCTGCCCCGCTGAGCAAGGCCGCATCCGACCAAAAGCTTTGGGTGCCGAAGCCAGCCTCGCGCCCAATCACCTTGCTAGCGCACCGGGCCAGTGCCCGAGCCACAGGAGTCTCCCGCGGGGTCTCCAGAGGCAGGGCCGAGTAGCCAAGAGCGAATCGAGCGCGAAACCGTGGATCTTCGGCGGAGAGCCTCAAAATGATCTCATGGAGTTCCCGCTCAAGCACCCCGCTGTCTTCTCCCGGGATAAGGCGACGTTCGAGGCTCAGCCGGCATTGCGCCGGATAGCTTGAGAGTTCCTGCCCTCCTGAAATGAGCGAAGCATGCACCGACCCGCAGCCCAGGAGCGGGTGGCGCGGACCAGCGTCCAGTTTTCCTTGGAGTAGCTCGATTTCCCGCAGCACGCGTCCCATGAAGGCGATGGCGTCCCGCCCCTCTTCTGGGCGGCTCCCATGCGCTGCTCGGCCTTCGGTCTCAACCTCTGCCCACACAAATCCCTTGTGGGCCGTCACCACCTCCAGCCCCGTGGGCTCCATGACGATGGCGGCGTCGCTGCGGACCTGCCTCAGGAGCGCGCGAGTCCCTGCGCTCTGGTATTCCTCATCCGCCACGGCGGCCAACACCACGTCGCCATCAAGCCGAGGCTCCTTGGCAAGTTGCGCCACAGCCGCCAACCCCGCCGCGAGTCCGCCTTTCATATCTTGGGCGCCCCGCCCATACAGCCGCCCGTCCTCAATCCGGGCCGAAAACGGATCCTCCATCCCCGCCACGCCGACCGTGTCCACGTGGCCATTGAGCAACAAGCTCTTTCCCCCCCCTCGGCCGCGGAGAACTCCCACCGCATTGAGTCGGCCCGGACGCACCTCCTGGAGTTCAACCTCGAGTCCTGCAGACTTCAGGAAGTCCGCCACGTAGCGGGCAATCGCCCCTTCGCCCTTCCCGCCTGGCACGAGTTCCGGGTTAATGGACTCGATCTTGACCAGTTCCGTCAACACGCGGGAAGCCTGCCCTCCGTCAATCATGTGAAGGTGTCCCTCAACGGCAGCGGTGTCAACAATTCCTTCGCGGGCCCCGGTGAATTTCAGGTGCGAGGGCCGGAGGTGGGGTTTACTCTCAGGACCACCAGCGTCAGGTCATCCTCGATGGGGACGCCCGCCGTGAAATCGTGAACATCTCCCAGAATCCTCGCCACCATGCGATCCGCTTCGGCCTCGCGCACGCGGGAAACAGCACTCACCAGCCGATGGGTCCCGTAGGTTTCCCCCCGCCCGTTGTGAGCCTCCGTGATGCCGTCCGAATAAAGGACCAGCAGACTCCCGGGCTCCAGCACTTCCAAGCATGGATGGTGAGAGACGTCGGGAAACAGTCCCAGCGGCAATCCCGTGGGCTCAAGAAACCGTGACCCCTGGGCCGTCATCACCAGGGGAGGACTGTGCCCGGCGCTTAGATATTCGATTCGACGCTTCGCATCATCGTAAACCCCATAAAACAGAGTGCAATATTTGGCGCCGCCCGCCGAAGCGTAGAGGTGCCGGTTGATCCGGCGCGCCAGGTCTCCCAGGCTTTCCGCCGTGGGCGCCTGGGTTCGCAGGAGACCTTGCACGCTAGCCATCAGCAGAGACGCGGACATACCTCTCCCGCAAACGTCACCAATCGCCAAGCCAACTTTCTGGCCGGGAAGCTCCAGGAAATCGTAATAGTCCCCGCAGGCAGAGCGCGCCAGAACACAGCGACCCGCAAGCTGGCCTGTGGCCAAGCGGGGGATAACGGTGGGAAAAAGCTGTGCCTGCACCTCTGAGGCATCTTCCAGTTCTTTCCGCAGTTCGCGGTCGCGCGCCACTTCTTCAAACAGGTCGATGTTCTCCACCGCGGCCGCTGTCTCGCGGGCGATGGTTCTGAGCAGTTCCAGGTCTTCCGCATTGTAGAACTCGCCCGAGATCTTGTTCCCCACCACCATCAACCCCAGCAACTCGTGCCGCCGCTTCAAGCCCAGGATCACTCCCGCCTGGAGTTTACCCAGACGGTCCTCAGCGCTGCGAAAAATCGAAACGAGTTCCGAGCGGTAGGGCGAGACGTCCACTTCAAAGGGGCGGTCCTCTTTGACCAAGTACTGGCACAAAGGCTCGGCGGGGTCGAATTCCACTCCCCAAGCATCCGAGGAGAGAGGGCTCTTGCCGGGCTCGAGCCGAAGCTTCTTGGCGTTCCGATCCAGCACATAGAGGTGAAAACGCCGCGCCCCCATGGCTACTGGCAGTGTCTCGTCTAGTCGAGCAACCAGCGTCTGACGGTCGAGGATATGGGGCAAGCCCCGCGCAAAATCCAGAAGCCTCTCTCGAAAGTTGTATCGGAAGCGATCGAACGTCCGGTCAACAAAACTCCGCAAGCGACCTCGGAAGGGCATGGCCAGCAAAACAGTCAGCACGACAGCAACTGCCACTACAGGCGGGGAGAGGTTCATCAACGAACCGCTCGTCACCCAGCTTAGCCCGCTCCACAAGAGCAGAAACGCCACCAGGACGGGAAGCGCCGTGAATGAATGCCGAACCATGCGACGAGCCAGAAGACGAAGGTTATAGGGCTTTTGTGCCACCACCGCATACGCCATCGCCGGCGGTGCAACCCAGCACGGCAGTGCCAAGGCTGCGACGCGCAAGACGCGGAGAACGTGCTGCGACTCCTCTCCAGTGAGAAGACCGGCCAAGCGGCGCTCCAGGAGCAGCAGGAGACCGCCCCCCACCGCCAGGCTGATGGCCATCGTCATCCATCGGACCTGGTCCCGGGTACGACGATCGGGCGGGCGGCGATAGCTGTCCACTATCGTTAGGCCCCAGACGAGCGCTGCCGCAGTTCCGCCCAAGATCAGGAAATCGCGAACTGGCACTCTCAGCACGCCCGAAGCGTAGTGGCCCATCAGCAGCGCAACCAGCGGGATGAATCCCACTCCATAGAACAGCAGCCGCAAAATGACTCTTCGCACAAGCCGATTCTGTGCCGGGAAAACGATGGCCAGATGGACTAGTGCTACCGGCAGCAGGGTCCACAAACCCATCACAATAAACGCCGCCTCCCCCAACACGAGTTGGGAGAGCGTACTCATCATCCACCAGTCCAATCCCTGGGTTTCCCCCAGCAACACGGGAAAGGGAGAAGCCATCCGGAAGGAAGAAACCGAATTCAGGACTGACTGACCGGCAAATAGCGCCACCAACAGGAAGGCGAGGACATAGAAGCCGCGCGCGGGGGCACTCCCCGGGCGCTTCCACAAAACCGTCAGCGCCAGCAAGGTGTAAAAAGCAACCGCAAGCAGGGTCAGTCTGTGAGACTTGAGCTGGCCCAGAAGGTCTTCCTGTGCCGTCGGGAACACATACTCGTCGAGCACCCCGCTATCGGGGTCGTAGAGACCAAAACGGACTCGCGTGTAGTCATCCTGGCGCACCAGAATCGAGCCGTCCAGAGTCTGCTGCCAGGGCCAAAATTCCACCCGGCCCAGGGGCTGGGTGGACTGTGTGGCCAGATCCACGTGCTGCCAGCCCCAAGACTTCTCCAGCCATGCACGCCAACTCAAGCCCGCGGCGGATGGCGGCAGCTTGCGAAAGAAGTAGCTCCGGCCATCCGCCGTAAGGAAACCACCAGACAGCACACCAGACACGACCACTTGGTCCGAAGCGCTCGAGAAGTCGTGCGCCAGGATGCCGGAGGGATCCTGCTGGCGACAATAGAACAGACGACGCCCATCCAGCGACCACGGGGACCCCACGGCCTCAGCTTCCGCGGGAAGCCCCCAAAGCATTTGGCCGGCTTGGGCATCGATGACACAATTCCGTGGCGGGGCGAGATAGATCCTGGTGCCGTCGGGGGACATCTGCGGGAACGCCAGCCTGCCCTTGTCCGCGCTCGCACCGGCTTCCGCCAAGGGCTGGACCTTGCCGTCCAGCACACTCACTCTCTCCAGAACAACGTTTTGACCCTCCTCGTTCAGCAGGAACAGGTACTCACTTCCCGGCGACCAGAAAAGGAGTCTGGGCTGGCGCAGATGAAACTCCGCGGGGAGCGGCACGACCAACGCCTGAGGCTGCTGCATATCATAGATGGCTACCTGATTCCCCGTCGGTCCCGGACGCACGCAGGCCAGCTTGTTCCCGTCACGCGACCAGCGAGGTTCCGAGCCTTGACTCAGGACCACCCGTGTCAGAATCAGGAATCGACCTTCGGCGTTCGCAATCAGGGTTGCCGCGGTGCGCTGCTCATCGACGATGGCCAGGTGGTCGGCATTCGACCAGTGAAGGGCGCCGGCATCCACGCGGAGACGCGCCATCAATCGACCACGCGGAGTGGACACAATCAGGTCGTAGCTGGGCTTTTCTCCCTGACCTTCACTCTCCACAGGGTTGAAGTAGGCAAAATACTTCCCGTCGAGAGAAGGAACGGGCCGACGCAGAACAAGGGGAATGGTAAAACCAGCCCAGAAGAGGACGGCCACCAACAGGAGGACGATGAGCCCACCGGCTAGGAAGGCAAGGCGTGAGATGAGTGAAGGCTTCAGGCTCTCGGCCATATCGAGACAGGTGAACCACTGAGATTATACTGTGCAATAAGAATCAAACAAGCCCTTGCCTGACCTGCCCGGGAGTGGCGTGCGTTGCAAGGCCTCCGACGTTTCTAGTACTATGCGTCCGCTTCGCTCGCGGCGAAGTATCGGTGCAAATCTCGCCCCCTGACTGGAAGTGCTCCTATGGCGCAGAAGACCCCACGTCGCTTCCTTCGCGTCCTCCGACGGGTCCTCGCTTGTCTTGCCGTTCTCATCTTCGCGCTTGTGGCGGTCGGCGCGGCATGGTTTTACTGGCGAATCCACACGTGTTTGCCGCAACTTGACGGCACCGCCCAGGTGCCGGGGCTTAAGGCCCGTGTGGACGTGTGGCGCGATGCTCGAGGAGTCCCCCATATCCGCGCCCAGTCCGTCGAGGACTTGCTCTTTGCCCAAGCCTACGTGACGGCCCAGGACCGCCTCTGGCAAATGGATCTGAGCCGCCGCCTGGCTCATGGCGAACTCTCTGAGATTTTCGGCGGGCGGGCGCTAAAACTTGATATCGAAAACCGGACGCTGGGCTTGCGCCAAGCCAGCGAGCGGGCAGTCGGCACACTGGACGCCAGCTCGCGACAAATGCTCGCCGCCTATACCCAGGGTGTCAACGCGTTCATCTCAACACATCAGGATCGCCTGCCCATTGAGTTCCTGATGCTTCGCTACCGACCACGCCCCTGGCAGGAGAAGGACTCCATCGCCGCGGCCCTGAATATGGCGAAGACCCTCAATACGTCGTGGCCTGATGAGTTGATGCGCGAGCGCGTGTGCGCCAAGGCCGGCGGCGAACTCTGTGCGGATCTTTTCCCTGACCATTCACCGCTCGACCGCCCGGTGGCCGTACCCCTCCCCGCGCCGGGTACCTCGCCCAAGCTTGGCCGCACTGCCCCGCCCCGGGATCTGGCTGAGCTTGATCCGATGCTGGCGGTCCTGACGACCGCTCCGGAAAGCTCGTCCCCCGACCTCGGTAGCAACAACTGGGTAGTGAACGGGACCCACACACAGTCCGGCAAACCGCTCCTCGCCAACGACCCTCATCTGGGCCACAGCGTACCGAGTGTCTGGTACCTGATCCACCTGAAGGCGCCCGACTTGAATGTCTCGGGCGCCAGCCTTCCCGGTCTGCCCACGGTCGTCGTCGGCCACAACGAGCGCATCGCCTGGGGCGTAACGAACACCGGCCCAGATGTCCAGGACCTGTACGTGGAGAACTTCAACATCCGCGACCCGAAGAAATATCTCCACAATGGGCAGTGGGAGGATGCCACGGCAAGAGAAGAGGTTATCAAGGTTCGCGGCGGCCGGGACTACAGCTTCACGGTGATGACTACACGCCACGGCCCGGTGATCTCGCGCGACGGCGGTCGCGAGCTTGCTCTCCGCTGGACCGCACTCGAGCCCGGTGGTCTCCGTTTCCCGTTCTTGAAGATCAATCAGGCACAGAATTGGCAGGACTTCACAACCGCCCTGCGGGATTACGCGGGCCCCATGCAGAACTTCGTTTACGCCGACGCGAACGACAACATCGGGTTCTACGCGGCGGGGTGGGTTCCCATGCGCAAGCAAGGCGACGGCAGCGTTCCCTCGCCCGGCTCGACCGAAGACCACAACTGGACGGGCTACGTTCCGTTTGAGAGCTTGCCCCACGCCTACAATCCCTCGAGCGGCATCATCGCCACGGCGAACGGCCGCATCGTGCCTGATGGATATCCCTACTTCATAACCAATATGTGGGCGGCGCCGTTCCGGACGGCGCGTATCTACGAACTGCTTGAAGGTGGCAACCACTTCACCGTTGCTGACATGTTGCGCATTCAGACCGATATCCGAACGCTCGAGGATTTGTGGCTGGCCCAGCGACTTCTTGCTGCTGCCGCCCAGCATCCACCCCAGGGAGTTGAGGCCCGGTACGCTTTGAGCTTGCTCGGATCGTGGGACGGCGAAGCGCGCGCCGACTCGGCGGCCGCTTTGGTCTGCCAGCTCACGCGTCGTGCGCTGCGCGAGCGGATCCTTAAACCGAAACTCGACGCCGATCTTTCCGGCTACGGCTGGGCCATGAGTACCGTCTTCCTGGAAAACGTTCTGACCAACAGCTGGACGCGCTGGCTGCCGCCCGGCGACGCGAATTTCAACGTTACCCTGATGGCGAGCTTGGAGGAGGGCGTGCGGCGAATCCCGCAACTCGTGGGCAGCCAGGATCACGACGCGTGGCGGTGGGGCAGGACCATTCCGCTCACCTTTCACCATCCCCTGGGCGGCCTGCGGTTTCTTGGCCGCTGGCTCAACGTCGGCCCTTTCCCTCAGGCCGGGACCGGCAACACGGTGAAGCAAACCACCCCTACCCATGGCGTGTCCATGCGCCTGGTGGTGGATTTCGCCGACATCGACAACTCCGTCCAGAATATTACACTCGGCCAGTCGGGCCAGGTTTTCAGCCCCCATTACCGGGACCAATTTGAGGCCTGGTACAGCGGGCGCAGTTTCCCGATGCTGTTCAGCGATACGGCAGCAGAAAAGGGAACGATTCACCGGCTTGTGTTGGAGCCCTTGAGCCAGCCGTAAGCTATCGGGCCACGGAAGGCCTGGCGCAGCCCGCTACTCCGCCAGGGGGTGGCACTGAGGTGAACATGATGTATTCCAAGCCAAGTTTGCTCGCCCTCTTGGCCTTGAGTCTCCTGGGCGGCGCGCCCTTGGCGGCAGCGCTGGCCCCTGGCAAGGCCCAGCAAAGCGCTTCTCCGCCCCAAGCAGCAGCCGATCAAGCGTTTGCGAGCCTCGTGGACCGGTACTTCGACGGCCTTTTCCACTTCGACCCGGCGCGCGCCACCGAAGCGGGTCTCCACGCGTACGATGCCGAATTGCCTTCCTATTCGCGGCGCGAAATGGAGGCGGAAGTTGCCCGTGCGAAGCAGGCGCTGGCAGAACTGGGTGGTATTCCGAAAGAATCTCTCGCACGCGAGAACCGTTTTGATGCGCTCTTGCTCGAAAACTCCATCCGTGCTCACTTGCTCGACCTCGAAAACATCCGGATGTGGGAAAAGGACCCGGACTTCTACAACGGCATCATCAGCCGCGCGCTATTTCTGTTGGTGCAGCGCGATTTTGCTCCTCCCGATAAGCGCTTGAAGTCTCTGATTGCGCGCGAGCGGCGGGTGCCGGAGGTTCTCCAAAGCGCCCGCACGAATCTCTCGAACCCTCCCCCGGTCTATACAAAGATCGCCACGCTCCAGGTGGCGTCTGAGGTTCGTTTTCTTCGCGACGATCTGCCCCGGGCCATCGCTGGCGCCCGGGACGCCACCCTCAAGGCGGAGTTTGTGCAGGTCAACCAGCGCGCCATCGAAGAGTACGAGAAATTCCTGGACTATTTGAGAACCGACCTCGCCTCCCGCTCGAAGGGCAGCTTTGCCATTGGCGCCGAGAACTACCGGCGAAAGCTGTGGTACGAAGAGATGGTTGACCTCCCGCTGGATCGCCTGCTGCGAATCGGAGAGATGGCTCTCCGCCAGACTCAGGACCACTTCAGAGCGACCGCCGCCCTCATCGACTCCGGAAAACCTCCTGCCGCAGTCATGGCCCATCTTTCCCAGGACCATCCTGATGCCGGAGGGCTCATGGCGGAGACTCAAGCCGGACTTGAGGACCTCCGCAGATTTGTGACATCGCACCGGATCGTGACCATCCCGTCTCCCGAGAATCCTCGGGTCGTCGAGACCCCACCTTTCATGCGGGCCCTCACATTCGCCTCCATGGATTCTCCCGGGGCGTTCGAGGAAACGTCCACCGAGGCGTTCTACAACGTGACGCTGCCCGAGCGCGACTGGGGCGAAGCACAGATAGAACAACACCTTCGAGCCTTCAGCCGCGCCGGCATCCGCGTGACCTCAATTCACGAGGTCTTTCCCGGACACTACACTCAATTCCTGTGGGTGAAACGCGCTCCGACGAAGGTCCGCAAGCTGCTGGGTTCGGATACCAACGCCGAGGGCTGGGCGCACTACACCGAACAGATGATGCTTGAGGAAGGTTACGGGGAGGGCGACCCGAAGCTGTTGCTCAGCCAGCTTCACGAGGCACTCTTAAGGCTCTGCCGCTACCTCGTGGGTCTCCGGATGCACACGCGGGGAATGTCACTCGAAGAAGGAATCGCGTTCTTCGAGCGCGAAGGCTACCAGGAGCGGGTCAATGCCGAGCGCGAGGCGATGCGCGGCACCTCTGACCCAACCTACCTGGTCTACACCCTGGGAAAGCTCCAACTCCTGAAGTTGCGCGAGGATTATCGCAAGAAGGTCGGCGACCAGTTCAACCTCAAGGAATTCCACGACCGCTTCCTAGGTTTTGGCTACCCGCCGATCAAACTCATCCGAGAAGAGATGCTGGGCGATGATTCTCCGACCCTTTAAGCCGGGCAAGGGGGCACCACACCGTGCCCCCACACCGTTTCCTCCCCGAGCGCCGAGGATTTCGTCGCTGGCAGCCACCCTTCTGTTCTTCGCCAGCCTCTCGATCGGAATACAGGACGGTGTTTCAGCCCCCCTGGAACTTCAATATCGGCTGCGGCTGTGGCGTCCCACCACTCAGCTGGTGGAAGTCCAGATCACGGCCGCCAAGGTTGCTCAGCCAGCGCTTGATTTCGTCCTGCCTGCCTGGGCGCCCGGCCGCTACGCGATCTACGATTTCGCCAAGAACGTGCAGGAATTCGAGGCCGTGGGCGCGCAAGGGCAGGCACTCGCCTGGGCGAAGCTGGACAAACAGACGTGGCGCGTCGCGACGCGCGAGGCTGGAGGCACAGTACGCGTCAGCTACCGGGTCTTTGCCAACGACCTCACGGGATCGTTTTCGCAATTCGACAGCTCTCACGCCAATCTCAACGGTCCGTCGTTGTTCATGTATGTGGCCGACCACAAGCCGGATCCGCTCACTTTGACTGTGGATGCGCCCCCGAACTGGAAACTGATCAGCGGCCTCTCCGAGTCCACGGAGCAACGGGCTTTTCAGGTGCCCAACTATGACGTGTTGATTGACTCACCCATGGAGGTCTCACCGAACTGCTCCCTTGAGCAGTTCAGCGAACGCGGCAAGCCGATCCGCGTTGCGGTACACAGCTATGCAGAGCAGGACAGGAATCTCTCCGCACTCCTGGATGGGTTGAAGAAGGTCGTCCGGTCCGAAATGACGATGATGCCCGAACCGGATTTCGGGCATTACACGTTCATCTTCCATTTCGCTCCAGGCCTCCCGCTCGGGGACGGAATGGAGCACCTCAACTCAACCCAGATCGTCGCTCGTGCAGAGCTTTCCGGGCCGGGCCTCGAAGAGGCGCTCGAAACTGCCGCGCACGAGTTTTTCCACGTCTGGAATGTCAAGCGACTACGCCCGGTGGGGCTGGGCCCCTTTGACTACACTCGCGAGCAGTACACGCGTTCCCTCTGGTTCGCCGAGGGCGTGACCAGCTACTACGCTTATCTGCACCTGCTGCGCTCGGGCGTCTGGAGCCGCCAGCAATTCCTCGACCGGCTGGCAGAGGAGATCCGCGGCCTGGAATTCGAACCCGGGCGCGCGCTTATGTCGGCAGAAAGTTCCAGCTTCCACGCGTGGTTCTATGACCGCTCGCCCCAAATGCAGGAGACCAATTTCGCTAACACCACCATCTCCTATTACAACAAAGGGGCGGTGCTGGGAATGCTCCTGGACGTGGAAATTCGCGCGCGCACGGGAGGACAGAAGTCACTCGATGACGTTTTGGTGGCCATGTACCAGAAGTTCTATGGGGCACCCCCTGCCAGCTACTACGGGCCGGGCCGAGGCTACGAGGAGAAGGATATCCTGGAGGCCGTCAACGCGGTGGCAGGCAGTGATTTCACGCCGTTCTTCGATCGCTATGTGCGCAGCACCGAACCGCTTCCCTACACCCAAACGCTGGGGTTGGCCGGGCTCGAGCTTCGCATCTCAACGCCCGCGGGCGCTGCCCCAAGCCTCGGCGTGTTGACGCAGCGCGTGGACCGCGGCCTGAGAATCGCCGCCGTACGCCCAGGCGGGGCTGCCGACCGCGGCGGATTGAGTCGCGACGACATCCTGCTTGCGGTGGACGACCTCTCTCTGGCAGCGGCAGAACTGAAAGAACGCTTGAGCATCTATCCCCCCGGCGCCGCGGTTCCCTTCACCGTGGAACGGCACGGGCAAGAGGAACGAATTTCCGTGACCCTCGATCCACCCATTGCCGACCAGTACTCCATCGAAGTGCGGCCAGAGGCAAACGCTCAACAGGTCAATATCCGCAATCGTTGGCTAGGAAACGAAAGGTGAGGCGAGTACAGGGGACCGAGGTAAAAGCCCAGACTGAACGATCGACAGATTCCACACGAGCCTAGAAATCGTCACGCAGAGCAGCCCGCAAAGTCGAGAAATCGGCCCATCCCGCGGCGAACGTTTCCGCCAAACGCCGCCGGCGTGTTAAACTAGCTAAATCCAAAGCATGCGGGAACCCTTTCTTCTAAGGCTGGAGAAACGCATCCTCGTTTGCGACGGGGCAATGGGGACCATGCTCTACTCGAAGGGCATGTCCCTGAACCGTTGCTTTGACGAGATGAACCTGACGGCGCCCCAACTCGTCAAGGAAGTCCATCTGGGATACGTGAAGGCTGGGGCCGACGTTATCGAAACAAACACGTTCGGGGCCAGTCGCGTTCGCTTGCAGAAATTCGGCTGGGGCGACAAGGTTCGTGAGATCAATCTGGCCGGCGCCCGCCTGGCACGGGAGGTAGCCGGCGACGACCTGCACGTGGCCGGCTCGGTAGGTCCGCTGGGCCTTCGGCTGGAACCGTTGGGACATACGCCGCTCGATGACGCTCGCCGAGCTTTCCGCGAGCAGATCGAGGCGCTGGCCGAGGGAGGCGTGGACCTCATCATCGTGGAGACCATGGTTGACCTCCGCGAAGCTCAGCAAGCGTTGCTTGCCGCTCGTGAGGTGAGCGGGCTTCCGGTGGTGGTGCAGATGACCATCCAGGACGATGGCTCAACACCCACGGGAACCTCGCCAGAGGATTTCACGCGCCAACTGGACAGCTGGGGTGCAGACCTGATTGGCGTGAACTGCAGCGTCGGGCCGGCCGCAGTGCTCGAGGCGCTGGAACACATGACCGTCGTGACAAAAAAGAAGCTTTCCGCCCAGCCCAACGCCGGGATGCCACGCACGATCGAGGGCCGCAATATCTACCTATGTTCGCCGGAATACATGGCCAGCTACGCCCGACGCTTCATAGAGGTCGGGGCGCGGCTGGTCGGCGGTTGCTGCGGGACCACACCCGACCACATCCGGGCCATCAAGACCGCGGTGCGATCCTTGAGCCCCCAACAGAGGCGAACGACAGTGGAAGTGGCGGCCCGGCAGGTGCGAGCGGCTGAGCCGATCCCCGTAGAGAAGCGTTCGCGCCTCGCCGGGAAGCTCGCTCGCGGCGAGTTCCCCATTCTGGTGGAAATCATCCCACCCAAAGGGTCCGACCCCACAAAGGAGGTCGAAGGCGCCCAGTACGTGGTCGCGCAGGGTGTAGACGCCGTGAACATCCCGGACGGGATAGGTGCGACCGCGCGGATGAGTGCGCTGACGCTGGCAGCGATACTGCAGCAACGTGTGGGGGTCGAGGTCCTGCTCCACTATAGCTCCCGGGACCGCAATGTCCTGACCATCCAGTCCGATTTCCTGGGCGCCTATGCGCTGGGCTTGAGGAACATTCTGGCCGTCACCCGCGACACCGCCCAGTTTTCGACCGCCCTGGAAGCAGGCGTCTTTGAAGTCGATGCCATTGGATTGGTGAATATCCTGAACAATCTCAACCGCGGGCTGGATGTAGGAGCCAATCCTCTCGGCACGCAGACGGGCTTCCTGATTGGAGTGGGGCTGAACCCCCATGCCGTGGATCCCGATGAGGAACTCCGTCGATTTGGGTACAAGGTGGACGCGGGCGCTAATTTCGCGGTCACGCAGCCCGTGTTCGATGCGAACCAGTTAGCCCGCTTTCTGGAGCGCCTGGAGGCGGCCGGGACGAAGCGTATTCCCATAGTGGCAAGCCTCTGGCCCTTGACCAGCTATCGCAGCGCCGAGTTCATGAACAACGAGGTGCCTGGGGTCTCGGTGCCCCGGGCCGTGATGGAGCGGATGCGTAAGGCCGACACGGGCGAGCCAGCGCGCGCCGCGGGCCTCAAGATCGCCCAAGAGACGCTGCTGCAACTCCGTGGCCTCGTTCAGGGCGTGCAGATCGCGGCGCCCTTCGGCCGTTACGCGATGGCTGTGGAAGTAGCGCAAATCCTCAAAGAAAAGGCTAAAGTGTGAAGGATGAAGAGTCGAAGTGTCGGCTTTGGCCCTTCACTCTTTACACTTCAACCTTCAGGTGCACATGACCCAACAAACAAAGCCCGGCAAGGCCGAGTCCTTCGAAAAGAATCTGGAGCGCTTGGATGCCGTCGTTCACCAACTGGAAAACGCCGACCTGCCCCTCGAGAGGGCTCTGCAACTCTACGAGGAGGGGATGAAGCTCGCCGAGGTATGCCACAAGCAATTGGAAGAGGCCGAAGGGCGGGTCGAAATCCTGATGAAAAAGGCCGGCGGCAAGCTCACGGCAGAAACCTTTGAACCGAAGGAGTCGGACCCCGCTTGAGCGAGACGCCCCGAGAAACCATTCGGCAATACCTGGAAGCACGCCGGCTCCGCGTGGACCAGGAGCTGGAGAAATTGCTGCCCGGACCCGAAGAGTACCCGCCCTCTATCCATCAAGCCATGAGGCACTCGGTGTTTGCGGGTGGGAAGCGACTCCGCCCCATTCTTTGCTGGGAATCCGGGCAGCTCTTCGGTGGGGACGAGCGGAGTCTCCTGCGTGTCGGCTGCGCGCTGGAACTCATCCACACCTATTCGCTCATTCACGATGACCTGCCGGCACTCGACAACGACGACCTGCGGCGCGGCAAACCCACTTGCCACCGCGCCTACGGTGAAGCCACGGCTATCCTGGCCGGCGACGCCCTGCTGACCCTGGCGTTCGAGATCCTTTCCGAGCCCGGCCTGCTCCCCGAGGAGCGAAGCCTGCGGATCATCCATGAGATTTCCCATGCGATCGGCACGCGCGGTGGCATGGTCGGTGGGCAGGTGGTGGACATAGAGACGACCGGCCACCCAGCCGATGCTTCGACCTTGGAATACATCCATCGCGCCAAGACCGGCGCCTTCATCCGCGCCGCCGTGCGGAGCGGAGCGCTTTGTGCCCACGCCCCGGACGAAGGCCTCGCTCGCGTCACCACTTATGGCGAGAAGGTGGGCCTGGCATTTCAAATTGCGGACGACTTGCTGGACGTCACGGGTTCGAGGGAGCAGCTCGGAAAATCCGTGGGGAAAGACGACCAGCAACACAAGGCTACCTATCCGGCCATCCACGGAGTGGAGGCCTCACGACGGATCGCTTCTCAGCTGGTCCGGGAGGCGTGCGCGATCCTCGCCCCACACGGGAGCCGCGCCCAGAGGCTCGAGGAAATCGCGCTTTTCCTGATCGAGAGGAACCATTGAGGGAACTTCAAGCCTCGACTTCAGTTTGCTTTGCGCGGGCGGGGGGAAAAGGTGTAACGGCAAAGAATGCTTCAAGCCGACCATCCTTTAACTCAACCCCAGCCCTGGCGAGCGGAGGTTCAAAGCAGAGGACAGTCACCGTATGAATCCCGCAGAGGGAGAGCCCGACATCAGTAATTGCGGCCGAAAAGCTAGAACTCCGGTCCGGTGTCTATGGGAACAATCCGCAACGAGTAGGACCGGTTGAAGGGGGAGAAATGAATTTTCGAAGAATCGCATTGTCCTGGCTTGTCTTGCTCATCTCGCAGTCCGTATTTGCCGCGACCGATTCCCCCTCCGCTCCCGATGACCTCGAAACTGCCGTCACACTAATGACCAAGATCGGAGCCTGCTGGTCTCCGACTTTTTCTCCGGACGGCAAACGCCTGGCGTTCGTTTCCGACCTCAACGGCGTCCCGCAGCTCTGGACGGTGGCCACCGAGGGAGGCTGGCCAAACCTCGTGACCGCTCTTGCCGATCGGACCGAAAGGGTTCGCTGGTCACCAGATGGATCTTGGCTGGCATTCTCCCTCGCCCCTGGCGGGGGCATGAACTCACAGGTCTACTTGATCCATCCCGATGGGACCGGCTTGCGGCGCCTAACGGATGGTGGCAAAGAGAACAATTGGCTTGGCGACTGGACGTACGACGGCCGGGCATTGACGCTGGCCTCGAATCGTCGCAGCGCCGATGCGATGGATGCTTATCTCGTCGATCCGACCGACGGCAAACTACAACTCATTACCCAGAACCAAGGGATTGGGTACTTTTCCGACGTCAGCCGGGATAGGCGACACGCGGTGCTGTGGCGAATGCTGAGCCGGAGCGACGACAACCTTTTCCTTGTTGACCTTGCCAACGGTCGCGAAACCCTCCTCACACCCCATCAAGGGCCAGGAAGTTTTTACGGGGTGATATCTCCTGATGGGCGAACGCTCTACCTGTCGTCAAACAAGGACCGCGACCTTACCGCCTTCGCCCGGATCAAGCTCAGTCAGGACAATCAGCCGGGACCGATCGAGGTCATCACGGCAAGGGACGACGCCGAGTTGGACGGTTTCGAGATCAACGCGCAGGGGACTACGGCAGTCCTTGTTTGGAATGTCGCGGGTCGAAGCGAACTGAGCTTCCTGAACTTGACCACTCTCCAGCTCACTCGCAGGCCTGACCTTCCCGCTGAACTCGTATATGGGCTCAAATTCTCAAAGGACGGGAATCTGTTGGCGATGGTCGCCACGGGGGCGGCGGCACCTGAGGATATCTGGGTGCTCGATCTCAGGGCAGGCCGTTTTCACCAGGTGACCCACAGCCCGCACGCCGGTGTGGATCTTGACCAGATGGTGCGCCCGGAATTGGTAAAGTTTCTGGCTTACGACGGACTTGAGATGAGCGGCTGGCTTTATCGGCCCAAAGGCGCGACGGGAGCCGGCCCCATTGTAATGAGTTTCCACGGTGGACCCGAAGGCCAGGCGCAGCCATATTTCAACAGTGAATATCAGGCGCTCCTGTCGCAGGGGATAGGCGTATTCGCGCCCAACGTCCGCGGTTCATCGGGTTTCGGCAAGAAGTTCATGAACCTCGACAATGGGCCCCTCAGGGTGAATGCCGTCAGGGACATCAAAGCCAGTGTGGATTATCTGGTGAAAGCCGGTATCGTGGACCCGAAACGAGTGGGTATCATGGGCGGCTCCTACGGGGGTTACATGACCATGGCGGGCCTGACCGAGTATCCCGACCTGTTTGCCGCCGGCGCCGACCTTTTCGGCATCGTCAATTTCGAGACCTTCTTTGCGCACACCGAACCCTGGATGGCGGCCATCTCCACCGTAGAGTATGGTGACCCAAAGACTCAGGCGGAAATGCTGCGTCAGCTCTCTCCCTTGCACAAGATCGACCGAGTCAAAGCGGCGACCATCGTCCTCCACGGGGCGAATGATACGAACGTGCCTGTGGTTGAAGCAGAACAGGTCGTGGACAGCTTGAAGAAGCGCGGCGTCCCCGTGGAATACGTCCTGTTCCCCGACGAGGGCCACGGATTCGCGAAAACCGCCAACCGTATCCGATCAGCGGTTTCAATGGTACGGTGGTTTGTGAAATACTTGAAGGGCGATCCACCCTCCCAGGGCCAAGCGCAATGACCGAAATGAGACTGTGATCCGTGGGCACGGAATACGCAGGGGGGAAAGAAGAGACTGTATAAGACCATGGAATACCAATACCTGACGCACATCGATTCTCCGGCCGACCTCAAGAAGATTCCGCGCGAGGCTCTGCCCAGGGTTGCCGAGGAATTGCGGGATTACCTCATCTCCGTGGTGTCCAAAGTCGGCGGGCACCTGGCCTCGAGCCTGGGTGCAACCGAACTGACCATCGCCCTCCACTACACATTCGACGCGCCGCGCGACAAAATCGTCTGGGACGTCGGTCACCAGGCGTACGGCCACAAGATCCTCACCGGCCGGCGCGATCGCTTCCCCACCCTGCGCCAGTATGGAGGGATCTGCGGCTTTCCGGTGCGCGAGGAAAGCCCTTACGACACCTTCAACGTGGGCCACGCGGGCACGGCCATTTCCGCCGCCCTCGGCATGGCGGTCGCCCGTGACCTCAAAGGTGAGGACCATCACGTGATCGCCGTGGTGGGCGACGCAGGCCTGACCTCGGGCCTGGAGCTGGAGGGCATCAACAACCTGGGCACACTCCAGAAGAAAATGCTCGTCATCCTCAACGACAACAAGATGTCGATTTCGCCCAACGTGGGAGCTTTTGCGGGATACCTCACTCGCATTGTCCACGGCCAGGCCTACCACCGCCTGACGCAGGAAGTCGAGAAAATGATCCTGGCGGTTCCCCGCCTCGGGCCTCGCTTGCTGAGACTCTCGAAAGACCTCGTGGATTCGGCCAAGAGCTTGCTGATTCCCGGCATGGTGTTCGAGGAACTGGGATTCGAATACGTAGGTCCCATCAACGGGCACAGCATCGAGGATTTGCTCAACGTTCTGGCCAAGGTCAAAGACAACCCCATGCCGACCCTGGTGCACATCGTCACGCAGAAGGGCAAGGGTTATCCCCACGCCGAGCAGCTTCCCATGAAGTACCACGGGGTGACCCAGTTCGATGTCTCGACGGGGGCATTCCACAAAGCGCCCGCCAAGGCTCCTTCCTACACGGCGGTCCTCGGCAAGGCGGTCTGCGAGCTGGCGGAGAAGGATCCGCGTATCGTCGGCATCACGGCCGCCATGTCCGAAGGGACCGGTCTGGAGGAGTTCTCCAAGAAATTCCCCGACCGTTTCTTCGACGTGGGGATCGCCGAGCAACACGCGGTGACGTTTGCCACGGGTTTGGCCTGCGAAGGGATGCGGCCGGTGGTGGCCATCTACTCCACGTTCTTGCAGCGCGCCTTCGACCAGGTGATGCACGACACCTGTCTGATGCGCGCGCCCGTGACCTTTGCCTTGGACCGCGGAGGCATCGTGGGTGCCGACGGGCCCACTCACCACGGCCTTTACGACCTGGCCTTCCTCGGGGCGATGCCGGGGATCGTCGTGATGGCGCCCAAGGACGAAAACGAATTGCGCCATATGCTTTATACCGCGCTCACGCTGGAGGGCCCCGCCGCCTTGCGCTACCCACGGGGCAACGGCATTGGCGTGCCTCTCGATCCGGCGTTCAAGCGCCTGGAGATCGGCAAAGGCGAAATCGTGCGCGAGGGCGACGACATCGCCATCCTGGCCCTCGGCAGCATGGTCTACCCGTGCCTGGAAGCTGCGACGAGATTGGAGGTCCTGGGCATCCAGGCCACCGTCATCAACGCGCGGTTCATGAAGCCCCTGGACGAGGAGCTGATTTGCTGCCTGGCAGCGCAGAAGCAATTCCTGGTGACGGCGGAGGAGGGTACGGAGGCAGGAGGCTTTGGCTCGAGCGTTGGCGCACTACTCTACGACCGCAAGATTCCCACCAGCATCCTGCGCATCGCCGTGCCCGACCGGATCATCCCGCACGGCACGCCCAACCTGCTCCACGCCAAGTACGGCCTAGACGTGGATGGGGTCGTGGAAAAGATCAAGAACTTCGCCCACGAGTTTCCTGCCCGGGCGGAGTCGAAGTACCGCTCGCTGCTCCGACCCTAAATGGCAGCCAACCCGAACTGCGGTGGGATTCACCGGGGATCAGTGAAGCATGAAAGAAGGGCCCCTGCCAAAGTAGGTGCCCTTCTTTGTTCTCGAATACGATACGCTTCGCCTTGAATTGGAACTTTGGCCAGCCGTGGGGCCGAAAACCCCGCCCTCACAACGTCCACCCGTGGCGATACTCGGGACTCACATAGGGCTGGGCCGTCGGCACATTCGTGACCTTCATGTTGCCTGCGTCCCAAGACAATTTCTTGCCCGCGCGCAGGGCCACGTTCCCGAGCAGGATAGTTTCTGTTATCGCCGCTTCGAACTCGAAGTTTGCTCCCGCCGGTTTCCCTCCTTTGCAGGCTTCAATCCACTCCCGGTCGTGACCAATCGACCGGGGGAGAGTCTTTGGCGGAGGCTGGAACGTTTTCATCTTGGATTCAGGAAGCAGGCGCGGATCTTCGCCACTGAACCCGCACATGATAGTGCCCTGGTCGCCAATGAACAGTAGGCCCTCGTTCTCTTCGCCGGTCAGGCTGCGGCCCTCTTCCAATCCCTCTGGCCGCGGCGGCGTCAGCCCGCCGTCGTACCAGTGGATTTGGACCGCCGGCATATCGCCGCGCGCCGGGAACGAGAAGTGAATGAGAGAAGCTTGCGGGAAGGTTTCCGGGAAGACGCGCGTCGAACTGGCTTCCACGCTCGCGGGCGCCGCCAGTTTCAGGACGCGGCAAATCGTGTCGAAACTGTAGCAGCCCATGTCACCGATTGCCCCGGTACCAAAATCGAACCAGCCTCGCCAGACAAAGGGCAGGTAGACATGGTTGTACGGCCGTGCCGGGGCCGGCCCCAGCCACAGATCCCAATCGAGCCCTTCCGGAACAGGTTCTTCCTCCTTGGGACGCTCGATTCCCTGCGGCCAAAACGGGCGACTGGACCAGTTGTGGACTTCGCGCACCGGACCGATCGCGCCCGCCCAGATCCATTCGCACAGCAAGCGCGTTTCCTCGGAGGCC
>Ga0187878_1001664_pt1 | contig 21155 bp, 21 predicted proteins | sample June2016WEW_17_1_FD_132979 | JGI IMG/M metagenome (GOLD analysis project Ga0187878, IMG submission 132979) | Peatland microbial communities from SPRUCE experiment site at the Marcell Experimental Forest, Minnesota, USA - June2016WEW_17_150 | ecosystem: Environmental > Terrestrial > Soil >...
CTCCGCTCGCTGCAGAAATTGCCTTGGACGGTTCGCATGTTCTTCCTGACGCCGGACACCCAGTACGCCGCTCTGTGAATCCGACCAAGTCAAAAGTCTACCTACTTATGGCCTGATTAATACCACGCCCCAGGGGCACATTCTGGTGGATACGGGTTTTCCGGAGACCGTCGCGCTGATCGATTCGGGTGTGCGGAAACTCGGCTTCCGCATGGAAGACATCCGGATTCTCCTGGCCAGCCATGCCCACTACGATCACGCGGGAGGTGTGGCCGAGATAAAGTCCCGAACCAAAGCTCGCTTCCTGGCGAACCCCGCGGAAGTGGAGCTGTTTTCACGCGGCGGCAAGGGCGACTTCGCGTTCGGCGACACTTACGCTTTCCCGCCGTTGAGGCCGGATGGAGTGCTGCGCGACGGCGGCGAGGTCCGGTTGGGCGGCGTGGTCGTGACCGCGCATTTCACACCCGGTCACGCGAAGGGCTGTACCTCGTACACGACCACCGTTCGCGAGGGGCGGAACTCCTACCGCGTCGCGATCCTTTGCAGTGTCACCGCTCCCGGGTACCAATTGGTGAACAATCGGCAGTACCCCGAGATCGTCGAGGATTTCCAGGCGACGTTCGCGAAGTTGCGGGCCTTGCCCTGCGACGTGTTCCTGGCGGGGCACAGTTGGGAATTCGGATTGGCGGAGAAGCTGAAGGCGCGCGGGAACGGCGCGGGCGGCAACCCGTTTGTCGATCCCGAGGGCTACCACCGCTGGGTGGAGAAATCCGAGGCCGCCTTCCGGAAGCAACTGGAAGACCAGCGCGCGGCGCCGGCGCGGAATCCGTAACTTCGGGTCATCGGCGAAGTTACGGCGCTACGGGGGTGATGGCGGCTCGGCCAGCGCTCTGCGCTTCTTGGCCCACTGCTCTTTGATGGCCTGACGGGCGCGGCCCAGCGCGAGGGCGTCGGGGGGCACGTTCTTGGTGATCACGGAGCCGGCGGCGACGTAGCTGCCCGCTCCGATTTCGAGCGGAGCGACCAGCGTGGAATTGCTGCCGATGAAGGCGCCGTCGCCGATGGTGGTGGGGTGCTTGCGCTCGCCGTCGTAGTTGCAGGTGATGGTGCCCGCGCCGACGTTGACGCCCTTGCCGATGCTGGCGTCGCCGAGGTAGGCCAGGTGCTGGGACTTGGCCTTCGCGCCCAGCCGCGATTTCTTCACCTCGACGAAATTGCCCACCACCGCTCCGGTCTCGAGGTGAGCGCCCATGCGCAGGCGCGCGAAAGGCCCGACGCGAACGCCGGTCTCGAGTTCGCAGGAATCCACCATGGTGAAAGGCGCGACCTGGACGTCCGCGGCCAGCCGGGAGTCGCGCACGATCGAGCAGGCGCCGATGCGGCAGTCCTCGCCGATCACGGTGCGGCCGAGGAGCTGCGCGAATGGACCGACGATGGTGTCGATCCCTACGGTGACCCCGGCGTCGATGGTGACGGTCTCGGGCTTCTCGATGGTCACGCCGTCCAGCATCAACTGGCGCGCTTTGCGCTCGCGGAGGATGCGGTCCACCAGGGCCAGCTCGGCACGGGAGTTGATGCCGAGCACCTCGGTCGAATCCGCCAGCACCAACGGCTGCATAAAGTGACCGGCGCGGCGGAAAATCTCGACGATATCGGTGAGGTAGTATTCGCGGGCCACGTTGTTGGGCTCGATTTCCACGATGTGCTTCCACAGCAGGTCGGCGCGGAAGCAGTAAATGCCGGAGTTGATTTCGCGCACGGCAAGCTGATCGGGGGTGGCGGCTTTCTGCTCGACGATAGCGCTCAGGTCCCCGCTCGCGTCGCGGAGGATGCGGCCGTAGCCGGTGGGGTCCTCGACCAGGGTAGTGATGACCGTGGCGGCGAACTGCCCCCGCTCCTGCGCTTCGACCAACTGCCGCAGGGCGCCGGGCGTGAGTAAGGGGCAGTCGCCATAGAGGACCAGAAGGTGCCCCGGCCGGCCGGCGAGCCGCTCGCGGCAGGCCAGGAGCGCGTGCCCGGTCCCTTTCTGCTCGGCCTGGAGGACGAACTGGACACCGTGGCCGGCGACGGCGGCCTGAACCTGCTCGGCCTGGCGGCCGACCACTACGAAGATGCCCTCGGGCGGCGCCAGAGCCAGCGCGGTGCCGACAACGTGCTCGATGAGTGGCACGCCGCCGGCATGATGGAGCACCTTGGCCTGCTTCGATTTCATGCGGGTACCCAGGCCCGCAGCCAGAATGACGATGCTGATCGGAGATTCCATGTTGTTCTAAGTAGCTTCGGATGCGATCCGCTGGCGGGGCGAGCGGCCCGTATCTCGGCGGCGCCTGCCCTCGGCGGCCAGTTCCAGGGCCACCGCGGCGATGGCTGAAGGATCGTGGCGGACTCTCTCGCCCTCCTGGACCAAGTGGCGGCCCACGACGTTCAGACCCATCTGGCGCAGCCGGGCCAGATCGTTCTCGACCGGGCGGGCTTTCTGCCGCGCGTATTTCCGCAGCATCGCCTCGCTGATCGGGCGGGTGTTGAGGATGACGTAGTCGAGCAGCTTGAGGCGCGCGTGCTCTTCGATGGCCGCGACGTGATCGGCCGCCGTGAAGCCGATGGTTTCGCCGGGCTGCCACATGAGGTTGACGAAGCAGGCCTTCACCGCGGGGGAATCCGCGACCGCCTGCGGGATGCCCTCGACCAGCAGGTTGGGGACCAGGCTGGTAAACAGGGAGCCGGGGCCGAGCGTGATGAGGTCCGCGGCGGCTATGGCCTCGAGGGTTTCTTTGAGCGGGCTGCACTTCCGGCTGAGGGAGACGCTGCGGATGCGGGAGCGGCTGCGGCTGATGCGGGTTTCCCCGAGCACGATGCGGCCGTCCTCGAGCAGCGCTTCCAGGCCTACGTTGGCCGCGGTCGAGGGGTAGATGCGGCCGGCGATGGCCAGCACCTCGGCGGAAACCTTGACGGCTTGCGGGAAATCGCCGGTGACGTGGGAAAGGGCGGTCAGGAAGAGGTTGCCGAAACTATGGCCCTTCAGTCCGCGGCCGCGCGAAAAGCGGTATTGGAAGAGCCGGGAGAGCAGCGCCTCGTCCTCCGAGAGCGCTACCATGCAGTTGCGGATATCGCCTGGCGGGAGGACTGTGAAGTCGCGGCGGAGGCGTCCGGAACTGCCGCCGTCGTCGGTGACCGTGACCACAGCGGTGATGTCGACGCTGGGACCGCTGCGGGAATGGGCGAAGGGCTTGAGCCCTTGCAGGAGCGTGGAAAGTCCCGTGCCTCCTCCGATGGCGACAATTCGGAGCGGCCAATCGCGCCAGCCGGACGCAGGGCGTGGAGCAGCGGGTTCCGCGGTCATCGTTTGTCCCCCGAATCAGCCAGCAGGGGCTAACAGCCTGTGGGGAAAGTCCGCGGCAGGCGAAACCGCCTGCCCCACACTGGCGGGACCCTCACCACAGGCTCCTAAGTATTGGATGCTCTTTCAGGGTACAAGAGTTGGGCGAGCGGGGGAAGCTGGGCGATTTCGGCGAAGTCGGGGTCGTTCCGGGCGGCGGCACGATTGCGCGGCTGAAGCTCGATGGCGCGCCTGAGGTTGCCGTAGGCGCTTTGCAGATCTCCGGCCAGGCCGCGGCAGAGCGCCAAGGCATAGAACAAATGGTCGGCCTTGGGGGTCTGCGCGACGGCCAGCAGGAGGTGGCGCTCGGCCTGCTCGAGCTTGCGCTCGTTGATCAGCGCGACGGCGTAGTCGTAGTGCTCGTCGGGCGTGCGCAGCGACATGTCGGGCCGGGAGAGCCGCCGCAGGCACATCCGGGCGTGCAGGCGCGCCGAGTGTGCCATCTCGCGCACGGGGCCCGTCGCGGCCTGCTCGAACAGGTTGAGCGCGGCCCCGTAACCGCCGCTGTGAAACAGGCGGATGGCCTGTTCGAAGAGCGCGGATTGGGTCTGCGAGTCCAGGATGGGCGGCGGGAGCCCCACGCCTGGGCGCGTCGCGCCGGCCGGATCTGCCGGCGGCTGGTACAGGGCGGAACGGTCGGTTTCGGACTGAGCGGCATCCTTCCCGAGACGACTTGCCTGTTTCCTCATGGGCGCCGGCCTGTGCGGTGAAACCGTGGCCATCGCAACCGATCGCGAAAGGGACTTCTAAACGCTTCTAGCAGATACTCGAGCGTTTTGCAAGGGAGGGGGCTAGTCCGCATTTCTCACCAGCAACCTGCTGCGGCGCGCGGTAGGGCCGCATCTGCTGCGTTGCGCTCGGCCGCCGTCCTCGACGTACTGCTCAACTAGGTCTGCTCCTCGTCGTCATAGGCCGGCACCGGCTCGATATCCTCGGCCTCCAGGATTTGCCGGCAATCCAGACAGCGGAGATAGTCCACGCCGTCGCGGCGTGCGATCACCTCCGTTCGTAGGTGCTTGCACATGGGTTCCATAAAGGCCGCAGGTATCCCCTATTTTATTCGAGGCGGTGGGGTTGTCAAGCCCCTCGAATGCCCGGATCCGAGGCCGCCCTCAGACTGGGATCGGGTACAATTCTGAAAGATGATCGCCGGGCGCTCGACGGTTCTCGAAATCCCGGTAGCAGGCCTGGAGCGGATTTTGGACAGCGTGCCGGAGCGCCCGGCGGTGTTCCTGGTCTGGCCGCGGGAGGGGGCACCGTACCTGGGGCGAACGAGCGTGCTGCGGCGCAGGCTGAAGCGGCTGCTGGGAGAGCGCGCCGAACCCACGCGGCTTCTGAACCTGCGAGCGGTGGCGTCGCGGGTCGAATACTGGCTGGCGGGATCGCGCCTGGAAACCAGCCTGCTCTCCTACGAACTGGCGGTGCGGCATTTTCCGGAGACCTATCTGAAGCTCCTGAAGCTGCGCCTGCCGCACTACGTCAAGGTCGTGCTCTCGAATCCCTTTCCGCGCACCCAGGTGACGGCGCGGCTGGGCGGCGGGCGCTCACTGTACTACGGCCCGTTCCGCACGCGCGCCTCCGGGGAGCAATTCGAGAGCCAGGCGCTGGATCTGTTTCAGGTGCGGCGCTGCCAGGAGAACCTCGATCCCAGGCCCGAACATGCAGGCTGCATCTACGGCGAGATGAACATGTGCCTGCGGCCCTGCCAGCAGGTGGTCGGCGCCGGGGAGTACGCGAGCGAAGTGGATCGGCTGGTCGAGTTCCTGGGTAGCGAAGGGCGCTCGCTGGCCGAGCCGCTGGCGGCTGCGCGCGACCGCCTCAGCGAGGAGATGGACTTCGAGGCCGCGGCCCGCCAGCACAAGCAGCTTGAGAAGGTGCAGCAGGTTCTGCGCCTGCGGGACGAACTGGTGCGGGAGATCGGGCGGCTCGACGGAGTGGCGGTGGCGGCATCGGCCGCTGCGGGCGCCGTCGAGCTGTGGTTCGTCGTCGCCGGTTGCTGGCAGCCGCCGGTGCGGTTCGGCTTCGAGGTGGTGGAGGGCAAGACGGTCTCGATCGACCACCGCCTGCGCGAGGTGGTGGCGAGCCTGAATCCGCGCCGGCTACCGCCGTGCGAACGGCAGGAACACCTGGCCCTGCTCGCGCGATGGGTCTACTCGAGCTGGCGCGACGGCGATTGGCTCCCGTTCGAGGGCCTGGACCGCGTCCCCTACCGCAAGCTGGTGCGCGCCATTTCCCGGGTGGCGGCGCCGGCGGTGAAAGCCTGATCGAGTTCCGGTACAATTCCTTCATGCGACTTGCCGCAGGGATTCTGCTTCTGTACGCCGCGCTGGCCGCCGGCCAGCAGCTCGACGTGAAGACCCACACGCTCGACAACGGGATGAAACTGCTGATCCACGAGGACCACAACATCCCCAACGTCGCGCTCTACTTCTTCTTCAAGATCGGTTCGCGGAACGAGCGGCCCGGCGCCACCGGGTTGTCGCACTTCTTCGAGCACATGATGTTCAACGGGGCCAAGAAATACGGGCCGAAGCAGTTCGACATCCAGATGGAGAAGAACGGGGGGCGCAACAACGCCTACACCACCCGCGACGACACCGTGTACACGGACTGGTTTCCGAGCGCCATGCTGGAGCAGATGATGGACATGGAAGCGGACCGCATCCGCGACCTGAGCTTCGATCCGAAGATGATCGAATCGGAGCGCGGAGTGGTCTACTCGGAGCGGCGGAACTCCGAGGACAGCAACTTCGGGGCGCTGTACGAGCAGTTGAACGCCGCCGCGTTCATCGCGCACCCGTACCACTGGCCGGTGCTCGGCTGGCCATCGGACATCGAGTCCTGGACGATGGAGGACCTCAAGAGCCACTTCCACATGGGCTACGCGCCGAACAACTGCGTGATGGTGGCGGTGGGCGACGTGAAGGCGGAGGAAGTGATCGCGCTGGCGAAGAAGTACCTGGAGCCGATCCCGCGGCACGATCCGCCGCCGCCGGTGCGCACGGTCGAGCCGGAGCAGAAGGGGGAGCGCCGGGTGGTGCTGAACAAGGCCGCGCAGTTGCCGCTCCAGATGTTCAGCTACCACGTGCCGCGAACGGATAGCCCGGAGCTCTATGCGCTGGAAGTGCTGAGCAACGTGCTGACCGAAGGCCGCAGCTCGCGGCTCTACCGGCGGCTGGTGGACCGCGACCAACTCGCCATCAACGTGCGAGGGGGCGTCGAGTTCTCGCTCGACCCCGGGCAGATGGTCTTCTCCGTGCAGCCGAGAAGCGGAGTGGATCCGGCCAAATCCGAGCAGGCTTTCGTGGAGGAGATCGAGCGGGTGCGCTCGGCCGGGATCTCGGCCGAGGAGCTGCAGAAGGCGAAGAACCAGTTGCTGGCGGATTTTTACCGCGAGCTGAAGAGGATCTCGGGCAAGGCCAACCTGCTCGGCCAATACGAGGTGTTCCTGGGCGACTACCGGAAGCTGCTTACGGCGGACAAGGAGCTGGAGAAGGTGACCGCCGAGGAGGTGCAGAACGTGGCGAGGCGGTACCTGGGTCCGAAGAACAAGACGGTCGCCACGCTGATTCCCGAGAAACCGGAGGCCGCAAAATGAGCCGAGTCATTGCATTCGTTCTCGCAGCCGCCACGCTGGCGGCGCAGCCGGCGCCGAAAGTCCGCCTGCCGCAGTACACCCGGGAGGTGCTGGCCAACGGCGCGGTTCTGGATCTGATGCCGCGCCAGGGGGTGCCGCTGGTTTCGGTACTGGTGCTGGTGAAAGGCGGCGCGGAGTCGGACCCGGCGGAGCTGGCCGGGCTCTCGAGCCTTACGGCGGAGCTGCTGCGCCGGGGCACACCCACGCGCACGGCCGACAAGTTCTCCGAGGAGCTGGACTTCATCGGCGCCACCTTTTCGGCACGAGCCGATCTGCAATCCACCGTGATCGCGACCGAGTTCATGTCCAAGGACACGGACCGCGCGCTGGACCTGCTCTCCGACGCGGTGCTCCATCCCACGTTCCCGGAGGAGGAAGTGAAAAAGGCGCTGAGCCAGCGGATCGAGGCCTCCAAGGCGTCGAAGGATTCGCCTCAGGGGGCGGCGGCGTCGTACTTCCAGGTGTTCTTCTTCGGGCCGCAGCATCCCTACGGGCGGCTGGCCTCGGGCGATGAGCTGAGCCTGAAGCGGATCGACCGCGCGGCCATTGCCGCCCAGCACGCGCGCATGTTCGTCGGCAGCAACCTCATCGTCATTGCGGCGGGCGATTTCGAAGCCGCGGACATGCGCGCCCGGCTCGCCAAGGCGTTTGCGGCCGCGCCCGCCGGCAAGGCTTACGAGTGGCAGAAAGACCGGCCGGCAGCCGGAGGCTCGGGGCCGCGGCTGCTGCTGGTGGACAAGCCCGACGCCGTCCAGACCTACTTCTGGATCGGGAACGCAGGCATCAGCCGAACGCATCCGGACCGCGTTCCGGTGTGGATTGTGAACACGCTGTTCGGCGGCCGGTTCACCTCGATGCTCAATGACGAGCTGCGGGTGAATTCCGGCCTCACCTACGGCGCTTCCTCGCGCGCCGAAACGAACCGGCTCACCGGCCGGATCGCGATATTCAGCTACACGCGCACGGATTCCACCGTCAAGGCCATGGACCTGGCGCTGGAGGTGCTCAAGCGGCTGCGCGAGAAGGGCATCTCGGCCGAGCAACTGGCCTCCGCCAAGGCCTATCTCAAAGGGACTTTTCCCTCCGACCGGCTGGAGACCTCGGATCAGCTCGCGGGCGCGCTGGGCGAAATCGAGTTGTACGGGCTGAGCCGCGCGGAGATCGACGACCTGTTCGCGCGCATTGACGCGGTCTCCGTCGAGCAGGCCAACGAGGTGGTGCGGAAGCATTTCGGCGCGGGCGACCTGGTGTTCACGCTGGTGGGCAATGCGGCGAAGATCCGCGACGGGGTGAAGAAGTACGCCCCCCAGGTGACCGAAATAGAGATCACGGCGCCGGGGTACCAGGTGAAGTAGTTACCGATTGTACTTCGGCGTGACGCCGCGGAGTTTGGCCCAGACGGCGTCGCAGGCGGCCAGGGTTTCCTGGGGCAACGGGCCGTCTTCGAGCGCTTTGAGGTTCTCTTCGAGCTGCTCGATGCGCGAGGCGCCCAGAATCACGCAATCAATCCCGGTGTGGTGCAGGAGCCAGTTCAGGGAGAGGCTGACCAGGGAGCGCCCGGCGCGATCGGCAGCCCGCCGCAGCTCGGCCACCGCGTCGAGATAGGCCGGGTGCCAGTAGCGATCCAGGTAGAGCTGGTTGTTGTCGAAGCGAGAGCCGGCGAGCGGCGCGCCGGCCGGGTGCTTGCCGGTCAGCAGGCCGCCGGCCAGAGGGTTGTAGACCACCGTCGAGACGCCCAACTCCCGGCACATCGGGAGGTACTCCTGCTCGATGCCGCGCGCCAGCAGGTTGTACATCGGCTGGGTGATCCAGGCGGGCTGGTAGCCGTGCCGTTCGGCTAGCCAGAGCATCCGGACCACCTGCCAGCCGGCGTAGTTCGAGCTGGCCGGGTAGCGGACCTTGCCCGCCTTGACAAGTTCGTCGAGGGCGGCGAGGGTTTCCTCGAGGGGGACCGAGTAGTCGGGCGCATGGAGATAGTAGAGGTCGAGGTAGTCGGTCGCGAGGCGGGTGAGGCTCTGGTCGATGGCGCGCAGGATGGCCGCCCGCGACAGGCCGCGCTGGTCCGCGCCCTCGCCCATCGGAAAGAAGACTTTGCTCGCCAGCACAACCTTGTCCCTGCGGCCCTTGAGGATTCGCCCCAGGATGCTCTCGGTCGCGCCTTGGTTATAGATGTTGGCGGTGTCGAAGAAGTTGACCCCGGCGTCCAGGCACCGGTCCACGCTCCGGGCCGCGGCGGCCTCGCCGGTCTGCCCGCCGAAGGTCATCGTGCCGAAGCACACGCGGGAGACGAGGAGGCCGGTGTGTTTGAGAGGAACGGTCTTCACTGTTGCTGGGGCTTGGGGGCCGGCGCCGGCTGCTGCCCCTGCATCCCCGGCGGAATCAGCTTCAGGATGTCTTCTTCGGCGATCGCCAGCCCGAGCTTCATGGACGTGCCCTCGGCCTTCAGATCCAGAGTCTGGAGGAGGGGGGCGAACTGCTTGGCATTGTCGCCCATGGTCGCCATGCCAATGAGCGCCCGCAGGCCATCCGCCATGCTGGTGGCGTCCTGCTCGGTGCGGGTGACCACCTCGAAGGCGATCAACAGCTTGGGCCCGAAGGTGAGGCCGCCGCTGACCTGTAGGATGGACTTGAGGGCATCGTTCTGAAGGGCGCCGCCGAAGGCTTCCGGAGGCGCGTTGCGAGCCAGGTCCGCCATGGAAGCGGTGGTCAGCAGCCAGAGATGGTGGCTGGCTCGCACCGCGAGGAGTTTCGCCGCGACAGCGGCGTCCAGGCCGCCCGGCTGTCCACCGCGGCGAGCCAGGGCGGCCTTGAGGGACGCAGGGTCTCCCCCCAGGATCAGCGAGCTGTCCACCACGGCTGCCGAGAAGGGCTCCTGCTGTTCCTTGGTGAACACGGTAACGCCCTGGACCGTTGCTTCCGTCATGCCGACGAGCTTGGCCAGGGCCTGAAGAGCCGCGGGGTTAAACGTCCCAGTGACCAGAATCAGGACACGGCCCTTCTGAGCCGTGGCCGGGGCGGCAATGAGGACTTCGCGGATCCCCTTCAGGAGATCGAGCCCGGCATTGGCCATCGCGGCATCGGCACCCTTGGCCTGGGTCTCGATTTGCGAGAAGGCCATCTGTCCGAGCTTGCTGGACCTGATCTGCTCGATGTTGATGCCAACGACGACGACGGTGTCCGACGGAATGAGACCGAGCGACTCCGGATCGGCGGCGCTGGCCATGCCGGCCAGCAGCAAGGTGCAAGAAGAATACGTCAGCAGGCGAACCAGTCGATTTGTCATACTGCCTGAATTATACGCTAGATTGCCCCCACCGCCTCCAGCATCCTTCGGTACTTACGAAGCAGCTCGTAGACCACGACACCGCCGGCGGTGGCCACGTTGAGCGAGTGTTTCGCGCCCAGCATGGGGATGCGGACGTGGGTGTCGCAGAGGGCGAGCAGCTCGGGCCGGATTCCTTCCACCTCGTGGCCGAAGATCAGGCACAGGGGGAAACGGGGTGTCCAGTCGAACAGATCCACCGAGTGCAGGCTGGTTTCCACGGCGGCGATCTCGCAGCCTTTGGCGCGCAAACGCTCCAGGAGGGGCGCGGGCTCCCAGGAATGCTCCCAGGGGACTCTCTCGTCGGAGCCGAGGGCGGTCTTGGCGATCCCGCGCTTGGGCGGGCAGGCGGTGATGCCGCAGAGGTAGAGCTTCTCGACGCGGGCGGCATCGGCGGTGCGGAAGAACGCGCCAACGTTGTACATGCTGCGAACGTTGTCGAGCAGCACCGAGACGGGCAACTCGATTCGCTCGTAGGCGGCCCCGAGCGGCGCGGCCTGGTATGGCGTGCGATCCATGGCGCTAAGCTCATTCTATGGCCAAGCTGGACGGAGAGCACCTGAGCATCGAAGAGGTGGTGGCGGTTTCGAGGGAGGGGAATGCGGTTTCGCTGGCGCCGGAGGCGGCGGAGAAGATGCTGCGCGCGCGGGCGGTGGTCGAGCGGCTTGCATCGGGCGATACGCCGGTGTACGGGGTCAATACCGGCGTGGGGCTGCTGGCGGACGTCCGGATCCCACCGGCGGACCTCGAACAGTTGCAGCGCAACGTGGTGCGCTCTCACGCCTGCGGGGTGGGCCAGCCGCTGAGCCGCGCCGAGGTGCGCGGGATGATGCTGATTCGGGCCAACGTGCTGGCCAAGGGTCTCTCCGGCATCCGGCCGGTGGTTGCCCAGCGGCTGTGCGACCTGCTGAATCGCGGCGTGACCCCGGTGGTGCCGTCGCGGGGGAGCGTGGGGGCGAGCGGCGACCTGGCGCCGCTGGCGCACATGGCGCTGGTGCTGATCGGCGAGGGCGAGGCGGAAGTCGATGGGGCGCGGTGTCCGGGCAGGGAAGCACTGGCGCGGGCCGGCCTCGAGCCGCTGACGCTGGCCTCCAAGGAGGGCATCTCGCTGCTGAACGGTACCCCGGCGATGCTGGCTATCGGCTGCCTCGAGCTGGCCGCCTCCGAGATCCTGGCCGACACCGCCGATCTGGTGTGCGCGATGACTCTCGAGGCGCAGCGCGGCACGCCGCGCGCGTTCGATCCGCGCATCCACCAGGCGCGGCCGTTCGCCGGGCAGCAAGCGAGCGCCGCGCGGCTCCAGCGCCTGCTCGAAGGGAGCGAAATCCGGGCGTCGCACGCGACTTGCCGGCGCGTGCAGGACGCTTACTCGCTGCGTTGCGCGCCCCAGGTCCACGGCGCGGTGCGCGACACCCTGGCCGAGGCGCGGCGCGTTTTCTCGATCGAGCTGAACTCGGCCACCGACAACCCGCTGGTCATTGGGGAAGAGATCTTTTCGGGAGGCAACTTTCACGGCCAACCGCTGGCGCTGGCGCTGGATTACATGGCTATCGCGCTCACCGCGCTGGCCGGCATCTCCGAGCGGCGCATCGACCGGCTGGTCAACCCCGCGCTGAACGAGGACCTGCCGCCGTTCCTGGCGGGCCACGCGGGCCTGGAGTCGGGCCTGATGATGGCGCAGGTGACGGCGGCGGCGCTGGTGGGGGAAAACCGCGTGCTCGCGCATCCGGCTTCGCCCGGCTCGATCACCACCAGCGGGAACAAAGAGGACTTCGTGAGCATGGGCATGACCGCGGCGCTGAAACTCCGGGACGTGGTGAGGAACACCCGCACGGTGCTGGCGATCGAGGCGCTGGCGGCGGCGCGCGCGCTGGATTTCCTGCGGCCATTGCGCTCGAGCCAGCCGATCGAAGCGGCGCGGGAACTCATCCCCAGGCTCAGCGGCGATCAGCCGCTTTCCGGCGAAATCGCCAAGGTCGACGAACTGATCGCTGGTGGGGCGCTGCGGGCGTCTTAGCTGTACGCGAAAACGGCGTAGCGGGTGATGGTGCGGTAGCCCATTCGTTGGTACAGGTGGAAGCCGGCCGCGCTGGCCTGGAGGACGCTGCACTCGAGGCCGGATTCCGCTTGCGCCCGTTCGAGCGCGTGGCGCATGACGGCTTCGCCGCAGCCCTTGCGCTGGTGCTGGGGCAGCGTGCCGACGGCGTAGACTCCGATCACTCCGCCGGCGATCAGCATCGCCGCCGTCGCCACCGCGGTTCCCTCCCGATAGGCGACCCAGCCGGTGAGCCCTCCGCCCCAGGTCCTTTCGGATTCATAGATCTGGCGCGAGAAGGCGAACGGGATGCCGAATGCGATCGCCATGATGTGGTTGAAGGCGGAGCGCGTGCCGGGGTCGCCGACGCGCCGGAACTCGAGCGCCGGCAGCGGGCGCACGGGCGGCTCCAGGAGAGCGGCCTCCATGCCCGGCAGTTCCACTACCAGGTGCAGCCCGCTGCGGTAGAAGGAATCTGCCGTCCTGGGGCGCAAGCGCCGCTCCAGCCAGCCCTCGCACACCCAGATGGACCAGGGCAGGCCCCGCGAGCCGTAGTAGGCGGCGGCGGTCTGGATGCGCTGCTCGAGCCCGGCCTCGGTCTCTACCGGGGCGGTGAGGACGGCGCCGTTGAACATCGCGAAATTGAGCGCCGAGGAGCATACCGCCAGGCCGGGGAAAGCGCGGGTCTCGCCCGCGGCCTGGGCGCGCCCGAACGCGCCCAGCATGTGGCGCAGGTTCTCCTCCATGGCGTCGATGCCGGGCACCCCAGTATCACAGCAGAGTCAGCGGATCGACGTCAATCACCAGCGCGGTGGCGGGCCACTTGTGCTCGAGCGCGAAGCGGCGCAGCGTTTCCAACGTCTCCTTGAGCGCCTTGCGGCTGGCGGCCTTGAGAAGCAGTTGGTAGCGGTATTCGCTCTTGAGGCGCGCCACCGGCGCTTCGGCCGGGCCCAGGATTTTCAGGCGCTCGGGCGGAGGCGTGAGCAGCGTGCCCAACTCGCCGCTCAGCCGCAGCGCGTCTTCCTGGCTCTCGCTGCGCACCAGCACGTTCGCCAGGGCGCTGAACGGCGGATAGCGCATGAGCCGGCGGAAGTGCAGCTCCTTATCGTAGAACTGGTCGTAGTCCTGCGCGGCGGCGAAACGGACGGCGTAGTGGTCCGGGTTGATCGTCTGGATGAGCACTTCGCCGGGCAGGTCGCCGCGGCCGGCGCGCCCGGCCACCTGGGTGAGGAGTTGGAAGGTGCGCTCGGCGGCGCGGAAATCCGGCATGCCCAAGCCCACGTCGGCGGAGATGACGCCCACCAGGGTGACGTTGGGGATGTCGTGCCCCTTGGCGATCATCTGCGTGCCCACCAGGATGTCGTAGCTGCCCTCGCGGAAGCCCGTCAGGATGGTCTCGTAAGCGCGCTTGCCGGTGACCGTGTCGCGATCCATGCGCGCCACGCGGGCCGCGGGGAACTCGCGGTGCAGCTCCTCCTCGACGCGCTCCGAGCCGATCCCCAGGAAGTAGATGTGCTCGCTGTGGCACTTCGGGCAATGCGTCGGGACGCGCTCGGCGTAGTTGCAGTAGTGGCACAGGAGGCGGCGGTCGCGGCGGTGGAAGGTCAGGGTGACCGCGCAGTTGGCGCACTGGATGCGCTCGCCGCAGGAGCGGCAGGCGACAAAACTCGAAAAGCCGCGCCGGTTCAGCAGCAGCATGGTCTGCTCGCCGCTCTCGAGGCGCACGCGGATGGCCTCCAGGAGCCGGCGCGAGAAAGTGGCCTGCTTGCGCGTTTCCAGGAACTCGGTCCGCATGTCCAGGATCGCGACCTGGGGCATGGGGCGCCGCTCGATGCGCTCGGGCAGCACCAGCAGCATGTACTTGCCGCGGGCGGCGTTGTAGCGGCTCTCGAGGCTGGGAGTGGCCGAGCCCAGCACCACGCAGGCGCCGGCCGCCTGGGCGCGCACGAGGGCCACGTCGCGGCCGTTGTAGCGCGGCGTTTCCTCCTGCTTGTAGCTCTGGTCGTGCTCCTCGTCGACGACGATGAGCCCCAGGTTCCCGACCGGCGCGAACACTCCCGAGCGCGTGCCCACCACCACGCCGGCTTCGCCCGCGCGGATGCGCCGCCACTGCTCGGCGCGCTCGGAGTGGCCGAAGGCCGAGTGCAGGATGGCTACGCGGTTGCCGAAGCGGTGGAAGAACTGGCCGGCCATGGCGGGGGTGAGGGCGATCTCGGGGACCAGCATCAGCGCGCCGCGCCCCATCCCCAGGGTCGCCTCGATGGCGTTCAGATAGATTTCGGTCTTGCCCGAGCCGGTGACGCCCTGGAGCAGGAAGGACCGGAACTGATGCGCTTGGAGGGCCGCGCGGATCTGGTCGAAGGCCTGCTGCTGGTGCGCGTTCAGCACGTGCGGCGGGCGCACGAATTGCGTCGAGACGGGCGACAGTTCCGCCTTCAGCGAGAGCAACCCCTTGCGCGCCAGCGCGCGCGCCGCCTCGCCGGCGTTGTGGACGGCGGTTTCGAGTTCCTTCAGGTTGTGCGTGCCGGGGTGCAGCTCGAGGTAGGCGAGCAGCTCGCGCTCGGCCTTCTTGTACTTGGCTTCGGGCGGCGCCTGCTGGAGCTCGACGCGCAGCCTGGCGGAGGGCGCGCGGAAGGGATCGCGCTGCGCCTCGACGTCCTCGACTTCGAGGAAGCCCTTCTTTTCGAGTCCCCGAATCAGCCGCGCGGCGGCTTCGTTTTTCTTCGCGAGATAGGCGGCCGACAGGGATCGCCACTCGAGCAGGCGCATCAGCTCGACCGCCGGGTCCTCCGAGGTGGGGGCGCCCAGAGTGAGCTGCCGCAGCGCATCCCGCCCCTTGCCGGTAAGCGAGTAGACCTTCCCGTGCCGGATCTCGCCCGCGAGCGGCACCATCCTGCGCAGCACTTCGCCCAGCGGTGCGCAGTAGTAACCGGCGATCCAGCGGCCCAGCGCCAGCATCTCCTCGCTGAGCACCGGGACGCTGTCCAACAGCCGCAGCGCTTCCCGCGCGCCGCCCTCGGGGGCATCGCCGTGCGCCCGCAAGACGATCCCGGTGAGCTTGCGCCCGCCGAACGGCACCAGCAGCCGGCAGCCCGGCTTGACGCGATGGCGGAGCGTCTCCGGCAGCGCGTAAGTGAACGGGCGGTCGAGCGGCACGGGCAGGCTCACGTCGCAATAGGGTGGGCCGTATCCGGGCGCTTGCGGAAGTTCCGTCATGACGCTGTGCTCATACTCCACAGGAGATTAGTGAGGCGATGACACGAGCATTCTCTATCGTAGCCTTGTGCCTCGCGCTTGCGTGGGCGGGCCTGGGGGCATTGGGCTTCCTCCTGCCCGGTTCTTAACATAGCGACGAGTTCTTGGCGCCTGGCCTTGGCTGCGGCTCAGTCTCGCGGCGCCAGAGGGTTATAATTGAATCAAGCTGGGCCCAATCTGCGAGCTTCAGTCTGCTGGGAGGGACTCCCTGGAGGCGGGGCTTCGGATTGGCATGGAGGTTGCTCTTGCTGTTCTGGGACGGCAGGGCGATAGAGGCCCACCAGAACGTAAGTTGCTGAAGCGAAAGGAGGGGTGCTGGTCTGTGCCTGGCTGGCTCCGGCAGAGAATTGCCGTCAGGCCGGCAGGGTGGCGAGGCTCATGGTAGGATTCCCTACGGGGAGAATAGTCCCATGAGCGAGCAGCAGGCCACACAGCCGCAGATGGAATCACCAGAGAAGTTGGCGAGCGAGCTGCGAGCGGAGATCAGCAGCCAGTTGCCCAACGGCGCTGAATGGTTGAAAACCCCACATCAAATGCTGGGTGGTGAGACTCCCGAAGAGAGGATTTCAGCCGGCGACCTGGATTCCGTGCGCCACCTGTTGCACTCGATTCTGTACATCGGTGTCATTTGAACGTTCAAAGCTGCCATCAGCTTAGAAGGATCAGGGTAGAGGGCACATGGTACCGGGCGGTCCCGCCCAAGTACGTCACGGGTGTGTTCTCTACATGGCATACTGGAACGATCTCCAGCCGTTTCTCGCCCGCTACGCCGGCCCAGCCCCAATTCGAAATCCTGTACCTCGCAGAGAATTCCCGGGTTGCCTTGCACGAAGTGGGGGCTCTCTACGGCTCACCTCAAAAACCGGGGGGAGAGGTTGCGAATCCAAGCGCGTGCTTCACGGTTGTGGAAGTGACCGTCAACCTCTCCGACGTTGCCGACTTGACTGACCCCGCCGAGGCCGCGCTCGTGGCGACCAACGCCCAGGAACTGACCGGCGATTGGTGGTTTTACACCAAGCGCCGTCCTCCGCCACCCGGGGGTTCCGCCCCTCACACGGGTAGGGCGCCCACCCAGGTATTTGGCAAAGCGTTGTTCGAACTGAGAACGTTCAAGGGGTTCGTCAGTTTCTCCGCCGCTCTTCCCGACTGCAAGATACTCGGAGTGTTCACTGAGCGGCTGGCCAATTCCACGAGCGCTCTCGAATACACTCACCCCGATCTGGCGGGCGGGTCACAGCGGTTTCAGATTCCATAGCGCGGCGCGTCCCCGGGCGCTTGCGGAACTTCCGTCATGACGCCCGGTTCATACTGGACAGGAGATTGACGTACACCTCATGGCCGCTGGAGCGGACGGCAATTGCCTCAGCGCACAAAGTGCGGCAATTCGGCGGGGATCTCGAGGGCCAGCTCGACCAGGCCGCGAACCTTGCCGTCGACGTACCAGGGCGACTGGTAGATCAGCTTCCGGATGCCGTCCTTCTCTGTGGTGTACACGTTGGCCCGGCCGGAGGCCAGCAGCTCCTTCAGTTTCGTGCGGGCCGGCTCGGGGTGGCAGTCCAGAACATTCGTGCCGATGAGACGCGCGCCGCCGCTGCTCCGGAAGTTCGCGGCAGCCTTTGTGTTCATCGCCAGGATGATTCCCTCGGAGTCGCAGACGGTCACGGCCCCGGGAAACTCCTGGATCCAGGCATGCGGTTCCACGTCTACATCCGCGGGAACAGCGGCCTCAGGGCCGGGTACAGGGCGCGATAGACCTGGTGGCCGCGGGCGTAGAGTTGGGCCTGGGCCGGCTCGGGCGCGGTGGAATCCACTTCGCGAATGGCGGCGTGGCAGGCCTCGGGCACCGAGGCATACGCGCCGGTGCCGACCTGGGCGAGCAGCGCCGCCCCGTAAGCCGACCCCTCCTGGGTCTCGAGCACGACCACCCGTTTGTCGAAGACGTCGGCCAGCAACTGGCGCCAGAACGGGCTCTTTGCGCCACCGCCCGATGCGCGCACGGATTCCACCGCCACGCCCAATTCCTCGATGATATCGAGGCAATCCTTCTGGCTGTAGCTGACGCCCTCGAGCAGCGAGCGGATCAGGTCCGCGCGGGTGTGCTTGTTGGTGAGGCCGATCCAGCCGCCGCGACAGGAAGCGTCCAGGTGCGGCGTGCGCTCGCCCATCAGGTAGGGGAGCCAGTACAATCCTTGCGAGCCGGCGGGAGCGGTGGCCGCTTCCGCGGTGAGCCAGTCATAATCCGTTCCCGGAGCCAGCCGGTTGCGGAACCACTGGAGGCTCAGGCCCGCGCCCTGGGTCACGCCCATGACGTGCCACTTGCCGCGCACGGCGTGGCAGAAGGTGTGCACGCGGCCCAGCGGGTCGTAGGCGACTTTCTCCATGTGCGCGAAGACCACTCCCGAGGTGCCCAGCGTGCAGGAGACGATGCCCGGCTCGACGATGCCATTGCCCACGGCGCTGGAGGCCTGGTCGCCGCCGCCGCCAACCACCGGAGTGCCCGCCGCAAGGCCGGTGGCCTCAGCCGCGGCCGCGCTGACGCAGCCGCTCACGTCGCTGGATTCGGCGACCGCCGGCAGAATGCCGCGGTCCAGCCCCAGGCCGTCCATCATCTCGTAAGACCAGCGGCGGTTGACCACGTCGAACAGCGAGGTGCCGGAGGCATCCGAAACCTCGGTGGCGTACTCCCCAGTGAGGCAGAAGCGGAGGTAGTCTTTCGGCAGCAGCACCTTTCGCACGCGCTCGAAGTTCGGCGGCTCATTGTCGCGGACCCAGAGCAGCTTGGGCAGGGTGAAGCCGGTCAGCACCGGGTTCGCGGTGTAGGCCAGGACATTCTCCTTGCCGATCTTGGCGTTCACGAAGTCCACCTGCGCCTGGCTGCGCTGGTCGCACCAGATCAGCGCCGGCCGGATCACCTGGCCGGCTGCATCGAGCAGCACCAGGCCGTGCATCTGGCCCGAGAGCCCGATGCCCTGGAGGTCGCGGCCGGAAGCGCCGACCTCGGCCAGCACTCCGCGGATGGCGAGCTGCCCCGCGGCCCACCAGTCTTCTGGGCGCTGTTCGGCCCACAGGGGCCGCTCCATGCGCATCTCTTCGTGGGGCGCGGTGAAACCTGCCTTGACTCTCCCCTGCCGGTCAACCAGCAGCGCGCGCGTTCCTCCGGTTCCTACATCGATTCCGAGCCAGTACATAGGGGTGATTTGTCCCCTTGACTATCTTAGGCCATGTTGCGCGGCGATCGTTGCCAGGATGTCGGGGATCTCGAACACGGCGCGGTTGTCGATCGCTCCGGCGTTGGCGCGGAAGCGCTCGAAGTTCCCCGGAGCGAGCAGTTGGCCGACGGCCTCGCCGATGCGGCGGAAATTGGGCACCACCAAACCGACCCCGCGCTCGACGACCCAGTCGGCGTTGTACCGCTCCTGGGGCAGCGTCCAGGCGTTGCGCTCGACGATCACCGGCAGCTTCATCGCCAGCGCCTCGCTGATGGAGCCCGGCCCCGGCTTGCCGATGAAGAAATCCGACAGGTGCATATAGTACGGCACCTGGGTGGTAAAACCCTCGACGAACCTCCGCAGGCGGCTCTCGCCTGCACGCAGCTTGCGGTAGAGCTTCTCGTTACGGCCGCAGATCAAGATGAGTTGCAGGTCCAGGCCGCAGGCATCCAGGCGCTCGGCGATCTCCAGCATGATCCGGCTTCCCTGGCCACCGAACAGCACCAGGGCCGTGCGCCGGCCGGGGTCCAGCCCGAGCCGCTGCCTTTCGGCGCCGCGGTCCACCGTCACTGGCTCGTAATAGCGCGGGTGGAGGATCATGCCGGAGGTGCGGAAGACGCGCTCGTCGCAATGGCCCAGCGCGCGCGCCTGCTCGACGGCCCGGGCCGAGCCGCAGATCAAGTACTGGGATTCCGGCTCGATCCAGAAGTGCGGCGGATAGTCGGCGAAGTCGGTCAGCACGGTCGCGAAAGGCGCTCGAGGCAGCGCGTGGGCGACGCTCTCGGCGATGGCGCGATTGAAGTTCGGGACGAGTGAGACCACCAGGTCGGGACGGCTCGAGCGCCAGTGCTGTTCCAGCAGCGCCACCTGCTTGCGGTGATACAGGCGGATCAGAACGTGCATCAGCCGGGTCAACTGCGGCGAGCCCAGCGTCCAGCCCTTCTTCAGCATCAGGTTGTAGACGTCCTGGAGCCGCAGGCCGCAGAGTTTGCGGAACACATCGAGAGGGTCGAGCAATTCCTGGAGATTCACCGGGCGAACCTCCCAGGGGCGCTGCTGCCGCTCGATGGCCAGCCGGAGGGCTTGCGCCGCGCTGCGGTGCCCGCCCCCGGCATCGAAGAACAGAAAGTCGAGCTTCACCGCCGCTACTGCTTCTCGTAGGTGACCTTGTGGGTCATCTCCCCCTGCGGGCTGGACCAGTTCGAGACCGTGGTGAGCGTTTTCCCGTCCTCGCTCAAGGTCCACTTTTCCTTGATCGTGAGGTCGCCGTTCTCGGTGCTCCCCTTGGAGTCGATCAGCAGCACGCTCCCTTCCCACCTGGCCTTGCTCTTCGTGGTGAAGGGGCCCATTTGATTCGCGGTCTCGGAACCGTCGGTTTGGAGGTTCCGCTCGAACGTCATCTCGCCCTGGTCTCCGCTGAAGGTGGTGGAGATCTTCAGGCTGGGGTCTTTGTGGTCGATCTTGCTCACCAGGCTGGAAGGCGCCGGCATCTCGCCGAAGTCGCTCTTGGCGAGGTTGGCCTTCCAGGCTCCGCTCAGATTCGGCGGGGCCGCGGCGAGCGCGACCGCCAGGGAAGCCAGCATCAGCACAGCCAGCAGCTTGAACGCGCAACGTTGCATGGGGTGTTCCTTTCCGTGTCGTACCTCAGTCGCGAATGCTTGAACTATCTATGGTACCGGACCAGGCGGGGGCAGGTCTCACTGGCTGTTTGCTGGATGTTGGTGTGGCGCGGTCCATATGCCAGTTCAAGGCACGGTCCCGGTCTCCATCGCATGGGCTCACTTCTTGGCCGCGGACCAGGTAGCCTTCTCGTCGAAGCCCGCGTACACAGCCGTGCCCTTCATGACGGTCGCGCTCTCGATTGTGCCCTTGTAGCTGACCTTGATCTTCTGGCCGCCCGCCTCGCCCTCGAACCCGAACTCGATGGCATTCCCCTTCACCGATCCGGTGATCTTCGCCTCACCAAAGACCTGACTGTTGAACGTTCCAGTGAGCTGTTCCCCCTGCTGCTGGAAGACGACTGTCGGGCTCCCTGTGCCCTGGTTCGTCTCCACGGTCAGTTGCCACATGCCGGAGACATCGGCCGCAAACGCGAAAGTCATACAAAGCATCAGCGTGCAGATCAGTTTGAGCATGATTCCTCCACTATTAAAGTATCAGCCGGAATTTCCATTTTGGACTCCCGGGTCCTGTTCAGTATCACTGCTGTCCAAGACAAGACAGACCCGCAGTGGCGGCTGCTGAAAACAGGCGGCTTGTTGGACGGAGTTGGGCGTTTTCAGGTTGAGGTCTCCTTGTCTGAAGTGTGCGGGCCTGTCCAA
>Ga0187878_1001666_pt1 | contig 21150 bp, 14 predicted proteins | sample June2016WEW_17_1_FD_132979 | JGI IMG/M metagenome (GOLD analysis project Ga0187878, IMG submission 132979) | Peatland microbial communities from SPRUCE experiment site at the Marcell Experimental Forest, Minnesota, USA - June2016WEW_17_150 | ecosystem: Environmental > Terrestrial > Soil >...
AGGAGAAACTAGGACGGTGGAGGCAGGATTACAACACCGAACGACCCCACAGCTCTCTGGGCGATCGGCCTCCGGCCGATTACGCCCAGAGAGCTGTGCACGACCACAACGAGGCACTACTTGTAGCGAGAAACTCAACCTCGACCTGGTAGAGTTTTTCGGGGCGGGTCAAGGCACTACTTGTGCCAGGAAATTCAACCTCGACCTGGTAGAGTTTTTCGGGGCGGGTCGGCACCCCTGAGACTTATCTAGGTTTTTGCCAAGCTACAAGTCCAGTCCCCAGTTCATCCCGCGTTGGATCAGGCGCCCGGCCCAGATTGTACTGTAGCCGGCAGTAGGTCGTTTTCTGCTTTTGCTCCTGCCTCCGCTCAAGAGTTGCCTCCCGCCGCCCGAGGGGGTGAACCAGAGCAAAAACTGTAGCTTGAAGGGCCTTGCTGAGGGGTCTCATTTCCGCTGAAGTCGGACAGTGAATCGCAAATATGGCCATCTCGTTCAACCCAATTGACAACTTCGTCGCCTCGTGCCATCTTCTTGTCACACCGTCTGAACCGAAGGGCTGAACAGTGAAATCTCGAAGGGATATCCGTCGCGTTCCTTTGTTTCGAGCATCGGTTTTAGCTTTACTTCTTCTGGCCTCGGCCGGGCCCCGGGCGGCCGCTGGGGAAGGGCCCAAGAACAGGAGCGTTGCCCTGCACCGAGTGATAAAACGCTAGGATCCCTTCACAGGAGGGATAACTCCCCTATGTTCCGATACGCTCTTCCGCTGTTTTTCTGGTTCGCTGCCGTGACGGCGTCCGCTCAAGTGCAATCCGTGGGCGACGTCTCTTTCGCAGTTCCCGACGGTTGGACATACAAACCCGGCACCGACTTCGGAGCCGTGGTGGTGACCTCCGGCCAGAATTATTGGCTTATGGCCGTGTATAAGCCCATGCCTTCCAGCGGCGACCCCACGACTGACCTGAAAGCGGCGTGGACGCGGATCGTTCTTGCCGGCCACGACTATCAGGGGTTCCCTCCGCTCCCTTACTATGACATTAACCATTCAGTGGGCTATCGCGGCCGCCGTGCCGATGACTCCAGCACTAACCACGCAACTTATACCCGTTTGTACGTGCTGGAAGCCGGGAAAAGCTTCATTCCCGTCGTGGCCGTGAGCCCGAACGGCCAGGTGCTGAATGCCATGGAGCACGTGGCCACGGGGTTCATCGGCAGCGTTCGCGTGGCCCCGCTCCAGGCGCAACCGCTGAAGACCACCATCACCGTTGCCGACTTGGTGGGGCACTGCAACCATGGCGCGGCGAGCAGTTACGACTTCTACAATCGTCAGACGGGGCGCTATGAAAGCAATGCCAGCGCCTTTTATGGTGCCGGCTACACCATTGCCGCTGACGGCAGCTTTACGTACGAGATGGCCGGCATGACCAATGGCCGCACCGTGCGCGACCAGGAATCCGGCGTCGTGGAGTTGAGCGGGGGCCTGATTATCTTCAAAGGGCGGAGCCACGTGCTGCGTTACCGCTTCATCAACTGCCAGCAGGCCCTGGATGGCTCCACGGTGCTCACCCTCCTTGCGGAAAACTCCGAGGTGACGGCTTTGACTATACTCCGGGACGGCGACCAATGGACCCGCCCGGCGCCGAGGAAATAGCCCGTTAGAGGCTGGAGAACTAGGTCATTGCCACGCTGTGGGTGGGCAGGGTTTGTGGGAAGGGTGGAGTGGGTGGGAGTGGATGGTAAGTCCTTGAAAACACGCGGCATTACACCGCTAACCCCCGCTATGGCCCTATGCGTAGTATTTGCAGGAACTTACGGGGATTCTGCGGATTTTCTGAGAAAATTGATCTCGCCTGCCCCCAGCTAGAACTACTTCCCAGGGGTGACAAAATATCCGAGTGGCGTAGCCTGCTCGCGATAGCCGTGACAGGTTTCGGCAGATTTCTGATACCCCGCAACCTACCTTGCCCCGTGGTTGAGAAAACCGGTGCCTTTCGCGCTAGCCATGCGCAATAGGTCCACTAGAGCCTTGGACACTTCCTGTCAGCCGGTCTTCCTTTCCTCCCCAAAGCGCGGTAGGTTCTGTCTTTACGTCTCTGTGTTTCTTCGAATCTGTGGGTTCGTTCGATCTCCAACAGATGGGAACGGAGGAGTGCTCTCCCGTTCGGAAATCAGGGAAAAGGACTGCTCTCCTTTGTCTGACCGAGTTGAGGCAGCACATCAGTAAGATCGGAGTTCAATGTCCCGAAAGTTCAACGCCCGACAGATACTCGCATGGTTCCTGGGATTGGTTCTTATGCCGCTTGCCTTTGTATCCTGGCCCGCCACGAAGTCCCTCCACAAAGTCTCCCCCATCAAATTTCGGAACGTCGCGAAGGCCGCAGGCCTTGATTTTGTTCTGGAGAACAACCCGACACCACAGAAGTACCTGATCGAAACCATAGCCGGTGGCGTGGCAATCTTCGATTACAACGGTGATGGGTTCCCGGACATTTTCTTCACGAATGGCGCGGCGATCCCTTCCCTGAAGAAGGAATCCCCACGGTATTTCAATCGCCTTTTTCGCAATGATGGAGGGTGGAAATTCACAGAGGTGACCCAAGAGGCCAGACTCGAAGGCTCCGGCTACTCAATCGGTGCGGCGGCTGCGGATTACGACAATGACGGACATGTTGATCTCTTCGTAGCCGGAGTATACGAGAACAAGCTCTATCACAATCTCGGGAACGGGAGATTCGAGGATGTCACAGTGAAAGCTGGCATCAAGAGCGATAAATGGGCTGTGGCGGGAGGCTGGTTTGACTTCGACAATGACGGCTTCCTCGACCTCTTTGTGGTGAATTACGCGAAGTTTTCGCTTGACGATGACCGCTTCTGCGGAGACCCTAGCCGAAATCTGCGTGCTTATTGCCATCCCCGCTATTTTGAGGGACTCGCCAACACACTCTACAGGAATCGAGGTGACGGGACTTTTGAAGACGTCTCGGAGAAGTCTGGCATTAGCAAATATCAGGGTCGAGGCATGAGCCTGGCGTTTGCGGACTACGACGACGATGGCTTCATGGACGTCTTTGTGACCAACGACACTCAGGCCAATTTTCTCTTTCATAATCGGCGTGACGGGACCTTTGAAGAAGTCGCCCTCACCTCCGGCGTTGCATTGATGAATAACGGCGCCACGGTCTCCAGCATGGGCACGGACTTCCGCGATTACGATAACGACGGCTTTCCTGACATCACCGTGACGGATCTCACCAACGAAACGTTTCCACTGTTTCACAACTTGGGTAACGGGATGTTCGAGGATGCGTCCTACACGAGCCGCCTCACCATTCTGAGCGCACCCATGAGTGGCTGGGGCAACGGGTTGTTCGATTTCAACAACGATGACTGGAAGGACTTATTCTCGGCCAACGCTCACGTCGACGACAATATCGAGATGTACCAAGCCATAAAATACAGACAATCCAACAGCGTCTTCGCCAACATGGGTGATGGGACCTTCCAGGATGTCTCGAGTGAGGCTGGCTCAGATTTTCAGCAGCGCAATTCCCACCGGGGCGCTGCCTTTGCCGACTTCGACAAGGACGGCAAGATTGACGTGGTTGTCTCTTCACTCAGCTCTCCGGCAGAACTGTGGGAAAACATGAGCCCGGACGAAAACCATTGGATTGTTATCCGCCCTGTCGGAACCAAGAGCAATCGTGATGGGATCGGCGCCCGCATCCGTATCGGAAACCAAGTCAATCACATGACGAGTGCGGTCGGGTATGTCTCTTCGAGCCATTTCGGAGTCCACTTCGGTCTCGGCAAGACACAGAGAATTGATAAGGTTGAGATCCGATGGCCGAGCGGAATCACTCAGGTGCTTCGCGATGTTCAAGCAGACCAATTCTTACAAGTTCGGGAACCGGGGAATTGAGAAATCGGCTGCGAATTCGCATCCGAGACTGGACATTGAATTGGGTCGGGTTTGTGGTGCTCGCGCTTCCTGTTGAACGTTTATGACTTGAGCGACCGGGAAACTAACGTTTGTCCCTCCACCTCTGCGCATCGCGACGAGTGAACAGCCAATTTATTGTGCGGGTGCTGTTATCGAGACTTCTTTATCAACGCTTATTAGCTCAGCTTGCTTGGCCTCTTGGATTGCCTGGTATTCCTTCAAAACCCGCTGAGCCAGTTCCTGCTGGCCCTTAGACGAATATGCGCGCGCCAGTTGGTAATGCAAACTACCGTCCTCGTCCGTAGGGAGGGCAGCTTCAAGGTGCGGAATAGCCTTGGCCCCTTCACCGACCTGCAGGTAGGCGCGCGCCAACGAACTCTGCGCGGCGAGAAGGTGAGGATCCTGCGTCACGGCTTTCTCGAGACGGGGGATGGCCTCCGTAGGTTGGTGGAGCTTGGAGAGCGTATCTCCAAGGAGGTAGTTGACCATCGCTGATTCCGGGGATTTCTTGATAAGGCTCTGCAAGACTGTCCGCGCCGCTTCGTGGTCGCCGAACTGATTGAGGGCGAAGGCAAGCTGGGTCTCGATTTGGGCGTCGTTTGGCGCGAATTTCAACGCCGCCTGCCACTCGTCAATCTCCTCGCGGTGTTTCCCCTGGCTACGGCAGAGCATTGCCGCTTGCTCGTGAGCTTCGGCCGATGGCGGAAGCTGTTTCAACCGGGCGTAAGCCTCGTTCGCCAGAGAGTTGTACGCCTTGCCTTGGTCCGCCAGTAGAACGCATCCGGCCCATCGGTTGGCGCGGCCGCCATGGCAGCTTCGGCGTAGCGCCCCGCAAAGAAGTCACATTCAGCTTCCCTGACGGTGCAGTTGGGGGCAGGAAGTTCCCTTTCTTTCTTGTCTTCAAGCACGGCCCAGTCGGGATGGTCAGACTTGCGGTAAATCTCCGCCACAGCCGCATGAACTCCACGAAGTTCAGGGGTTCGACCCAGGGCCTGCCGGTATAAATAGAATGCCGACTTGAATTGTTGGTTCTTAGCACGTGCTTCTGCCATGAGCGCGAACCAGTAACCTGAATCTCGTGCGGTGCGCCCGAGTTTTTCGAACTCGGATTGGGCTAGAGCCTGATAACACTGCACGACGCCTGCCCATGCTTTGGGGTTCTGAGGAAGGAGCTCGGACAACTTCTTGTAGTGCTCTGCCGCCTCTTTGAAGCGATCGAGTGAAAGGAGAGCTGCTGCCAGCATCTGCTGGGCGTCCGGATTGGCTGGCTGAGTCTTGCAGGCCTTAGTAAGCGGTGGTATCGCCCTCTCCGGCTCGCCCGCTCCGAGAAATGCAGCTCCCAAAAACAAGTTGGCCGGGAAGAGCTGGGGATCGCGCTTCAGTGCGGTCTGGAGTGGCGGAATGGCCTCGCGGTCCCGCCCGGCCATATGGAGCGCCAGTCCCAGATTCAACGCAAAGCCGGGATTGTTGGGAATGGCCCGAACGAGTTCTCTATAGATGGGAATGGCTTGGTCGAACTTCCCTGCTGCCATCAGCTCACTAGCCTGATGAGATTTCTTGGCGAGGTCACCGGACTGAGCGGCGGCAGGGATAGCCGCAAGTACGACGAAAATAGCAATTTTCGATAACCACATCGCTGGGGCTTTTATCACCCGTATTCGGTAGCGTGCATGGCAGGCGCTAGCAAGGCTCGGCACCAACACCCATTATATGCCCCTGGCTGCCGCTTGTGATCGGGCCAACTCATCATCCAGGTTACATACGCCCGGCGGTCTCCTTCACTGCTTTGTCCGCGATCCTCAGCAAGCCTTCCATGGAGCGCTGCGTGGTTTGTTGATGGCTCAGTCCGGGCGCCTTGAATTCGCATTCCAGCGACATCGTTTCGTGGTAGTGATCCCGGACGAGAGCTTTGAGCTGGCCCAATAAGTCGATCTGGCTATCGTCGACAAAACTCTCCCGGCAATTGCTCATGCCCGAGTCACACTGGATTCCTTTGAGATGAACATTCCAGATGCGGCTCTTGTCCAGGCTGTTGTAGCCGTCAGGGTAGGAAACCTCACGATTCCAGTAGCCGTTGCCAACGTCCCAGGTGAATCCAATGTTCGATGCAGGAACCATCTTGAGAATGGCAGCGACTTCGTGGCCTGTGCCGCCGTTGCAGGATTCTTCGTTCTCAATGGCTAGCCGAATTCCGCCGCCTTTTGCCACCTCCGCAGCCCGGGCCAGTTCCTCGCCTATTCGCGGATATATCTTTTCGGATTCTGACACCCGCCAAAACGTGAAGCCACGGACTTTATCGGTACCCCAGGCGTGGGCACGATCCATGGCGCGCTTCAACAGGTCCATCTGGCCTGAATACGGGTACGGGTCGCGCTCGCCCCCATCCTTCGTCCCAGGGAGAACACATTTGTAGAGAGCGGAATCCACGACGGAGCACCTGAATTCATACTTCTTCATAAGCTCTTTAACACTGCGAATCTGTTCCGGGGTTGCTTCCGTGTTGTACTTGCCCCAGAGGGAGCGAATCTCCACCCAGGATAGTCCATGACTCTTCATCAGTCGAAGGGCTTCCTCGAAGTCCTCCGAAAAGCCGTCACTGGTTGCCCCCAGTTTCATGCGGCTGAGCGCAGGATGGGACGCGTTGAAATCGCCGCCGATGGCGGCGGTTGCCACGAGGGACGTGGCAATCTTCAGGAACCCGCGCCGGCTGGTACTGGATACTTTTCGCATCACTCCTCCTTACGGACTGAAAGAGCGGGCCCCTCGTAATTCTACCTGGGGGGCAGCTCCCGCTTGCGCCGTAATCCGTTCGGGCGCGCGTCGCCGGACTCTTACTGCTCAAGTAGATTGACTTCGCGGATATCTCCGTCGCCCCGGGGCACTCGTAGGGTTTTGATCTCGAGTGGCCGGAACGCTCCCGTCCAGTGGCGGTTCACCATGCCGAGGTTCACAGTGGCGTTGACCGCACGTCCCGCTGTCTCGTAACAGCGGATAATCAGGTCGTCGCCATCTTCCGCCTTCTTCACAACAGACACCACCACGTCGGGCACATCCACCGAGAGAAAGGATGCCGAAGGAGGGCGGCTCCCCGGATGGATGCCCTGGTAAAGAACGGGCACGGGCGCTGTGAATTCCTCCACCATTCTCACCACTCCTGCATCCTGCCAGGCGCCCCGGTGAGGCACCAGCAACATGCGGAAAGTCTGTCTGCCCTGGTCCTGCCACAAGTACTCTCCGTCAGGCTTCAGCTCACGCTCGAATTGCGCAAACACCGGGCTTCTCACAACGGAAACGCGCATGTCACTGCCTTTCACACTGTAGCCGTACTTTGCATCGTTAATGACAGTCAGCCCGTACTCACCCCCCCTACGCTGCCCAGTAACGTCAATCCACCGCTGTCCAGGATCTTCGTCTCCTTCTGCTTTGCGCACTTTGAAGCCGTACGCAATCTCGTATGTCGGCAGCGCATTCTCCACAGCCACCGGAAATGAGAACTTCAGCATCTTCAGTTGCTCATGCCAATCCAGGGCTACTTGCGCCTCCACCGTCCGTGCCCCCGCATACAGCACCCAGTCTGTTTGCATTGAGGACGCCCCGTAGCTTGTCCGAACGCGTATCTTCGCCCGCAGTGGGCCATTCTCCATCAGACGGAAGCGCGCATTGCCGAAGCTGCCAACCTCCTTCGTATAGGCCCGCACATCATGACTCCAAGTGTCGCTGGGATCGTCGAGCACAATCGCTCGCGCCCCTCCTTTGCCTTTTTGGAAGACTTCCGCCCCCTCATCTTTATCAAAAATAGAAAGCGACCCGTCTTCGGAGAACTTCACAAGAAGATGTTCGTTCTCGAGTTCATTCTCCCTGGCGTGCACCAAGGATTCAGGCTGGGGGATAGGCTGCACCTTCCGCAACCGAAATTGCCGATATCCAAAAGCGGGGACGGGCGCACGGAATACCAGCGTGTTCCGGTCATCGATCACCGTCGACGCCTGGACCCATTGATGATTGACTGCATGGCCACGCTCATCTTCTAGCGACGAGTTGCGTTGAATCGTAGCCTTGGTTTCCACGGGTGAAAATTCCCACCCCATTTCGTACTCGACATTCAGATTGGCATCCCAGGCATGAGGATTGAAAACCAGGAGGTATTCGGAATTCGGATCCTGAGCAGGAATCTGCCATGCAAGCTTCTGCGCGGCCCGGACGATGGCCTGATTGGCCACTTCGAGGGCGTACCCGTGCCCGGCGCGTGCGATATCGTATTGGGCAGGCAAGGAGCTGCCTGCCATGCTGTCGTGAAACTGCAGGAAGAGCACTTTCTTCCATGCTGCGGCGAAATCGTTCTGAGGATAGTCAAACCCCGCCAGCACGTGACTCAGCAGCGCCATCTTTTCTGCCGTAGCCAGCGCTGCTTCGGCGGCTCGATTGTTCTTCTTCACTTCCGACACCGCCGTGTAGCAACCCACGGAGTGGTGTTGGAGATCATCAGCAAGGACCGGCAGTCCGGGCAAATCCTTGACGTCTTCAAAGTACTGGTAGGGGGTGCTAAAAATCATAGCGGGCGCGCCCGGCTCCTTGCGAGCGTCCAGAATGGATTGAATGTTCACTTTGGTGGGTCCGCCTCCGTGGTCGCCTGCTCCGTAAAAAGCCATAAGGTTCTTGGTAGGTTCCGGCAACTCCGCCACGATGCGATGGACGCGATTCATGATCGGTCCGTCGTAGTCCCCATAAGCAATCGGAATGTGGTAGGCAAGGATGCGAGTACTGTCTGCCCCCTCCCACCAGAAGAGGTCTGACGGTAGTGCCTTCTCCTTCGGTTGCGGGCGCATAAAGACGTAGGCGCGCATTCCCTGGAGCTTGAGAATCTGTGGCAGAGTGCCGGGATGACCGAACGAGTCAGGGTTGTAGCCAATCTCCACATTCTTTCCGAACAACTGTTTAAACAGCTGCTGACCGTAAAGGCCCTGTCGCACCAGGGATTCTCCGTTGGGGATGTTCACGTCCGGCTCTATCCACCATCCTCCCACAACGGCCCACCGACCTTCCGCAACACGCTTGCGAACTTCATCCATCAGTTTCGGGTCCGTCATCTGCACCCATTCATAGAACTGCGCAGAACTTGCTGTAAAGGTGAATTCCGGATTCTCATTCATGCGGTCCAGCACCGAACGAAACGTGCTCACTACCGCGGACATGCCTTCATCCCAAGTCCATAACCAAACCGGATCGATATGCGCATTGCCAATCATATGGAACCGATACTGCGAGGCCTCCTTTGGCCAAGCAGCAGAGGATTGCGCGCGGGCGTGCGGAGCCAAAAGAGAAAAGAAAAACAGAAAAACCACGAGAAAGAGATTTGTCCGAGTCTTCACGATTCAGCTCCTTGACCAACCGCCTCTGCATCCCTTGGATTCCGCAGACTATTACGGGCGACCCACCCCCGCGTGGTAGTCCCACAGGGCGCGGTAGTAATGCATGAACCTGACCGGCTCGCAACTGGGTTGCCCGATTTCCGCGAAGGTGTATCGGTCATAGCCGATTTCCCTGAAGAGGGAGAACAACTCCTGCCAGGGGTAGGTGATGTCGTCGAGTTCGTGTATGTGGCAGCTTCGGAGGTACGGCTTCATCATCTGAAATGATTCCTTTACCGAGCCATTCTTCACGTCTGTCGGATTGGAATTCCAGCATGCCCCTACCAGCGGATGGTTTGCAGCCTGCAGGATGCGCTGGGCGTTGGGGACAAGCTGCGTTCCTGGCCCATGCACCTCCATCCAGATTTCTACTCCGTTATCCTGGGCTGCGCTCCCGCACTTCGCGAGCGCCTGTCCTATTTGTTGGAGTGTGCGGTCAGGAGGCACGTCAGGTGGAAGTCCATTGGGCCGGACTTTCACACCGAGGCATCCCAAGTCTCGCGCCAGTTCGCACCACTGGCGTGTCTCTTCGATGTTCTTCTCAACGGCGGATGCATCCGGAGATTCGAATTCGCAAGCTGTGCCCAGACTGACCAGACGGACTTTGGAATCCGCAAATCTCTGTTTGACCTCTGCGCGCTTCCCCTTGGATAGCGAGATTTCAACTCCATGCTTTTGAGTTGTACGTAACTCGACGCCCTCAAAGCCCGCGGCCTCGCAGTTCTTGATTATGGTGGGGATATCCCAGTCGCTCGCGAGGTTGTAGGTCACGAGACCCAAGTGGAATCGGGCCCCGGGCAATGCCGCAGGGGCGACTGCGCCGCAGGCTCCCATCGGCGTCCCGATGGTTCCCAACCCGGCCATTCCAGCGGCCGCGAGCAAACCACTCTTGATGAAAGTTCGACGCCCAGCCATTCTTAAGCATCCTCCTTGAAGAAACCCATGCGAACACCGCAGCAAGGGAAAAACGGCACGGCCTTTCACTCAGCCCGATGATCGCCACAATAGGCCGCACCGTCCCCCGGGCAATTTCGTTATCCTGCGGGCGGCACCTGTCCTTCGTGCCAGTCGTCCTTTCGGGCCTCCTCGATGCTCAGATGCTTTCGTTCCAGCCGTCCGAACCGTGCACTGGGTACCGTCCCTACGGGATTGAGCTTGAATTCGTCGACACCCCGCATCAGATAGGTCTTGAAATGCGGATTCACGGCGGGGTCACATTTGACATTTGTCCCTGAATACCGGATTGTGAATCCAATTCTCCACCGTTCCGAAGGATTGGCGGGCGATCCATGGATGATCCGATCGTCATGGATCGACATTTCCCCGGCCCTCAAAACCAAGGGAACAGCAGTGTCTTCTCGGAACGTGCCCTGTTCGAGTTCGAGTGTCAAAACGGAATCGGATACAGATGAGCGTTGGTGTTTAATCAGCCCGCCAAGATGCGACCGGGGGATCACCCGCATCGCCCCATTCTCCTCAACGGAGTCCGTGAATGCGAGCCAGATCGTAACGGAGTTGTGAGGCTTCAGAGGCCAATAGTAGGCGTCCTGATGCCATCCCACCGTGCTGCGGGAATGGGGAGCCTTCGCAAAGAAATTCGAGGCCCAGAGGTAAAAGTTGGGCCCCAAAAGATCTTCCACATAATCGAGGATCTGAGGATGAGTACAGATTTCGTAGGGGAAACGACTGGATTCGTGCCACTCACGAATCTCCTTTTCGTCCTCACCAGGCCGCAGAACCCCTACAAGTTCTTGGTACCCATTGTTAAGTTCCACGACCTCTTCCGGCTTGTAGACTGCGGGCAGGCCCGTCAGATAACCGTTCTCTTTATAGAACCGCTTCTGATCCTCTGTCAGCCGGTGCCTATGCGGGGCAAGATCAGCAGCCATCTCAGATCTCCTCAGTCGACGAGGACGCTCCCGGAATCAAGATCATGGCTCCGCCATCATCCGGGGCGTGCAGTCGTCGCGATTTTCATTCCAAATAACCTGATGTCGCGGCGGAGCCGCCATCTTCACTCAAGCGATCCAATGCGACCGCAGCGGCGCCCAGCACGCCCGCCGAGTACCCCAACGGTGATGTCTGAACCTGCAACTTGCGCTGCGGCCATGCTGTGACGCGTTTCGAGAGTTCATCCTCCAACTCTTTCAGGAGGATGGGATTGTTCTGGACCAAGCCGCCCGCAAGGATCAGCATATCCGGATCGAGCAAACCCACCACCGAAGCACAACCTATTGCCAAATACCTGGCGAGAGCTTGGATGGCGCGGTAGGCGACGACATCTCCTGAATTGGCGGCATCGATGATCTCTTCGGGAGAGGTGTACTTGGCGTGCCCGGCGTATCGCATTAAGGCGGCGGCGTTCGTGTAGTACTCCAGGCACCCGGAAAGGCCGCAAGTGCACGGAGGTCCGTCCGGCTGAATGGAAATATGTCCAATAGCATTGGCGAGGAAATGGCGGCCGCGATTGAGTTGCCCGCCGATGAAGCACCCGCCACCGACGCCCGTTCCCAAGGTGATACAGATAAAGTCTGCGGCGCCTTTCGCCGCCCCAAAGTATTTCTCCGCAATGGCCAGCGCGTTGGCATCGTTTTCGACCGCCACAGGCAGGTTCAGGGCATCCCGCAAGAAGGTGCCGATTTGTGTGCCTGTCCATCCGGGGAGGTTTTCGGTGGCATAGGCAACTGCTCCCGAATTCGGGTCGACCCATCCCGCCGTGGCAATTCCCAGGGCATCGACTCTTAGGTTTCGTCGCTGCGCTTCTTCCAGGCAGCAAGTAGCGGTGTCTTTAAGGTGATACAGGAGGGACTGACGACCTCCGTCCCATGGCGTCGCAGAGGCGCCATGGAAGATCAAGTCTCCTCGGCGGGAAACCAGACCGTACTTGGTCCGGGTCCCGCCGAGGTCTATCCCAATGAGGCACCCGATTGAATCATCGTGACCTTGTCTGGCATCGAGCGCCATGACAAACCTGCGCGTGATGGCGTCAGGTTCCGTGATAGCTCTACCCACAATGATGGCGAAGGCCCCAGCGTCGATTGCCTCGCGCGCCTGGCGAGGAGTCTGAATGCGTCCCTCGGCAATGACCGGGGCATCCACCGCCGCGCACAGTTCCGCGATGAAGGAGGGGTCGAATTCGCTGATGTGCTGGGTCTCGGGAGTGTAGCCACGCAGTGTGGAAAGAACCGCATCCGCGCCAGCGTCTACGGCCTGAACAGCCTCTTCGACGGTCGCAATGTCAGCCAAGACTGGAACCCCAAGATCGGCTCTGATGCGCTGAAGTCGCTCTAACGCTCCAGATCTTTGGCCGCGCAGTGTGCAATCAAGCGCGATCATGCTCGCCCCGGCTTGCAGGAGTTCACGGGCCGCTTCGAAGGTCGGAGTAATTAGGATTTTTCCATCGGCTTGCAGGATTTTCCATATTCCGATGATCGGCACGGCAACAGTCTTACAAATCGCCCTGATATCGTCCGGCCCGTTGGCACGAATTCCGGCTGCACCCGCGTCGGCTGCCGCCTTCGCAAAGCGGGCCACCACTGAAGGCTCGCGGAAGGCACTTCCCTCCGGAGCCTGGCAGGAAACGATCAGTCGCCCACGAAGATCTGGGTAAAGCGCAAGGAATGAATTCATGAGGCCCCCACAGCTGTCGCGGCAGCACAAAGAATGATGGCTGCGATCAGGATGCAAACGCCGAAGCGCATCGTTCGCACTGCCTTGACGTCCACATTGCGCCACTCACCTAACAAGACGCCCATGAGATTCGCCACAAGGAGGGCAACGGCGAGGCTTAGCGGCCACCCAATCGAGGGGCCGATATTTCCCAGCCTTGGCGCGGCTGCGCCATAAAGGAATATGCTGCCGCCCCAAAGCAGTCCCATCAAGACGCTGAGACCCCAAGAAACGTGGCACCCTGAAGAAAAAAACAACCGGCCGCTCAGTTGCTTTCGCAGGAGAACTGCACAATAGAGTATATTGGGGATCGATCCCGCCCCTAGCATCAGAAGCCAGATGCAGTTCGTCGCAAGGAAAGTGGAGTATCCAAGCCTTTGGCCTGCTTGCGCGATTGGTAAAGCGAGGCTATACCCAATGTTAAAGACTGCGGACATGACCCCCGCACCTATCGCAAACAAATAGCCGGCGAACGGTCTCTTGATACCAGGCGCTTCCGCAATCCAACCGGAGTCCCTCATTTTTCCGGCGGCGCCGCAGAACCATACCCCGACGAGGAACGTCAAGACTCCAAGAAACAGTACAACCTGCTGCATTTCAAATCGCAGTGTCTTATGAATAATAAGAGGTGTGATCGAACCGAGCCCCGAACTTAGCCCAATGACCATGCTGTTGGCAATCGAGACGCCCAAGCGCTCGACGCTGCGCCCAAAAAGGATCGCGCCGAAACCCCAGGCAAACCCGAAGGCCAACGCCGCACTCAGTGCGCCAGCAGGAGAGGTCTTTATGACACCCAACCAGTCGGGGACCGTTATGAGTACGACCCCTATGGGCATGAAGAGGCAGGAGGTTATTATGAAAACCAGCCAGATGTTTTCCCATTTCCAAATCTTGATCACCTTCATGGGAGCGGTGAACGTGCCGTTCATGACTCCCGAGAGGGCGGCGAACAAGATTCCGTAAGCCATAATATGGACCTGTCAAATCCTCGGCTGGTAGAACGTGTCATCAAGCAGATAAAGGGCCAGAGCCATATCGATAATGGCATTCGCCCAGCCAGTTTCGAGGCAGTAGGCTGTCCAAGACTGGTCGGCATTCGATCCGTAGTATTCCCAAAGAGAGTAATCAAATCCGCGCATCCAGCCGCCGTCAAGTGTGTAGTCCGGACTCTCCAATTGGATCCGCACCAAGTAGTCGGCGACGCGGAAATAGCTATCGCGATAAAACTTGTCTTGGGTTGCTTTGTAGGCCACCCAGAAGTTCATGGCCGCGAAACTCGTGGTATAGAGCTGATCGCTGATCGGCTCAGTGCTGTCGTGAACCAGACTCAAATCTCCGCCCGCAACCCGATTGCCTATGTTGAGGCCTTCTTCCTGGATCGCACCGCAGGGAGCCATATGGGAGCACAGGTATTCGGCCTGTTTTCGCAAGGCGGCAGCAAACCTGCGGTCGATCGAATATGCGCAGGCGAGCGCGAGCGGCAACAGAAACCGGCTTGATTCTCCCGTACGGGTGATCAGGGAGCGCTCGAGTTGAGGGAACGATTCGATCAGTTCATGAAGCGCCGGCAACGCCAAGTTCAGGAAAGTATGATCACCGGTGATACCGTAAGAGTAAAGCCAAGCGGCTATCAATTGGCCTCGATCACTTGGGCGCGCGTGCAAGGGATCGGCAGCTTCCGCTTGTTTCGGTGCGCCCGCGGCGAACACAACTGCGGAAGTATCGGCCGCTAACCGCCCCCGGCGCAGGAACATGGGCTGCCGAGTATATCGGTAGGCCGCGAGGGAGCACATAATTGCCAGAGCAGTGTCATCTTGAAATATCGGCCCCTCGCGGCCGCGTGTATACCAAAGGCCGTAGAAGGAATCGTCCGCATTAAGCCGCTGGAAGTCCATGATATTGCGGAGCATGTTGCGGCCAATTTCCAGGTGCCGGTCGCTCGAGCTAACCTCTCCATAGAGCCAGAAGGCGAGCGCTGACTCAAAAACGCAGTCGGCACGCTCGGGGGAAAACCCCTGCCTCTTGCCGAAAGGTATGCGATTACCTTCGATGTCGGGCCCGGAAATCCACTCGGCAACGCCCAGGCTCCCGTCGGGCCGAAGCAGGACGCCCGACCGCTCGAACCACCGGATATTGCGATCGAGCGCTCTCCGGTAGGCTGACTTGCGATCCTCGACGCGGAGGACGACCGCCGCCGCGCGAGTTGCGCGCTGGCGAGTCGCGCGCACCTGGACTTGTCTTTCGCCGGACTGCGGGGAAGTGAGCTGGGCTTCGAATCGTCCAGGCGCAGTTTCCTTCCAGACGGTGTCAGGATGGTCCACGATGCTGACACTGACGCCAGCTGTGGTTTCCGCCACGACTTGGTAAGGCGTTCCAGGTTCGACCCACATACGAGGTTCTGTGCGAGCCTGCAGTGGAATGTAGCCCGCAAGGACCTGGGCGCGGTCCGTTTCGGGCAACAGGGCCAGCACCAAATCCCGCAAGAGGCGTTTCCAATGGGCCTGGGGTGCGTACTGTCTGCGAGAGTACTCGGAGACACTGGTGGCGGCGACGGCGAATTTTCCCCGGCCGCGCTCTCCGAACAATACTCCTGCTATCAGGTCCTTGGGGGGAATCCCGGCGTCGATTTTCTCTACGCCGGCAATCTTCGCGATTTGGACAATGGCGCGCGCCGGAGCGGCTTCCTGCAAAGGCAGGCACACCGCATCGTGTGGATCCAAAATCGCTCCCACGGGAAGTGCATCTGGAAAAGGTGCGGCCTCGGCCACAAAGAGACGGGCCACGTCGGCCTTGCGGATGGGTCCGGCAGGACGGACGCCCGGGAAATTGGAAGCAAACTCGACAAAGACCCCCTTCCCGGCCTCCAGAAACTTTTCGATGACGCTCAAATTCGTTGCAGAAATTTCCATCGGGTCAGGATAGGTGGCGGGGACAATCCAGAGGAGGGAATAGCTGCCGGGCGTTAAACTCGCGACCGCTGATTCAGGCACCGAGTCAACGGTAAGTCCAAGTTCTTCAAACACCTGCGCGATATCGAGGTGCCGGGGGCGGTCCCCGGTTACCAGACATACCTTGATGGCGGTGGAATCCGGGGTGCTCCCCAAGTGGTAAGCGGGGATTGCGGCTACGGCCGCGCCTACTCCCGATGATAAGAAGGTCCGCCGGGTCACTTTCATTGCATCGACCCTTCCCAACCCTGCTTCGTTCCCAAAACTGGTTCCCCCGCAATCTTAAGGATAGCGCATATTGCTCTGATATCATGGTGATAACAACGAGAGGCGCATGGCGAAGACCGAAGATCGAGAATTCTACGGACTTTTCCATTGCGAAGCCCAGAGCCCTGGCCACCCATGGAGGTGGATGACCAGGGCCGGGCCGGGAAAAGCAGAAGGTTAGAATGTTAACCTCATGCCAATTTACACATTGCGGGCAGGCCAGGTGCTATTAACCTGTCCCAGCCCGGCGTTGATGCGAGTGCCGTTGAGCGTGCGCGCGGCTGATAGACCAGCAGGGAAGGCGGCCAGAGGTGTTGCGCTGAGAGCTTTCAGCGCGCCTCTGCGCGGTAAATGGTTCTTGGTTTCAGCCACCTTCCCCTCCCCAGGCAGCTACATCCCGAATTCATTGCGCTGCCGTCTTCATCATCGTTTTACATCAGAAGGCAAGTCGAAGAGAGAACTGAACGGCTCGCGGGCTGTAGGGTGCCCACGTAATCGTTCCCAATTGGCTCGGATTGCTGATGTCATTGTTCGGATTCCCAAAGTTAGGATGGTTCAAAACATTCATGAGATCCGCCCTGAACGTCAGTTTGAATCTCTCGTTGAGCGAGAATTTCTTGAAGATGCCCGTGTCCCAGTCGAAATAACCCGGGCCGAAAAGGAAGTTGGGGGCTGTATTACCGTAGGCAAATTGTGCCGGCAGGGCAAACGCTGCTCGATTGAACCACTGCGCCAGCGACGGATTGCTCACATGAGGATTGCCAACGATGTCAGCGCGGTTGCTGGGCCATCCCTCTACGCTACTGTCAAAATTTACCGAGAAAGGAAGACCGCTCCCTATTGTGAGGATACCGCTTGTTTGCCATCCGCCAACAATTGCATCGAGCGAACGGCTGGCGGACGCCAGGTAGTGTCGCCCCTTCCCAAACGGCAATTCATACGTGTAGTTCCCCACAAAATACTTGGGACGGACGTAAGAGTCATTTCCGCGATCGTAACGGATATTTCGGTTGTCCGTAGGTATGGAACCCGCTGGGTATGACCCCGTATCAAGCATTTTGGTCCAGCTAAACTCGCCCTCGAACGAAAGCCCTGACGTAAAGCGGCGACGCACGGAGAGCTGAAGTTGCTGGGTGCTTGCTGTCGTGCCATTTTCCCAAAGGTCGATCGGGCCAAAAGGTTGATAAGGCCGATTTGGCTGAACCGGACCTGCAGACGGAACAGGGTCGTTAAGGTTGAACTGTTGCGTGACGTGTTCCGACTCGTTTCCAATGTAGCTGGCGCGAACGGACGTGTTGGGCGTAATTTGGGATTCGACCGTAAGGTTCCATTGGTGAGTCGAGGGATACCTATAGTGCGTCGGCAAAGCATTCGCGCTGGGAGCGCTAGCGGCCGAGTTAGTTCCTTCACCTGTCGGGAAAGGATCAGCAAAGGTGAGCGTTGGCGTTGTACCTCCCGCAGGCTCGAAGCCTAGCTCTGCCGTGAAGGGTGCATTGCGCACAAGCTGATACGAGCCCCAAACCCACGGTATGGACACATAATAGAGGCCGTACCCTCCCCGCAAAATCAGGCGGCTGCTCCCTAGCGGACGGTAGGCAAGCCCAAAGCGCGGAGCAATCAGTTTACGATCGGCTCCGATATAGTTTCCTGGGTTGAGACCAACGCTTGATCCTGAGACTATAGGTATCCCGGGAAACAAGTCTGGCCTGCCTCGACCTTTGAGAACAACCAGTTCGTCCAGGTTTGGATAAAAGTTGGACATGTTCCCCGGTGAATTCTGATAAATCGTGGGGAGGTCATAACGCAGTCCCAGGTTCAAGGTTAACTTGGACGTTGGCTTCCAATCGTCCGTGATAAAGAAGCCGAACCGGTTATTGACTGGAGTAGCTGCAACTGGCAGAACAGCGTAGTTCGATGCGGAGAGGTCGCCAAGAAGGAAGTCAGCAAACGCGTTCCCGGTGTAACGCGACGTGAAGGTGAAAGAGCCGTTGTCGTCAACCCCGTAGTTGTAGAATTTCCAATGCATCGCGGAAAAGCCAGCCTCGATAAGGTGCTTTCCCTTCGCCCAGGTTAAAGTGTCAGAGAATTCAAAAGTCTGCTCATTGTCTCCACCCCCGCCCGTGTCATAAAGTCCGTTGAACCCATTAATGGAAACGTTGGGAAGTCCACCCAACCCCGGCAACGGGGCCGGCATCTGCGAAAACAACTTGCTCATATCAACTTGGCCTGCTGTTTGCGCGGCAACCCTGTCCCAAACGCGATGAAACCCAAAGGTGGCCAGGTTCGTCATGGAGGGTGTAATTGTCCGGGTGTAGTTGATGGCGACGTTCTGATAAGTAGCGGGGTTGGTCACGCCACCAAATTTGGGGCTAAATCCAGGGTAAACCCGGGGGACATAGCGCGCATCGAACCACATAACCGACAATTGGTTCTTGTTATTGATGGTGTAGTCGCCCCGTCCTTCATACCTGAATTCGTCTTGTACACTTCGCAGATTCACGACAAAGTTTGTCCCCAAACCTCCTGGCGCGCTAGAGGGCAAGTTCGGCGTGTCAAAGAATTTGAGGAAGTACTGCGACGGGGAACTGAATCGGTTCGTGGGAATTTGGTTCCCTGGGAATGGAAGACCTGTGGAGGGATCTGTGATCGCTGGCAGTCCGGAGAAATTCCCCTCTAGAAGCGCCGCAGTTGGCATCGCGTCTTCGTTGGTGCTTGAGGATCTGAACGTGAGGCCCTCAAAACTCCCAAAGAAAAACAGTTTGTCCTTTATGATGGGCCCTCCCACTGATCCACCAAATTCATTCCGAATGTAGGGGGACTTGCGTAAACCCGTGGCGAAGAAATTTTGGGCCGCGAGTTCTTTAATTCGATTATACTCGAACGCGCTGCCGTGGAACTGGTTTGTGCCAGACTTCGTGACGATAATCACGGACGCAGCGCCTGTCCCGTATTTTGCCGAGCCCATGGTGTCAATAACCTTGAATTCTGCAATCGCGTCCAGGGATGGGTCCCCAATCCCGATGTATTCGTTCTCGCTTTCCGATGCGTCCGTGCCATCGATCCTTACGTTATAGCTGCCTTCAACATTATTGCCTGCGAATTTTGGAGTGTACATGCCCCAGGCCCCACCCTGCACGCCAGGAGCAAGGGCAATCAAATTAAAGATGTTCGTTCGGCCGTCAAGCGGCATCGTTTCAATCTGTTTCGAGTCGATGACGCCTTCCACCGAGGAAGTGTCCGTTTGGACCAGCGGCGCGTTCGCTGTGACATTAACCGTAGTGGCGGTGGTGCCCACGGTGAGTTGGGCATCCTGACGGACAGTCTGGCTAACAGACAGTACGATATGACTAACGGTAAACAGGTTGAAACCTTGCTGGCTTACCGTAGCTGCATATGCGCCCGGGATCAAATTGGGGAACACATATTCTCCGGCCCCGTTAGTTTGCGTCACATTTGAGACGTTCGTGGCTTCGTTGCGCAACGTGACCTTCGCGTTGGGTACAACCGCGCCAGACTGGTCCGTCACCCTGCCCAGGATCGTACCGTAACCAGTTTGACCAGGCAGGGTAACCGGAGCAAGAACAACCAGTAGAAGCGCTGCTCCGAGCCAAACGCTTACCAAATCACTGCGGAATCGAAATAAAGGGTTCCTTCTCATAGTTCCTCCTCATGTCTTATCTTCGTAGTTTCGCCTTGGCTAAACAACGCTGGACATACTCCCCCAGCCGCTGATGCCGTTGAAGACGATCCAGGTATTGGCGGAAGGACCGATGTGCGTATCATCGACGAAGTTGGTGGCGTTGGCGCCGGGAACCAGCGTGGAAAGAGCCATGAAGTTACGCCCGTTGAGTTCCAGGTTCTCGATTTGTGTGCTGCTGATCACCGACGAGACGGCCCCCGTTTCCGTTTGGACGTGCGGCACCTCGCCCTTCACGGTGATCTCCTGGGTAGTCGTCCCGACTGCCAATTGCATGTCCACGCGTTGAATTTGACCGACGTCCAGCACAATGTCGGTCTTCACCAGCTTCTGGAAGCCGGGGGCTTCCGCCGTCACGATGTAGTTGCCGATTGGAACGGCACTGATCGAGTATTCGCCCGCCGCGCCACTCACTAAATGGCGGACAAAGCCTTTGTCAGGATTGGAAACGGTAACTATAGCCTTGGGCATGACGCCCCCCGAGGAGTCCATTACCGTCCCAACGATTTGGGCTCGATCCTGAGCCCAAGCGGTCAGCTCCAAGCAAATCAAAAGGGGAACCAGGAGAAGTAGCACCCTTCTCATCGACGTCCTCCTTACCTTGATCTCAAATTTTGGTTGGCTCGCACAGTTACCGGGCGACAGTGCAATTACCAAGCTCTTTCAGGGAACTGTACATAGGTACTCGCATAACTAGTCATGCAATTATGATGCCAACTTTAGCAAGACAATTAGACAACGTAAGTATATGTTTTTAATAGACATAATTATTCCATCCGGGTCGTAAGCGTACGAATTATTGTATATATATAGTTTTCTATATATGTGATTTGGAAGACCGCGTCTACGCCAGAGGACATCGTGTCAATGTCATCTTGAACCCTCACACTCGCTCCATCCCCACCAGCAGGCGAAAGACGACGCCATGCAGTGCCTCGTTCGACGGAACGCAAGCTTTTTCATGATAAATAGCAATCCTGCGCCCATTCCGCGATGCAAGGCGAGTTGTGCTCGAGGGAACTGATTATTTGTGTTGGCTAGATGCAGAGGGACTTTGATGCCTGAGTGTTCCTGCTATTATGGGAGCGTGCGTAAGGGATTCATTTGCGGCAAACGGCATTTGGGCAAAGTGGCTAACCGATTCGTGTGGAAGGACGTCCTTCCAGATGGATTACTGCTTTTTGTTCTCTCCGCAGGGCTGCCGGGCTTGGCGCAGACGCCGCC
>Ga0187878_1001668_pt1 | contig 21131 bp, 22 predicted proteins | sample June2016WEW_17_1_FD_132979 | JGI IMG/M metagenome (GOLD analysis project Ga0187878, IMG submission 132979) | Peatland microbial communities from SPRUCE experiment site at the Marcell Experimental Forest, Minnesota, USA - June2016WEW_17_150 | ecosystem: Environmental > Terrestrial > Soil >...
GACAGGTTCGGCGAGTTGCGTTACTTTCGTGGTGTCGGTTCCTTAGGCCCGTAGCTCAGCCCGGTTAGAGCGCTACCTTGACACGGTAGAGGTCTGGGGTTCGAGTCCCCACGGGCCTACCATTACTTTCAATAACTTAGGCAGCCTATCAAAACGGCGTTTCAGCCCATGTAGCGGAAAATGTAGCGGGTACCTGTGTTGATTGGCTTTGACTGGTTTGGGTTGGCCACGCGCAGATTCGTCACAAGAGCAAAGCTGATCGTAAGATTATATGTACTCGCCATTTATGGTTGTGTAGAATTCAGTTTAGCTGGAGACGCGGATTGTCATATAACATTCGGGACCCGGAGTAGCCGTGGCAGAGTTCTTGGCGTGCCTTCGGACGAGGCGGTGCATGGGCGAGCGGCAACGGTCTCGACGTGGGAAGCGAACCGAAGCACAGATCAGCTTCAACATGTCTCGGGTGCGGAGCAGCGGGTCCAGGATCGAGCGGATGTTGGAGGAGGCTCTCCGGAAGGCTGGCGTCAGACCGAAGAAACAGGCTGCAATTGTTGGGCGACCAGACTTTGTTTTCCGTGCGGCGCGCGTGGCTGTGTTTTGCGACAGTCACTTCTGGCACGGGTACAAATGGAAAGAAAGGAAGCATGAGATAAAAAGCAATCGCAAATTCTGGTTAGAAAAGATCCAGCACAATATCAAACGGGATCGATATGTCAACCGCACGTTGAGAAGAGCAGGATGGCTGGTCGTTCGCTTCTGGCAACATCAGATCCTGCATTCGCCCAGCAAGTGCGCGGCCAAAGTCAAGCAGGTTGTTACAGCTCGAAGGACCGGACTAATTTAGAAATGGCAATCGTTGCGCTTGACCTTTTTTGCGGTTGCGGTGGGGTGACCTACGGACTTGCAAGAGCTGGAATCAAGGTCGCCTTGGGTATAGACATCGACGAGCGCTGCAGGTTTACCTTCAGACTGAACAACCCTGGGACAAACTTCCTTGTGGCTGACATCCGCGATGTTTCGGCACAGACATTACTGAAACACGTCCCCCATCTTACCGAAAGTGACTTCTTGCTGATCGCAGCATGCGCTCCTTGCCAGCCTTTCTCCTCTCAAAACAGGTCCAAGAACAAGACGTCAGGTCGTGCGATCCTGAACGAAGTAGAAAGAATAGTGCGAGAGTTGCGTCCCGAGTTCTTGTTTCTTGAAAATGTAACAGGAATACAAAAGGTTCCCGGCTTCAGTGCATTTCATCGCCTGTTGCGAGCTTTACATAACCTCAAGTACAAAGTGGAGTTTCGCAGTATTGACGCACTCTGGTATGGAATCCCGCAGAGGCGAAAGCGCCTGGTCCTCCTGGCCTCTGTTTACGGAAAGATTCCTTGGCCTGAGCAGACTCACGGTTTTGGTCCTGGGCTGCAAACGCCGGTCACGGTTCGTGAAGCGATAGCGCACTACCCGCCTTTGCAGGCGGGTGAGGCACATCCAACAGTGCCTAACCATATCGCAGCCCGTTTGAGCCCACGCAATCTGGAGAGGATTCGCGCCACGGCTTGTGACGGCGGTAGCCGTAGCGAGTGGCCTAGACGCTTAGCTTTGTCCTGTCACGATACGCACGATGGTCACGAAGACGTGTACGGGCGGCTCCGCTGGGATGCTCTCGCGCCAACCCTCACAACCAAATGCACAAGCATTTCCAATGGAAGATTCGGTCATCCAGACCAAGATCGCGCAATTTCTGCGCGGGAGGCTGCAGCTTTGCAGGGTTTCGACGATCGATTCGTTTTTTATGGGGGACTGCGTCAGATATCCGTTCAGATAGGAAATTCCGTTCCACCTGTTCTCGCCGAAAGATTCGGGAATGCATTCAAAGCCGAGGCTGAGGCGCTGAACGCGAACAAGAAGAGAATGAAATGGGCCTTACTCCTGGCTGGCCGATGAGTTGACTAGGCAGATGAGGATACCTACAAAAGGTACTGGCCTAGGTGTTCCAGAGCGTTATCGTGAACAGCCTTGATGACTTCATTTATTTTGTTTTCTACTGAATCAAAGGTCAGAGCCATCCCCTTCTTCTCCATAGCATGTAAGGCTTCCATAATTATAATGTCAACAAATCGCTGAAAGTGATACTCGCGCCATCTGGGCGATTCGGCTCCGTGCTGCCTATAGATTGCTGCAGCAAGTGGTCTGGAAGTGTTGATCCAATAGATTCCTGCGCCAACGTCTTGTGGCCGCTGGTAAACCGGGTTATGACGCGAACTCAGATCGACAGTTTGGGTGATTCCGAGAGGGTCGGGACTGTAGCTTGAAAGAAGGACTACGGGATGCCGCGTTCCTTTCTTTGGCTGGTCGCCCGCCCCTCCGCCTTTTGCGGCACCTTCACCACCAGTGCCCCCTTTCGTTCTTGAGGAAGGACTTGTTCCACCCCCCGATCCGTCGATGCCCGTTCCCCCCGAACCAGATCCGGGTTCGGGCCCACCGAGCACTTGAGTTAAGAGTCTATCCATAAACTGATTCTTCCAAGTGTTCAGGATTTTGTTAAATTCGTCTGTCAGCCTCAGGTTCTGAAGCGTCCGCTCTTTTGCTTCTTCCTTTTCAATCTTCTTCCCGACCTCATCAACTTGCTCTGCGATCCACCTTAAAAGCGCCCGCGTTCTGCGGTTATCTATCAGTTTTTCTCGGTCGTTCTTGACAGAATCTTCTTTTGGATCCTCAAGAATAGGGCAGAAGCATTCACCAAAAATGAACTCAGCCTGCGCGTACTGTTTGATATGCACGAGTTCTTGGATTCTATACGAGGCAATGACACCGATCTCCCCGAGGATGTCAATGCAGTTCAGTTCTGAAACGCGACTATTCCGCCCGAAAGGCTCCTTTGCAACCATTAAGGAAAGATCGCCGGCATGGAACTTCTTGCTTGCGAACTCGATTTCCTCAACGTCCCCGTCTTCTTCGTACGGAAGGACCCGCGGAATCGGGATAGCCGGGAGGCTTTCAAATCCGGGACGGAGCTCGATTTGCTCACCCACGAGACGCTCCCAAACGAGCTCCCCGTTGTGCAACACTCTTATCGGTTTCCGTTGGACGATCTTCCGAGCCTGCGGGTGCAACTTCATTTTCTCACAGAGTCGCGAAACCCGAATTGGACTCCGGACGCCGTCTGGCCGAATTCCACGGACGACCGTGAAACCAGTTCCTCCCGTCAAGATGCTATCTTTTGTCCTTTCTGGGAGGTCGAGCTCTCCTATCTCCGCCAGCGTCAGCGCTTCTCTTGGTGCGCAGGACCTGTTTTGGAGCCCACGGGCGAATCCGTACCTCCTGTTCTCACTAAACCCAAACACATTCAGCATCCCGCCGCGATACGTAATGAAATAGGAGCGTTCAAACATTTGGCGCATATAGAACTTGCCACCGTTGCCGTGCCCGCCGTAGGTTCGTTTCTTGAGGCCGCGCGAAGCAGCCTTCGGGTCCCCCCAACGTTTCAAAGCCTTGTCTATATCGTCTGCAGTCATCCCGCAAAAGTCGATACACTCGAAGCTTGCAGGCTCAGTGTGTCCGGCATCCGTGAAGTTCAGCACAATGTGCTGTTGGTCATCGGGGATCGCCGGTTCCTCCCGGATGTAGGCATCGACCGAGTTCTTTATCCACTCGGGTAGGCCTTTTTCGTGGTTGAACTTGAACTCATTTCCGATGATATCCAGAAGGTGATCGTCGATCACATTAGGCTGTTCGATTATGGAGACTTTAAGTGCCACGAGTTTCCTCCTCGTTGCCCGATCTTGCAGATGACGTCTTCAGCCTAATCATATCTGCAAACCTCTCCACCATAAACTGATGAAACCGAGCAACAGCGACTAAGGAAAGGTCATCGGGGTTCGCATCCGATATCTCATCCAGTGCGGATTTCACTGTTTCCAAACGCCCAATGAAATCGTTCCTCGTGGTGCGAACGCTAACACCCAGGTACTCGAACAAGTCTGAATCAATGATCTCGTCTTGCTTATTCGCGAGAAACAATTTGAAGCCCTCGAGGTGCTTTATCCTTTCTAGTTCTATCTGGGCGCCGCGTTCGATTCGGTGGCCCAGACGGGCCGAAGGGGGGCGACCCCCCTCAATAGCCTGAAGTCTTTGTACTTCTGCTAAACCGTGGGATGTCAGGGAGAACATCTTGTTCGAGGCCGAAACCATCCCCTTTTTTCGATAATCGTAAAGGGGCTTGTGAACAATATCTCCTGAGTCTGGAAACTCAGGATGTCCTTTCAAGTGGAAGTCGCTAGCGTAGTCCCTGAACGCTTGTACGACTATATCCTCGTATCGAACCTTCCGGCGCCCCCCGTCAGAAAGGCGGTACAGACTGAGCAAAACCTTTTGCGCCATCGACAACTGAGAGCTCACGGCCGTTCTTCCGCCTCCTCCGACTCTGAGATATGTCCTCTTGTGCGCGAAACCAATCTTAACATATGCTCATGTCGCTGGAGAGGAAAGGCGCAGCCTCGATAGCAGCTCTCTTCCCCCCGTTTTCAAGCACGAAGAGCCTGATTGCGAAGGGCATTTGTATGAATGATATTCCGGACCTTCCGGCGCACTTGTCCCAGCGGCTAATCGGGGAACTCGACCTTTCCACACGGGCTTATAACGCTCTGAGCAAACACGGCGTGCGCACAATCAGCGATCTTGTCAAATTAAGCGACGAGGAAATGCTGCGCCTACCCTGGTTTGGTACGAAATGCCTGAATGAGGTGCACCAACTAACTCAGTCGCTCCTGCTGAGCTCAGCAAGGGATCATGCAACTCCCAAGGAAGGCTTTGACCTTGCCGAATTAGCGCAATCGCATCCGAAAGACGCGTCCACATCCCTGCCGACGGATTATAGTCTGAGTGAGTGGGCGGTCCCAACACCGGCCAAGGGAGACTTGGATACGCCGATTGAACGCCTGCATTTGTCGCCTCGGGCGGCGAAAGTGCTTGGCTACCTTGGGATCAAGACGATTCGACAATTGCTTCGTTGCCCCAAGAATGCACTGCGCAAACAACCGAACTTTGGGCGTGTAAGCTTGTATGAGTTGGAGCGCAAAGTCTTCGACAGCCTTGAGGGAAGTCACCAGCACGACTTCTCTCTAGGGACCAAGGCATTCACGGCAAGACTGCTTGCCTGCCTCCCCGAGCGCCAACAGAGGGTGATCGCAGATAGATACGGGCTGTGGGACGGTATTGCGGAGACACTGCAGGACATCGGAGACAAGTTGGGTCTGACGCGTGAGCGTATACGTCAAATAGAAGATAAGAGCCTTCGTCGAATTCGTGGTCGATTTGGTCTCCACATTGTAGTCGCATTTCTGCGCGCGACGTTCAGCGAGGCGCTCTCCCATCGACTTAGCGGGTGCGCTGGAATCCTAAGCGAAGACGAAGCCATGCAGGGCATGGCGAATGATTGCACCCTCGAAGAGGCGGCGCTGGCAGTTGCCTTTATGCGGGACATATGCCCGACCGAGGATGACATATTCGGGCTCTGTCTACGCAAAGTGGGGGACGGCGTCTATTGCGTAGAGCCAGAAACGGCCGAACGCTATGAGAAGGTACTCGGATTGATCGAGAGCGGACTCGAAGGGCGTGGGGGGCCAGTAGCGGAAGGGAAACTCTGTGACGAAGTGCTGGAACGAACAAGGGCCTCTGAGCATCTTGACTGGAGGCCGCTTATCCAGCGAGTTCTCGCCGTCTCGCCCTCTTTAACTCGCCTACGAAATGGAACTGTATGTCTCTCTGGGTGGACTGAGGTTCGCGGTCGCGATTACCCCAGTCTGGCAGTAACAGCGCTCGTCGCCCTGGGCCGTCCCGCTCACTACAAGGAGATTTGGGAGAAGGCCATGGCGCTCTATCCGCGACTAGGTGAGCTTAGTATACATGCGATTCATAACCGCCTGACTTCCAGATCGGACAAGTTCGTGTGGGTCGGGAAAGGAACTTATGGACTGAAAGCATGGGGACTCAAAAGACCTCCGTATATAAAGGACAAACTAACGGAGCTGCTTTCGGAGGCCAAGTACCCGCTCCCTTATTGGCATCTCAAGGTCAAGGTGCTGGAGGTGTGCAACTGTAAGGAGGAATCGGTGCGCATGACGTTGGACCTGAATCCCCGCATTTTCAGGAAATTCGCAGACGACCAATATGGTCTTCGCGAGCACTACGAGCGAAGGACCCATCGCCAAGGCTAGGCTCGTCTGTTTCTGCAAGCGCACAATCGCATTGAGGGTATGACCTGCAATCGAGCTCATATTCAAGCACTCACGCGCAGGGTTCGCCTCGCGCCCCTCCCTGCTGAGCAAAAGCTTGAAGTACCGCAATGATAGACGTAATCTTACGGAAACTCGCGACCCAGATAGCTGCAAAGGAGAGGAGGATGGGCCACCAAATGCTACTTAATCGTGACGAAATCATGAGCAATGAGGTCATCCGGAATGGCGCCGAGAGTGCCTATCGCGCTGCAAGCTACGACCTGCGAGTCGGAAGAATCCTCACAACCTCTGGGGAGGAAAAGACGACCTTCATAATTCCGCCTCAAGGCATGGTTGACGTAATCTCACAGGAGAGGGTCATTTTGAAAGGGAGCATCGCCGGGTATGCTACGGTGAAAACGAGCTTGTGCCGGAATGGCATCCTCGCGATAAACATCGGGATTATTGACCCCGGTTATGAAGGGCTCATCTCCAGCACCCTCATAAACTTCAGCAAATGCCCATTCGCTCTCAGAGCCGGCGACCCTTTCCTTCGACTCACATTCCATCAGTACACTGCGCCCCGAACCCTTCCGGCTGCTCCATCCAAGGGGGATGAGGAATACGTTCAAGAACGAAAGAAGATGGTGCAAGAACGATTCTCTGCCACGTTTCTGGATGTCCCTCAGACGATTGAAAACTTGACCCCACCCTTAATCAAAAGGGTTCTAGATGATTGGAAGAGTGCTCTTTACAAGTGGGCACCGCTTTTTGCCTTCGTTATTGCTCTGCTCGCCTTTCTTGTGAACGTTGGTGCCACTCGCTTCGGGCAGCCCAAGGTGTCGAAGGAGCAATTAAAGGCAGAGGTGGTTGCCGAAATTCGCGATGAGAACCACAGGATTTTTGAAGAACGCCTGCAGCAAGTGGAGCGGCAGACTCAGCAATTACTTACTGAGAGGGAGCATCAGAAAAAGGTACAGTGATAGAATAGTACGGAAAGGAAGTGTAGGTGGACAGCTTCGATTCCGTCGACGAGATTCAAAAGTGGGTTCTGGAATCATTGCTGGCACGGGGTGGCTCAACTCGGCCACGTGGTTCGGCCACACTTGAACTATTCCCAGTCTCGTTCATGCTTCGACATCCACGAATGAGATGTGTTACGAACCCGGCGAGACGATGGATTTTGCCATTGGCCCTGGGGGAATTTTGCTGGCACCTCTCCGGCTCAAATGATGTTCACTTCATCGAATATTACTCCAAACGCTGGAGAGAATTCGCAGAGAGCGGTTCCTCGACCATCTGTGGCAGCTCTTATGGTCATAAGATATTTTCCCGAAGCGCCGGTGAACCCAGTCAATGGGACCGGCTTGTCGAGCTACTGCGAGTCGACCAACAATCGAGGCGTGCAGTGCTTGGTCTCTTCGACCCGGCTCGTGGCCTCAATCAAGATGAGAGAGATGTTGCCTGCGCCTGCTCCTTGCAGCTCATGATTCGGTCTGGTCGGCTCTTAGCCTTTGTCTACATGCGGAGCAATGATGCCATCTGGGGTCTGCCTTACGACATTTTCTTTTTCACTATGCTCCAGGAGTTGCTTGCCTGCGAGCTTGGCTTAGAACTTGGCTATTATTATCACTTCGCGGCTTCGCTTCACCTCTACGAACGTCACTTTGAACTTGCCCACCGAATCGTTGAGACCGAGCCAGGTTCGCACTTTGAAATGCCACCGATGAGTGTGCACAAACAGGTTGACGATTTTCTGCGATTGGAGGCCGTACTCAGGTCCAGGCACGAGCTGTTACCCCGGCAGGTCGGAACGCTACATCCCTACTGGCGTGATTTGCTGGCCGTACTCGAGTGGTATAGTCAGGCAAAGGGTGCCGGGGGTTATCAAGCGGTGGCTGAGAAGGTTCCTACACCGTCCCCATATGGTCTGCTGTTGAGAAATATGTTGCCCAAAGCAGAGGCGGGAACGCGTGCCTATGCGGCGGATTATTCAGATTGAGGCTCACGCAAAGTTCCTGCAAATAGCTAAGCGCGTGAGTTTAGGGTCGAACTGTGTGCGTGGCCAAGTTGGAGTCGTGCTTGTCCAGGGGGGCAAGATTGTTTCGACGGGCTGGAACGGGGTGCCGACATCATTTCGCGATTGCCTTTCCGCAGGCTGTCCGCGATGCAAGCACCGGACTTCCACGGGAAGAGGGTATGACCGGTGTATCTGCGTCCACGCTGAACAGAGCGCCATTGCTACGGCTGCCCGCAACGGAATTCCTCTGAGGAGTGCAACAATGTATGTGAATCTCCGCCCTTGCCTTGGGTGCCTGAATCTGGCACTCACAGCCGGTGTTCGGAAAATCGTCTATGAAGTATCATGGACATATCCAAGCAACATAGAGGCAGCCTATGAGAGGATTGCCAAAAGGCTGTCGTCTTTCCTTCGCGTCGATTCTCGTCGGAATAAGGCTGGAATTCGATGATTGCAGCCGTCCGGTGAACCCACCTTCCGCGTTAAGAATTACACCTGATAGTTTCCCGGAGACGTGCATGACATGCGGCTTGTGCGCTGAGCGCCCACGTCATGGTGGTCGGTTCGGTTGCCCTTCTGGTCTCAATTCGTTAGATGGCTGCCTACATCGGCGTTCTGTGCGAAGGCCTGCTTGTGGTGAAATGCCCGCCTGAATGCTTCGAGCTTCCGGATTGCGTCCCGCCGGTACTCGTCGATGACCTTGGCGTACGTCTGCAAGATGCCAGCAGATGAGTGCCCCATCATTTGAGCCACGAAGAGATCCGGCGTCCCTGAAGCACTCAGCCTGCTGGCCACTGTGGCTTGGAGGTTGTGGCTAGCGTTGATGCCGCCCCTACTGGCGGCCGTCGCCCATCTTACTGTGACTGGGACGACGTGTAGTCAGGGGCACATTAGGTGCCGGCATCGGCTAGCGGCTTCGATGGCTTCCCTCTTAACTCAAAGCAACAAAAGGTGTTATGCGCCAACCAAGGGCGGGCGCTACCCTGCCTAGGTAGCGGGCAGCGCTTTTCCCCGGTGTTGCGGCCCAAACCTAACCCTTTATTGTACAACAAGTTGCGGCCTTCTTTCCTGCCCGCCAATTCCAGATTGGAGGGCAGTTGTAGCGGCTTTTGTAGCGGGTTCAGCCACTTTCCCAGGTGCCAGAATCAGTTCTACGGCCTTTCTTTTCAATTCGTTAGCGGGGTGCATGTAGCGGCGTGTCATCACAATTGACGCGTGCCCCGCCAGTTCTTGAATCACTGCCAGCGGCACACCGGCGTCACTGAGACGCGAGCAAAAGGTGTGGCGCAGCTGGTGAAAAGTGATATGCGGAATTTCGGCAATCTTAACCGCCCGGCAGAAGGAATGTTTGATATCTCCAACATGCTCCTTGGAGTTCTTTGGTGAAGGGAACACCCACTCGCCCTCGACCTCTTCGCGCCACTGTTGCAGCGTTGCGCGCAGCACCGCGTTCACGTACATCACCCGCCCTTGGCCTGCCCTGGTCTTCGACTTCCGCACGATCAGAATGCCGTTGTCCAGGTCGATGTCGGCCCAGCGTAGTCGAAGGATTTCGCCGCGCCGGAGGCCCGTATACACGGCCACCAAGATAATCGGCTTCAGGTGCGGTGCGAGGAAATGCAGTTCCGGGTGGTCACAGGCCTGCAGGAGCTTCGCCTCTTCCTCATACGAAAGGACGCGCTCGACTGGCGGTCCGTCCAGCTTGAATAGTTTGGCGTCACGGGCGCCGTTGGTTTCGACCAACTCCCACTTCACCGCCGTGCTCAGCATGCTTTTGACCAGGCCGACCTCACGGTTGATTGAAGATTTCTTCAAGCCCGCGTCCAGGCGCTTCTGCTTGAATTTCTCCACGGTGTAAGCTGAGATTTCATTCAACCTGTACCGCCCGAGGAACGGAACCAAGGCACGCGGGACGTAGTACCTTTCTACCGTGAAGGCCGGTTTGTTGGCTTCGCTGTATTTCAGGTAGCGAGCGGCAAAGTCAGAAAACTTCGGATTCTCCTTCTTCGCCAGGCCGTGTTTCCCAAGGGCCAGCTGGGCCTTGTGAACCGACTCAATCCTGAGTGCCATCTTGCGGCTTGTCAGTTTCGTTGGCCGCTGGATATGCTGGCCTTCGAACCAGAAGTGGTACCACCAGACTCCCCCGCGCTTGTAGATGCTCATTTTCTTCTCCCTCAACGGGCTGACGATGCTGATCGACGAATTCCTCCAGGTCACTTTCGCGGAATCGCACCAGGCGGCCAATCTTGCGGTGGGAAATCCGCCTCTGGGCGACCCAGAGGTAGAGCGTTTGCGGTTTCACCCCCAGCTTGGCGGCGGCTTCTGCAATGGTTAGAAGCTTTTCCATTGCCCACCCCCAAGGGTTCTGCGCCCCACACGCCCCTGGGCAAAGCCCCCTAGCACCCCGCCAGGGGCAACACCCGGCCCGCCAGCACCCCCCGGCAGGGGTTGGCTTGGCCCCAGAATCAGCGGCGCCGTGGGCCGCATTTGGCCGCCAAGGCCCCTGCAAGCCGTGGGCTGCTGCCCCCGCAGCCACAGCAACGGGAAACTGCCCCAGCGGGTCTGCAAGCGGCATTTTCGGGCATTCGGCTTGGGCCATATACCACTGCTAAATATAGCACATTTTGTGCTGTTTATAAAGCAGTGGATAGCAGTTTCTTTACTAGTATGACATTTTGACCCTTCGGTCATTTTGCCCGTTTGAATAACCACCAATGAATCCCCGAATCCGTTTATGATTTTCCCCTTTAGGGATTTGCGTTCCAATCGACACCTCCTCTGCCTCAGCTGTTGGTCAAACTACCTGTTGCTCTAGCAGCCTGACCACAGGCTATGGGCATCGTAGGCGAGCGGTTTTGCAGGGTACAGGCAATGAATGGGGCTAATTCTTGAAGGTGACTTGGGAGCGGGCTTTTCGGGCTCGTCTAATCCCCTTCTCAATCGTGTTGTATTCATGGCGTCGCTCCAAGGCGAGGAGCGCCGTAGCGAGGTGTTTGGGTTGCCAGGTCTCTGGCTTTTCCCACGATGCAGCCACGTCCTGCCTGCCGTAAAGAATCTCAGCGAACGCTTCACCTCCGAGTATGTATGACCCTCCCCGCATTCGGGACACCTGCTTCCACAATCTCTCTCGAACGCTTTTTAGCACTCCGGCCTTGGTGACGGCTTTGGACTTCTCTTGTTCAATCGCAGCTCTGACGACATTGTGAAGGTTTAGGCATTCGGCGACCAGAACCTTGAACCTTCTCATCAGCCACTTGTCTTCCTCGCTTCCCCTGCGCCGCCCTTTGGGTCGCTTAGGGGAAGCCTTCCATCCTTCAAATATTTCCACGAACTCCTCATCGAATTTAGGGTGATGAAACTGGTCGCAGTAAAGAACCTGGAGCACGTTTTTCCAAGTCTGCGCGTAGGCAGCGTATCCGACCGTTACCAGTTGGGACCAAATGGTGTCTTCACCGGCAGCCGGGACCTCCCACAAAGCTTCTTGAAACATGTCTGCCAGGTTTATCCCGAGGCCAGATGGAAGGGCCTTGTTCGTCTTAGCGATCTGCGGTGGAGGCGCTGGGAATGTCATCACGATTTGCACGACACGATGTCTATCGCGCAATGAGAGCTGCGGGGGCGGACATTCGCTCACAAGCCAATTGCGGAGTTCGGCCTCTATCGAGCGTGGAAACCTCATCGGTACTCCTAGGTCCTTGCGCCACGCTTGCTGCATTTCGGCGTCTGGACCACGCCACTTTTTGCCCCGAGGTTCTTTCTCCTGCTCGTGATTGGCCTTTGAATCTAGTGGCTCTGCCATGACGAATCCCCCTCCACAAGATGTGCTGTTTGGAGTCTACACGAGACGAGAACGATTCGGCACTGCTCCCTGCTAGGTGCGAAATGCAGGGCATGTTTTGACCCCATTACGTGAATTCACGCCTTTCCCCCCCTCTGATATTCCTCCTCATGGCAAGAACATTTCTCGAGTAGGCGAGACAGTTCTTCGGCCGAAAGTAAATTGAATTGGAAGCGGCGCCAGGCAGCGCCGGCAGTTTTTCCCACCTCCTGGGTTCTGCCACGCTGCCTGGCGTCGGCCAAAAAACTCAGGAGGGGTTCATGCGTAGACCAACTTCAACGGAAGTGGCAGCTTTCCGCTCGCTCTTTGTGGCTCGACCTGACGCCTATGTCCTGTGGCGGGCCGGAAATCCCGTGGCCGTACACCGCCCACTGGACAAGCAGGTCTTGGAGGGTCATTTAGCGGGCGATGGCCGGGTGGGCACGTATCTGCTTCTGCGAGGAAACCTGACGCCGTTCCTGGTTTTCGATCTCGATGAGCCGAACAAAAGTCTGGTGCTGAAGATACGGAAGCGCCTCAAGCGACATCGCATACCCGCATATGTTGAGCGGTCGAAATCCAAGGGTTTCCACATCTGGGTATTCTTCGAAAAACCGCTTCACGCGAAATTGGCGCGCCGGTTCGCGAGCGCCTTGATCGCTGACCTAGGCAACACGAAAATCGAGATTTTCCCAAAACAGGATTGCGTTCCGAAGGAAGGGCTGGGCAATTGCATTTGGCTGCCGTTGCATTCGCCGGACGTTGTCAGACGGCGCACAGTCTTTCTCGACAGCAACTTCCATTCGATTCCCGATCAATGGGGCTTCCTGGCTGAAGTGCGGCGCGTGGGGGAAAGGCGAGTCCGGCGGGCTTTGGAAACAATGGCGCTGGAGGCGCCAGCGAACAGCAGCCCAGCTTCCAATCAGATCCAGCGGTTTCCCAGAACGAAGCAGTTCCCGCGACTCCGGAATCATGCGCCCAAACTGGCTCCTTGTGCTCAGGCGATACTGCTGCAAGGGGCTGACGAGGGCAATCGAAATGTGGCCCTGTTTACACTCGCGAAACATCTGCGGGGCGCCAGCTTAGACCAAGCCGCCGCCGGAGAGTTGGTACGCGCTGCCAACATGAACTGCCGCCCTCCCTTGTCGGAGCAAGAGGTCCGGGGCATCATTCAATCAGTTTTCGCCAAAGGCTACACATCACTCGGCTGTGACAAGCCGTTCATCGCCTCCCTGTGCAGTGACCAGTGTCCCGTGAAAAGAGCCAATGAGAAAAGGGTTGGGACGTCTGCAATTCGGATTCTCGACCAGGCCGAAGCTCGGCCGCGTATTCATCCTTCGCAGGCTTATGTGGACGGGAAGTTGTGGTACGGCTTGAACGCCGGGAGAGAGGAGGTGTGGGTAAACAGCGACAGGCAGGCCAATTCAATGGAAGAAATGCTCGATAGGTTCACCTTGGAGAGAAAGCCCACCAAGATGAGGTGGAGCACGGCCGGCGTCAAGAGGTTCCTGCGGGAAAGCGGGTCCGTCAGCCCAGCTGAACTCTTCTTGAAGATACGCGGCTTGCTGGAGGATCACATTCGCTTTCGGTCCCGCTGGCAGCCCACACTAGTTGCCCTGTGGACGATGGGGACATACGTCCATCAGGCCTTTGCGTATTATGGCTACCTCTGGCTAACATCGCCGGGACGCCGTTCGGGCAAATCTCTACTGCTGGAGATCATTTCTTGCCTTGCCTATAACGCGACGCCGGTGATGACAGACCCCTCCGAGGCTTCGCTTTACCGGGATACCGCAGCCAACTCTAGCACGCAGGTCCTGGACGAGGTCGAATCGCTCCGGCGGGCCGATCAGGAGAAGCACTCTGGTTTGATGGCCATGCTCAACTGCGGGTTCAAGGCAGGCGCAAAAGTACCCCGGTTTGACATCAGTACAAATCGCGTGGAGGACCTCGACGCCTACTGCCCTCGAGCGTTAGCCGGAATTAGTCGCCTGCATCCAGTCCTAGCTGATCGGTGTTTTAAGATATTCCTGAAGCGCAAGAGGCCGGACGACAAGGTCAAACGCTTTTCCGAGAGAAGATTGGCTTCAAAGCTCCAGGGGATGCGTGACGACCTGCATGTGTTTGGTCTGCTCTATGCACCCCCCGTTGGGGAACGCTACGACGAATCTGATTCTCTAGTCTTGCCACCCGAAGTCGATGACCGTGCGCGGGATATATTGGAACCGCTGTTCGCCATTGCCTGGGTCGTCGACAATGCAGGTCCTGAGCTGGCTATAGCGGAGGTTCTGACGGTAGCCGCCAGGGCTATTGCGCGGGATCGCGCAAGTGATGAAGGCGAAGATGAAGAGATAACTGCGGCGCTGGAGATCCTGGTGCAGGACTATCCCGAAGGCAAAGACAAGTGGATTCTGAGATCCGACAGGGCGGTAGGAATTTTCAAGAGTCATGAGTCGCTGGAATGGATGGAGTACCCTCGACAGGCTGCGAACCTATTGCGCCGCCTGGGCTTCAGGTCAGCACCGCACCGAATCGGGCGAAAGGTAACACGCGGCTACCAAATCCGCAGGCATGTCTTGATCGACATGTGCAAGTGCTATGGCGTGAACTTGGCTAATTCTCAAAATGAGGCGTTACCGGCGTTACAGGCGCGGTAGAAATAGTTGATTTCCAGTACTAGACGAAGCGTTACGGCCTTGGGCTGTGACGCATGACTTAGGCGGCCAAAACACCTTGTTTCCTGCAATCGTAACGCTGGTAACGGTTGAATGCCGGCCAGCGCGGGGCGCAGGGGGAAGCAATGCGCCAACGATTGGCTCAATTCGTAGCCAAGAATGTTCCTTTGGTCTTGAAGGGGGTGGACAATGTATCGTTTCAAATCCGGACAATTCAAAAACATGCGCATCGAATTCGTTATGCTTCGGTACGCCCCCGCTCTCTATAGACTGGTAGAATGGGCTGAGGACAAGCCACATCTGGCACGAATAGTGGCAGACTTCAACAGACTGAGGGCAGCATTGCGTCACGCACCGGTCCGTGTCGCATGCGCTGGCAGAAACTGTGAACGTGAGCCAAAGTGGATGACATTGCCGCTGGACTACAACTACGATCTGTTGCCGTCCCCATACTTCTGGTGCGATAAGCATGCCCCCGCAGAAGACGTAACGGGCATCACGCAAAAACTGGAGATTCACTTTGATGTTCAACGGCTCTACCCGGCGAAGCGAGACCGAAGCGCTATCCATCACTCCGTCTTGAGGGCGCTGGGAATCAAGAAAGCGAGCAGGGTGACAGAACAGTTCGCTCTCAAGTTCTTCTGCAGACTTTCGCATTTCTTTTAGATGTTGACTGCCCTTCCCTTCGCGGTGATCTTCCATACGCCGCCCGTATGCTTTTCAATCCAACCTTCCCGTTGAGGGTGCCTATATGCCCGCTTCAGAGTGATATGCCAGCGCGGAACACCCCGAGAGGGAACAAGCGCAAGGTCAGATTCGGTTAGAGTGCCTGCAAGGCTCTTCTCCAACTCAGGTATAAGCTCCTCAAGCGTTGCTGTTCCTCATCCATAAGGGCGTCGGTTCCGTCGATGCCCGAGGGGGCTTGAGTTCGGAGCTGAAAATCTCTATGCTTGCCAAAGCTCACGCTATGCGGGCCAGCGTCCACAAGGCCAGTGGGGTAAGAAGCGTATGAAGCCCTTGTTCACGGTTCACGGCGGGGAGTACTTAGTGGGTTCGGAGATCGAACGGCGCTTCCGCCGTGCAAGGATCTGGATTCCGGCACGGGACACCGGCATAGACCTGCTTGTCACCGACAGTAAGAATCGTCGAGCTGTATCGCTCCAGGCAAAGTTCTCCAGAGATTTTCTGGTTACCCATATGGGCGCTGAGTTCCATAAGCAGCTTCGCGCGTGTGGCTGGTGGACAATCAATCGGGACAAGCTGCGGAAATCGCCGGCGGATTTCTGGGTGTTCGTTCTCTACGGATTCGCCGGACGCACGGTAGATTTTGTCGTCGTGCCACCAAAGGAGTTGTGGAGGCGTCTGCGGGCGATTCACGGGTCACAGAAGATAATCCAAACCTACATCTGGGTCACCGAGCTGGGCCGTTGCTGGGAAACACGCGGGCTGACCCACGAAGACCAACTACGGATAGCGGACGGGAGCTATGCCAATGGGCCGCGCGACTTCACGCGATACCTGAAGAATAATTGGGCTCCCGTGGCGAAACTTAACAGGTGACGGATACCCTGCCCGAGCATCGGAAGCGGTCGGAATTGAATGAACACCTGGATACCGTACGGTTACGCCGTCCGTTTGAACAGGCCCACTACCCAGGTTTCCTTCTTTGACGGGCTTCCCTAGCTTTCTCGAGTTTGCGCTGCCTCTCCCATTCAGGATTGGCAGCCAAACAGTATTCTGAGTCTGGCTCATCCACTTCTTGCATAGCTGACTCTTGCTTCTTTTTTCTTTCACTCGGCAGGTTGGCGAACTGCTTCGCTTGCTCAGCGGTCCACAGATGGTACTGGCCCCCACGACGCATAGGTGTCATACCCCCTTTCTGTAAAATGCTACAGCATCTTCCAGAGCATATAGCGCGACGCCTCTCTTGTACAGCACGGTACCCTCCTAGTGTATTCCTGTTTGTGCAGCAGTCCACGATAACATAATGACCGAACTATACCCCCCTTAGGGCAACACCGCCAAAATTGGGCTGGGGTGGCCCACCAAACACCCCCGCGAAGGCCCCTCGCAGGGCCGTACAGCCATTTTCCCGCGCCAGGTGCCACCCAAGGGGCCTACCCGCCCTGGCAGGGGCCGCCTTGCGCCTTGTAGGGGCAAATTCGTACTAGTTGACATATTGACCGCACACATACTATCACACCACTGGAGATTAGTCAAGTGGTCCATAATCGTTTCGCTTGTCAACGCGCGGCTCTTCGTAGTTTCAAATTGCCTCCACGTATAGAATGCCCTGCGTGACACCATATTCGCCACTTCATACCACGTGCTGCGAAGGTGGGGTGGAAGGTTGCATACTGAGGCGGTTGAGCGTACGTTATCGGTTGGCCACGGAGTGAAAACGGAAATCCTGGTTGATACGTTCGACAGAGCAAAGGAGTACCTGAAATTCGGGGCGGGCCGAACAGTGCCACCTTGGAGGTTAGGCTTGGAAGTCGCCGCGTGGAAAAATGGGAAATTCAACGCTCGAAGGGGTGTGGCGCTTGGGGTGAATGTCGGTCGGGCAAATGTGAAGAAATTCTTCAACAAGAAATGGGACGTTGTAGTTGTCGAAGTGGATGGGATGCCAGTTGCTGTAAAGCTCACGCGTGGGTTTTGGACTACGTGCCCGGAATTGCGGAGCTCGGCCATTGGGGATTGGTTGAGGAAACAAGGACTTGTCCCTTGGCAGAAGGGAAAACCGCCAAGGCTGGTGCTCATCCCGCAAGGCGGAAATCGGTTCCGATTGTCCATTTGAAAGAGAATTCCCTAATGTTCTGCTGCAAGTGTGGGGCCCGGAATCCCGACGACGCAACCTACTGCCGCAGCTGTGGCAGTCTGCTCTGCAAAGGAAATGAGCCAAAGGTTGAACAGTCTCCCAGGAAACCCACAACTCACGAGGTCGAAACACTGCCCGATGAAGAGCAACGCCGTTTGATTGACGAACTCCTGCCCATAGATCAAAAGCCTCACGAATGCCATGCATGTGGAAGAAGAGACAACCTGCACGGCTGGGACTTCGGTTTGGGCAAGCCAATCTCTACCAAAAGGGCTTGGGGCGAAACTGTGCGGTCTGTCGCAGTCTCAGCCGTCACCTTGCCGCTTATTGGTGCTGGGGGAGTTCAATTGCCAGGCAAGAAAACCTGTCTCCGTGTCTTGCGACTTCGACTCATCCTCTGCGACTCCTGCATCCGCGAACAGACTAACTACACCTTCCACGTCCACCCGTGGTGGGAACCTGCACGGCGACTGGGTTATACGGAATTCCTCAGCGCAGATGACATGGAGAGACTCCAGCCTGCCCGATGATTTGCCGTGGCATGTTGCCGAGACTGGTAGACCTCAATTCCGGCACGCGGCACATCGCTTTTTGATGTCCAGAGCCTCGGAAGCGGCCGGAAAGGAATGAGCCCCTGGATACCATACGGCTCCGGCTGAATTGGTCGTTTGCGAAAGCCACGTAAGGGAACCAGCCGTCCCCTCCAGGTCGGCAGCAAACGGCAGGGTGGGGGGATGGAGTAAAGGGAAGTTCGGGGAGGAACCCGCCGCTCGTTAGCGCGAACCCACTAAGTTTCGCGGCCAAGCGCCTGCCCCCAGCCAGCTTTCAGGAGTTCTCAACCGCAGCGAGTGTTCCTACCGATAGCCTGCCTTCACGACTAGGTTCCCGCCTACACACAAAAACCCTTACAGAAAAGGTTGCAGGTGACCTGCACAGGTTAGGGCAATCACGGGCTTGCTCCGCATCCGATTGGCTTCGTTAGGTCGTTGGTCGTTTGCTGGTTCTGCAGGCTTTCCTAGTGTTTTTCGACTTCTGCTCGCACAAGCAAGCATGCTCTGTACCCGCTTCTCAGGTCGCCATTGGAATTGCCAACTTTTTAGTTCAACGAGGCGCGTAAATTCAACCTTCCTTCACGTGTGGTCCTTCGGGCAGGGTTTTTCTGTTTGGCGCGGTGAAATCATGCCTATGGAGTGCCCTGGAGTAGCGTTTGCTGCCAATCCTAGGCCTGTAGTAGGTGGCGAGGCTAGTTAGGGGGCCTAAATTCATTCAGGGGGTCAATTTGGGCAGTCTAGCGCGTTCTTGGGGGGTGAGGGCAGTTTAGGGCCAAAGCGATGCTGAAACTCTTTCGCCTCGTGTGGGGTACAGAAGCGCCGATTTGGCTGAATGGCGACAGTCTCCTCAAGGCCGGCGCCGGTAGTTACTCCGGGCTGCTTCGGCCCTCCACTGTGGCTTGAAGCTTTTTGCCTGACTCTCTATCCAACCCGAATATCGTAGGCCGGAAGATCCAATTCTTTCGGGTTATTTCCTTGATTTCTGCGGCTGAAATAGGCGGGGAAACGTAGCGGAACTCAGCCAATTGCCTAGAGTATTCCTCATCTTCTTGGTAAGAACGCCTTTCCAGTTTTCCGCTGACCGTTCCCACCGCCACTATGCCGTGCCCAGATCGATAGAGAAACACGGTGTCACCCTTCTGCAGCTGCTCGATTCCTCCCTTTGCATTATAGGCGGCAATCGCTTTGTGTTTCTCCAGCATGACGCGGTGATGCTGGTCATCGTGGGCGGTATTCGTGTTCAGAATGTAAAACCGTTTTGAGACAACTTCGGACATAGGCATTGACCCCTTTCGATAAGGCGCAGTTTCGTGCGCGTAAGTAGGCTGGGATTATTGCGGCTCAGTGCGCATATTGCATCCTGTTATGCTGCATGCTGAAACAGGTCAGCCAGCCATTGCCTCACCTTTTTCTCGGGGTACTGTGCGCAATCCAACACAAATTCCTGCCCCCTGGGGACTGTCCTTAGCACTGTGCCTTTTCGATCCCTGTTCCATCTGCGCTTATCTTCGTGGTAGGTCAGTGGCTTCTTCCCAGGAAACGGATACATCCATGCGGGCAGACGCCAAACGCTCCTGGACTGACCAGCATCTGTTAAGCAGAGGGTTCGGTCGAAATGTTCAAACACTCCTCCGCCTGGCAGGTGCATCCTAAGACCTGGCAGCTCAAGACGCTTTGGGCTGACGTACACGGTCCCGTAGTATGAACTCATTTGATACCACATCTCGTTAGCGTCTGATGTCCAGATGTGGGGATGGCGTTTGGCCCATCCGGGAATTCTCGCGTCCGGACGAAACGAGTGGTAGACCTCCCCTACCTGGAGCCAACCAAACACAACATGCAAATCCGGCGCCCCAGTCACGAAGACAAAGCGGTCATCCTCCTTCGACGACCTACGAAACCATCCATAGAAGAGAAATAGGTCGCCGACCTCAACGCCCTCCCTTTCCAAGTTTGTCTGTGCCACTCCACCAGGGCCAAATGTGGGTAGCCAACCACGTTTGCGGCGTAGGGCATCCTTTCGCAGGTCTGGGTCTAAATGCGCGGGGTCGTCGCCGGCAATTCTTCTTCCTTTGCGCCTTGTAAGGTCTTCCGCAACGCGTCCAAGATTCTCGTTGCCGAATCGAATGCAGTTGAATGTGCAACTCGATCTTTTAAAAGGGATTGGCAGCGAGCAAATGCGGTTATCGTCGAATATCGGACTGGCAACGCCGCCATTCTCCGCGTCGAAGCCTTTACGACTGAAGATGATCTTCATTGAACACCCCCCTGCGGCCCGTAGCCGAACCCACGATGGTCTGCATTATACCCCTGTAAGCTGGAGATTAGAGACAATAGACTAGCTATAGGCTGGTTCTGGTCGCCTTGTCATCCGACTAATGTTTCTGCCGGAGGACGGGGCATGGATCAGCCGAAGCTGTTTGGAAAGCGAGTGCGAGCAGTCAGGAAGGCAGCGAAGATTACGCAGGAAGAAGCAGCCGAGGCGGCTGGTCTAAATCCCAAGTACCTGGGAGAAATCGAACGGGGAGAGAAGCGGCCTTCCTTTGAGGCTATACTCGCATTGGCTAAGGCTCTGCGCGTTTCACCTGCAGTGTTCTTCCATTTTGACCGTGAGGAAACCGACGAGAAAATCCTTCGCAAGCGAATTGAAGCTCTGCTCCAGAAATGCAGGCCGCAACAGCTTCAGCAGGTCTACAGAGTTGTCAAGGTGATGCTGGAACCGTGAACCATAGTTGAGAACGGACCACCCGCGAACCCACGGGGCTATACCCTGCAATTCACGCGTGAAAGTGTGTAGCGGAAAATGTAGCGGGTACCCGCCTTTCTTCGCTCCGATGTGTTTTGATGTGAAATGCTAAGTAGCAGTAAATCAAAGGGGTTAAGAACAGGCGATAGCAGGTAAGAATACCCGTTTCACGTTGACACGGTAGAGGTCTGGGGTTCGAGTCCCCACGGGCCTACCATATTCCTCAACAACTTGCCCAGCTATTTCGCAGCGCTTCTTTGGCATCCCGCCCTTCCGCTTCTATGCCCTTGCCGAC